>Ga0064013_1018_pt1 | contig 165717 bp, 160 predicted proteins | sample CrowatWCoCulture_FD_61583 | JGI IMG/M metagenome (GOLD analysis project Ga0064013, IMG submission 61583) | Marine cyanobacteria communities from the University of California, Santa Cruz, USA, analyzing cyanobacterial DNA methylation -... | ecosystem: Host-associated > Microbial > Bacteria >...
GGTAGATCAGAAGTAGGAAATTATAAAGTCTCTGCTGGAGTGTTCAAAAGTTATTCTTATTTTGAACGATATACAATCAGTAGCTTAAAACAAATTATCAACGCACAAATAAAAATCAAATAAGATGCTAAAACAAATCAAATCTTCAGTAACCAATCCAACTATAGCTGATATTTACCAAAACATAGAAAGTGGTAAATTAGTTATTATACCAGATTTTCAGCGTAAGTTTGTTTGGACACATGATCATCAGGAGGAGTTTATTGATACGATCTTAAAAGGGTATCCTTTTCCAGAAATTTATGTCTGTAAAGGGGAAGTTGATCTTAAAAAAATGCGGACTACAGAATGGGTAATAGATGGACAACAAAGATTAACAACAATTAAAAAATATATGGATGGAAAACATGATAAAACTTTGAAAAAATCAAAAAATTTGAGGATTTAACTGATAATGAAAGAGGAGAATTTTTGTCATATCAAATTGTAGTTAGAGATATTGGTCAAGTTGATGACAGTGATATCAAAGAAGTATTTAGAAGAATCAACCTAACCAAGTTTAAACTAGAGGATGTGGAGATTCATAACGCTATTTATGACGGTGAATTTATTCAAACAGCTAAAGATAGCTAAAGATATATTAGATAATATTGATTTAAGTGATTTTCCTGTTTTTCGTGAATCAGAATTTACTCGCATGGCGGATTTGTATTTTATTTTATTAGTTATGTCAACCTTAGAAGAAACAGGTTATTTTCCTCAAGATAAAGAAATAGAAAATTATATTATTCAATATAATGATGAGTATCTAGATAAAAATCATATGAAAGCTTTACTAATTAAAACTTTTGCTATTATTAAAGACTTTCAACTTACTGATGATTCGATTTGGTATAGAAAATCGAGCTTTTTTACTATGGTGGTGGAAATAGCTAAAGTTGAAGGAAATATTCCTAAAAATTTTCCAAGAAAATTAGTAGAATTAGAACAGAATATTATGAATAATAAAAAGAACAATAATGAATTTGGCGAATATTATAATTATATGTGTTCAGGAACCAACCATAGAAAAGCTAGAGTCGTAAGAGGAGATATTTTTAAGAAGCATACATTAGAATAAAGCGTGTTATAATGATAATTAATTGTACAAAATTATGACTAGCAATTTTGATGTTATTGTCCTTGGTGCCGGTGGAATAGGAAGTGCTGCTGCTTATTATTTAGCCAAGGAAAAAAAAGAGTTCTCATTTTAGAACAATTTAACATTAATCATAATAAAGGCAGTTCTTATGGCTATTCTAGAGTCATTCGTTATGCTTATGACAACCCCATCTATGTTAAACTAATGCGGGCAGCTTATTCTCTCTGGTTTGCCTTAGAAAAAGAAGCAAAGGAGACATTATATATTAAAACGGGAGAATTAGATTTTGGTTTAATCAATTCTCCATCTATGCAAGAAGTTGCGAATAGTATGACACAGGAAAATATACCCTATCAAACTTTAACAGCAACGGAAATAAATAAACGGTTTCCTCAGTTTAATATTCCTGAAACTATGGAAGGATTATATCAAGAAGATACAGGAATTTAAAAGGCATCTTGCTGTGTCTTATCCCATCTAAAATTAGCCCAAAAATATGGAGCAATAATTGAAGATAACACCCCGGTAATTAACATTAATCAAAACAACGAAGAAATTACCATCAAAACTAATCATAATACTTATGTTTGTCAACAATTAATTATCGCAGCAGGAAGTTGGACAAAACAAATTTTAATGTCATTAGGATTAACCTTACCTTTAACTATTATGCCCTGTCAATTAGCCTTTTTCAAAGTTGCTAATTCTGAGGATTTTATACCTGGTAATTTTCCTATTTTTCTTGCTCATTTAAACGAAAAATATGGACAGTTTTCCCTATGGACTTCCTGCTTGCGATCATCAAGGATTAAAATTATCTACCTTTTATGGATGGGATACAGTTGAAACCATAAAAGAGGTTGATTATACCCCTTCTTTACAATGGACAGAAAACTTAAGAAGCTTTTTAAAACAATATTTACCCAACGCTAATGGAGAGTTAATAGAAACAAGACGTTGTTTATATACTATGACTCCCGATAAACATTTTATTATTGATCAACATCCCGAATATGCTAACATTTTCATTGCTGCTGGATTTTCAGGTCATGGGTTTAAATTTACAACCTTAGTCGGCAAAATATTAACAGATTTAGTGATAAAAAAAGAAACTGAATATGATCTCAGTTTATTCAAAATTAATCGATTTTTATAATTTTGTTATTATTAAACTGTAACATAAGCATCTTGCTTGTACAGGCTAGAAGCCTATGTTACCCTTTATTTATCAAATCTAAATACTATATATTATTAATGAACGATAAACCTTTATTTTATGTTGATGAGTTGCGTATTCAATACCCATTAAGTCAGACTTGGGCAGTAGATCAAGTTTCATTCACCCTCGAAAAAGGAGAAAAAATAGGCTTAGTAGGAGAGTCAGGGTGTGGTAAATCTACTATTGGTAAAGCTGCAATGGGTTTACTGCCTAAACTAACGCAAATTGAGGGAAAAATCCAGTTTCAGGGTGAATCTATTTTCAAGTTAGACGGGGAAGGGTTAAGACGGTTTCGCGGTGAAGTGGTGGGGTTAGTGTTTCAGGACCCCATGACTCGTCTTGATCCTTTGATGACTATTGGCGAACATTGTCTAGAAACTTTACTGGCCCATCGCCCTCAACTATCTCGTAAAGAAGCCAAAAATATCGCCATCAAAACCCTGGAAAAAGTTAAGATTCCTCCCAACCGTTGGGGACAATATCCCCATGAGTTTAGTGGTGGAATGCGCCAACGGGTAGCGATGGCTTTAGCTTTATTATTAAACCCGAAAATGATTATTGCGGATGAACCTACCACCGCTTTACCCGGATTTCTCACAAATTAATTTGAAAGCCCAATCCAGAGATGAAAAATGATAATTTTTAGGACTAATAGAAATTTTGAATATAGATGAATAAAAAAATTGACTTTGATTATCCAAAAATTGAGTTTAAGAGGGAATAATTATATTAACTTTTGATTTTCTCCACGATAAATAAGACTAAATAAAAGTATCAGTCAGTCAACAACTTATGATAGATATCTTTTTTTAAAAACAACTTATTCTACTTATCCAGTATTAGGAATAGTTTTAATTCTTTTGTTAGCAATAGACAAAATATCTTGATAAGGACAAGCACTAGCTATAGCGATAATAATTCTTCTACAACATATTTTGGTCCGCGTTTAAATCCTTTTTTGCGTTTCTTTTTGTCAGAAGGCTTTTTTAGTGGGTCTGATGATGGGGGGACTGAACTGTTTTTTGAGTTACGGTTTTTTAGCTTATCTCTCTCTTCTTTCAATTTTTCAATTTCTTGCTGTTGTGTAGAGATTTGTTATTGTTGCTGGTCAATCAGTCTTTGTTGAAGAGATAACTGTTGTTGTGCCTTGACTAGCCACTCAATCATGAAGACATTGTTCGCCAACTGTTCATCGGCGATAGCTCTAACTAGCTTTGAATCAATGGTAGCATTTGTGGTCATAACCCCCACTATACATAAAAATCCCCGATTTTACCTTTATGTTGTCAAGACAGATTCTTTATTACGGTGAGCAATTACCATTAATTCAGTTATTGGAGCTAGTTTTTTTTCATATTCATGTTTGGCTTTTTCAATTACATCATCCGCTCGTAACTTAAGAACGCCATTTGTTCCCATAGCTATAACATAATCAACTAAAGGCTGATTTTCACAAAAATAGAAGATTTCTTCACGGGCATAGGCACTATCACCCCTAACTAGGATATGAGTCTCTGAGCATTTTTCTCTAATTAGTCCGATAATTCTTTGTAATTCGTCTAAGGCTCCATCGGCTGGATCTACATTAGATGAACGAAGTTTAGCAACTAATAAATGATGCCCACAGAAAATATATAAAGGAGCATAACATACTCCGTGATAATAACTATTAAAAAATGCCCCTTCTTGATTACCATGTACTTGGTCATCCGTGACATCCATATCTAATATAATACTTAAGGGAGGTTTTTTATAAGACTCTAAAAAAAATTCGACAAAAGATTTTTCAATGGCTTCAAAGTTGGTTTCTATTTTATGATAACGACTCGTTTTTTGGTCGAGAATAGTCTCAGGACAATATTCCAATCTATTAATTGTACTTTTTCCAGCTAACCATCCCTTTTTATCTTCAAGTTCATTAAGCTTTTCTAAAGCGATCTTAAGGGCAGGATCGTGACGTAATTTATCATGGTCATTGACATCTTCATAGCCTAAAATAATTCCATAAAGCCTTTGTGCTAATAACTCATGAACGGAATGATCTACATAAGATTGATGACGATGATCTTGAAAACAGTTACCAAACTTCTCCGTAATTCCCAGTTTTTTATCCAACTCAGCTATCCAGACAATCCCCGCATCTGAAGTGATTAGTCCCCCATCAAAATTAGCGATTATTTCTTTTCCTTTCTGTTTACTAAAGTTGATTACTTGACGAGGGGTTCGGGGATGACTGGGACTCATTAAATCAGTTTAAGGTAAATTGCTTTAATAATTAAATTATAGCATATTTTATTCTAACAATCTAGTACTATTAGAGATTTTATTAATAATTTTTTTGGAAAAATGAGTGATTGATTTATCTTTTCATCTTTGTCTAATTCGGGTTGATTTTAACTTAAAATCTGACAACAGACTGTTGGTTGGGGAAATCTGCGATCGCTCTGTTCAAACCCACTTCCTGTAAGGCTTCTGTGTTTGGCGATCGCAGATTTTGTGAGAAATTCGGGTATAAGTCCCTCCAGCAACCCAAATTTTATCCCCACTGCGGGATGCAGCTAAAGCATCTTGTAGATCGGTAAACGCATTACTCCAAGAAGTCCCATTATTATCCCCTAAAGCAGTTGCTCGGACATAAAGAATGCGAGAAGCAGCAGGAGTGGGTGCAGGAGAGAGTTCTGCCCCTTCATAAGCTCCTAACTCCACGTTTGGTCCGAGAACACGGGAATTACCGGATAAATCTAAGGGTATGGGTTCTGTGGTATTACCATCCCCATCTAAGTCTTGATCATCAGAAGGTAATAAGGTTTGATTCCCTGCATTTAAACCAGGAGAACCAGATTTTAAGCGTAAATCATCCCCTTTCGCATTAACAAATAAGGGGTTAGCATCTGTAGCATTAAACTCACCATTTTGGACAATAGTGCTACTAACATTAATGGTTCCCCCATCATTTAAAATCTGTGTCCCAGTATCGCTACTATCTTGGTTATTCCAAACAATACTATTCCGTAATGTGGTGGTACTAGATAAGTTGTAAACGCCTCCACCTTCAACGGCTGAGTTATTGCTTAGGGTACTATTAGTGAGGGTACTATTACTAAAGTCATTAAAAATACCTCCTCCCTCTCCTGTGTTAGCAGAGTTTCGACTGAAAATAGCATTAACAAAATCAGGATTACTGCTGCTGGTATTATAAATTGCACCACCATCATTCAGGGCAGCATTGAGACGAAAGGTACCATTAACAATTTCAGGACTACTGAAATCATTGTAAATACCAGCCCCTCTGGTTGCCGTATTATATTCAAATAAGACATTAGTGAGAATGGGATCACTATTATTTTCGTTATATAATGCCCCACCATTGATAGCATTATTCTCTCGGAAAGTAATATTATTGAGAGTGGGACTTCCTGCCGAAACATAGACTCCCCCACCGTTTCCGAGACTTCCTGCACCGTCTGCATTACCCCCAGTAATAGTAAACCCATCGAGGATCGCACTGGTGTTTAAGGGACTAGCAATAGAACCCACAGCACTAACAACATGATAGGAATTATCTGCAATCCCTGCACTACCAATTTCACCGCTTAAAATGGTGACATTATTATTAATATTTCGTTGATTTAACCCGGTTTCTGTACCTGCGAAACCTCCATAAATTTCTACATCATTTTTCAGAGAAAAAGTAGTATTGCGATCGAGTCCTGTGGTTGGGGTATAAGTCCCCGCAGCAACCCAAATTTGATCCCCTGCTTGTGCAGCAGCGATCGCACTTTGTAAAGTACCAAAAGCACTATTCCATGAGGAACCATTGCCAGTCGAACCAGATTTTACGTAAATAATAGCCATGAAAATCTCTTTGGTATAAAGTCGTTAGTGAGAAATAAAACAAATTACTTTTGGTTAGGGAACAACAAATCTTTTAATATTGAATCCAATTATTAAAAGATAAAATATAGGTTATTTATGATGGAAAAGCTCTAAAATTATCAGTGTTTATTTAGATACAAGAACTACTAAAAAACACTGAGCTATACTTAATTTATCTTATGTACTTGAAACAATCTTCTCTATATCTACTGAAAATAACTTATATTTAGGGTTTGCTGAAAAAGTTTCTCCAAAATTTATGCCACTTTTGACCAAGAATTTTCTGACAAATCAATAAGTTTTAGTACATAAAAATTGTTTAAAGTATAATCAAAATTAATGAAAAGCGGTTTGATGAGTTCCCCTGTTCTATTATTAGTAAATAAGGACAAAAAAAGCGACAAAAACTGCCTCAGAAGTTTAGAAAGATTGACAACTAAAAATGTAATAGCAATAGATGTAATGGAGGTTTCAGGGAGTTTTGTCATCACGAGATTTAGGCTAAATCTTCGTTTAGCTTGTCCAAACTTTCCCTCAATAGCATTACGGAAGCATTCATCGGAGTGGGCTTGTTTCTTTTCTTCTTCACTGACATTTTTCGGAGGTCTTCCTAACTTCGGACCACTGATTCTTATCCCTCTTTCCTTACACCAATTTCTGTTTTCCCTAGTTCGATAAATTTTATCTACATGGACGGATTCGGGATAATAGCCAAACGTTTCTTTATACTTTTCTACTTGTTCTTTTAAATGACAAGATTCATTGAAGTTTTCCCAACTTATTTTGTCTAGAAACACATAGTTATCTACACAGCTTACTGAGAGTTTAGCTCCAAACTCTATTGGTTTTCCTGCTTTTCCCCTCACTATTGGACGAATATGCCGTTGAGTTAAACTTACAATTCTTTGAGGAACACTCTGGGTCTTATTCTCCCACATTGACTGTTGTTGTTCATAAACTTTTTTGATAGTCTCTAGACAATTTTTCTGTCTTTTACTCAGATTTTCCAGGGAAGCCCCAGCTTGAATTAAGTCTTCTATATTTCCTAAATTTTTCTTAAGGTATTTTAACTGTTTCCCGATAGCTTTTCTTCTTTCTTGATAAGATACTTTTCGTTTTTTAGCTACTTTTAAGTATTCCTTTCTAGCAATTTTTCTAGAAGTTCTCGGCTTTTTTCTCAATTTTACTCTTAATGGTTTATAAAGATTATCTATTATTCTTTCTGTGTTCAAGATTTAGTTGTTGTTGCAATGATCTTGTTAACTGCTTTTAGTGAGGAATCTCAACAGTCCTTAAGTCAAGAAATTGTTTCAGTTGTTTTAAAGGGCGGAATCTTTTTATTATTTATTGCTTTTTTAACCCGTTATATTTTACCCAAATTACTCCACGCTTTGGCTTATTCAACGGAATTATTGTTAATTTTTGCTATTTCTTGGGCTATTACTTTAGCAGCAATGGGAGACAGTTTAGGGTTTAGTAAAGAGGTAGGTGCATTTGTAGCCGGGGTGTCTTTAGCATCTACCAGTTATCGGGCAACCATTGGGGCAAGATTGGTCAGTTTAAGAGACTTTTTATTACTGTTTTTCTTCATCGATTTAGGTATTCATGTTAATGTCAGTTATTTGGGTGCGGAAATAATTTCTGCAGTGGTTTTATCTCTGTTTGTCTTAGTAGGTAAAACTGTGATGATTATGGCATTAATGAGTATTATGGGTTATGGAAAACATACTAGCACTGTTACCAATTTATCGTTGAGTCAAATCAGCGAATTCTCTTTAATTATTGCGGCATTAGGACTTGATTTAGGTCATATTGATGAGAATGTTTTAGGGTTAATTACGTTGGTAGGATTAATTACTATGGGAGTCTCCACTTATATGATTATGGGCTCTCATATTATTTATGAAAAATTATTACCTATTGTCTCCCATTTTGATAAATTAATACCCCATCGTCACCAAAAACTAGGTAACTTAGACGAAGTTGATGTTTATGGAGTTGATATTATTTTGTTTGGTTTAGGAAGATATGGGGGTAGTTTAATTAGAGCATTACAAGGTTCAGATTTACAAGTTTTAGGTGTGGATTTTAACCCCGAATTAGTGAGACAATGGCGGAACAAAGGACTACTAGCTTTTTATGGAGATGCAGAAGATCCTGAATTTGCTGCAACCCTCCCTTTAAATCAGGCTAAATGGGTAATTAGTACCTTACCAGGGGAACGAATTGGTCTAACTTTATTACACACCTTAGAATATCAAAAATATCAAGGTAAAATTGCCTTAACCAGTCATACCGAAAGAGAAATGGAAATTCTTAAAAATGCAGGTTCTGATCTTGTTTTATTACCCTTTAGAGATGCAGCATACGAAGCTGCGAGGGTCTTAGTTACTGATTTCAATGAATAGTCAGAAGGAGGGAGTAAATGAGAAAACTTAATAAAAGTACAAGAACCGAGGAATGTGTGTCTCGATTGCGTACAATGAAATTAAGATACACTCATCGATGCCATCAGATCGCTTTAGTTAAAAACTGATGTGCTACTCTCATCACAAAAAATTGAGATAATTAGGAGGAATAACGATGACGAATGTATTTCCTCGCCAAAAAGAACTAGATTTTGGTTGCCTGTGGTTTGACTTTTGTGAATGGATAACAAGTACGAACAACCGCATTTACATCGGTTGGTTTGGGGTTATGATGATCCCCACTCTTATCGCAGCTACCAGTGCCTTTATTATCGCTTTTATGGTGGCTCCCCCAGTGGATATGGAAGGGATCAGAGAACCCGTTATTGGTTCGCTCTTAGGGGGTAATAACCTGATCAGCGCAGCCGTGATACCCAGTTCCGCAGCGATCGGGTTACACTTTTATCCCATCTGGGAAGCAGCCTCGGTTGATGAATGGCTTTATAATGGAGGCCCTTATCAATTAATCATTTTCCACTTCTTAATCGGGGTTTTGTCCTATTTAGGGCGTTTATGGGAATTAAGTTACCGTTTAGGAATGCGTCCTTGGATTTCCGTTGCCTTTTCTGCTCCTGTGGCCGCAGCTACTTCTATCTTCCTGATTTATCCTATAGGACAAGGTAGTTTTTCCGAAGGAATGCCATTAGGAATTAGTGGTACGTTTCACTTTATGTTAGGATTCCAAGCTGACCACAATATTTTGATGCACCCCTTGCATATGTTGGCGGTTTCAGGTGTCTTTGCTGGTGCATTGCTTTCTGCATTGCAGGGTTCTTTAGTAACCTCTACTCTCATCCGAGAAACCAGTATTTCCGAGTCAATTAACCAAGGGTATCATTTTGGGCAACGAGAAGAGACTTATAACCTAGTAGCCGGACATTTAAGCTACTTAGGCCGTCTTCTCATCCCGAGTTTGGGCTTTAAGAACGATCGTTCCGTTCATTTTCTGTTGGCCGCCTTCCCAGTGATTGGTATTTGGTGTGCTGGTTTAGGTATTAGTGTCATGGCTTTCAATTTAAACGGGTTTAACTTTAATCAATCCATTCTTGATAGTCAAGGCCGAGCTATTCCCACAGAAGCGGATCTGCTCAACCGTGCTAATTTAGGAATTCGCTCTATGCACGCGCCCAATACCCATCATTTCCCGTTGACTTTAGCCTAATAACGTGAGTTCGGAGTTCGGAGTTCGGAGTTCGGAGTTATGATTTTTTTAACCAGACAATGAGGGTTTGATACTTCTGATTTGAGTTAGTTTTCTGCAAATTTCCTTATATCGAACTCAGGTTAATCGATTTCATAATTGGAACTTGAAGGGAGAAATAGGAAAAAACCCTATTTTTCCCTTTAACTTATTTTTCACGAAGACAGAAACGGATATTCGCTTTAGGGGTATTTCCTTTGACTAAAATTGTATGTTTTTGTTGCATTTTTGGATAATAAAACCATTGGGAACTCATGGGTTGATGATCGGAGTCTACCTGATGAGGGGTGATAACATTTCCTTGATGACTGACAGCAACTTCTAGATAATCATTCGCTTCAATGGTTAATTCATCTTCTTGATTAACCCAGAGAACAAATTTATATTCATTGTGTATTCTCCCCTGATATACCGCACAAAAATCATTGTTAGGTAGGTATAAACTGAAACGTGATACAGCTTGACCAGGTGCAGTTATTAGAAAGAAACTAGCTAGAGAAGAAAGAGCAAAAAATGATTTAAAAATGGTCATGAGAATAGCTCAAATTAGTGAGGAATAAGTTATTATGAACAAGCTTGTTTTCTCAAGACGCAGAAAAAATAAAGATGTTGCCAATCAGTTTAAAAAAAATTTAATGGGAACAAAATATTTATTTGAAAAGACATTATCTAGCAATCGGGTTTAAGTTGTATAGCTAGGGACATAATGCTGTTATGTCCTAATAACTATTCAATTTTCACATCTGATTACTAATTGCTATACTAAAGGTTATATAACCCCAATCATCAGGAGAAAGGACAATTACTGCTGATCCCAATAAACTCAAAAAAATGATCGAACGAGTTCTCGCCGATGGCCGTCTATCTCGTCAAGAAGATGAAGACATTAAAGCGGCGATCGCTGCTGATAACAAAGTAACAGAGGAAGAAATGAAATTATATCGAGAATTACAACAAATGGTGTTTAAAGGAGAGCTTAAAATGGAGAATTAAAATAGAGAAAGGGTTGATGCTACTCCCAAAAACCTACCTAATATTGCCTAAAACTACTCATATTAGTAGCAAAAGTTCATAAATAGGTAGTTTTTTATGTTTAAAACCCTAATATGATACAATTAAACTCAACAGTTTTGGTCATTATCTCAAAAATGCCATGTTGTTAGGCTTTAAAACCCAACTTAAATTAAATCAAACCCAACGTCAACAACTGGCTCGTCATGCAGGTGTCGCTCGTCATGCTTATAATTGGGGAAATGATTTGTGTCTGGCTATTTTAGACAATAATAAAAGTTGTTCAGACTCTGAAAAAATCAAATTTCCTACAGCGATTGATTTACACAAATGGTTAAACAAATTAGTTAAGCCCGATAATCAATGGTATTATGAGGTCTCTAAGTGCGCTCCACAATTTGCCCTGAGACATTTAGCAGTTGCTTGGCGTGATTGCTTCAGCAAAAAGAAGAAAAGACCAAAATTCAAGAAGAAAGGACGACATGATAGCTTTACTTTAGATGGAACTATACGCATTCTATCTTCTCATTTAATCCAAGTTCCCGTCATCGGAAAATTGAAAACTTATGAGAGATTACCGACTATTCATCAACCGAAAAATATTACCATCAGCAGAGAAGCTGACCGTTGGTTTATTTCCTTTAGAATAGAGGTAGAGTCCATAGCTACCGACAAAGAAGTAGATGTAGTAGGGATAGATTTGGGAGTAAAAACCTTAGCAACCCTATCTACAGGGGAAGTTTTTGAAGGAGCATACTCTTATAAAAAACTATCAGCTAAATTAGCTAAACTTCAAAGAGAATTAAGCAGAAAAAGCTTCGGTTCGTCTAACTACCAAAAAGCTAAATTAAAAGTTCAGAAACTGCATAGAAGAATTGCTAATCTTAGAAAAGATACATTACATAAATTGACATCACACTTAAGCAAAAACCACGCAGTCAATGTGATAGAAGATTTGAATGTATCAGGAATGATGGCTAATCATAAATTGGCGAAAGCCATAGCAGATATGGGGTTTTATGAGTTCAGAAGACAGTTAGAATACAAAAGTAAATTATATGGGTCAAAACTGGTGATAGTAGATAGGTTTTATCCTTCTTCTAAAACTTGTTCTAACTGTGGGGAGAAAAAAGACTCGTTACTATTATCTGAAAGAGTATTTTGTTGTGAAAAATGCCATTATCAAATAGATAGGGATTTAAACGCAGCAAAAAACTTAGAAAAACTAGTGCAGCTTGGCGAAAGTAATCCACCAGATTTTTACAGAAACTTTCGTGACTAGCCACGACAATGTGTTTCAATAAAACTAACGGAAGAATCTCGAAGTTGATGTCCATGATAAAAGCATTGCCAATTAACCTCTCCAACCTACAGAAAACAGTACTCCAACAAATAGTGAGAGGGACAACAAACCCCTATCGCCTTGTTAGACGAGCCAAGCTAATCTTAGCCGCAGCATCAGGAGAGAGCAATAGTTCGATTAGTCGAAGATTAGAATTAGACCGAGTACAAGTGCGTCAGTGGCGATCGCGATGGTTTGAGGAGAGAGAAAAACTGAGTGCCGCCGAAGAACAACAGGTAACGGAGAAAGCATTAATGGTCTTGATCAAAGGAATTTTAAGCGATCGCCCAAGACCTGGAACAACAAAATCCTTTACGGTCGAACAAGTAGTCCAGATTGTAGAGATCGCTTGTGAAGAATGTGAAAAATCAGACAGACCAGTGAGCCATTGGACACCTTCAGAGTTGGCGGATGAAGCCATAAAAAGAGGAATTGTCGAAAAGATTGCCCCCCGTAGTGTGGGGCGTTTTTTAAAAAGAAGCGACATTACAACCACATCTCGTTCGTTACTGGTTAAATGCCAAAATTGATGATCCCTTAAAATTTAAAAAGCAAGTCAAATATATCTGTGAACTTCATCAAGAAGCTAAAACTTTGTTAGAACAAGGAATTCATTTAATTAGTACAGATGAAATGACAGGGATTCAAGCTCTTGAGAGATTATTTCCGAACAAAAGAATCAAGCCTAAACAAGTAGAAAAAATCGAATTTGAATATGAAAGACACGGAACTTTAAGCTTGATTGCGAACTGGGATGTGGCAAGAGGAACAGTTGTTAGTCCCTCCATTGGACCGACAAGAACAGAACAAGATTTTTCTGAACATATCCAGAGAACGATTAAGATTGATGAAAAAGCAGAATGGATTTTTATTGTAGATCAACTCAACACTCATAAATCGGAAAGCTTAGTCAAATTAGTAGCAGAAAGCTGTGGAATTACTATTGATTTGGGGAGAAAAGGAAAGGAGGGGATTTTGCAATCTATGGACAGCAGAGCAGATTTTTTATCAGATGAATCTCATCGAATTCGCTTTGTTTATATTCCCAAACATACATCGTGGCTTAATCAAATTGAGTGTTGGTTTTCGATCTTAGTCAGGCGTTTACTCAAAAGAATTACTGTCCGTTCAACTGAAGAACTATCCCAAAAAATTCTCAATTTTATTGATTACTTTAATCAACATTTTGCTAAGCCGTTCGTTTGGAAATTTAAGGGCTTTAAAGATCATAAGTGACTGGTAGATTATTTTTGCTAAGCTGCACTAGGTCAAGCTATGGCCGAAGTTACGCCTGTGGACAAGTCAGAGCCGACTCCCTTGGATGAAGCAGGAAGTAAAATAGACTCAAGCCGAGTTATCATCAGCCTAAAAACCTGATGGGTAAGTTTGGGTAAGTTTTATATAGCGGTTTATTTACTTTCTAAACGAAATAAAAAGATCATTAATGCAACAACGCCTATCTGTAAAGCAAAGTTAGGAAAAGCGGTTGTTACGTCTTTCCCAGCGGCTAACTGTGCCAAAAATACTAACGCCCCCACAAAACCCGATGCAGCAAAGGCAATGTAGAAAAATTTTCTTAAGCCTTTATAGGGGGCTTTTGCTTCTGCTCTTAGAGCAGCATATTTTTGGGGATCTAGTGGAGTAGGGGACTTTTCAGGGGGCTTATCCATATATCAATTCCGTTGAGAGGAGTGAAAATATGATACATTATTAACGTAACCTGTATCCAGGCCACGTTAGCTCAGTTGGTAGAGCACATCACTCGTAATGATAAGGCCGCGAGTTCAAGTCTCGCACGTGGCTTTATCCTAAAATGTCAGAACCTCGACCCTCGGTTTTACGCCCTGGGATGAAAATTCGACCACCAAAAAACGTGCAGCACTATATAAAAATTAAGAATTATGCTATCTGAGGCTAGTCAAAAATTTAATCAATATTTAATTGAATTCCCTGAATTACAAACACAATTAAAATCAATTAAATCCCCCGTTGATTTAATTAATCTTGCTAAACAAGAAGGGTTTGAATTGACCATTGATAATTTTCAAGAACTGGCTCAATATGCTTTTCATCAATGGTTAATCAAGGTTGCACCGTCTGTTCGTCTTTTCTTTGAGAAAGTACATAATGATCAAGAATTACACCAAAAATTAAATCAATGTACATCGATGAATGATTTAATCAGTTTTGCCAAAGAGTGTAATATTTACATAACATTATTAGAAATGGAGAAAGCTGCCGAAGTCGCCAAATCATTTAAAGTTTTTAGTTTTGAAAAACTCTTTTTTCAAAATTTAAAGGTTCAATCGAAAAATGATGTAGTATAATAATTATTCAGAGAGAAAAGAAGAAAATCATGACAAAAACTCCGAACCTTGAAATATTTAATAATAGCTGGCAAATTTATCAAGAAATTATTAGATTTAATTATATGGAGCATCAGGACATCTATTCTGATCTTAAGAAATATATCACTAAAAATTATCCTGAGCCGTTTTCTTTATTGGAGTTAGGATGTGGTGATGCTTTTTATTCAGCCAAAAGTTTAACAGATACAGCGATTTCTCATTATGTTGGAGTGGATCTTTCACAACCCGCGTTAAATTTAGCTAAGCAAAATCTTAATGGACTCAATTGTTCTGTAGAACTCAAACAAGTTGAAATGTGGGAGTTTTTAGAATGCTATTCATTAAGCTTTGATCTGATCTTAATTTCCTTTGCTCTACATCATTTATCGTCTTCTCAAAAACAGGCACTTTTAAACAAATGTTATCATCATCTCAATGCAGGAGGTGCATTATTATTGATTGATATTTTTTGCCGAGAGCGTGAACCTCGTCCTGAATACTTGAAAAGATATTGTAACTATGTTGGATCCCAATGGCAGAAAATAGAAAGGAGCGATCTTGATCTTGCCCTGGAACATATTACCAGCAGTGACTTCCCTGAGTCTATTGCTACTTTTAGAACATGGGCTGAAATTATCGGCTTCAATCAAGTAGAAGTAATTTATAACGGAACTTTTGAGGCTCACAATGCCATTACTTTTTACCGAAAATAACACGGGAGCATTCTGATAATTAATAATCTTTAAAGGTTCGAGTCCCATAGGTATTGGACTTTGGACAAAAAAAGTTTGTTAGCGTATATTTTACGCTAAACTAAAATCTCAAAATATCGGCTCTGTATCAGTCAATAAAATTGGCTGACAAATAGGGCTAATCTATAGATTCTGAGGAAAACTAAGGAGCTTTTAAGTTTTCAGTTGATTTTTTGCTCCCTTTCTTGATAACATCATGACGAGTTCGTGGGGCTTTTTTGTAACCTTTAATACGTCCGGAAGAAAAACCTCGACGTTTGGGAAATTTGGCGAAAGTCCCCAAGGTCGTAATTATTCTTGAAAAGTCTCTTTGAACTAGACTAGGGGTGATTTTGATGGATTTATTAGTCTTCAAATACTGTTCCCAATCACGGGGTAAAACCACAGCTAATTTTCTGGCAGCCCACAAATTTACATAAGAAAGAAGTGTTAGTTTAAACCAATTTTCTTCATGATGTACATCGGGAGTTAAATAAGATGTCATCAATAATCTTTGTTTACCAAATCGAAAAAGATGTTCCATGTCATAACGTTGTCGATAACACTGATAACAATCAACTAAACTTAACTCATCGCGCCGAGAACCAATAACAATAAGCCACATAGGTTTCCAAATACTATTTCTTTCTTGAGCTCTGACAACAATCTGGAGTAAAGTAAAGGGGTGATTGTTCATTTTATAGTTTTTAGTTCCTCTCATTAACATCTGTTTCCATCCCGAAATAGTCACTGTTAATTGACGACCTTTTTTCGTTGTAAAGGGAACATGATGAACTTCATCAGGTTCAGTCCAAGTTTGGTCATCTTTAAGGTCAAATTTATCCCCATACCAACGGGGATGTCCCGAAGTTTTGGCTTGATTTGGGTCCCGAATAAATTGACGATAAAAAACTCGGTCACTTCTAACTCTTGTAATAGTAACTAGGTCTTCATGCTTAACTTGTTCCCCAATAAAATCCTTTTGGCTGTAGTCACTATCAGCCACTAAGACAGATAATTTATCAGAAAATAAAGAACTTTGCCAGATTTTTTTTAGTTGTTGATTGCCTTGATTTACTCCTTTATGTTTAGAGGGGACTCGCTCTCCTGATAAGGGGACAGCCCAAGGGACTTTTTCTGTGTCTATTTGGTCAGGTAAAGCGCAGACAACGGAATAACAATGTCCAATATTAATGGGTTTATTTCCCTTAATTGGATTGGGGTAATGAATAAAGGTTTTATCCGCTAACGTTTCGGCAAACGGTCGTGGACAGGGAGTTGTGTCAATACCAAATAAGTTATAATGTTTTGAAGTGGGAGGAATTGTTCTCGATACCGCTGAAAATAAAGTCTCAATTCTCTGTTCATAATTAGGGTCAGTTTGAGTGGGTAAAACTCTTGAATTCCTCTATATAAACTGTTATAATCTCTTCTAAATAAAGGATTGAGAGACAATTCAACGACTGAGTGAGCTTGTTGGTTACTGGAGAGGGCATCGAGTAATTCTATAATAGTTTCTTTTCTAGCTTTTAGTCCTTGGAAGAGGTTAGACCTCCACACCAGGAATTCCTCGACAGACGTAGCCGTTTCATTTTTGGTCATTTTTAAAATTTATTACCTTATAAATTAGCTGAATATATACGCTAACATCAAAAGAGGTTGTTTGTTACAGTTAAGGCTAATGTCATCACATTCCGAACTTAAGACCAGTCAAGATGTCCACCTGAGAGCCAAACAAATTAAGAGTCTAATTCGCTCTCTTAAACAGAAAATAAAGAAAATTGAACGGGAAGGGGAAGTAGCACCAGCTAATTGTCATATTATTCGTTATCAGGTTAATGGAAAGGGAACAATCTACTGGTATTATAAACTACAGGCTGCTGAATCAATTTTTCCTATAGCCACTAATAATGAGAAAAAAACCAAATATAAATATTTAGGAAGAGCCGGAAGTTCTGCTCATATTGATGCTGCAGAAAAACTCACTAGAAGAAATCTCATTGATGAATTAGAACGAGTCATTCAATCTCTAACTGAAAGCTACTTAGATATCTATATTGGAACCGAAACTGAATGAAGCTATTTAATATTTAAAATCCCCTAAAAAGATGGAAAGAGAGTTTTTAAAATCACCTTAATTCTCTATTTAGCTCTGGAGATATGTTTAGCGTAAAATTTACGCTAACAATTGTTTTTTATCCAAAGTCCAATAGGTAGCTTGAGACAGCCAAATCTTAAGTTTAGATTGAGTAGAAAGATGATCCCAAAAATCAGGGACACCATAGAGATATAGAGCTAACTTTAGGAGTTACTACCCTGACACTCGTACGACCCCATAAGCCCGTAAAAATAGATTTGAATCAGGACTATCCTTGTCCCTGTCGGCGAAAAGGACATCTTTTACCTATTGTCCTCACAGAAGCCTTTGGCTGCGATCGCTGTCAGCAAATTTTTGTAGTGGAAGACAATGGGCAAAACATAGAACAGTTATCTTCCAGCTATCCTTATAAGCGAATCTGGCGTTGGACAGGCTACCGTTGGTTAATTATCCGCCCTGGATTAAGAGACGGCTATCTACCGATCATGACTGGCATGATGGTAGTAATATTAATTGGATGGTTTTTGTTGGCATTGCAATCCTCTTTAGGGCCAAGTATCATCATTGGTATCGCTTTGGCCGGTTTATTCATGGTTTTGCCCGCAATTATCTTCTGGTTGGCCTATCGACGTTAAGACAAATTGTATGACCATTAAAAGTTCTCCTAACTGGCTGTTAACATCGGTTGAACGCTCGTATAATGCTTACTTAGCTTTAGAAACCAGTGACAGCCTCGACCGCTCTCTAGGAATCAAAGCAATGGCTAAAGGGCTAAACCGTTCCTTTGATGCGATTCTGGAGGCGAACACCCTGGATCTGGAAATGAGTCGAGAAATGGCCATTCCTGACATATTGATTGACTGGTTAAAATTGACCCCAGAGAGGTTGAAAAATACCGTTGAAATTCTGGAATCTTTGGCGGAACTTCCTGATCCAATCCAACAAGTGTTTAACGCCCCCTATCGGCTGAATATGGCAGGAACCTATTCTCAGTTGAAGCCTTTAGGGGTAGTTGCCTTGGTTTATGAAACCTTCCCTGAGTTGGGGGCGATCGCTGCTGGATTTTGTTTAAAAACAGGCAATAGCCTACTTTTAAGGGGATGTAATTCTTCAACCCATTCTAATCAGGTCATTGCAGACATACTACAAACTGCTCTGAAAGACACAGAACTGCCTACAGGGTGTTTGGAGGTAATTTCAGCCGAACAAGGGGCTTCTATTCAAGATTTAGTTACCCAGCATCAATATCTCAGTTTGGTTCTTCCTTATGGCCGTCCCAGTTTAGTTGAACAAGTTACTCAATGGGCAACGGCTCCTGTGTTAAAGTCGGCCATGGGGAATTGTTATTTATATTGGTCTCCTACGGTTGATTTAGAGATGGTCCGTTGGGTAATTCTGGATAGTCATAGTAGTGAACCAGATCCCGTTAATGCGATCGAGAAAGTATTAATTAGTCCTGACCAAAAACCCTCTATTTTAGTGAGATTATTCAACATTCTACAGGAACAAGGATTTGAATTAAGAGGGGATGAGAGGCTATTAGAAGAATATAAGGATCATTTAAAACCGGTCAAAGCCTCGGAATGGAGTACCCCATATTTAGATAAAATTATTGCTTTTAAGATAGTTGATAATTTATCTGAAGGGATTACTTGGATTAATCAATACAGTAGTGGTCATGCAGATTGTTTAGTTACTGATTCTTACACAGAAAGTCGTCAATTTGCCACAGAAATTGATAGTGCTTTAGTATACATTAATAATTCCCCTCGTTTTGATCGTCATCCCACCTATGGTGAGTCCTTATTTCTAGGAGTTTCTAATCAAAAAGGGCATTATCGTGGCTTGATTTCCTTGGAAACTTTTACTACTCTTAAACAAGTGGTTCAAGGCCAAGGTAAATAATCTCTTAAACCCTTTTCTTGTTGTCTTCTAAGCTTTGAGGAACATAGCGAAAACAAGGGATTTGCACTAGGGGTTGATTTAAGAAACCCCTTTGGGGATAATAATTAAAAAATTCTGAAATAAAGGGCAAAAAGCTAAACAGAAACCAAGTAAAAAAAATAAGTATTATTAAACTACTTCGATAAGCAATGGATACACTAGAAATAATTATTCTTTGGATGGGTTTTTGATTAGAATAAGTTAGGTTAGAAGAAAATCGAAACTTGTTTAAATAATATATTTCTTCTTGGTGTAAATCATATTCAGTAACTATATTTTTTTGCCAAGTTTCAACTAAAACCCCTGAATAAATAAATCCGTCCATCATTTTCAAGGCAAAGAATAAACCTAAACTAATAATTCCAGTCCAGAAATAATAATCATTAAGAAATTGCAGTGCCTGTGTAGAATTTAAACTTTCTAAATCAGGATTAATTATAGGTAAAAATACAGGTATTATTTTGATAATGAAAAGAATGAAACTACTAAATAAATAACTAATTGCTAATATAAATAGTTGTAAAGGGCGATGACAAACCCAGATTTTTATTGACTTAAATGACAAAAAACTCCGCCAATCTTTGGTTAAAGCATAACGGGCTTGTGCTAGGGTAACATACAACATTATAACCGTAAAAAGAATAGTTCCCAAAAATCCCAGAGAGGCCCCTGTTTCTGATTGTTCATATATTTTATTGAAGGAAATATGCCAGCCTACATACCAAGCATAGGCACATAATAAACAAGGAATCAAGGTAAAAATCCAAGTTGCTAAAATTCCCGACAATCCAATTTTAAAATGTAATTTTAAAGAATATAAAATACGATGCAACCATTTAAAACGAGGATGATTAAGACATTTTATTTGCTGAGGAGTTTCCCATAGTTTAGGATAACTATAGTTGCTTATGTCTTGATTATTATTCTTTTCTCGAATAAGAAATTGATTCCAGGTAAATGTGTTAGATAGAGGGGATAAACGAAATAGACGACGTTTAACTAAATAACCTACCCATCGATAAGTCCATCCGAGAATAATAATAGCTGTTAGTAAGTCTTGACTAAAAAAAGTAGTAACTAGAATCAGAAATATTAACCCTAATGTTCGTTTGATCATCATTTTAAATAAATACCTCTTCTAAAATGTTTCCTTCTGCATACTCTGCATTAAAACCCATAATTTTCGCAATGGTTGGTGCAATATCAATTTGTGAAACTTGACGTTCAATAACTTTATTTTTATTAATTCCTTTGCCCCAAAAAAGTGCAAAAATTTCATGAGCAGATTTTGAATTAAAATGATGTTGATAGGGGACTGATAAAAAGGGATTAGAATCTCGTCCACAGTCAGGAACAATACACAAGACTGTATTATCTCTATATTCTTCAGCAAGTTTAATTGTATCAACTAATCTTTTAATCCCTTGATCAATAATAGAAATACCCCTAGTATAATGTGATTTATAACCCCAATGAACATAATCAGGATCGTTATAATTTATCATTAGTAACTTAGGTTTTAATCTATTAATTGCCCACACAGCTAACTCCGTTAACAAACTATCACCTCTAGGATTAACTAAACCGCTTTCTCCATACATTTTTTCCCATTCTTCCCAAAATTGAGTAAGTTTTAATGGTTCAGATAATTCTTGATTAGGTCGATAATTTTTTTCTAGTAATTTTTCTAATTCTTCCTGCTTTTTTTCTAACTCTTTATCAGTAAATTGATTAGTAATAATTTGTTTCTTCAAAAGATGAATTTTGAAGCGATAGAAACTTAAAACTTGAGAACGATAATTAACTCCAAATAAGTGATGATTACTAAAAGAATAAAACTCCTCAGAAGTGCGATCTTCTCCATTAATAAGGTAATTTCCGAGAAAGCTTTTCCCATAGGGGGTAATCGCTTGGACTAAAGGCTTTCAAGAAATAAAAGGAACAGAGAGTTAGCGGATCTTGGTACACAACTTTAAAATTTCATAATTGGCTTGTCTGAAAAAACAGAAGAAATAGATTAAAATGAAGAGGTAAAAAGATTAGAGAGAGTAAATTGAAGCTAAAACAGACAAATCATCCCTTAACCCCGTCGATGGTCGATGATTTACGTTTAGCAGCCTCAAAAATGACGGGAGCAGAGCGTCGTTCATTTCAAGCTGAAATGTGTCTCAAGTATTGTGGAGGAAGTGCCAGACAAACCGAAATCGTGTTTGGTTGGGGGAGAAAAAATGTTCAACTTGGATTACATGAAAAACGAACTGGGATAGTGTGTTTAGGATTACAATCAGTCAATAGTGGATGTAAAAAATGGGAGGAAAGATACCCAATAGTTGCCCAATCATTGAAAGAAATAGCCGAAGCTCACGCACAACAAAACCCCACATTTAATAACCCCATTGCCTATACAAGATTAACGGCGGCTGAAGCCATTAAACAATTAAGAAATCTAGGATATAATGGAGAGGAGGTTCCTGCTGCTTCGACAATGGCAGATATTTTAAATCGTTTGGGCTATCGATTAAGAAAAGTGGTAAAAGATAAACCTAAAAAAAATCTCGGAGACGGACGCTATCTTCGAGAATATAGAGAAAAAAGATAGAAAAAAAGACCCTTCTGTGAAACGTTTAAGTATGGATTGTAAAGCAACTGTGGAAATAGGAGAATATTCACGTGGCGGACAAACCAGAGGTTATAATCAAGCTCAAGATCATGATATGGGAACTAAAGAAAAATACGTTCCTTGTGGGATTGTAGATGAAGATACAGGGCAACTTTATGTAACTTTTGGAAGTTCTTATAAAACGAGTGATTTCATGGTAGATAACTTGGAGCAATGGTGGACAAGTCTGAGTATAACTGAAAAGCAGCAACTAGAGAACATCCAAATTAAAGTTGATAATGGAGCAGAAAATAGTGGAATAAGAAGGCAATTTTTGAAGAGAATGGTAGAGTTTGCCGACCAAACTAAGAAATCTATTCAATTACTATATTTTCCTCCTTATCACAGTAAATATAATCCCATAGAAAGATGTTGGGGAATTTTAGAGAGGCATTGGAACGGAACACTTCTGAGAAATGCTCAAACGATGTTAGCTTGGGTAAAAACTATGACATGGAAAGGCTTAAATCCGATAGTTAAGTTAAGTAAAAAAGTTTATCAAAAAGGCATTTCTTTAACGAAAAAAGAGATGAAGGAAATTGAGAAACGTTTAGAACGTAATCCTCACTTACCTAAATGGGATATTTTGATTAGACCCAGTTAGTCTAAAAAGTTAATAAGAGTGTAAAATTAAGTGAATTTCCTTTTTAAAAATAGTCAAAGCTAATTTAAAAGTTAGCGTATTTCTTTCTTTTAGATAGGGAGGTTTTTGTTCGCGGAAAGTATCCGCGAACAACTTTTTATTTTTCCCTTTTCGCTTATTTGAGATGTTCTACAAACAGATTCTGAGAATGGGTGGGAAACTTTTTCTTGGAAATCACCTCACTCGTTTTATAAGAACTTCCAAAAGTTACATAAAGTTGCCCTGTATCTTCATCTACAATCCCACAAGGAACGTATTTTTCTTTAGTTCCCATATCATGATCTTGAGCTTGATTATAACCTCTGGTTTGTCCGCCACGTGAATATTCTCCTATTTCCACAGTTGCTTTACAATCCATACTTAAACGTTTCACAGAAGGGTCTTTTTTTCTATCTTTTTTCTCTATATTCTCGAAGATAGCGTCCGTCTCCGAGATTTTTTTTTAGGTTTAGCTTTTACCACTTTTCTTAATCGATAGCCCAAACGATTTAAAATATCTGCCATTGTCGAAGCAGCAGGAACCTCCTCTCCATTATATCCTAGATTTCTTAATTGTTTAATGGCTTCAGCCGCCGTTAATCTTGTATAGGCAATGGGGTTATTAAATGTGGGGTTTTGTTGTGCGTGAGCTTCGGCTATTTCTTTCAATGATTGGGCAACTATTGGGTATCTTTCCTCCCATTTTTTACATCCACTATTGACTGATTGTAATCCTAAACACACTATCCCAGTTCGTTTTTCATGTAATCCAAGTTGAACATTTTTTCTCCCCCAACCAAACACGATTTCGGTTTGTCTGGCACTTCCTCCACAATACTTGAGACACATTTCAGCTTGAAATGAACGACGCTCTGCTCCCGTCATTTTTGAGGCTGCTAAACGTAAATCATCGACCATCGACGGGGTTAAGGGATGATTTGTCTGTTTTAGCTTCAATTTACTCTCTCTAATCTTTTTACCTCTTCATTTTAATCTATTTCTTCTGTTTTTTCAGACAAGCCAATTATGAAATTTTAAAGTTGTGTACCAAGATCCGCTAACTCTCTGTTCCTTTTATTTCTTGAAAGTCTTTAGTCCAAGCGATTACCCCCTATGGGAAAAGCTTTCTCGGAAATCACCTTAGGGGGAATCCAATACTGCGTAGGTTAAGGAAAATTGTCTGTTGAGACAAGCTTTCTTGAGCAGGGGGAGAAAATGGGACTTCTTCCTCTGCCTCCTCTGCCTCCTCTGCCTCCTCTGCCTCCTCCGTCTCACTCAACTGAAGCTTTTCGAGCAAAACCTACGCAGTATTGAAGGGGGATCAGCATTCACTTAATTCTCACAACTGATAACTGATTGCTATATGTAGTCTATTATACTTTTTATCCCACAATGTCGGGAGAGGCAAATTGGAAATATTCATTATGATACAACTGTTGATATTAGAGGGGATGGCATAATTAATTGAGCAGAATTAGTTACTTTAAATACTGAGTTTTGCAATTCAGTTTTTTAAGTCCATAACACAAGTATACTTCGACAAGCTCAGCACAAGTATTGCTTGTTAAAAAGTAGGTTTTGATGGGTTACGCTATGGCTAACCCATCCTACAAATTCAACTATTATTAGTAAAGCCAGTAATGACTCTAATTTTGAGATAAATTTAGCTGGTAAATTCACTTTAAAGCTTAATTATTTTGCAGTAAAATTGGAAATATTCATTATGATACCACAGTTAATATTAGAGGGGATGGCATAATTAATTGAGCAAAATTAGTTCCTTTAAAGGCTGAGTTTGGCGATTCAGTAATTGAAGCTCATAGTGAAGGCTTCAGCCTTATTCAAACTGAGAAAATCAGTGATTTTTGATGGGTGACGCTATCCCTAACCCATACTACAAATTCAATAATGAACAATTTGTAAATTGTAAATTGCTTTAACTCTCTTACTTTCTTTGTATTTCACTAATTAATCATAAATCAGGAGAAATAAATCATGACAACTCTCAGCACACAATTTAATCTCAGAACCGATAATAATGGCGTTCCTGGAACTATTATTAATAGTCCCTTAGACACAGGAGATACTTTTTTTGTTGAAGTGTTAATAGGAGATATTCGTAATAATACTGTCGGAATAACTAGCAGTAATATTGCTTTATCTTTTGATGGAAATCAAATCCAAAATATTAATAATTCCTTCGATTTAAGTAGTCCTTTATTACCTTCAACTTTTCCTTTATTTAGAACAGGAACATTAGATAATGCGAATGGAACAATTACTAATTTAGGGGCAGCTTCTTTCCCACTGCTTTTGTAGGTTCACCCATTGGAGTTAATCAACTAGATCCTTTTAGTTTATTGCTTTTCGAGGTAATAGGAAATAGGAACAGAAACATCTACCCTAACCCTTGATATTGATTTATCACAAACAGGTTTTGCTGATGGGACAAATGCCAGTGAATCACCTAACCAAAGTCAATTTACTCAACTGATAGAAGTTAACCCATCTGATACCCCTACTGTTCCTGAACCATCTATGAGTATAGGGCTATTTTTAATAGGTTTCTTATTTTTCATTAGACGTACAAAAGAAAAGTCCTAACACAAAGATAGGGGTCAACAAATGTTGACCCCTACCACAATACTATTTATATGGGTTTAAGAAGCCGTAGAAGCGGTAGGACGACGACGACGGTAAACTTTACGGTTAGAGTTGGGGGTAGGTTCAGGTGCAGTAGGGGAAGGAGTTTCTGGGGTTTGTAGGATAAAGATGACTAAGGGATAACTGCGTAATTCCCGTTTGACCAATCTTTGTAAGGTTTTTTCAACCTCTTTTTGTAAATAAGACCAGTTAACCTTTGCACTGCGATCGCTGTTTGAAAACTCATCCCAACGGTTTTCGAGAATATTCTCGATCGCCCGAATAATTAGTTGTTTGAGCAAAGAGGGTTCCACCTTTGTCACCACACCTCGTAAGTGAACTTCAGGAGGAGTGATTAATTTTCCTTCCCAACTAATGGGGGCCGCTACCGTAACCACCCCATCTTCAGCAAGTTGCTGACGATCCTGCATAACGTGTTCATGAACCACACCTGCTTGATCCACTAACTTGATGCCGGAGGGAACTTTTCCTTTTACAGATATCTTTTCTGTGGACAGTTCTACAATATCACCGTTATCGATAATGACAATATTATCCGCAGGAACTCCCATTTTATAACCTATCTCTGCGTGTTTAACCAACATTCGGTGTTCCCCATGAACAGGAACAAAGAACTTAGGTCGAGTCAAGGCTAACATTAATTTATGGTCTTCTTGGCAACCGTGACCAGAAACATGAATACCATGTCGACGGCCATAAATGACGTTTGCCCCTTGCATCATCAAGCGATCAATTGTATTAACAACGGCGATGGTATTACCTGGAATGGGGTTAGCAGAGAAAACAATGGTATCCCCTGGACGTACTTTCAGATGACGATGGGCCCCTCTGGAAATACGGGTTAAGGCGGCTAAGGGTTCCCCTTGTGACCCTGTGCTTAAGATTAAAACTTGTTCGTCTGGTAAGTTATTGGCCGCTTTGAGGGAAATAAAGATATCATCAGGACATTTAACATAGCCTAATTCCCTGGCATGGGCGATGACGTTTAACATGGAACGTCCTACCACAGCCACTTTGCGCTTATGTTTTTGCGCCAACTGTAAGATAATATTGACCCGATGCACCGAAGATGCAAAGGTGGTGATCATTAACCGTCCTCCTGCTTGGGCAATAATGCGGTCTAAGTTAGGATAAACCGAGCTTTCTGAGGCGGTACTGCCGGGAACTTCGGCGTTGGTGGAGTCACTGAGTAAACAGAGAACTCCTTTTTCCCCGTATTCGGCTAACTTTTGCAGGTCGAAATGTTCTCCATCTACGGGGGTATGATCAATCTTGAAGTCCCCTGTGTGGATCACCACCCCTAAAGGAGTCTGAATGGCTATGGTGAAACTATCGGCCATGGAGTGGGTATTGCGGATAAATTCCACGGAAAAAGAAGGACTAACCTTCACCGTTTCTCTCGGACCAACGGTTTGTAGTTTTGTGCGATCGCTGAGTCCTGCTTCGTCTAATTTATCTTTAACTAAGGCCATGGCCAGTTTTGGACCATAGATTATAGGGATATCAAATTGCTTCAAATGATGGGGAATACCGCCAATATGATCCTCATGACCGTGAGTGGCAATCATCCCTTTTATCTTATGGCGATTTTCTCGTAAATAGGTCATGTCGGGGAGGACAATATTAACCCCGTGCATTTCATCTGTGGGAAAGGCAATACCTGCATCGACCAGGATAATCTCCTCTTTATACTCTAATATACAGGTGTTTTTGCCGATTTCGTGCAGTCCCCCTAAGGGAATAATTTTTAGGCTAGGTTGTTGTTTGGTTTTACTCATTTTCCTCCTTGGATGGTTTAAGTGGTTTGTGGATGATTCTGTTTTGTGAAAAAAACTGTAAATATAAATAAAAGGATTCTCAAAACAACTAAGGAGTTGTTCACTTGATACATTGATCAGATTATTATAGATATTATTAATTTATGCAGTTCATTCGTTCTATAACAATGACAATTCTTCCAAGACTAATTTAACCTCTTGTTTTAACTTTTCAGAAATACTGACTAGGGGTAATCTCACCCCTCCTACATCCCATCCTTGTAGATTTAAAGCTGCTTTAATAGGGAGCGGATTACTTGTACAAAATAAGACTTTAAATAAGGGAAAAAGTTTCACATTAATTTGACTTGCCTGACTTCCTTGCTGCTGATTATAAGCTGCGATCATTTCTTGCATTTGTAAGCCTACTAAGTGACTGGCAACACTAACTACTCCTACACCTCCTACGGTCAATAATGGTAACGTCAAAAAGTCATCTCCTGCGTAAATTAAAAAAGAACTATCGGTCATTCTGCGAATTTTACAAGCTTGTTCTAGGTTGCCACTCGCTTCTTTTATAGCAACAATATTATCAATTTTTGCTAGTTTGGCGGTGGTCTCTGGAGACATATTTGTTCCAGTACGCCCAGGTATATTATACAACATTATGGGAAAATTGCCCACCGTTTCAGCAATTTTTTTGAAATGTTCGTATAATCCTTCTTGGGGAGGTTTATTGTAATAAGGAACTACTTGTAGGGAACCATCTAAACCCATTTTGGCTACTTCTTGGGTCATTTCTATGGCGTGTTGAGTTGAGTTTCCCCCTGTTCCTGCTAAGACTTTAGCCTTATTACCTACGGCTTTTTTAACCACTTTAAATAGTTGACATTTTTCTGACCAACTTAGGGTAGGGGACTCTCCTGTTGTTCCAGAAACTAATAAGCTATCACTACCATTATTAACTAGATGAACGGCCAATTTTTCTGCCATTTCATAATTAACATTTCCTTGTTGATCGAATGGGGTTACCATTGCGGTAATTACCTTACCAAAAGTTTGTTCACTCATTCCCTTTTTAATCAGTTACAGTTTCATTCAGTCCCTAATTTAGTTTAAGCATAAGCCCTAAACTTTTAAGGTGGACGGTTTTTTATTTAACCAACTCTCTTTGATTAATAATTCAGCAACTTGTACTGCGTTTAAGGCTGCACCTTTGCGAATTTGATCCCCACATATCCATAATTCTAAGCCATTATTACAAGAAATATCTTGACGAATTCTCCCGACTAACACATCGTCTTTCCCCGAAGCATCTATAGGCATGGGAAAGTAATTTTTTTGCCAATCTTCTAGTAGTTGAACCCCTGGAGATTGGGCGATAATTTCCCTTGCTTGGGCTACAGAAAACGGTTGTTTGAATTCCAGGTTAATAGCTTCGGAATGGGCCCGTAATACAGGAACTCTAACACAGGTAGCCGTAATTTTTAAATTGGCTTCGCCGAATATTTTCCGAGTTTCGTTAACCATTTTCATCTCTTCTTCACAGTACCCTGCATCTGTTAAGGGAGAGTTATGGGGAAAGAGGTTAAACGCGAGGGGATAGGGTAAAATTTCTGCTTTGGGATCTTCTCCGTTTAAAATGGCCTGGGATTGAATTTTCACTTCTTCCATAGCCCTGGCCCCGGCCCCACTGGCAGACTGATAAGTAGACACCACGATACGTTCGATGGGTTGAACTTGGTGTAGGGGATAGATAGCCACTGCCATGAGGATGGTTGTACAGTTGGGGTTAGCGATGATGCCTGGATGGTTGGCGGCGGCTTCTGGGTTAATTTCTGGCACAATGAGAGGAACTTCTGGGTTCATGCGGAAAGCACTGGAGTTGTCCACCATCACTGCCCCAGACTCGACAATGGTTTGCGCCCAAGCTTTGGAGGTAGAGCCTCCTGCCGAAGCTAATACTATGTCAACGTCTTGAAAAGCTTTTGCCTCTACTGCCTCAACTTTGAGGGTTTCTCCTTTAAACTTAAGGGTGGTTCCGGCGGAACGGGGAGAAGCAAGGAGTTTGAGGGTATTTATGGGAAAGTTTCGGCTTTCTAAAAGCTGTAGCAACTCAGTGCCTACGGCTCCGGTTGCTCCTAGTATTGCGACGTTGACTGGCTTGGACAATCGAGTGTTCCTCCCAAATCTGTAGGGTCTTCTATTCTACCATTATAGTTCATAAAAATATAGTCAAATATGACATATTCTTATTTTGCCGGTATTACCCTGACTGGGTGAACTACAACACCCTCTATCCCATAGCTAAAGGCATTTGGGACTGCTTTTTTCATGATGTTCAACGAACCGTTAACATCGGCATTGATTAATTTTCTTTTGCTAGTACGATACAAACCTCTATTTATTCTTTTCCCAGAAAAAGTTACTTGATTTTTTTACCTTTCTGATACACAGGAATAGGATCATTATCCAGAAATGAAGCTTTCGATGTATAATATTCTTCAGTAAAAATTACCTTGATCCCCACCATCTCTGCTTTATAATATAACATTTCTATTAGCTTATTATAGGGAATAAATACAAAATTTTGGTTGTTTCTTTTCCCTAAGTTAATCTTCTGTTTCCAGTCAGTATTATGGCCAATAATCAGAGTTCCTATTTTCTTATTAATCAGAGTATCAATAATCAAACGAGATGCCTTGTGGAGATAATCATTAATCTTGAATTCTCTTTTATTACAAAGTTTTCTTAGTTTCTGGCTTGATTTATTTTCTCCTAAAAGAGATTGTAATTCGCTTTTAACTTTGTTATAGTATTGATTGATAGATTTTAACGGTCTGTCATTTATCAAGAGCGGTTTAATTCCGGCTTGATTGAAAGTTAATGTAGCTAAATTGTTTAAACCAATATCAATACTAGCGTAGCGATTTTCCTCTAACTCGTATTGTTGTTGATCCGCTTCATAAATGACCTCAATTATATAATGGTTAAGTCTGGGAACAAGACGAACTTGTTTTATTTTTGAACAAGGAAGCTCGGCGAGGTTTCCTCGCCAAGAGCAGGTCTTGTTTGAAGTATCTACCTTGGTTTTGAGGTAAATTTCCGTCTTACTGGGATTAATAATACCTCGCTTAAACTGTTTTTTTCTGATAGCTTGGGCTGTATAAACTACCACATTTCTGCCCTTAATTTTATGTTTATATCCAGGTAGCGCGGGACGGCCTTTAAATTTTGATGGGCTTTCTTTGTAAGCTAAATTAGACTCTTTAAAACTTATCCAGTTTCTGTCAAGTATCATCAGAACTTGTTGAGAAACTTTAGCTGGCATAGCTTGATAGTCTTGTTGAGATTGCAGGGTTTTCTGAATGTCATAATAGTTACGGTAAGTGTTTTCAAATATAAAAGACTGACGACATAAATAATTAGCATAGTTGTAGAGATTTTTTGATAAGAAACATAGTCGGTCAATTTCAGCATAAAACCGATGATTTTTTTTAATAATATGTCTCTCAACTCATCTCATCAATTAATTCGTTAATGATTCTGATAATACTTGCTATTATTAACCAGTGTAAAGTCATTTGTTTTTAATGAGTTGTTTCCTGTAGTTTTTCTTTAAGCCAAGAATTAACCAACTCTCTAGCTGTTATTCCTTTTTCTTGTGATAGAGAAATGATTTGTTGTGATAAAGCTTCATCGATCCCATAATAGACAATATCTTCATCATCTTTTAAGTTAATAGTAAACTCAACAGGATAGGTATCTTCCCAACACTCTGCTGTATCATGTTCATCCCAAAATTCTCCTATTTCTTCGTAAGAATTAGCATTAGAAATAGAACTTTTAACTTTTTCGATATTTTTTCCGTTCTCCATCAGTCATCTTCCTTGCTGATATAATTAGAGCTTCTTTGGTTTGTTTATAAATAAAAAAGACAATCAAATAACGCCCCGAATAAGTTTGTCCATAAGCAGCATAAAGGTTTTCATTTTTTTGATGTCCCTTTTCAATAAACCTATATTTAGGGAAACCTCGAAAAATCTCTTTAACCTCCTGTTTGCTTACGTTATGTTTACGATCTAGTTTCTCAATAATCTTTTCAGGAAAGATTAGATTAAGGATATCCACCCTTATAATACTCCTTTTTTCTAAAAGGTGGGCAATGCCCACCCGACAATATTAGGCTAATAATTCGCTGGCTCGCTTACTTAAAGCGTCTGCGGTTAAACCATTAAATTCCATAATTTGTCCTGCACTAGAGGCTGTTTCTCCTCGTTTCCAAGCAAAGGTATCACGCTTACTATTACTGCGTAACATAATCGGTTCTAACATAGCAGAAGTTCCCCCTGTCACCCCAATTAAAGCGTCACCGCCAAACAGTTTTTCAAACCCTTGCTCATCCAAGAAATGACTATCCTTTTCGCTGCAAGTTTCCCAAGCAACATCATGGGGACGGTATAAACGACGGGGACTAATAACGGAAACAATTCTTACCCCAATACCCTCATTTTCTAAGTGTAAGGCAGCATCAAAAACGGGAATTAAAGTCATGTCGCCAATGACAGCAAAAACAATTTTTTTCTTACCTTCACTGTCATGTAAAACGATGCCCCCATCCTCTAAACCTTGACGGGTTTGTTCTAAGGTAGTTCTGATCGGTAAGGGTGACTTACTGGCAGTAATAGTGATGCCTTTATTACTGGTTTTAACGGCCCAGTCATAACAAACCTGAATACTATTAGCATCACAAGGAAACAGAGGAAAAATGTTCCCATTTCTCATCATTCCAGCAAAATAATTTTCAATTTCTGGCCGTTGATGGGTCCAACCATTACGCCCTTGTTCCAATGCACCGGCAGTAAACAAAGTAATAGTAGAAGGAGTGGGACGACGTAACTCAGCCATTGCTTGTGTCACTGTTTGCCAAATAGGTAAACCGTTGATGGCAAAGGACTCATAGGAACACCATAAAGTTCTGGCCCCAAATAAAGCTAAAGCAGCAGCTAAACCAGAACAAGCATCCTCACTTAAAGGTTCATAAACCTGTCCCCCTGGCCCTTGAAAATAGATATCATCAACGGTAGGATGAACAATTTTTAAACCAATATTGATATTATTAATGCCAGAAGCTGCATTGCCGTCAGCATTGGCAATGACAAAGTTAGGGTCTTTTTGTCCCACATGAACCACTAACTCACCCATAGCAGTGGTAGCAACTTTTTTATCCCCATGTACCTCATATTCTGTTAAAGGTAACTCTCCCAACTCTGGCAAGGGTAACACCTTCTCTGTGACCACATTATGAGAGGCCGGACCACCTCCTGAACGTTCAAAGTTGGTGCGAACCAGTTGCCAAGCTTCCGGTGATAAAGCGCGTTCTTTCAAGGCACTAACGATATAGTCTTTTTCTAAGGTATCCCCAGGATATAAATTATGAGATTTTGCGCCCCGTTTATGAACCCCGGCCCCTTTGAGTTGTTTGACGATGAGAACGGTTAATGTACCCCCTAAAGCAGACTTAGCTGCTTGGTCCGTTGCTTCTAAAATAGCTTGGGTAAAGGCCATCCGTTTGGCAAGAGAAAACTGGGTACTATCCACATATTCCCCTGTTTGGTTCCTATCATCGTAGTCTTTAGCGTTGACTAAAATGACCTCAGCAAAGCCGTTTCCTTGCCAATAAGCGATCATTTCTTCGTTGGTTTTGGTGGAAACCATACTATGGTGTTCCTGGGAATAACCGTTCCAAACCAGGATGGGTAAGAAGTTCGTCACTTGAGGATAGGCAGTATTAAAGTGACCAAAACTACTCATAATATAGGGTTCCCCTAACCCACCATCGCCAATAGTGACAGGAAAGAGTACCCCAGGATGTAACTTGGCACCGGCCATGGCAAAATGTTGTCCCTGTCCCAAGGGTCCGGCAGGGTTCAGCAGTCCGGGTATTTGTCCAGAAAGGTGTCCTAAAAGTCCGTGCATCTCTCGAAACCGTTCCCCCATCTGCTGTACAGTGGTGATGCCCATGTCTTCTAGGGAACGATCTAAAAACATATTACTGTAAAAGCCTGGTGCGTGGTGGCCAACTTCAGTAAGAATGTTTTTATGACCTAACATCACTAAAGCTGCAATGGTGTCAGCGATGCTTGCAAAACCTCCAGGGTGGCCCGACTGTTTGGTGGCGGCGGTTTGTAGGGTTAAGTAGCGTAATGCGTCGGCTGCTAAGATGGTTTGAAAGACGGCGTTAGCATCGTTAGGGGAGGAAATAGCTTTATTGTCGGATTTTATGGCTGCTTCTGTGGTGTATTGTTGAGAGTTGGGTAAGTTTTCCCCAAAGTGTTGAATTCCTTGACAAAATGCTGGTATTGCGCTGGCAACTGTCATGTGTGAGTTCTTCCTATTTTACATAACGGCAAGTATTAAGACGATCTTACAGGTTTGTGGGGATTTATTTAGAAAATATTAAGGATTTTTAGTAATAGGAATTATTCTATCGTTGTTATAGAGATGATAGGTTATTGTTTAATTAAACATTGATTTATTATTCTGTCCAATCTTCTAAACTTAGTCCTTCAACTCTCAAGAAATCACTATCATTAGAGACAACTGTTAACCCTTTAATCATAGCAGTGGCAGCAATTAAAATGTCTTCAGTTTGGATGGGTAATCCTCTTAATCTCAGATTAGCATGAATTTCTGCTGCTTTTTCTAAGATAGCTAAGTCATCTAATAAAATGATAGTATGAGTTTGGCAAAATTTATCAAATCTTGCTCTTTGCTTGGGTGCATCAACTGCTAAAAATCCTCTTTTAATTTCAAAATAAGTAATACAATTAATAAATATTTCTTTTCTTTGACTTTTTACTTCTTTAATTTTCTGGAATATATTAAAATCACGTCTAACAATGAAGGAGACGATATTAGTATCTAATAAATAGTTCATAATTTCTTATTTCCGCTTAATACCTTCATCAAAAGTTCTCATTTGTTCAGGGGTAAAATCTTCTCCAACTTTTGATAATATTTCTATAGACATGATTCCACTGCAATGATGTTTTAATTCCTCGTCTGACATAGTATTAAATTCCTCAAAAGGTAAATTATTATTAAATAAGTTAGTTAAATGCTCCACTATATCTGAGTAATTTAGATCATCTCTAAATAAAGCATCTTCTTCCATTAAGGTAGACACGACTTTTTTAATTCGCTTAATCATTGATTCTCGTTGTATATCAGTTGATAACATATTTATACCTCCTGAGATAAATTATTAAAATTATTTTTCATCCTTTATTATATCAAAATCTATTTATGATTGTGTCCAGTTTTCTAAACTTAATCTCTTCTAATTCTAGAATGGGATCAGTTACGTCTCATACCAAATCCGAGGTTAGCCCCCTTGTCCTGACGTTGCATGCAACGTCTCTACGGGGTTTAGATGGAATAGATAAAAGACTTAATCAAGTTTAACTAATCTCTAGTGTAGCCTGTTTAAGATGTCCATCTTCTAATTCTACAATGCGATCAGCTACGTCTAAAATACGGTTATCATGGGTAACAATTAAAATAGTACATCCTTGTTCTTTGGCTAATTTTTGCATAATATTAACCACATCATGACCTGATTTACTATCAAGAGATGCGGTAGGTTCATCGGCCAAAACTATCTTGGGATGACTCACCAATGCACGGGCGATCGCAACTCTTTGTTTTTGTCCTCCAGAGAGGTTTTGAGGATAATAGTCAATCCTTTCTCCTAACCCCACTGCTTCTAATATTTCTTGGGTTTTTTGTTTAATTTCACCCTTAGAATATTGAGGATGTAACTCCAAAGACATCGCTATATTTTGTCTTGCAGTTAAACATTCTAAAAGGTTATGAGACTGGAAAATATAACCGATATTACGTCTAATCTTAATTAATTGATGTTTCTTTGCACCCACTAACTCTTGTCCTAACACTTTAAGACTTCCATTTTGTGGCGATCGCAGTCCTCCCATTAAAGTTAATAACGTAGTTTTACCCGAACCCGATGGACCTTTTAAAATAACCACTTCTCCTGATTTTAGGGTCAAGTTAATATCAAAAAGAATCTGTTTTCTTAATTCTCCTTTTCCAAAATAATGATCAAGTTTTTTAATATCAATTACAGGATTATTATTCATATTTTACTCAACTAAATATTAACCAAAAAAGGTAATTTTGCCCCATATTAGCTAAAAAAAACAAATAGGGGTTAACCGTTGTTAACCCCCAGTGGAAAGAACAGTTTTTTAGGTTTTAACGTCCAGGAACACCCACGTACCAGAAATAGGTAGCCATAGGAATAGCAGTTGCTAAAACCATAAGAACCACAACCCAAATAGTTGCGCTGGTATCATCCGTATCTTCGGCACTGGTAAAAGTGCTTTCGATGTTCAATTCTTGGACTTGAGGGGGTCCGGGATCGGGGTTTCCGGATAAAACAGCCACCAAGCGATCGCCAGCTTCGAGAAAAGCTTCGTTATACTTAGCACCCTGACGTAAAGGAACCGTCACCGTCTCTTTAACTACACTCGTAGCAATATCATCGGTTAATAAGGACTTGGTATCTTCTCCTTGACGGAGGGCGATTTTATTAGTGAAAGTATCCACGATTAAAATCACTTGGTTAGCTTTTTCTTTGGGGGTAGGATACCATTTAGCGAAAATATCATCCGCTAACCCTTCCATAGTGACACCGTAATCTAAGCGACGCACGGCAATCAGTCTGACTTCTGCGCCATTGTCGTTAGCTAGTGTTTCTAATTGACCACTCAAGCGGTTTTCATTGCTAAAACTAATAGCATCCGCTTGATCAATGACCCAAGTATCTGATCCTTGACCTAACACGGGCAGATCATAAACTCCCGTAGCAGTGGCAGGTGCCATGGCCGTAGTCAAAGCGATCGCTAAACAGAGTATGAATCCTATCAGGTATTTTATGGGTTTCATGGCAAACAGTTTGGATAATGATAAAAGATGAATTTTCAACTATTTTCACATACAAAAGCCTACCTGCAAACCAATGGAAGGTTATGGAGGGCGGATTGACTGGATAGAAAAGACTTTGGCTACTTAACGGGACAAGATTTCAACCACTTGTTTTTGTAAATCGGAATCGCTCTCAACAATTTTGCCGATTTCATTAAACCGTGAGATTTTTAAACCAGCTTCTTCAACAGCAACTCGTTTTTTCTGGCGATCTTCTTCATTAAGGTCTCTCACTGCTTCTAAAGCTGTGTCAAATTGAGCTTGTTGTTCCTCAGAAAGATTTCTTTCACCTTCTTCTTGTTGACCAATTTCCATAAACTCTTCAGGAGACATTCCATTTGCTTGAACTGCTTCGATCATTTTGGAGCGAGTTTCCTCATCGATCGCCCGTAAGTTTGCGATCGCCTTAGCAAATTGTTCTAATTCTGGTCGTGAAATTGCTTCAGCTATGAGTGTTGGAGAAGAAGACTGAGTGATCGCCTCTGTTGCTTGACTAGAAGGGGAAAACACCCCTAAACCACTCACACAGATTACTGCACCAACACACCCTTTCAATAATAATTGTTTAAGCATTTTGTTATTTTCAGAATAAATTACATTTAGCCATCAGTCTCCATAGATGGTTAATCTATATTCAATGGTTCCTAGCATCTTAGCAACTATTCAGAGAAATGGATCGATTAATGGATGATCAAGAATGAACAATGGATAATGGACACAAAAATTAATTCTAAATTCGCGCATTCCCCTCCTGGGAGGGGCGGGGGTGGGTAGGGTTGAGTTGGTTAAAGTCACGCATTCCTAAAGTGTCATTCTGAGGTACTCCTAATCTCAATTAATCACATTTTCAAGGTTGATTTAAACTATTTATAAAACAATCGTTTCAAAATAGGCAAATATTGAACTAGCATCATTCCGAGTTGCATTTGCTCCTATTAAATCATTAGAAAAATTTTCAATTAAAAAACCAAATTCTATTACATCTAATCCAGACCCATATAAATTAATTAAATTATGATCTTGTGGTTCAATTAGATTGTTACCATCGATATCTAGTAAACTATCCATTTCATCAAAATAATTAAAAATTGAATTAGCATCGGCACGAGTAGCATTTTCTCCGATTAAGTCATTGGGATTATTATTGATCAAAAAATCAAATTCTGTTTTGTCAAATCTAGAATAATATATATTTCTTAAATTATGATCTTGTTGTTCAATAATTCTATTTCCGTCAATATCTAATGTGTATTTAACATTATTACTGGCTATCCCAAAGGTGATCAAGAAAATAAAATTATCTTGGCTTAGACCAATATTTTCTTCTAAATTCACTAAAAAATTGCTATCATTAACTGTAGAATAAATTGAGGTTTGTTGATTATTTTGCTCAATGGTTAATTGATTAAAATCATTAATCGAAACTCTAGATAGGTCAATTTTATCTTTTCCTACTTCAAAATCAGTGATAATATCGGGATTAGTTACGGTAGAATCGTTTAAGGTGTCATAAACAAAGATATCGTTTCCCTCTCCTCCTGTCATGGTGTCGTCCCCTTCTCCACCGTTAAGAATGTCATCGTTACTTCCTCCTTCACTTTCGATGACAATAGAAGATGTCCCCTCATAACTAAATATATTATCTCCTGCGTTACCTGTCACAATTTCCACGTTTAAGTCACTTAAAGATAGAGACACCGGATCGTCTCCTTCGATGATTAATACATCAGTTCCTTCTCCTCCGTCGATATAATTGAGGTTATCCCATCCGTCGATGGTGATAATGTCGTCTCCTCCCTTTGCGAAAATGCGATCGCTTCCTTCTCCCCCTGTAATCACATCGTCACCATCTCCTCCGGTGAGGATATCGTTGCGATCGCCTCCATTTGCTACTACACCTAAGTTATTATTGTCAATGGTAGTTAATACATCGTTACCTTTGCTACCGGTGACGGTATAGACTTGATCTGCGCAACTTGAACAACATCAATTAACTTATCAACTGTATTAACACTAACTGGCCGACTATTTCCATGTAACTGAATGTTCTTTAATGCACGTTTTAGATATAAATCTCCCCCTTCAAAACGAGTCGTTGTTAACTGATAAATTATCCCTTCCACAATCGCACTTTGAGCATTACCAAAACCAACCCTTCCCCGTCCACTACTTCCCCCAAAATATCTAGGCGATCGACTAATAGGATAATAAATATATTCCCCTTCCAAATGTCCATAAGCAATCAATTCTGAACTTAATAACTTCCCCCCAACCAACACCGAAAAATAATTTAATAACTCCTTCGCATTGTTAGACATTTGCGACGCTAACCCCGTATTTCCTCCATCCAACTCATAAGAAAATTGTTCTTTTGTCCAATGATGAAACTGTTCACGTCGATTAATTAATGCGACTAACGGACCGGTATCTAAAATAACCCTTTATCTCATTTTTATTTTAACCCGTCAAGATATTTCTTATTACTTGCTAAATCTCCTGGACCCCAGTCGACAGATCCGAAAACCTCTCCTGCTGCTTCTAAAGCTGAAATATACGTTTCATCAGATTCGATAGCTTCTTTTTGTTTGGTTTTCGCTAACAAAAAGTCCATAAAATCAATAATTTGTTTTTGTTGTTCTGGGGTTAAACGATGAAACTTATCTAAAATTATGGGATTTTGGTCAATTGCTTGGGTCATAATTCTTTACTGTAAATTCTTGATTAACTAACTTCCCTATTTATTATAGCGTAATGATTTAATAGAAAAAGGTGATAGCTAGATAAAATTAGGTAAAAAGATATTGTTTCAAAGCTTGACTCATCACTTCTCCAGGGGCTGATTTTTCTACCCAAATTTCTAAGGCTGCTGCTCCTTGATAAACTAACATATCTAAGCCATCAACAATCTTTAATCCCTGTTGTTGTGCGTCTTTAAGAAATTGAGTAGGACTGGGATTATAAATTAAGTCGTAGGCGATGGCATTCTCAGGACATTTCCCCCAGATATGACTGTCAACGGGAGAGTTATCTGTATGGGGAAACATCCCGATGGGTGTGCTATTCACAATTAACTGGCTTTCTGATACCAACCCCGATAATTCATCCCAGGAGTGAACGGTTACGGAGGCTTTAAGATCGCTATTATGCCAACTTTGCTTAAATTCCTCTAACTTGCCTTGATCTCGTCCCAAAACGGCAATTTCGGGGCAGCCCAATTCTGCTAATCCTACCACCACTGCCCTTGCTGCGCCCCCATTTCCGAGGATAATGGGTTTAAGGGTGTTCCAGGGGCGTTTGAGGGGTTTCAGGGGGGCTAAAAAGCCCATAACATCGGTGTTTGTCCCTTTCCACCCTGTTTCTGTACGCCAAACGGTGTTAACGGCTCCCACTAATTGGGCGGTTGTAGTAATCTCTGATAATAGAGGGATGATGGCTTGTTTATGGGGAATGGTTGCATTAAACCCCATAACCCCGATGTTGGCAAAACCATCTAAAGCGATGGCTAAATTTTCGGGTTTAACAGGGAAAGGAATATAAATGTAATCTACCCCTAAATGTTGGATGGCTGCGTTTTGCATTACAGGAGATAAAGAATGTTCGACGGGATCACCAATGATTCCTAATAGTTGGGTTTTTCCGGTAAGAATTGACATTATGTTTGAGATTATTTTTAATAGGGAATGACGGTTAAATCTATTTGATTATTATTTAGTTTAACAAACAGCAATAAATCATATTAATGTAGGGGCTTAATCTTATTTAAGACCCTACAATTTTGGTTTAAAACCTACGCCTTAGCAGCCACTATACTACTAAAACGAATTTTCAAGAAATCTTCTTCCATTTTTGCTCCCGAAGGTTTCAAAGCAGCTAAAGCTTGCGGCAGAACTAAATTACGGCGATGATTACCAATTCTGATATTCAATTCATCCCCTGTTTTATTAAGTTGTACCTTTTCTTTAGGAATCCCTGGCAAATACAATTCTAAGCTGTAATTTTGACCATCTTGTACAACCCTGATGGTGTCTTCTTGATGATAAACTTGCGCTGGATCTTCATCTTTATAAAGGGTTTCTTTCAGTCTTTCTAATGCTTCCATGCCACACATTTCTTGAGAAAATAATGGCACTTCTTTCACTGGTAATGGATGGAAATTTTCATGAATTTCTTGCTTATAAATTTGTTGATTATTTTTCCATTTTTCAAAGAAAGGATCATTAACAGTTTCGGGAATAATACGGTTAGCAACTACTAAATCTGTAGAAACATTATACAAACTGAGATAAGCATGGGCCCGTAAAGATTCTTTGATAACCATTTTTTCGGGGTTTGTCACTAAACGGACAGTAGTTTGCTTGTTATCTGTCAGAACCTTTTCTAATTCTTCGATCTGCTCGTAAAATTCGTAAGGTGCGTCCATTACCTCTTTATCTGGTAAAGAAAACCCGGCGATCGGTCTGAATAACGGTTCTACCAAAGGACGCAAGGCCACGGACATCCTTTGTAACGGTTTATAAAATCTTCTCATATACCAGCCTCCCACTTCAGGAATACTCAGCAGACGTAAAGCAGTCCCTGTAGGGGCCGAGTCGATAATTAAAACATCGTACTCTCCCTCGTCGTAGTGGCGTTTCATGCGAACTAAGCCAAAAATTTCATCCATCCCGGGTAAAATAGCTAATTCTTCCGCTTGAACCCCATCGAGTCCCCTAGCTTGTAATACCTGGGTAATATACCGTTTCACCGCTCCCCAGTTCCCTTCTAGTTCCGTTAATGCGTCTAGTTCGGCACCCCAAAGGTTGGGACCCACGGAACGAGCTTCATGTCCCAATTCTAAATCAAAACTATCCGCTAGAGAATGGGCCGGATCGGTACTTAAAACTAGAGTTTTGTACCCTAACTCAGCACATCTCAGGCCAGTGGCCGCAGCGACGGAAGTTTTACCAACTCCCCCTTTACCAGTCATGAGAATTACACGCATGATTTTTTCAGAAAAATTTACATTACTTATTCTTATTATGAAGGATTTGGGACAAAATGTTGTTTCAGCACATCCCAACGAGAACAATTCCAGTAGTCAATATGGGAGATAATGAGGTTTTGCTCATTAAAGGTCATTTCGCTACGTCCTGGGATGGAAATAGGGGGTTTCCAGGGTAGAGGTGTAGTCCAGTGTAGGGTCCATTGGGTGTGAATAATATTATCACTTTGATAGATATTGTGCAATTCTAAGTCAATATTTTTGAACCAAGTTGACATAAATTGGATCATTTCTTGATAGCGTTTGACTCCTGTAAACTCAGTCATGGGGTCTTTAAAATACACATTGTCAGCGTAAATAGAATAGGTTTGGTTATTGGGAAAGGTTTGATAATCGTTTTTGATGTTTTCTAGGAGAGTCATAAGATAATTCGAGATTGCTATTTATTCAGATCCTAAAGCTGATAATGATGAAAAAAGTTGGGCGAGAACTACCTTAACATCCTTAGCAACGGGAGTTATTGGTTTTTTATTTGGTAAACAAGGAAGCAAAGATAGTTAAAATCATTTAAACTAATATATAATAACACAATAGAAAGGCAGTAATAAATGAACCAACCTAATCATACCCTTTGGAATATTTCTCAAGAAATTATTGAACTAGAAAACTTAATTAATCGACTGCAAGATTCTGAAGATTTAAGCGAAGAAGAAAAAGAAAGTAAAATCAATCAACTATTTTCTGAGTGGTTAACTGCTGACACAAACTTTGATGAAAAAGCTGAAAAAGTTGCCCATTATATTAAGTATTTAGAAGCGATCACAGAAGCGAGAAAAGCTGAAGCAAAACGTTTAAGAGTCTTAGCTAGTATGAGTGAAAAGCAAGGGGATAAACTACGGGAATATTTAATTAGAGAAATGCAGAGGGTTAATAAAACAAAAATTGAGGGAGTAAGTTGTAAATTATCGATGAGAAAAAAACAACCTAGTATTTGTTTAAAAGTGAAACCAGAAGAACTTCCCGATGAATTTAAAAGAGTTAAAATTGAAGCAAATTTAACAGAAATAAGAAAAGCCCTCAAATCTGAAAAAGACTTTGATTGGGCTTTTTTAAGCGATGACGAAGACTATAGCTTAACTATTAAATGAGACAATAAAGAGAATTATTTTTATTGTCTTTATTGTCTAATTGCCTAACATTCGTTCTACTTTTGCTTGTAATTGTCGATTGCCAGAGACAATTTTTTCAATTTCTAAAAATCGTTCTAATTCTAGTCCTTGAGTTGCCACGGTACTTTGTCGCTTTTCTTCAGCATCATCCATAATTTCTTGAAACTTTACGACAATTTTTCTGAATTTTTCTAGGTCTTCTGAGGAATTAACAGACTCCGATCGCAACTGTCTTTGACTTTGATTAATTTCCATGAATCGTTCAGGGGTTAATCCTTCTTTTTGAATAGCTTTGGCCATTTGTCGTTGTACCACTGTTTCAATACGTTGAAACTGCTTAATCACCTGTACAAATTGTTGTAACTCCAAAGGACTGACTTTGGGATCAACGGTGGTCTCTGTTTCTACAGTTGGAGATATGGGGCCGTTAAATTGACCGTAAGCGACAGTAGGGATCATTAATCCCACCATTACCACACCTCCCACCACAAGAGATTTCAACATAAAATTTTTCCTTGATCTTGCTCATCTACAATTCCATTATAGTCGACGGCTTTGTCTAATTATTGTTCGTCAATAATGGTATCTCGATCCAATAATAAGAGGTTACGCAGTTGATCTGTATCTAATTCTGTCAACCATTGTTCCCCTGCGTCAACGGTTTGTTCGGCTAATTTTTGTTTACTTTCTAACATTTCGTTAATTTTTTCTTCTAGGGTTCCTGTACAGACAAATTTATGTACTTGAACATTGCGTTTTTGTCCTAAACGAAACGCGCGATCGGTTGCTTGATTTTCTACTGCTGGGTTCCACCAACGATCAATATGAAATACATGGTTAGCGCGGGTTAAATTTAATCCGGTTCCCCCTGCTTTTAAGGAGAGAATAAAAATTCTGGGTCCGTTGGGATCCTGTTGAAAGCGATCGATCATTTCTTGTCTTTGAACTCTGCGAGTAGCACCATACAAAAAGAGAACGTCTTGCTGAAATTTTTTCTGTAAATAAGGTTGCAGCAGTTTACCCCATTCAGAAAATTGGGTAAAGATTAAAGCATGATCTCCTTCTTCGATTAATTCTTCTAGCATTTCTTCTAGTCTTAATAATTTACCAGATTGTTCTGCTGTTTTTAAGCTCTTTTGCTTGAGAAAATGAGCAGGATGGTTACAAATTTGTTTGAGTTTTAGCAGTAAGCTTAAAATTAAGCCTTTGCGTTCAATTCCTGTTTTCTCTTCTATTGCTACCAGAGAATTATCTACTAATTGTTGATAAAGTTTTCCTTGTTCTGAGGATAACCCACAAAAAATGGTCATTTCTTGTTTTTCGGGTAAATCTTGAATAATAGTTTTATCTGTTTTCAATCGTCTGAGAATGAAAGGACGTACCAAAGAACGCATAATTTGCAGTGATTCTTTATCCCCATATTTTTCGATAGGAGTGGCAAAACGACGACGGAAAAACTGCTGTGTCCCTAAAAATCCTGGGTTAAGAAAGTCAAGAATTGACCATAATTCTGTTAGGCGATTTTCTACAGGAGTTCCTGTTAAAGCAATACGAAACTGTGTGGAAATTTGACGCACTGCTTGGGATTGTTTTGCCTGGGGATTTTTTATATTTTGTGCTTCATCTAAGACAATACCTTGCCATTCTACCTGTTCAAAGCTTTTAATATCTCGATAAATTAAAGAATAGCTAGTAATGATAACATTTTTTTTACTAACTGCTTTAACAAAAGCTTTCCCTTTACTACGTTTATCTCCATGATGAATCAAAGTAGAAAGGGTTGGGGCAAATTTTTGAACTTCTCTTTCCCAGTTATTTAAAACAGATGTAGGACAAATAACTAAGGTAGGTTGATCTAACATTCCTTCGCTTCTTAAATGTAAGAGAAACCCAATTAATTGTGGTGTTTTTCCTAATCCCATATCATCGGCAAGACAAGCCCCTAAACCCCATTTTTCTAAGAACGATAACCAACCGACTCCTCGCTGTTGATAGGGACGTAATTGACCTTTAAATCCTCTGGGATTTTCGATCATAGGGATTGATTCATTATTATTTATAGCATTAATTAGATTGGCTAATTCCCCTTTTGCTTCAAAGTTAGTAATCGGCAGTTTGGCAACAGTTGAAATATCTCCTGTGCTGAAGCGTAAAGCATCTTCTACAGAAAGTTCTAGGGGATCATAGGACTTATTTAAAATTTGTTGTGCGGCCTTGACATCAGCAGGTTGTAATGCTATCCATTCTCCTTTTACTTCAACTAAAGGTGACTTTTGCGCTAATAGTTTTTCAAAGTCTTTTTTCGATATTGTTTTATCACCAATTGCTAAATTTAGCTTATAACTTAACAAACTTTGTAAGCTAAGTCTTTGTCCTTTTTTCGACTTAACTTCTGCGGTTAGACTAATTCCTAAGCGTTTTTCTTCGACTCCTTGCTCTAGACTAGCTGGTAAGATAACCCCTAAGCCATTATCTTTAAGAATATTAGCAATTGAACGTAAAAATTCATAGACTTGTATGGGATCTAACTCAGAAAAACTAGGCTTATTGTCTTGTAAACTTTCTTCAATTAGATAATATAGACGTGAAGCTAAACCTAGTCCTTTTAGCAAGGTTTCTTGAGGATGATTAATTGTTCTATTATTGCAGATTAATCTAGTAACAGGATTTTCCCAAATAACCTTGGCAGAGATCAGAAAATTAGGATCATCTAAAGCTTGGAGATAGTAGTGTAACTGCCAATTACTTTGTTCTAATTTCTTACCACTTTTAGCTGGATTTTCTAGTTTAAAACAAACACGAAACTGGTTAATTCCTAATGGTTGATTATCAGACTTTATAATATATTCACTTAAAGAAGATTTCCAATTATTAATAGCATTCTTTAATCCCTTTCTTTCAACTTCTGATGCTTCAAATTTAGATAAGTCTTGTGTTAAAGAGTATAACCACTTTTGGATAAATGAACTAGGGGTAATAGCAACATCAATAAATTGACGTACTTGTTGATTAATGATAGTAGATAAAAAATCAAGAATAGTAGTTTGTTTGAGTAAAGAAGAGGATAATTCACCCTCCATTAAATTATGATAAGCAAGAGAACTATTTGGCATAGTTTGTATAAATTTAGAGAACCGTTGCTGATCAACTAAACTATCTAGTAAAGGTTCCCATTGTCCATAACAGTTATTATCTTGTTCTTCCATTTGCGGTAAATATTTACCTCTAGTTAATAAATCTAGACTCCAACGATAAATATGTGTCCAAAATTTTAAATTATCGCCTATGTAATTTTCGTCATTATTGGTTAATCCCAACGGTAACTGACTTAAAATATTAATTGTATCATCAACATTTAATTTTATCCCTTCGATTTTCCAAGCAATTAACTGAATATCCCCTTGTTCAAAATCTTTATCTTTTAATTCTGTTGATAGTAAAGGGATACTTTGCTTCGATTTAGCAATAAATTTACTAGGCAAATAAAATATTTGAGAAACAGATTCAATATTTTTGTTTTTTTCAATCTTAATCTTATTCGAGTTTAATTGTTCAATAATTCCCTGTTTATCTACAGAAAATGGATACATTAAAATAGAATCATCTGAGGAAATATCAGAGGATAAAGAACGCCAAGTTTCCCCCCAAATAAAAAAATGTTTTTCAGAGGTATTTTCAATCCAAGTTCCATGTAATATTGTCATATTTTTCCTTGTTTATTTTCCAGCTATAGCAATCAGTTGTCAGTGGTTATAAAATACAGTGTTCAATCTCTATAACATTTTATTTTTAGGGGCATAATATGATTATGCCCTAATAATAGTTTATCACTTCTGAGATATCATTACTGATTGCTATAGTTATCATTTTAATCCTGTTATTGAAAACTTTTGAGTTACTTTTATTTTATAATATAACTAAAGCCTATGAGCAGAGATTAATTAGCCAAGAGTTGATCATTTTTCGTAAATCAATGATAATAAATAAAGAATCATTAAACACAAAAGAAGAAATAGATGCTCAAAGCTGGAATCGTTGGACTCCCTAACGTCGGTAAATCAACCCTATTCAATGCGCTGGTGGCCAATGCCAAGGCAGACGCAGCTAATTTTCCCTTTTGTACCATCGAACCCAATGTAGGGGTGGTTTCGGTTCCCGATGAACGCTTAGCCGTCTTAGCCGAACTTTCCCAGTCTCAGAAAATTGTCCCCACTCGCATGGAATTTGTGGATATTGCAGGTTTGGTTCAAGGTGCATCGAAAGGAGAAGGACTAGGTAACCAGTTTTTAGCCAATATACGAGAAGTAGATGCGATCGTTCACGTGGTTCGCTGTTTCGATGATGATGACATTATTCATGTTTCCGGTTCGGTTGATCCTGCTAGAGATATCGAGGTGATTAACCTAGAACTAGCCTTAGCTGATCTCACTCAAACTGAAAAACGCCTAGAAAGGGTAAGAAAGCAAGTTAAGGGCAAAAAAGAAGGTCAGGAAGAAATACCAGCCTTAGAGAAGATTCTCGCTGCTCTCAACGAAGGAATGGGAGCGCGCCATGTGGAGTTGACGGAGGAAGAAGAAGATTTAATTAAGTCTTTGGGACTGCTCACCCGTAAACCGATTATTTACGCTGCCAATGTCTCAGAAGATGACCTAGCAACAGGGAATGAATGGGTAGAAGCAGTAAGAAAAATTGCCACTGCTGATAAAGCTAAAGTGGTGATTGTTTCGGCACAAGTAGAATCAGAATTAGTAGAAATTCCCGAAGAAGAAAAAGCAGATTATTTAGAAGCTTTAGGGGTCAAAGAAGGGGGGTTACAATCTTTGATTCAAGCTACTTATGAATTATTAGGACTGAGAACTTATTTAACCACCGGACCACAAGAAACCCGCGCTTGGACTATTTTGGCAGGGATGAAAGCACCCCAGGCGGCCGGCGTTATTCATACAGACTTTGAGAAGGGGTTTATCCGTGCTGAAACCGTTTCCTATGAGGATTTAGTTGCTTGTAAAACCATGACAGTTGCTAAAGAAAAAGGGTTAGTTCGTAGCGAAGGAAAAGAGTATGTGGTGCAAGAAGGAGATGTAGTTTTATTTAGATTTAATGTTTAATAAAGAGGAGTGTGATTATCCTACTCACTGTATTAATATAATATGCTCACTGTATTAATATAGTCATTGTGAGTATATTTCTTTTTGCTATTTAGATAAGGCTTGGGTGAACAGTTAACGTCAGTTTTTCTCAAGTTTATGTTTGGTTTAGTTCCACCCCAAGGGATGAATTTAGAAACGGGAGAAATTTCTTTTACTATGAAACGTTCTCCCAAAGGTCGTCTAGAAGTGCTTTATTTAGACGAAGAACTACGCATCACACGGGGAGAAAGAGGAACTATATTAGTATGTGAACGTTCCGATACTTTTTTATAAGGTGATTTCTGATAAAGGAGATCCCTTACGATCCCCCCTAACCCCCCTTTTTAAGGGGGGAATAATTGGAAAAGCAGGTATATTCAAGTGTGGAAATCACCTAACATTTTGAAAAAACCCCCGAACCCCGAACCCCGAACTCCGAACTCAGGTTAACAGCTTATGGAAATATTGACTTCTCCAGGGTTTAAAAACGCCTGGATTCTAAGCGGTTAAGCTTCAATGGGCTGAAGCCACATTTCCGCTTGCTTACGATATGATCGAGTTAGACGATTAAGATCATATCGTTTGGGAAGAGTCAAAACTTCCTTGCCCACCCTGGCTAGGTTTATTCCTAGCTGTGTGGCTACCTTTCTTAAACAGTTCGCTGCGGCTTGAGTGTCGGCATTGACTAACCATCCTCTAGCGGTTTGATATAATCCACGCTTGATTCGCTTTCCTGAAAACTTGTACCCTTTGGGTTTTTCACCATGCTTCGGGACTAAATCATCATCTAAAAAGCTTGCTCGTGAACTGTACGCTTCTTCAGTTTCAGTAAATACGATACCTACTGACTCTGCTAATTCTTGAATACGGTTTTTAAGTCTTGCTGTTGGAATTTGGACAAAGTTTTGATTATTAGTCTTCCCAATATTAATTGACTCTTTCTGCCCATCATTCCATCCGAAAACGATATTTCCAATTTGATGTTTTAAGCAGTAATTGATAATAAATCTTGCTGCTTTATTAACAGCATCTCTCATTTGACAATTACGTTTATGGGTAGCTTGGTCTAATTTTTCATCCCAATACTCTTGGCTTTTCCCTTGTTTCTGTTTAGCAACGAAACGATTATACCGTTGATTAATTGACTTAATTTTTCTGCCATTAACAATAAAGGATTTACCTTTTGTTGATATGCAACTGAGCCAATTATCAACACCGTGGTCAATTCCTAGCCCCTGAGAATAATCAAGGTTAGAAGCTTTAAGCAACTGGGTTTTATAGACATATTCCGCCCACAACTTACCATTGCTCGGAATAACCCTAACCTCTGCTATATCTTCAGATTGGAAATTAACACCACTGGGAATAATAATTGATGGAGTTTCTAATTCTTTTCTTTGAGAATTAGGAATAGGTAAATAACAAATTCCCTCTAATGGTTCATAACGAATATTTTGAGAGGTAAAAGCAACTTGATAAAGACCTCTTTTACGGTAACTTGGGATTCTAGGTGTATCTTTTAATTCCCCACTAAACCACATTGGCAGAAGCTTGTTATATCCTTTAATGGCTTCCACTACTGATTTAATAGTCTGTTGTCCTTGTTGTCCTCCTATTGCTTGATAATGAACGTCATCCTTGAAATCCTTACAGAGTTGAGCGTAACTGATTTTAACTCGTCTTAAACGAGGACTTCTTCTGTAATTATCATTTTTGTCAAACCAAGTTTTGTAATTACATTTTTCAAAGTAATCTTGACGAATTGTAAATAAAACAGAGTTATATAGTTTATTAGACTGCTCACAACACCATAAAAGATAAGCGTGAGTCTCATCATCTATATTCCCTGTTAACAATATTTTCTGGGTTTGATACTTCATGTTATGATTATAGCATTCCGCAATGGCAATGCCAATATGTAAAGAAAAACTTTACAATTAGATTGAGTGACAAAAGGTTAGCTAAACTAAAACTTTATGCCCAACAAAAAGACAAAACTATGACGCAAGTTTTAGAGGAGTGTATTGATAAGCTTAAATTAAATACTGATGGTTAAAACCATCATCTCGCTCCACTGCCAGCAGTTAAAACGGACTGGCTATCTCTCGCTCGACGGAGTTTCAGGTATGATTTGCACAAACTTGTAAATTTTATTTTTCTTAACAATTCAGCATTTATTCCTTTACCCCCCTATTTATGCTTTTTGTAATTGGCAACATTACAAGCTTTGGGGAGCTATTCACCAAAAAGCCAAGCAATCACGATTAAAACTATACCTAAAAGTAATAATTGACCTAAAGAGCCTAAATAAGTGAATAAATGAATAGGAATAATTGCCATGATATAGGAAGCCAGCCAATTGATCGCAAAAAGAAATAGCAGCACAAAAACAAAAAACATGATCAGCCTCTAATTCAGTAATATCAAGGTTTATAGACATTTTCTTAACGTTTGTTTACAAATCCCCTCCGTTTTTTTAATAATACGTAATAAACAAATGAGCAAAGACATTGTATAAAATTAACTGGAAGGGGAGACAAGTAGAGATGGAAGTCATCTCGAACACCTCTGATAATTCTGAGACAGCCATCTAGGTTTCTCAGGTTTCTTAAGAAAACTTTTGTAAAGACCTTCGGAAACCATAGAGATTATGGTCTGAATGTAGAGCATGATCAAACCGGATGGAAGTCCTTTGTTAACCCTAACTCAACTGATTAAGTAAACTAGGAGATTAGTTTAATGTTTGACGCATTTACCAGAGTTGTTTCTCAGGCTGATGCCCGTGGTGAATTTCTATCTACCTCTCAAATAGATGCTCTAAGTGCCATGGTAGCTGAGAGCAACAAGCGCATGGATTCCGTTAACCGCATCACCAGCAACGCTTCTAGCATTGTTGCTGACGCTGCTCGTGCTTTATTTGCAGAGCAACCCCAATTAATTAATCCCGGTGGAAATGCTTATACTAGCCGTCGTATGGCTGCTTGCTTGCGTGATATGGAAATTATCCTACGCTATATCACCTATTCTATCTTTAGCGGAGATGCAAGTATTTTAGAAGATCGTTGTCTCAATGGACTTCGCGAAACTTATTTAGCGTTGGGAACTCCTGGATCTTCTGTGGCCACTGGCGTTCAAAAAATGAAAGATGCTTCCTTAGCTATTGTTAACGATCCCACTGGAATCACTTCTGGAGATTGTGCTGCCATTGCAGCGGAAATTGCAGGTTACTTCGATCGCGCTGCTGCTTCTGTTGCTTAATAAAAACCTTTTAGTGGTTCATAAGCAATTCTGACACGATTTCAACACGGTATTCTAGGAAAACTTAGCAAAACAATCGGGAGATAAAAGAAAAATGAAAACCCCCTTAACCGAAGCGATTTCTAGTGCTGACTCTCAAGGTCGCTTCTTAAGCAACACAGAGATCCAATCTGCCTTTGGACGTTTTAAACGTGCAAACCCTAGTTTAGACGCGGCTAAACAGTTGACTGCCAAGAAAGATGCCTTGATTCAAGGTGCAGCTAATGCTGTTTACACCAAATTCCCTTACACTACCCAAATGCAAGGGCCTACCTATGCTGCGGATCAACGTGGTAAAGACAAGTGCGCTCGTGACATTGGTTACTACCTCCGCATGGTTACTTATTGCTTAGTAGCTGGTGGAACCGGTCCTATGGATGAGTACCTCATCGCTGGTATCGACGAAATTAACCGTACTTTTGAGTTATCTCCTAGCTGGTACATTGAAGCTCTCAAGTACATTAAAGCTAATCATGGTTTGAGTGGGGATGCTGCTGGTGAAGCTAACTCCTACCTCAATTACGCAATCAACGCACTAAGCTAGTCATCAAGACTGTCTAGATGACCTGGAAAAGCTGAAGGTTGTTAGCTTAAGAAGTTAGCAATCCTCTGTTTCTCCAGGTCTTGTTGTCTCTCAGACCGCTATTTTAGCTCTACAACTCCATCAGAAAATTTGTAATAGTGGATTATTCCCAAGATAATAACGGCACAGGATCGCCAACGGATCAAGGATTGCTCGATGATCCTGCCTATACCATTGAACAAGCTTTAAACAATTTACAGCAAACCGACGACCCCAGCGCGAGGTATTATGCAGCTTGGTGGATCGGACGGTTTCGGGTTAATGAACCTGTGGCTATTCAAGGTTTATTAACTGCTTTAGAAGATAATAGCGATCGCTCTCCTGATGGGGGTTATCCCCTACGACGCAACGCAGCCAAAGCGTTAGGAAAGTCGGGAGACGTTTCTGTGGTGCCGGCCTTGATCGAAGCGTTACAGTGTCCCGATTATTATGTCAGAGAGTCTGCGGCCCAGTCTTTGGAAATGTTGGGGGATCAACAAGCAATTCCAGGGTTGATTTCCTTGTTAAATGGTGGGGTGGCAGCAGCACAACAGGTGGAAGGTAAACCCCATCTCATTCAGCCTTATGAGGCAATATTAGAAGCTTTAGGAACTTTACAGGCAAAAAACGCAATTTCTTTGATAGAGCCTTTTGTAGAGCATTTTGTACCGAAGGTGAAGTTTGCAGCAGCGAGAGCATTATATCAATTGACTAATGATCCCGTTTATGGGGAAATATTGGTCACAGCATTGCAAGAAACCACCTTACAGGTGCGTCGTTCGGCTTTAATGGATCTAGGGGCGATCGGTTATTTAGGGGGAGTGGATGCGATCGGCAACACTCTAGCAGAAAATAGTTTAAAATTAATCTCTCTTAAAGGCATTTTAGAACATCATTTAAGTCAGCAAGAAATGCCACAAGAATTAAACGATGATCTTGTTCATTTGATGAATGTAATGGATTCCTTGCTTTAATTTATCTATACTGTAGTTATGCTAATAAAATCAACTTAGTTGAATGGATAATAAAGGTCTTCATAATCTCGGATTAAACGTAATTGCTCACCGCAATAAAGAATCTGTCTTGACAACATAAAGGTAAAATCGGGGATTTTTATGTATAGTGGGGGTTATGACCACAAATGCTACCATTGATTCAAAGCTAGTTAGAGCTATCGCCGATGAACAGTTGGCGAACAATGTCTTCATGATTGAGTGGCTAGTCAAGGCACAACAACAGTTATCTCTTCAACAAAGACTGATTGACCAGCAACAACAACAAATCTCTACACAACAGCAAGAAATTGAAAAATTGAAAGAAGAGAGAGATAAGCTAAAAAACCGTAACTCAAAAAACAGTTCAGTCCCCCCATCATCAGACCCACTAAAAAAGCCTTCTGACAAAAAGAAACGCAAAAAAGGATTTAAACGCGGACCAAAATATGACCACCCAGGGAAGACCCGTAATGGTTTTGGTCAGCCCGATAAGATAGTCACTTTAGAACTAGAAAACTGTCCTGTTTGTGGGGGTTCAGTGGAACGAGATGAAGTAGTTCCCGAAAAAGTCCAGCAAGTGGCTGAAGTAGTAGACCAACCCATAGAAATCAGGGAATATCGTCGCGGATTCTATAAATGTCCTAGTTGTGGATGGTCAGATTACAGTCCTGTTCCATTGGGAGTTAAAGAAGGATTCAGTTATGGGGCGCGATTAAGTAGCATCGTGGGCTGGCTTGGCTATGGGGGTAATCTTACATGGCGTAAACAGGAACATTTTATAGAGTATGTCTTTGGCATTCCCATTTCTCAAGGGAGCCTTGCCAAAATGCACAAATGGTTTCAAGAAAGTTTAGAACCCTTGACCCAACAGTGGTTAAAGTACATCCAGCAGCCAGGAATCCGATGTGTTGACGAAACCAGTTATTGCATCGATGGCATCAAGTATTGGGTTTGGGTAGCCACATCAAATGAGGTCTGTGTGTTGATGTTGGCTCCCACTAGAAGCTCCGCAGAAGTCGAGAAATTGTTAGGAGCAGATTTTAAGGGCATCCTCACCAGTGACTGCTATAGTGCCTACTTTAGACAAAGTGCGATGGCCAAACAGAAATGTCTGGCACATTTAGAACGAGAGTTAGAGTCCCTTAAAACCAGTCGTTTTCAAGCGAATCGAGAATTTGCTGCCGATGTACAGCAAGTTTTAGCAACCGCCCGTATCCATTATCGTCATTATCATGCTCGAAATTTAACCCTTGAAGACTTAGGCTCCAAAAGAACAGAAGTCGAGAACTCACTGCAAAAGATTTTTAAAGCAACTCCCAAAAAAGGATGGCCTTATGATGCACAAAGATTGATTAACCGTCTCAAACGTCATTGGGAAGAGTGGTTCACCTTTCTAACTTATCCTGAAGTCAAACCAGATAATAATGATGCTGAGAGAGCTTTACGTCCCATTGTCATTCACCGCAAAGTAAGTGGGGGAGCAAGAAGCGACTGGGGTGCAGAGTTAGTCACCCAAATGTTCAGTTTTTTAGAGACCATGAGATTACAGGGGCAAAATGCCATTGTCCAATTATGCGAATTATTGTCATTAGCTGGTCGGAGTCCCCCAGGATTAGAGATGTAAAAGGCTCCGGAGCCGATGGGGGATAGATTTTTCTTGATCGCCCTATCTCTCTGCACAAAAATACACAGGATTAGCGGATAATCTCCGCTAACAAAAAACTATCTTACTATTATTTTTTTTCTCATATTGTTGTTTTTATTTGAGGTTTTAAAAAGACTTGATTCTGGGAATGTTAGTCATTAAAATAGCCGTAATAAATTAGCTTAAATTTTACGCTAAATCACAGGGCTTATATTTTTGTTGACTCAACTGATGTTGTTTGTAGTGCTTTTCAATAAGACTTTTTTGTTGCGGTGAGCAGTTACGATTAAACACCCTAAAACATTCAGATAATCTTGTTCTTCCGTGGTCAAACTTCCTTGATCAATTAATTGATCAATAACTTTTTGAGTCGTTTGATAATCTTCTTCTGATGCAATAGGACGAGGGGGGAAAGCTTGTAATAATTTTATATAAGCTTGATTGTTAGGAGAACCAAGGGTCGTTTCTCCAGTTATCTGTGTCATATTCTGAATGGGTAAGGACAGCACGAACAAAAACTTTTTGATATCTATAGTCTATCAAAGTAATTAAGCGATAGTTGTTACCACTTATATTAAAGACCGTTAGATTACCCACTTGATCTGCTTGAGGAAATGTTTGACGTAGCTGAAAAAATTGTGCCATCTTGCCTCTCTGGTGCGAGAATACCATATTTGTAGGCTTGATTTAGCATTCGGATGCTTTTTCCAAAATTCTTTGAGTCGTCTATGAGTAATAATGTGCATTTCTTGTTATTCTTGGTTAAAATTATTCATTGTTTTCTACAAAAAATTGTGATTGAGTAATGGGATATTTATCAACTATGGGACGGGTAAGACAAAAAGAATGCGATTGCTGTCATATCTCCTCTAAACTACTGTATAGAGTGCAAATTGATTCCTCGCAACAGTGGTGGTTTCTGTGTCCCAACTGTTGGCAACAAGCGAGTGAGAATAATCCCCACTACGTCTATGGCGGAGAATGGTGTGCGATTCGTTGAGCTAGAAAGTTTGGAAACAAGCGTGTAGCTCGTTCAGAACATTGAAATCTGAATAACTGTTGATTTGTTGGCTAATGGAGCCACACTCGGAATCAAAGGAGAAAATCCTAAGAGTGACGACATAACCCTCCGTTTTGGACTTAGTAAACCCAGGATGGAAGCAGGGTTAGAAGGGGAACCCGTCATGAAGCAGCATGGTAAGTCGCTCCCCAAGTCAATCGGTCATGGTTAAACATTACGTTGAATCATCGACATGAACCCTCAAAACCGCCAAGTAGTAGCCAAATCTGTTTGATAGGCTGCGTTCAAAAGAACAAGGTAAAAAGTGGAGTTTTTCCATGAGCATCCACACAGATTCCTAAAAGTAACCTGGGGGAAAGATGAAACCTAAAACCGATATACCCAAATCAACGGAACGAATTAAGTCCATGATTGCTCTTACCACCGGTCGAGTAGGTAAGTAGGGACAAACTGAACCGCAAGGGTCATGGATGTGAGAAGCAATTAAGTTGCTAATGCCCACTTGTAATGAGTACGGATAAGCTGACGTATTGCTGGTTAATTAGAAGAAATAGTCTCTATTAGAGGTGAATATGTCGAATGCGAGTATAACCAAGACTACGCCAGAGTGGAACACAATTAACTGGGCAAAAGTCCAGAGAAAGGTGTTTAAGCTTCAAAAAAGAATATTTCAAGCTGTTAAATCAGGTAATAAAGTTAAAGCTAAAAAGCTTCAGAAGTTACTGTTAAAGTCACATTACGCAAAGCTCTTAGCCATACGCAAAGTAACCCAAGACAACCAAGGCAAAAAAACTGCTGGCGTTGATGGGAAAAAGGCATTACGCCCCAACCAAAGATTAAAGTTAGCCAAAGAACTAGTGCAGCTTAGCAAAAATAATCCACCAGTCACTTATGATCTTTAAAGCCCTTAAATTTCCAAACGAACGGCTTAGCAAAATGTTGATTAAAGTAATCAATAAAATTGATGATTTTTTGGGATAGTTCTTCAGTTGAACGGACAGTAATTCTTTTGAGTAAACGCCGGACTAAGATCGAAAACCAACACTCAATTTGATTAAGCCACGATGTATGTTTGGGAATATAAACAAAGCGAATTCGATGAGATTCATCTGATAAAAAATCTGCTCTGCTGTCCATAGATTGCAAAATCCCCTCCTTTCCTTTTCTCCCCAAATCAATAGTAATTCCACAGCTTTCTGCTACTAATTTGACTAAGCTTTCCGATTTATGAGTGTTGAGTTGATCTACAATAAAAATCCATTCTGCTTTTTCATCAATCTTAATCGTTCTCTGGATATGTTCAGAAAAATCTTGTTCTGTTCTTGTCGGTCCAATAGAGGGACTAACAACTTTTCCTCTTGCCACATCCCAGTTCGCAATCAAGCTTAAAGTTCCGTGTCTTTCATATTCAAATTCGATTTTTTCTACTTGTTTAGGCTTGATTCTTTTGTTCGGAAATAATCTCTCAAGAGCTTGAATCCCTGTCATTTCATCTGTACTAATTAAATGAATTCCTTGTTCTAACAAAGTTTTAGCTTCTTGATGAAGTTCACAGATATATTTGACTTGCTTTTTAAATTTTAAGGGATCATCAATTTTGGCATTTAACCAGTAACGAATGAGATGTGGTTGTAATGTCGCTTCTTTTTAAAAAACGCCCCACACTACGGGGGGAAATCTTTTCGACAATTCCTCTTTTTATGGCTTCATCCGCCAACTCTAAAGGTGTCCAATGGCTCACTGGTCTGTCTGATTTTTCACATTCTTCACAAGCGATCTCTACAATCTGGACTACTTGTTCGACCGTAAAGGATTTTGTTGTTCCAGGTCTTGGGCGATCGCTTAAAATTCCTTTGATCAAGACCATTAATGCTTTCTCCGTTACCTGTTGTTCTTCGGCGGCACTCAGTTTTTCTCTCTCCTCAAACCATCGCGATCGCCACTGACGCACTTGTACTCGGTCTAATTCTAATCTTCGACTAATCGAACTATTGCTCTCTCCTGATGCTGCGGCTAAGATTAGCTTGGCTCGTCTAACAAGGCGATAGGGGTTTGTTGTCCCTCTCACTATTTGTTGGAGTACTGTTTTCTGTAGGTTGGAGAGGTTAATTGGCAATGCTTTTATCATGGACATCAACTTCGAGATTCTTCCGTTAGTTTCATTGAAACACATTGTCGTGGCTAGTCACGAAAGTTTCTGTAAAAATCTGGTGGATTACTTTCGCCAAGCTGCACTAGCTTTAAAAGGTTACAAAGCAAAGGCACTCTTCCAGGTTTGGATTCCCAAACCTGGAAGAGAAGAAAAACGTGGTCTGGGAATTCCCACCATGAAAGATAGAGTAATGCAAGCCTTGGTTAAATCAGCCTTAGAGCCATATTGGGAAGCCCAATTTGGGGGAACATCTTACGGTTTTCGTCCAGGCAGAAGCGCACAAGACGCTATACAAAGGATATACACGGTAATCAATTCAAAAGCCAAATATGCTCTAGATGCCGATATATCCAAATGTTTTGATAAGATTAACCATGACCACCTACTGTCCAAATTAGATTGTCCTAATAACGTCAAAATAGTCATTAAACAATGGCTAAAATGCGGTGTTATGGACAAGGGTATATTTGAGGAAACCGATTCAGGAACTCCCCAAGGCGGTGTAATAAGCCCTTTATTGGCTAATATTGCACTACACGGATTGATTAATGATATAAGAAACCAATTTCCTGCAAATAAAAAGAGGAAAGATGGTAGCTACAAAACAGGATACCAACCTGCAATCATCCGTTATGCCGATGATTTCGTAGTTCTCCATGAGGACTACGACGTTATTCTAAAATGTAAAAATCTAATTGCACAATGGTTGAAACAAGTCGGACTGGAACTAAAACCAGAAAAGACTTCCATCAGACATACTCTAAAAAGTATTGAACACGACGGAAAAACCATTGACCCTGGTTTCGATTTTCTTGGATTCAACATAAAGTCCTACCCCGTAGGGAAATACCACTCTGGGAAAACACCCCATCGTGAGATACTTGGATTCAAAACTATAATCAAACCAAGCAAAAAGAAAATACTAGCTCACCATGAGGCGATCAAAAAGGTCATAAATGCCAACAAGAATGCCCCACAAGCAGCATTAATTGCAAAATTAAACCCCATAATAAGAGGATGGTGTAATTATTACCGAACTGTATGCAGTAAGGAAACGTTCGACACCGAAGACCACATATTATGGAATATGCTGAGAGCCTGGACAGTCAGCAGGAAAAAGAATAGGACCCCACTGATTGAAGCCCTCAGAAAATATTTCTCATACGGAAGACGCGGAAAATGGACATTTCAAACAAATGGAATGGTCCTTTACTACCACGCCGAAACGGAAATAAAAAGACATCAATTGGTTAGGGCCGAAGTCTCACCATATGACGGAAACTGGACATACTGGAGCAAAAGACGGGGAATATACACTGGAACACCAATGAGAGTGTCAAAACTCTTAAAGAAACAAAAAGGTATCTGCCCTATCTGCAAGCAACACTTTACACCCGATGACTTGATAGAAGTTGACCACATAATCCCAAAATCGAAAGGTGGAAAGGACAGGTACGACAATCTACAAGCTCTACATCGTCACTGTCATGATGCTAAAAGCAAAAATGACTATCTCTATGATTGGTTAGATAATGGCTATGAATGGAAAGACGACGTTTTAACAGTACCCACGACAAGGGACTAATTGCCGAGAGCCGTGTGAGGTGAAAGTCTCACGCACGGTTCGGAATGGGAGTCGTGGTAGGTGACTACCACTTCGACCCCTAATAAGCTCGCAAACGCCATTGAGATGGGAACACAGTCTTTTAGACTGAACTTGTTCAAGGTAAATTTTGCGTTACAGTAAAAATATAAGCTAGTCGTTAGCAAAATTTTTCACGACTAACTTGAAAAAAGTATCAATCTTTGATTTATTATCACTCACCTATGACCAACGCAACTGTAACCAATAACCCTTTATTGATCGGAAAAGGATTACCGACCTTTGATAAAATTACTCCTGATCATATTATTCCTGCAATGACTGAATTATTGCAAGAATTGGAAACTAAATTAAATGATTTAGAAACCACTGTTAAACCTACCTGGGAAGGTTTAGTGGAACCTCTAACAAAAATAGAAGAAAAATTTAGTTGGAGTTGGGGTATTGTTGGACATTTAATGGGGGTTCAAAATAGTCCTGAACTTCGTGAAGCTTACGAAACTGCACAACCTAAAGTTATTCAATTTATTAATAAGTTAGGTCAAAGTAAGCCCATTTATGAAGCCTTTAAATCCCTTCAAGCAAGCGAGTCATGGAATAGTTTAGAAAATGCTCAAAAGCGGATTGTTGAAACAGCTATCAAAGAAGCAGAATTATCGGGGGTTGCTTTAACAGGAGAAACCCGTGATAAATTCAACAAAATTAAATTAGAATTAGCGGAATTATCTACCAAATTTTCTAACCATGTTTTAGATGCAACTAAAGCCTTTAAACTGAAACTAACTACAGAGAAAGAAGTAGAAGGTTTACCCGCAAGTTTACTCAGTTTAGCAGCACAAACTGCCCGTGCAGAAGGAGAAGATAACGTTACCCCAGAAACAGGACCTTGGCTAATTACTTTAGATTATCCTAGTTATGTTCCCTTTATGAAATATAGTAGCCAACGGGACTTAAGAGAGAAGGTTTATAAAGCATTTATCTCCCGTGCATCTAGTGGAGAATTAGACAATAAACCGTTAATTGAGCGTATTTTAGAACTGCGGAAACAACAAGCAGAAATTCTCGGTTATAACACCTATGCTGAGGTTAGTTTAGCTAGAAAAATGGCTCCTAATGTTGAAGCTGTAGAAGGGTTATTAGAAGAGTTAAGAACCGTAAGTTATGACGCTGCACTAAAAGACTTAGAAACATTAAAAGCCTTTGCCAAAACCGATGATTTACAGCCTTGGGACGTGAGTTATTGGGCAGAAAAACAACGAGAAACCTTATTTAACTTTACTGCTGAAGAACTACGCCCTTATTTTCCTTTACCCCAAGTATTAGATGGGTTATTTACTTTAGCAAAAAGAATCTTTGGGGTAACTATAACTGCTGCTGATGGACAAGCACCAATATGGCAAGAAGATGTAAGATATTTTCAGGTTAATAATGAAGCAGGAGAAGCGATCTCAAACTTCTATTTAGACCCCTATAGTCGCCCCGCAGAGAAGCGTGGAGGGGCTTGGATGAATGATTGTATTGGACGGGCAAAAATTAAGCTAGAAGAGCAATTTATAACCCGTTTACCTGTTGCTTATTTAATCTGTAATCAAACTCCTCCCGTGGATGGAAAACCAAGTTTAATGACCTTTGATGAAGTAACAACTTTATTTCATGAATTCGGTCATGGACTACAACATATGTTGACAAAAGTAGATTATCCTGGGGCTGCTGGAATTAATAATGTAGAGTGGGATGCGGTGGAATTACCCAGCCAGTTTATGGAGAATTGGTGTTATGATCGCATCACCTTATTTAACATGGCAAAGCATTATGAAACAGGAGAAACCTTACCAGAACATTACTACGATAAGTTAGTTTCTGCTCGTAATTATATGAGTGGCTCAGCCATGTTAAGACAACTACATTTTAGTTTTTTGGATCTGGAATTACACCATCGTTATCAACCAAATGGTAATGAAACTCATGCAGAAGTTCGTAACCGTATTGCTGAGAAAACAACGGTGATCAAACCGTTACCCGAAGACGCATTTTTGTGTGCCTTTGGGCATATTTTTGCCGGGGGTTATGCAGCAGGTTACTACAGTTACAAATGGGCAGAAGTATTAAGTGCTGATGCCTTTTCTGCCTTTGAAGAAGTGGGTTTAAACGATGAAAAAGCCGTTTCAAGCACAGGAAAACGATTCAGAGATACCGTGTTAGCATTAGGAGGTAGTTTAGACCCAATGGAAGTATTTAAAGCCTTTCGAGGAAGGGAACCACAAACAGAACCTTTATTAAGACATAGTGGTTTATTAGGCGCAATTTAGAATTTAGAGTTGACTTTTGGTTAAACTCTTTGCTTAGTTGCGGTTTGAGGAATTTTTACCTTTTATAGAGACGTTACCTAAAACGTCTCTATAGTAGATTAGAACCATGATTATTGTTTTATTTGACTCATTACTTCCTTGGTTTTTTCTAAAGCTTCTGTATTACCTTGTTTAGCAAAAAGTTGTGATGCTTTTTCTAAATCTTCCATTGCTTTTTCTGGATTTCCTAATTCTGAATAAGAAGCGGCACGGTTAAAGTAAAGTTGAGGAAGATTAGGATCAGTTTCTATTACCTTATTATAATCTTCAATAGCTCCTTGATTATCCCCCAATATAGAAAGTACAACCGCTCGATTCAAATAAGCTGGTATATAATCAGGATTTAAGCTAATGGTTTTATTATAATCTTTAACGGCTAGTTCTGGTTTTCCCTCTCTTTGATAAAGGAAACCCCTATTATAATAAGGGCGTGATAGTTCAGGATCTAACTTAATAGCTTGATTATAATTTTTCATCGCTTCTTCTGGTTGCTTTAAAAGAAAATAAGCATTACCTCTATTACTATAAGCGTCGGAGTTTTGAGGATTAGCTTCTATAGCTTGATTATAGTCTTCTAATGCTGCTTTTAAGTCACCTTTTTTGACTTTTTCTAATGCTTGTTGATATAATACTTCTGATTTTTTTATGTCACCTTCCGCCACATCTGAAGTTGAAGGAACGGCACAAGCTGTCATACTTATCAGAATAACTGCTAAGCTTAAACGGGACATGATGGATTTAATTTTCTTCATGACAAAGATGTTAATTTATTTAACGGGATATTGATAGAGATTATATTTTAGCTAAAGAGATTCCTCGTACCTCGGAATGACATGATTAACTTAATAATTTTAGCTAAAGAGATTCCTCGTACCTCGGAATGACATGATTAACTTAATAATTGTAGTTAAAGAGATTCCTTATTGCTCGGAATGACATTATACAAATACAAAAAATTAAGATATTTTTTCACCCATCCAAATACGAGGATCAATCATGGCAACAGCAATAAAAAAGCAAGCCATTCCTATTGGTCTAGTGGGGGGAACATGAGCTAAACCAAACAAGAAACCAGAAGCAATCAAGAGTACAACTGAGAACAGGGATGCACCGGCACGTTTTAAAGCGATCACTGCTGCTATAATTCCTATTAACCAACCACCCCCTCCTAACACAGAAATAAGGGAGAAGGTACTACCTCCAAAAATGGGATCAAACAACAATAAATTAAATTGTTTTTCGGCAAAGATTTGGATATTCTTGGATAAGTCTTTGGCACTACGAATAAGTACACCTCCAGCAATACCCATAATGGAATCAAGAGCGGTATAAAAGATGAGAAAAAAAGCAATACCGATCCGACTAATCATGACGGGTAATCCTTTGAGATTATTAACTAATAAAAGAACGGCGATTCCTAATAATCCAAACAAAGGAAGTTGTAATAAATGAAGGGTAATCCACCAATCGACTTTAGGGACAACGGACTGAAAAGGGGTTTTATTCATCATCCCAATGGGGTGAGTAATTTCCAACAGACCAAGAACAAAAGGAGTTCCTAAAATAATTAATCGTTGTATCAGAATAGATCGGTTTGATAAATGTACATCCTTCATTTTAGATTTCACTCACTGATCAGCCTCTCTAGTGCAGCTTAGCAAAAATAATCCACCAGTCACTTATGACCTTTAAAGCCCTTAAATTTCCAAACGAACGGCTTAGCAAAATGTTGATTAAAGTAATCAATAAAATTGAGAATTTTTTGGGATAGTTCTTCAGTTGAACGGACAGTAATTCTTTTGAGTAAACGCCTGACTAAGATCGAAAAGCAACACTCAATTTGATTAAGCCACGATGTATGTTTGGGAATATAAACAAAGCGAATTCGATGAGATTCATCTGATAAAAAATCTGCTCTGCTGTCCATAGATTGCAAAATCCCCTCCTTTCCTTTTCTCCCCAAATCAATAGTAATTCCACAGCTTTCTGCTACTAATTTGACTAAGCTTTCCGATTTATGAGTGTTGAGTTTATCTACAATAAAAATCCATTCTGCTTTTTCATCAATCTTAATCGTTCTCTGGATATGTTCAGAAAAATCTTGTTCTGTTCTTGTCGATCCAATAGAGGGACTAACAACTTTTCCTCTTGCCACATCCCAGTTCGCAATCAAGCTTAAAGTTCCGTGTCTTTCATATTCAAATTCGATTTTTTCTACTTGTTTAGGCTTGATTCTTTTGTTCGGAAATAATCTCTCAAGAGCTTGAATCCCTGTCATTTCATCTGTACTAATTAAATGAATTCCTTGTTCTAACAAAGTTTTAGCTTCTTGATGAAGTTCACAGATATATTTGACTTGCTTTTTAAATTTTAAGGGATCATCAATTTTGGCATTTAACCAGTAACGAACGAGATGTGGTTGTAATGTCGCTTCTTTTTAAAAAACGCCCCACACTACGGGGGGAAATCTTTTCGACAATTCCTCTTTTTATGGCTTCATCCGCCAACTCTGAAGGTGTCCAATGGCTCACTGGTCTGTCTGATTTTTCACATTCTTCACAAGCGATCTCTACAATCTGGACTACTTGTTCGACCGTAAAGGATTTTGTTGTTCCAGGTCTTGGGCGATCGCTTAAAATTCCTTTGATCAAGACCATTAATGCTTTCTCCGTTACCTGTTGTTCTTCGGCGGCACTCAGTTTTTCTCTCTCCTCAAACCATCGCGATCGCCACTGACGCACTTGTACTCGGTCTAATTCTAATCTTCGACTAATCGAACTATTGCTCTCTCCTGATGCTGCGGCTAAGATTAGCTTGGCTCGTCTAACAAGGCGATAGGGGTTTGTTGTCCCTCTCACTATTTGTTGGAGTACTGTTTTCTGTAGGTTGGAGAGGTTAATTGGCAATGCTTTTATCATGGACATCAACTTCGAGATTCTTCCGTTAGTTTCATTGAAACACATTGTCGTGGCTAGTCACGAAAGTTTCTGTAAAAATCTGGTGGATTACTTTCGCCAAGCTGCACTAGTTTAACCATTTACTCTTTCGTTGTTCTGTTGTCAATAAGTAGCAGAAAAAGCAAATGGTTATCCAGAGCGTAACCTGATAGTTAGGGTTTGCTGAATAAAAGCAAAACCCTAATTATTCATTTTTGTAGTAATTGAGCTTAAGATTTAACCGAACCGGCTAACATACCCCGTACAAAGTAACGTTGTAGGGCAAAAAAGACCATTAAAGGCACTGTCATGCTAATAAAAGCACCGGCAGTTAATAAATACCAATCTTGACCCCTAGAGCCTACCATATTGCTCAGTTGGATGGTGACAGGTGCCACATTCTTTGTACCACCGAGATAAACCAAAGCGATTAATAAATCATTCCAAACCCAAAGAAACTGAAAGACAGCAAAAGAGGCGATCGCTGGCATGGATAAGGGTACAATTAACCGTGTAAAAATTTTTAGATGGGAGGCTCCATCAACTTTGGCCGCTTCGATGAGATCCCTTGGTAATGCACCGATATAGTTACGCAACAAATAGATACCTAATGGCAACCCATAACCAGTATGAGCTAACCATACTCCTAGAAAGGTATTTGCTAATCCTAAATCTCGATAAGCCCGTAAAATAGGAATAAGGGTAGTTTGCAAAGGAACAACCAATAAACAGACAACAATAAGAAATAAAAATTGTCGTCCCGGAAACTCCATCCAAGCAAACCCATAAGCTGCAAAAGTAGCGATGGCAATAGGAATAATGGTAGCAGGAATAGAAATGGTTAAACTATTTAAAAAAGCTTGTCCCATTCCCTGAGATTGGATCACCTCTAAGTAGTTGCCTAGATGATATTGGGTGAGTTCAAAGGGATGTAGAAAAACTGACCACCAACCACTGGATAACATAGCCTCTCGTTGCCTTAACGAACTAATAAATAGCCCCATAGTGGGCAGAGTCCAGATAAAGGCGATGATGACAAGGGTGATATGAATGGGAGTTTTTTGCCAAAATTCTACTTGATTTTTTTTGTTTATTTTTTCTGGCACTATCTTAATTTCTCCTGAGTTTGAAAACGACGAATATTACTAATCATGACGGGAATAATTAAGAGGAGTAAAATAATAGCGATCGCACTTCCACGTCCAAAATTTCGATAGTTAAACATTTCTTTGATCATACGACTAGCAATCACTTCTGTGCCATTATCTCCCCCTGTCATAACAAAGACAATATCAAATATTTTCAAAACTAAAATAATGATAGTCGTACTCACCACTAAAATAGTAGAACGAATCATAGGAATGGTAATACGCCAAAAAATCTGCCAACTATTCGCCCCATCAATACGGGCAGCCTCAACAATATCTTGTGGAATACCTTTAATTGCTACGGATAAAATAACCATGGCAAACCCAGTATATAACCAAATCATAATGATAATAAGAGCAAAATTATTGACCGATCTTTCTACTAACCAACCCACGGGTTCAAAACCTAAACTAACAATAATGGCATTCAATAACCCGATTTGTTCATCTCCTAATGGTCGATAAGCATAGATAAATCTCCAGATAACACTTGCCCCCACAAATGAGATGGCCATCGGTAAGAAAATTAGAGATTTTACAATGGGTTCATAGGAAACCTTATCTACTAAAACAGCAATAATTAACCCTAAAGATACACTAATACCTGTAACCAAAACTAACCATAATAAATTATTACGGACAGCCATCAACATTGATTTATCAGTAAAAGCAAATAAGTAGTTTTTCAAACCCACAAAATTTTGCGATCGCCCATCAAAAAAACTGAGATAAAAAGTTTGAATAGTAGGCAAAATCAAATAAGCTGACAAGATTAACATTGCAGGAGAAATATAAACCCAAGGTAATAAATTATGATTCCAAGGTTTAGGTAGGCGAGCAATACAGTAGTTTGCTAAATAAAAGATGCCAATAACCCCACCACAGCCAAAAACAACAGCTAATATTACATTAATAATTCTGGTGATAATTTCCATTATTTTTATATCTTAATTAAACATTCAAAAATAATTGCTCATTCTGGCCAACTATTTTCAATATTTTCTAGAACAGTCTCCACATCCGTTCCTCCAACATAATCAACCATACCAGACCAAAAAGTACCAGTTCCCACAGCCCCCGGCATCATATCCGAACCATCAAAACGAATAACATCAGCATCGGCCAAAATCTTTGCTTGTTGCTGCATTAATTGATTAGGATAAAGATCCATTGCAATATTTTTTCTGGGAGAAATAGAACCCCCTAATTTAACAACAATTTCGTGGGGAACTTTACTAGCAACATATTCCATTAACTGCCTTGCTTCGGGGGTATCATTAAACATAGCAAACACATCTCCTGCAACTAACACAGGAGATCCTTGATCCGGTTCAATGGGGGGTAAATAGAAAATGCCCACATCTTCGGCTGTGTTTATATCTTCAGGAAGAAAAGAGGCAATAAAAGCCGCTTGACGATGGAGATAACACTTAGGTTGCTCCCCAAATAATCCTTGGATGGAGTCTCCAAAAGGAATACTTAACACCCCCACCTTACCCCCATAAACATACTTGTCGTTGCGGACAATTTTACCGAAGGTTTCTACAGCGTTTTTTACCGATTGGTCCGTAAAGGGAATTTGATTGTTAACCCACTGATCATAAACCTCGGGCCCTGCTGTTCGCAACATGATGTCTTCCACCCAGTCTGTACCCACCCAACCGGTTGCATCTCCGCTTTCCATAGCAACACACCAGGGGGTTTTGCCCTCTTCCACCAGGCGATCGCTTAAGGCGATCATTTCCTCCCAGGTTTTGGGAATTTCGTAACCGTTTTCCTGAAAAACTTTGGGGTTATACCAAACTAAACTTTTAACCGAAGCTTGATACCAAACCCCATAGGGAGTCTCATCTACACTTCCCAAAGCGATCCAAGTATCAGGATAGGCTTCTTTGAGGTTTTCGGGGGTTATAAATTCTGTTAAGGGGATTAATTGTCCTTCTTTGGCAAAGTCGGCCATTAACCCAGGTTGAGGGAACAAAGCTATGTCTGGGAGGTTGCCTGAGTCTACCCGAATGGGTAAGGTGGTGGCAAAGGTATTAGTTCCTTCATAAACTACTTCAATGCCTGTTTTTTCGGTAAAAGGGGCTAGAGCTTTTTCTAGTTTTTCTTGTTCTTCCCCCACAATAACCCCAAGAATTGTTACTTGTTTTTGATTGGTTTGAGGGGTTTGGTTCAAGAAACTACAACCGCTTACGGTGAGACAAATTAGGAATGTAGCAGCAAAAAAGGCAGGTTTTAAACTGTTTTTGAATCTTTTCATTAATATCAGAGAGTATGTTCATTGCTATCAAAGAGATAAAGACGTTGACTATCTATTAATAGGTCTAGGGTTTCTTTTGACCTTACTTTAGCACGGGGGTCCAAACGGGCTACTAATTCCTCTCCGTTGGGGGTGTCACCATAAACCACCAATGAGTCCCCCATGTTTTCTATGAGGGTAACTGTTACTTGTATGGTTAATCCTTGAATATCTGGGGGGGTATATTGGGGATGATAGATGTTTTCGGGACGAATACCCAGAGTTAAGGATGGGTTTCCTATATCTTTTGCCATGTTAGGCAGATAGGTTTGCAGATCAATCAAGGTTTCACCCCATTTGAGGTATGATTTTCCCTCCTTTTCTCTCCTTTCTACAGGGAAAAAGTTCATGGAGGGACTGCCGATAAATCCTGCCACAAACTTATTGATAGGATGGTTATAAAGGTTTGTGGGGGTGTCTACTTGTTGCAAAATACCCTCTTTCATCACTGCAATGCGATCGCCCATAGTCATCGCTTCTACTTGATCGTGGGTGACATAGATAAAGGTGGTGTTTAAGTCTTGATGGAGTTTACTAATTTCTTTTCTCGCTTGAACCCGTAATTTTGCATCCAGGTTTGATAGGGGTTCATCCATCAAAAATACAGCAGGTTGTCTCACGATCGCCCTCCCCACAGTAACCCGTTGGCGTTGTCCCCCTGAAAGTTCTTTGGGTTTACGATGGAGTAGTTTTTCTATGCCTAACTGTTGCGCTGCACTATGAACTCGTTGTTTAATATCGGTACGAGATTTCCCTTGTAATTCTAAACTAAAGGCCATGTTATCAAAGACGCTCATGTGGGGGTAAAGGGCGTAAGATTGAAAGACCATGGCAATGTCTCGATCTTTAGGGGATAGTCCGTTTACAGGGCGATCTCCAATGGATATAGTCCCTTCTGTGATAGATTCTAACCCGGCCAATAATCTTAGGGAGGTACTTTTGCCACACCCAGAGGGGCCAACAAACACCAAAAATTCCCCATTTTTGATATCTAAATTGAGATTATTAACTGCGGTGTAATCTCCAAATCGCTTGATAACTTGGTCAAATGTAACACTAGCCATTAAAATTAATTAATATTTAATAATTAACAATTAGCAATTATACATTATTAATTAGGGTTTGCTGAAAAAGTTTCTCCAAAATTTATGCCACTTTTGACCAAGAATTTTCTGACAAATCAATAAGTTTTAGTACATAAAAATTGTTTAAAGTATAATCAAAATTAATGAAAGGCGTTTTGATGAGTTCCCCTGTTCTATTATTAGTAAATAAGGACAAAAAAAGCGACAAAAACTGCCTCAGAAGTTTAGAAAGATTGACAACTAAAAATGTAATAGCAATAGATGTAATGGAGGTTTCAGGGAGTTTTGTCATCACGAGATTTAGGCTAAATCTTCGTTTAGCTTGTCCAAACTTTCCCTCAATAGCATTACGGAAGCATTCATCGGAGTGGGCTTGTTTCTTTTCTTCTTCACTGACATTTTTCGGAGGTCTTCCTAACTTCGGACCACTGATTCTTATCCCTCTTTCTTTACACTAATTTCTGTTTTCCCTAGTTCGATAAATTTTATCTACATGGACGGATTCGGGATAATAGCCAAACGTTTCTTTATACTTTTCTACTTGTTCTTTTAAATGACAAGATTCATTGAAGTTTTCCCAACTTATTTTGTCTAGAAACACATAGTTATCTACACAGCTTACTGAGAGTTTAGCTCCAAACTCTATTGGTTTTCCTGCTTTTCCCCTCACTATTGGACGAATATGCGGTTGAGTTAAACTTACAATTCTTTGAGGAACACTCTGGGTCTTATTCTCCCACATTGACTGTTGTTGTTCATAAACTTTTTTGATAGTCTCTAGACAATTTTTCTGTCTTTTACTCAGATTTTCCAGGGAAGCCCCAGCTTGAATTAAGTCTTCTATATTTCCTAAATTTTTCTTAAGGTATTTTAACTGTTTCCCGATAGCTTTTCTTCTTTCTTGATAAGATACTTTTCGTTTTTTAGCTACTTTTAAGTATTCCTTTCTAGCAATTTTTCTAGAAGTTCTCGGCTTTTTTCTCAATTTTACTCTTAATGGTTTATAAAGATTATCTATTATTCTTTCTGTCTCAATTCTGGCTTGATTTAATATGCCTAAATCCGTTGGGTATTTGATGTCTGCTGGCGCACAAGTCGCATCTAAAATTAGTTTACCTTTATTTTTTATTTTTTCTCCTTTTTCTTGGAGACAATCCTTTTTTTTTACTTCTTTATCACTCTTGTCTATTTCCCTTTTTACTATTTTTTTATTGATTTTGTTTATCAATTCTCCATCAATTCTTTTCCTAAAATGAACTAGCATTGAAGATTCCAGTGGTGGCTCTTGTTGATAACAATTTAAACCTATAAAGTATTGTAGATAGGGATTTTCTCTAATCTGTTCTATAGTTTCTCTATCACTTGTTCCTAATTTTTCCTTAATAATTAATGTCCCTAATGCCATTCTAAATAGTTTGGCTGGCGCACCTTTTTCTGCTGAAAAAAGTTTAGCATATTCTTCCTCAAAATCATCCCAAGGTATCAACTCTGCCATGATTACCCAACGATTATTGGGGGACAATTTGCCCTCGAAAGGTAATTCAAATTTTTCTGGGGGCGGTAAAGGTTGCCCCTCTTTTCGATACATTTGTTCTTGACCAACAACTGGGAGGTGTTTCTACCAATTATAGCGGTTTGTAGCCGACAAAGCTGATCTTTTTTGCGATCGCGAATATGGGTGTAACCTTTTAAAGAATAGGGTTTTGCTTTTATTCAGCAAACCCTAATTATCAACTGTTCAGGACTAGCACAATTTCATATATACATCAAAATATTTTATTAATTCTAAAGGTTTATTTTATAAAAAGTTTATTTTTTAAAGCTTAGACTATGACACTTTTAAAACTGTCTATTGTTGGTTGCTGCTCAAGAATAAAACTTTTATATTTATTATTAATCGATTTAGTTCGATTGTGGTGTGAAAGAGTGATTCTGTGGTGTGAGAATGTGAAGAGAAAAGCACTGAGGTCGAAACAAGGCAAGACTTCAAGTGCTTTTCTTGTTATTAGTCGTTTCCAGTCAGTTTCAGCAATTAACAATTATTCGGTGAGCCTCATGCTCACTAAATTAAGACAATTAAGTTAACACTTTACACTGGCCTTGCCAACGTAATAAATGATCGCATAATACCAAGGCAACCATCGCTTCTACCATAGGAACAGCCCTAGATAAAACACAAGGATCGTGTCTTCCTTTGGCGGCTAAAGTTGTCTCTTCGCTCTCAGAAGTAACTGTTTTTTGTTCTTTACCAATGGTAGCAGTAGGTTTAAAAGCAACACGAATAATGATATTTTCTCCGTTACTAATTCCTCCTTGAATACCTCCTGAGCGATTGGTTTTGGTGCGAATATTTCCGTCATCATCAATATAAAATTCGTCATTATGTTCACTTCCTATTAATAACGTTCCAGCAAAACCTGAACCAATTTCAAACCCTTTGCTGGCCGGAAGGGACATAACTGCTTTGGCTAAATCTGCCTCTAATTTGTCAAAAACAGGCTCTCCTAACCCTTTGGGAACATAACGAGCAATACATTCAACTACACCCCCAATAGAGTCTTTATCTCGTCGAGTTTGATCGATCAGATCGATCATTTTTTCTGCCATTTCTTGATCGGGACAACGAAGAATATTACTCTCTACTTCTTCTAGGGTAACGGTATCTGGGTTAACATTTCCCTCTAAATTTTTAATACGTTTTACATAGCCAATAATTTCTACATTAGCAACTTGATATAATATTTTTTTAGCAATAGCACCTGCTGCAACCCTGCCAATAGTTTCTCTGGCAGAAGATCGCCCCCCACCCTGCCAGTTTCTGATCCCATACTTGGCTTCATAAGTTGCGTCTGCGTGGGAAGGACGAAACTTGGCCGCCATCTCATTATAATCTTGCGATCGCGCGTCTTTATTACGAACTAAAATTGCAATAGGTGTTCCCAATGTTTTCCCTTGAAATACCCCTGAAATAATCTCACAGGTGTCCGTTTCTTTACGAGGTGTGGTAATCTTACTTTGTCCGGGGCGACGACGATCTAAGTCTCCTTGTATATCGCTTTCTGATAGGTTTAAACGAGGGGGACAACCATCAATAATAACCCCGACTCCTCCCCCGTGAGATTCTCCAAAGGTTGTAATCCGAAATAGATGGCCAAAGGTGTTACCCATATTTTTAGATCATAGTTAATTTTCTCCTTTCTTATTATAACCTTTTTGGGTAATTAAAATCTAGAATATTGTTTATTTTTTTATAAAATATCTTTGCGTTTCTGCAACATATAAGTTACAATCCAATAAATTAAACTATGTAATAATAATAAGCTCCAATTGATTAATAAATTGCTAGAATTGGCAGAATAAACCTCTGTAGGAATATCCACATTAATAAGTACTGGATTAGGGTTTAAGGGTGAAATTGGTTGTGCTTAAGGGATCAAAGAAGGAATATCTACTAAACTACCTAATGCACCCACGGACCAACGACTAATCATTAACCAAGATAGCAGTTTACCAATACCTGTCATTTTAAATAAGACCCCTGAAAAAATAATTTGAGGTAAAAGTAATAAAGGTAAAGAACTATTAGCTTGTGTTATATTGTTAACAAAAGCTGATACCATAATACCTAAACTAATAGTAGAAAATGATGTCAAAAATATTGTTATTTCCGTTCCTAGTACCCAAGCTAATAGGTTTGACTCTGGGGAATTAAAACAGATAAAAATAATTAAAGATATTAATAAACTTTGTAAAAATACTAATATTCCTAAAACCCCTACTTTTGACACTAAATAAGGCAAAATTTCTAAATTAACCAATCTTTCTCGTTGATAAATTTTCGCTTCTTTAATGATTTCTTGTAAAGAACTAGCTAACCCCACCCAAATAGCTGCACAGGTAAAAACAAACAAAACTTTTAAAGATAAAGTAGCAAAGGTAGGGTCATTTTCATCGGTAAAAATGAAGGGTATTTTATCAGATAAAGCAATTCTCATAGCTATAATTCCCAAAGGAGCAGTCACCAGGGATAACCCAATATTTAGGGGATCTCTTATTAATAATTGGAAATATCTTTGCGAGAGAATAGAAAACTGTTGAAAAAAAGAAATTTTAACTTTTTGGGGATTAGATTTTTTCACAGCTTGAGAAGAAGCTTGTACTAGATATTGATTAATATATTGCTCGTAAAAATTAGGATCATTTTTAAATCTTTCTGTTTCTTTTTCAACTTTATCTGAATCTTCTAAATGAACATAAATATCAGCGAAATTGTTACTTTTTATGCCGAAAAAATCTATGGCTTTTTGAGGTGGTCCAAAATAACAAAGATTGCCACCTTTCCCTAGAAAAACTAGGCGATCGCAGAGATTAATATTTAAAGTTGTATGAGTAACTAAAATAATAGTTCGTCCTTCATTAGATAAATCTTTAAGTAATTCCATCATTTTTTTATCCAACCCTGGATCGAGGCCAGATGTGGGTTCATCTAAGAAGAAAAGCTTAGGATCAGCTAATAATTCAACCCCCATACTTACCCGTTTAAGTTGTCCTCCACTGAGATTTTTAACTAAAGTATTTTCTCTTTCTTTTAAGTCTATTTGGTTTAATACTTTCTCACTTTCTTGAACAAGATTAATATCAGGGGGTAAACATAATTTAGCTGCATAATACAAAACTTCCCTAACCGTTAAATTAGGATGAACAATATCATATTGAGGGACATAACCGATGAGATTACGATATATATTAAAGTTTTTGCGTAAATCTTCTCCATTTAATTCAACTGTGCCATTTTCTAGCTGTTCAATTCCTAATAAAGTTTTCATTAAAGTGGATTTTCCTGTGCCACTTCCTCCAATTATAACAACAAATTGACCAGGATTAATAGGTAAAAAAACATCTTTTAATATAGTAATTTTTTCACCGTTTTTATCTTTAACAAATCTGGTTAAGTTTTTAGCATCAAGACGAATATTATCCCCTCTATCCGCAATGCGTAAAATATCACCTTGTAGAATTAATAGATAAGGACCAATACGAATGGTTGATCCGTTGGGAATAATAGCTTGACCTGTTGCTTTTTGCCCGTTAACAAATACACCATTGGTGCTACGATCTGTGAGAATATATTGACCTTTACTATTATTATCAATTATAGCGTGATCATAAGAAATAGTAGGTGCATCTAAGGGTAAATTAGCTTGAGGGTTTCTCCCAATAGAAACAGATTTATTTTTAATAGAAATAGCTGTTTTTTGTTTTTTTTTAGAGGGTTGATTGGCGTTAGTATGAGAGTAGGTAATTATAATATGATTACGTGCTAATGTCCCAACAGTAACTACCATTCCATCTTGTAATAACAGTCCTTGTTTTGGGGTAATTAAAGAGTTATTAAAAAATAATCTATTACTACTAGATTTGACTTGATCACCGTCATAAATTCGATAATTATTCCCCTCTTTGACAAAAGAAGCTTGACAACCACTAACCATCATCCAATTATCCTTTTCAGGAACTATCAGATCGGCTTTTTTTGGATCTCTTCCTAAACGATGTACGTCTTTTGCTAACTCAAAAGGTTTTAAAGTTTGACCTTGATTATTTCTTAGGCTAATAGAAGATAAATGATCTAAAACAGTTCTAGAAACTGGAATATTAGTCATAATAAGATACTTTAGTCAGTTAGTTAGGAATCAAAAGCTAATATATAAGAAATTTTACAACATAAGAACTGTGACAGTTTCCCCTTCCTTAATTTTTGTTACTCCTATTGGCAACATAGCTAAAGCATTAGTTAATCCTAAATTAATTAAATTAGCGGAGTTTTGCTGTCCTTTAGCTAAGCTAAATAGATATTCACCATTTACTGGTTTTAACTGTCCCCAAATGTAGGTTTCTCTTTTCCCCTGAGAAGATAAATCATGGGCAGATTTTACAGTAATTAATTGGGGTTTATGCTCTCCTTTTATCCCTGAAAATTTATCTAAAGCGAGTTTAACCAATCGCCAACAACCAACCAAAGCAGACACAGGATTACCCGGTAAACCAAAATAAACACAACCATTATCAAATTTAGCAACTGTTAACGGTTTTCCTGGTTTCATGGCAACACTATCAACGGAAATTTCACCCCCCACTTCTAGTAATATATTGTCTATATAATCATAATCACCAACAGAAACACCACCAGTTGAAAGAACAAAATCAGCAGTATTTATAGCTTCTAGAATTTTTTGTTTAATGAGAGCAGGTTCATCTTTAACAATGCCTAAAGAGATAGGAATTCCCCCATTTTTAATAATGAATGCTTTAAGAGCATATTGATTAGAATCAATAATTTGTCCAGGTTCTAACTTTTCAGTGGTCGTAATTAATTCATTTCCTGTGGATAAAATAGCCACACGAGGACGACGATAAACCTTAACCTGAGAACATTGCGCTGTGGCCAAAATAGCCATTTCTGGCTCATTAATTTTAGTCCCTGCACTCAACAAAATATCCCCAGATTGATAAAAATTACCTTTTTTCCTGACAAATTCTCCACAATATTGAGGAGGAGATAACACAATAACTTGTGTTCCTTGTTTTTGCGTTTTCTCTTGGATAATAATCGTATCAACCCCATCCGGTAACATGGCTCCGGTAAAAATGCGACAAGCTTCCCTTGATCTAATCGATATTTCAGGCTTAATTCCTGCTGGAATTTCTGCCACAATTTTTAAGGTAATTGGTTGATTTGTATCCCCTTGATTAACATCTTCAAAGCGTACCCCATAACCATCCATAGCAGAATTATCCCAATAAGGGAAATCGAGGCCGCTAGTAACCGCTTCAGCTAAAATTCTTCCTGTTGCCTGATCTAACTCAATGGTTTCTGTCTCTTGTAAACTGGTTACTAGGTCGAGAATAATTGTTTGAGCGTCTTGAACCGAAATCATAGTCATAGGATTCTCTTGTCTCCAAAAAAAAAGATAAACTGCTACATTATTAAAGGGAAAATGTGGTAAAAAAGTGGTAATAGGGATAGTAAAGATGCTATGGACCAATGCAATGACAGAAACCTCAATCAAATAAAAGCATTATTAACTCGTTATGGATTCGAGACCAAACAAATTGCCATTTCTGAATTAGTTGAGAACTGGGCGGCCTATTATTCAGTGTACTGGATTCGTCTCGCCATTCTCGAAGCCCTCTATCAAGGGCGTTATAAGGCTATTTCTGTGGAGCATATTCTCGACCTCTGGAAACGATTGGGACAACCTACCTATCATTTTACTCACGAGTTTGAACGATTTATCACGGGGAATCTCTTGATTAAAGATTTCAGCGATCATAACCACTTCCAAGAGGAAGCAGTAGAAGAAAAACCATTACCCCTAGAGCAATGCCCCCCAACCCCCTCAAACACTATTATTACTTTAACTCCAATTAAAGAATTAGTTAAGAAAATAGTTATCCCCATTTCCGTCGCTTCAGACAAATTAACCTGCCAAAATAATCATAAACCTTCCTCGAACAATGGTAATTCGCACCCAGTGGAGGTAGATAACTCAACAATAGATGAACCAGAATTAGAATATAGAACTAGCTTAAAACCAGAGAAAACCCCAAGCTCCATTAATCAGTTTGTTCCCCTTTCTGACTCTTCAGATTTTTATAGAAAATTAAGAGCAGTTGCCCATCAACAATTCCAAGAAAACCAAGAGAATTAACAGGAAAATCAATAGAAAACGGCAAAGGTCGGCATTACCCACCCTACGATTTTTGACGCTCTCCTGGCTGAAGGGCAGGAGATTCATAACGAATCCCTGTCGGGATGGTTATTATCTTGTTTTCACAAGTTCCCAGGCTCACCACGTTTGCCTCAAAGGGCGTAGTGATATTTCCTTAAACCCTGCCAATTCAGGTGTTGGGCGTGTACTTTCCGAGAGTCCCCCGGTAGGTTTTTAAGTCTTGTACTGACTTACTTTATTTTACCATATTCACGGCATTTAAAAATGAGCAGCGACCCCGCGGCGTCTTACGGTGAGTCCACTGCGGTCTTGGCGGTTTCCGTCGAGGAGCAAGTGGCTAACCCGAAGGGCGCAAGGGAATGCGCTGCGATGCCGAGTGGTTCTACATCACCTGTTTAAAAACAGGCGTTTTGAACATCCCGTGTGTTGTTATAATTGAAATTAATCTGATTTCTAACCAATCTTTGTAATCATTCATACTTTTCCCTTTTCCTAACGATATTCTTGATTTTGAATGTCCCTTAAACGGGCTTCTGGACGCAAAAATCTATCCATTTGTGACTCAAAAAATTGACGATTTTTTAATAAATGTTTGGGGTTTTCATCGTCTAAGGGATATAACAAAGCTTGACGTAATGCTTGAATAACGGCAGAGGTAACATTGTACATAGATCGCTGAAAAGTAATCCCTAGTTGAATCAACATATCACCTTCCCCACGACAATGTTTTTGATCGTATTCCAGTAGATAATCTGGTAAAAAGTGATACATATCATCCATTAATAATGTGGGAGGAATACCTGCCGTTCCTACAGGGAAAACATCCGCATACAAAATTCCATAATGGAAGTCTTTTTGATCATCGGGAACTTGTTGTGCTTGAGCATTATAAGACTTTGTTCCCTCACGGGGTGACAAGCCCGTTAAAACCCTGATTGAAAGAGGGTTTCAGCCGTGGAGATCGCTCTATAAATTGTCAAAAACTAGAGGGCTTATTGAGAATAAACAATAATAATAATCATTCTTGCCGTGTGTGTGGGGGGGAGGAGGGTTACACCGTCCTCCCCCCCCACAGGGTTGATGCTCAAAATCAACCCCTTGGGCAATATTAGTTTTTATTAAATAATAAAAATTGGTTTATTTTGGATAGTTACATCTAAAATAAATCATCTTCCACTGGTTATTTTATGTTAAGATAAAATAGGGGAATTAAGCCGTCTTATCTATTATGGACATGGCTTGTAACCCTTTTTTATAATTGTTGAGTTTCTGGGGATTATTGCTCATCATAATTGAAATAAAATCAGAGCAAAATTCCCAAGCGTGAATCCAAAGAGAGCCATAAAGTCCTATCCAAAAATTACTATGTCTTCGGTCACGTCTTGATTTTTCAGTTAGACGAGCAATATATTTTCCTTGATTGGTTTGTCGAAATGTTTTGCCTTTTAAAGAAGTAGCAGTGTAAGCGATCGCTATTAATAAAATCAAGGAATTTAGTCGTTTATTATTGGCTTTACTTCCCTCCCAATTATAACCCCCTGTCTTACAATCCTTGAACATAGCTTCAATACCTGCCCTGGCTCGATAGACTTTCAAGACCTCTGATAAACTGTCTAAGTTGGTAAGAATAAACCAAGGCTCTTTTTCCTGTTTGCCCTTGTATTTTCTTTTCCAATATGCTCCCACATTAAAGTTTCCAAACTCTTTATTTTTAGTGACTGAAACCCCAGTTAAAAACATCTTCATCCCAGGTTTCATTCCTAACTGCGAAAAAGTTTGATAATCTTCATCATCTTTTTTCTGGTTTGTACCTTGTTTCTGACGAAAAGCGAAGAATAACTTTTGTTTTTTACTTTTTTGTTTCAACCAATAAGCTAATTTAACACTGTGGAATTCTCGGTCTCCAAGAATGACTAACTCATAGTTTTTTAGAAGACAAAGAACAGGTTGAATTAATGCCTGTTGTTCAGATAATCTGCTAGCTCCTCTTTTCCCTAAAAGTGTCCAATAGATGGGTAAAGCCAGCTTTTTCCAGATAACAGCAACCATGAAAACATTTTTATCTTTCCATTGGGTTCGGTCAATTGTTATAATCAGACGAGAGCCAGTCTTAAATTCTTTACAAATAATAGCTTTAATCACAGGAAACCAGAATCTGGGAATGGCTAAAGCTGACAAAACTAGGAATCTCTGGATATGTTTACGACGACTTTGATAAAGGATTGGTAAAGGAAAACAAGCTGCTAACCTTTCTATTCTAACCTGTTTATGTACTGTCAGCAACCACAGTAAAATTCTAAAAGCCTCGAACTGTGTTTGTGTTAAATGTTTGGTAAAATGAGATTCATAAACTGCTAAAAAGCTCATGATTTAAGTTATAAAACGATTAAGGACAATCTGATTATTATTAGCATAAAATCGGATTGTTTTCTCTCTTTTAGGAGTTGACGCTCGCGCATCAAAACAGTTTGGGGGGGCAGGGCAATCGCATTTAATTTTTGAAAAGCTGACTGCATAAGAGGTTTCGCGATCGCCGTTCATTTGTACTGAAACTCTAAAATCTTTACTGGATCACGCATCTCAGATTTTAATGCGATTGCCCTGTTTGGGGGGGGAAGACGTGGCATTTGCCACGTCTTCCCCCCCCCATTTGCAAATGATTATCATTATCGTTCATTCTCAATAAGCTCTCTGGTTGCCGACAATTGTTTAGGGTCGGGTAACAGAGAAAAACCGCTCTGGACTTACTTTTCAACCTACTTGTCACCCCGTGAGCTTTGTTCCCCTAAAGGGTGCAGTACGATAAAATACGGCTTCAACGTAGAGTAAAGCTGCTTCATAAAGCCAGGTAAACCCCTTAGATTTAGGAATGATTTCGTAACATTCATCCCCAACATAAACATGATGATAAATAGGACGGCCAGCAACGGCAAAAATACCATTAATTAAGAAATTCATGGCATCAGGAACCCCTTTAAATCCTCCCTCATCGTAAATATCATTGGACTTTGGATAAAAAACAATTGTTAGCGTAAATTTTACGCTAAACATATCTCCAGAGCTAAAATAGAGAATTAAGGTGATTTTAAAAACTCTCTTTCCATCTTTTTAGGGGATTTTAAATATTAAATAGCTTCATTCAGTTTCGGTTCCAATATAGATATCTAAGTAGCTTTCAGTTAGAGATTGAATGACTCGTTCTAATTCATCAATGAGATTTCTTCTAGTGAGTTTTTCTACAGCATCAATATGAGCAGAACTTCCGGCTCGTCCTAAATATTTATATTTGGTTTTTTTCTCATGATTAGTGGCCATAGGAAAAATTGATTCAGCAGCCTGTAGTTTATAATACCAGTAGATTGTTCCCTTTCCATTAACCTGATAACGAATAATATGACAATTAGCTGGTGCTACTTCCCCTTCCCGTTCAATTTTCTTTATTTTCTGTTTAAGAGAGCGAATTAGACTCTTAATTTGTTTGGCTCTCAGGTGGACATCTTGACTGGTCTTAAGTTCGGAATGTGATGACATTAGCCTTAACTGTAACAAACAACCTCTTTTGATGTTAGCGTATATATTCCGCTAATTTATAAGGTAATAAATTTTAAAAATGACCAAAAATGAAACGGCTACGTCTGTCGAGGAATTCCTGGTGTGGAGGTCTAACCTCTTCCAAGGACTAAAAGCTAGAAAAGAAACTATTATAGAATTACTCGATGCCCTCTCCAGTAACCAACAAGCTCACTCAGTCGTTGAATTGTCTCTCAACCCTTTATTTAGAAGAGATTATAACAGTTTATATAGAGGAATTCAATAGTTTTTACCCACTCAAACTGACCCTAATTATGAACAGAGAATTGAGACTTTATTTTCAGCGGTATCGAGAACAATTCCTCCCACTTCAAAACATTATAACTTATTTGGTATTGACACAACTCCCTGTCCACGACCGTTTGCCGAAACGTTAGCGGATAAAACCTTTATTCATTACCCCAATCCAATTAAGGGAAATAAACCCATTAATATTGGACATTGTTATTCCGTTGTCTGCGCTTTACCTGACCAAATAGACACAGAAAAAGTCCCTTGGGCTGTCCCCTTATCAGGAGAGCGAGTCCCCTCTAAACATAAAGGAGTAAATCAAGGCAATCAACAACTAAAAAAAATCTGGCAAAGTTCTTTATTTTCTGATAAATTATCTGTCTTAGTGGCTGATAGTGACTACAGCCAAAAGGATTTTATTGGGGAACAAGTTAAGCATGAAGACCTAGTTACTATTACAAGAGTTAGAAGTGACCGAGTTTTTTATCGTCAATTTATTCGGGACCCAAATCAAGCCAAAACTTCGGGACATCCCCGTTGGTATGGGGATAAATTTGACCTTAAAGATGACCAAACTTGGACTGAACCTGATGAAGTTCATCATGTTCCCTTTACAACGAAAAAAGGTCGTCAATTAACAGTGACTATTTCGGGATGGAAACAGATGTTAATGAGAGGAACTAAAAACTATAAAATGAACAATCACCCCTTTACTTTACTCCAGATTGTTGTCAGAGATCAAGAAAGAAATAGTATTTGGAAACCTATGTGGCTTATTGTTATTGGTTCTCGGCGCGATGAGTTAAGTTTAGTTGATTGTTATCAGTGTTATCGACAACGTTATGACATGGAACATCTTTTTCGATTTGGTAAACAAAGATTATTGATGACATCTTATTTAACTCCCGATGTACATCATGAAGAAAATTGGTTTAAACTAACACTTCTTTCTTATGTAAATTTGTGGGCTGCCAGAAAATTAGCTGTGGTTTTACCCCGTGATTGGGAACAGTATTTGAAGACTAATAAATCCATCAAAATCACCCCTAGTCTAGTTCAAAGAGACTTTTCAAGAATAATTACGACCTTGGGGACTTTCGCCAAATTTCCCAAACGTCGAGGTTTTTCTTCCGGACGTATTAAAGGTTACAAAAAAGCCCCACGAACTCGTCATGATGTTATCAAGAAAGGGAGCAAAAAATCAACTGAAAACTTAAAAGCTCCTTAGTTTTCCTCAGAATCTATAGATTAGCCCTATTTGTCAGCCAATTTTATTGACTGATACAGAGCCGATATTTTGGGATTTTAGTTTAGCGTAAAATATACGCTAACAAACTTTTTTTTGTCCAAAGTCCAACACCAGAGCGACTAAACTGTGAATTAAAGCGATGAAAGTCATCAATAGGTTAACATAACCCGATGGCCTGGGACCCGTTTCTCTAATAATTCCAGGGGACCAAGGTATTGCAAGTATAGCCCCAATCAAGGCGTACAAAGGAACTAGCCAAATCGTTTGACTTAAGGCTTCTATCATTTGTATTATTCGATAATAAGTTTTACATGGATTTGCTTATATATATTAAAGCAGGTTCATAGAATTAAGTCTATGAGAGATACTATAAGATTGTCTTATAGTTGAGATAAGCAAGTTAAGGGTTCATTTTACACTGCTTTCGTTCACTCGGATAGTGAGGGTGGGGAGTGTGGGGAGTGTGGGGAGTATTTTTCTTTGAGTTTATAATCTATGCAAATGAAAATTGCTATCACTCGGATAGTGAGGGGAGAAAATATAATCTAAATATTGAGTAAATGCTGTTAATAAGGTTAAGAGTATTTTCCTTTTATCGAAAAATAATGGGTCTAAAACCCCGCCCTAACAGGCGTAATTGTGTTACAATCAGATTGTAGCAATATTCAGCTACCTACTGGGGGTCCCCCAGAAAGTGACGACTAACCCTGAATTGGCAGGGTGTCTGGAAACAGATGGATGTATGACCTAGTAAGGTAAGTACCAGTCAGCCTGAGTTACCTCGTATGAGAGTAGGTTTCAACAAGTAATTGTTAAATCAGAATCCACTCGCCTTTAGGCAGTGGAGTATGTCAAAAGAGTGTTACACTGATCAATAATTCAATTAACTGTCGGTTAATTATAGATAGTTTAATAAGAATATATTAAATAAAGTAAGGTGGGCAATGCCCACCTTACTTTATTTATTTTTATGACAATATATAGCAACCGCCAGGTTGCTTAGGACATCATAAACTGTTGTTTCAAGGTAACAGGGAATTAGGATGTTAAAAAGATTCCTCGTTCCTCGGAATGACCATTATCAATTATTTCAAAAGACCTGAGTTCGATATAAGGAAATTTATAGGCGACTGCTCAAAATCACGAGTCTTAAACCCTGATTATTTCATGGAAAAAACTCCAACTCCGAACTCCTAACTCCGAACTCCTAACTCCGCGCCTCACATTAAAAATAGGTATGGTTGGTGAAGTTTGTCTACCCCACCCCATACCTGTTTTAATCGTTTCAATGTAGCCATCCTTTGAGACGACGGGCAACTTGAGGCCGACGTAACTTACGCATAGCTTTGCTTTGAATCTGACGAACTCGTTCACGGGATAAATTAAAAATACCTCCTACTTCTTCTAACGTATGGGGTTGAGATGTACATAACCCATAACGTAAAGAAATAACATCCTTTTCTCGTTGGGTCAAAACATCACTCAACACTGCTGAAACTTCGTACTGTAACATTCCTTCGTTCATCAACTCTTCAGGAAGTTGTAAGTCTTGATCTTCCAGTAAATCAACTAACTCCGTGTCTTCTCCTTTACCCACCCGATGATTCAAAGATAAAGACTGTCTCCGTAGCTGCAATAACTGACGCAGTTGGGGGGGAGTTACTTCTAACTCATCAGCTAATTCTTTTTCGTTGGGGTTACGTTGTAATTTTTGTTTAAGAACTCGTTGAGCTTTTTTCAGTTTGTTTAATTTTTCTACAACATGGATCGGTAAACGAATGGTTCTCGCATCATTAGCAATGGTTCGAGTGATAGCTTGACGAATCCACCAATAAGCATAAGTAGAAAATTTATAACCCTTATTGGGATCAAATTTCTCCGCCGCGCGATTAAGTCCGATCGCCCCCTCTTGAATTAAATCTAGGAAAGGAACACCCCGATTAAGATAACGTTTGGCAATAGACACCACCAAACGCAAATTAGAACGAATCATTTTCCGCTTAGCAATTCGCCCCTTATGTAAACGATGCTCAAATTGCTTTGCCGTCTCAAAACCCAAAGCCTCGGCGCATTCTGCTTTGCTTGGGGTACGTTGTAACTCTTCTTTTAATCGTTGTTTAGTTTCTTCTACCTCCAATAAAAATTGAACCTGTTGGGCTAGTTCTACCTCTTCTTCGGCGTTTAACAAAGGATAGCGAGACATTTCCTTGAAAAATGCCCCCACAGTGTCATCAGAAACGGTTTTCCGATATCCCTCTGGATACTGATTACCTAATTCATCGGATAAAGAAGAAAGTTCCACCTCAACAGATTGTAATTCTTTGTCTGTTTGTTCGAGTCCTTCTGCTTCCATTTGAGCAGGTACAAATTCATTGGTCGATTCCGTTTGCATCATTTCTGTCGTATTCATAAGCTGATAATTCCGAGGAGTAAAACGGGTTTAACAAGTTCGGGAACAATGGGAGCGGAGACGAGGTCAGCTATGTCAGGAATTAGGGATGATTTGGTATCAGTTGAATCTGCAAATATTTAAGATTTTCTTAATAATTGATTGTGTTTCTTCTGAGATACAAATCAATAGCCATATACGTTCAAAAAGATTAATAAAAGATAAAGTTCAACTCTTTCTATTTAATCTAGTGACTATCGCCTCCAGCCTTAACCAATCAGGGTTTGAGAAGACTGGTTGTTTATCAGGCTACCAGAATTACTGGGATTTTTTGTCTATCTAATCACAAAAAAACCAATTTATCTATGGAAAAGAAGTGTTTGAGGTTAAACTATAGAATCTTTTTAACATTTGATTGCCTCCTTCACACTGGAAATAATTTTTTCTTTTGCTATTCACTAACTTATCTGATTTCGGGTAGATTTTTCATCCTTTTTAAGATAAATTTTTGTTAAGAAATAATCTCAGATAACTTAATAAAGAAAATCGAAAAAAAACAATCGTTGTATATATTTATACTGTAACCTATTCAATCAAAAACTGTCTAGAGATTCTTTCTATTTTCTTCTTTTCCACATCAACGTCATTTTTTAAACGAACTCATAACTACTATGACTTACTCTTTTTCCTTCACGTTATGTTCACGCTGATGAGTGATAGCTGATAGCTAAATGCTGAGGAGAAATGGGAATCATAAATGTAAGATATAGCAATCAGTTATCAGTTGTGAGAATTAAGTGAATTCTGATCCCCCCTAACCCCCAAACCCCGTCGTTAACGACGGGGTCTTAAGGGGGGAATTGAAGGGGGGATCTCGAAGTTCTCATGAATCATTACTGATTGCTATAGATGATCCTCTAGTGCAGCTTGGCGAAAGTAATCCACCAGATTTTTACAGAAACTTTCGTGACTAGCCACGACAATGTGTTTCAATGAAACTAACGGAAGAATCTCGAAGTTGATGTCCATGATAAAAGCATTGCCAATTAACCTCTCCAACCTACAGAAAACAGTACTCCAACAAATAGTGAGAGGGACAACAAACCCCTATCGCCTTGTTAGACGAGCCAAGCTAATCTTAGCCGCAGCATCAGGAGAGAGCAATAGTTCGATTAGTCGAAGATTAGAATTAGACCGAGTACAAGTGCGTCAGTGGCGATCGCGATGGTTTGAGGAGAGAGAAAAACTGAGTGCCGCCGAAGAACAACAGGTAACGGAGAAAGCATTAATGGTCTTGATCAAAGGAATTTTAAGCGATCGCCCAGACCTGGAACAACAAAGTCCTTTACGGTCGAACAAGTAGTCCAGATTGTAGCGATCGCTTGTGAAGAATGTGAAAAATCAGACAGACCAGTGAGCCATTGGACACCTTCAGAGTTGGCGGATGAAGCCATAAAAAGAGGAATTGTCGAAAAGATTTCCCCCCGTAGTGTGGGGCGTTTTTTAAAAAGAAGCGACATTACAACCACATCTCGTTCGTTACTGGTTAAATGCCAAAATTGATGATCCCTTAAAATTTAAAAAGCAAGTCAAATATATCTGTGAACTTCATCAAGAAGCTAAAACTTTGTTAGAACAAGGAATTCATTTAATTAGTACAGATGAAATGACAGGGATTCAAGCTCTTGAGAGATTATTTCCGAACAAAAGAATCAAGCCTAAACAAGTAGAAAAAATCGAATTTGAATATGAAAGACACGGAACTTTAAGCTTGATTGCGAACTGGGATGTGGCAAGAGGAAAAGTTGTTAGTCCCTCTATTGGACCGACAAGAACAGAACAAGATTTTTCTGAACATATCCAGAGAACGATTAAGATTGATGAAAAAGCAGAATGGATTTTTATTGTAGATCAACTCAACACTCATAAATCGGAAAGCTTAGTCAAATTAGTAGCAGAAAGCTGTGGAATTACTATTGATTTGGGGAGAAAAGGAAAGGAGGGGATTTTGCAATCTATGGACAGCAGAGCAGATTTTTTATCAGATGAATCTCATCGAATTCGCTTTGTTTATATTCCCAAACATACATCGTGGCTTAATCAAATTGAGTGTTGGTTTTCGATCTTAGTCAGGCGTTTACTCAAAAGAATTACTGTCCGTTCAACTGAAGAACTATCCCAAAAAATTCTCAATTTTATTGATTACTTTAATCAACATTTTGCTAAGCCGTTCGTTTGGAAATTTAAGGGCTTTAAAGATCATAAGTGACTGGTGGATTATTTTTGCTAAGCTGCACTAGGATACACAACAGTTGATTGAATGGCTTGGTTACTTTTAGCATGGATGATTACACAACTCTCAAAATTTGGGTGTTTTTCTAGCTTATAGTTTAATTCTAGCAGCCAAAATAATGCAACCATTATCCTTTTTATCACCCTAATTGGGATAATATAGATTACAGTTTGCTGCAAACGAAGCCTATGGTAACTATTATATGACTTGGACTCGCCATCATGTTTTAGGGTTAAAAGATTGGACCGTTGATGAGTATGATACCCTACTACAAACGGCTTCTAGTTTCCGTGAAGTGTTATCTAGTCGCACAAAAAAGGTTCCGGCACTTCAAGGGGTGGTGGTGACAAATATGTTTTTTGAACCATCTACCCGTACCCGTAGCAGTTTTGAATTGGCTGCCAAACGTCTTTCCGCCGATATTTTGAATTTTGCCCCAGGAAACTCTTCTTTGACCAAGGGAGAAACGATTTTAGACACGGCTAAAACCTATTTAGCTATGGGAACAAATCTCATGGTTATTCGTCATCGACAGGCAGGTGTTCCCCATGCGATCGCACAAGAAATGGATCGTCTGCAAACTGGGGTTGGTGTCCTCAATGCAGGAGATGGTCAACATGAACATCCCTCTCAAGGTTTATTAGATTTATTTACTTTGTGTTGTTTATTGGATTTTGATAATCCTAGATTCGCTTTATTAAAGGGTAAAAAAATTGCTATTGTTGGGGATATTTTACATTCTAGGGTAGCTCGTTCTAATATTTGGAGTTTAACGGCCTCTGGTGCTGATGTTCATTTAGTGGGGCCTCCTACTTTAGTTCCTGAATGGTTTAAGGAGATGCAAAATGAGTCCCATGAAGGCAAATTATTTTTACATTGGGAGTTAAAACCTGCTTTGGAAAAGGCTGATTTTGTCATGACTTTGCGCTTACAAAAGGAAAGAATGACTGATTATTTATTACCTAGTTTACGGGAATATAATCAACAGTATGGTATTACTCACAGTCGCTTAGAATTATGTCATCCTGACGTTAAAATATTGCATCCTGGACCAGTTAATCGTGGGGTAGAAATTAGCTCAGAATTAATGGATGATCCTAATTTTAGTTTAATTCAACAACAGGTTACCAGTGGTATTGCTGTGAGAATGGCTTTATTATTTTTAATCGGAACAAGTTCTGAAAAAAGTCTGTAGTCTGTAGGGTGGGTTAGGTGGCCATATTTTCTGAGATTAATTGATTCCCTAACTATCCACCGTAACCCACCAGAAACAAGAATTATTATGTCTCAATATTCATATAATAATTATCATGATTACTTATATTTTTTAATTGATAACTTTGTGCTTAATTATAGCAATATCAAGATTTATGCCATTATTTCCTTTTTAAATAAGATGGTGTGGTGTTTTATGACGGATTTTTATGTTCCTATGGTAACCTAAATTATAGCTGTCTAAACCACCCTACTGTAATATAGTGTTATATGACCATTAATTTAACTGTAGAAAATCAAGGCGATCGCTTGGATATTTGGTTATCTAATCAGCTTACAGATATTTCTCGTTCCCGTATCCAAAAACTCATAGAACAGGGTAATATTACCTTAAATAATGAAGTTTGTCCCAATAAAAAAATTAAATTAAAAATAGGCGATCGCTTACAAGTTAATATCCCCGAACCTCAACCTTTAGAACTACAACCAGAACCCATACCCCTAGATATTTTATACGAAGATGAACAGTTAATTATTATTAATAAATCGGCTAATTTAGTGGTTCATCCAGCACCCGGTCACGAAACAGGAACCCTAGTTCATGCCCTCTTATATCACTGTTCTAATTTAGCAGGAATTGGTGGGGTACAAAGACCAGGAATTGTTCACCGTTTAGATAAAGATACCACCGGAGCAATTGTAGTTGCTAAGACAGATTTTGCTCATCAAAACTTACAATTTCAAATTAAAAATAGAACAGCAAAAAGAGAATATTTAGGTATAATATATGGTGTTTTAAATAATGAAGAAGATGAAAACAACAGGGATAAAGGGATGATTAATTTACCTATTGGTCGTCATCCTGTGGATAGGAAAAGAATGGCAGTTGTGCCCAGAGAAAAACCAGGACGAGAGGCGGTTACTTATTGGGAAATAATAGAAAGATTGGGTAATTATAGTTTAGTTAAATTTATCTTAGAAACTGGTAGAACCCATCAAATAAGAGTCCATAGTAGTTATTTTGGTAATCCTATTGTTGGCGATCCTTTATATAGTAATAACCGTTCTTTGAAAATGAATTTATCAGGTCAAGCATTACACGCTCATAAACTAACATTAACCCATCCTATCACCTCAGAAAAAATAGAAGCGATCGCACCTTTACCCGATGAGTTTATTAAATTATTGAATTATTTACGACAGAAACAATAATTAATTATATATTCATTCTAGATCACCTTAAACTTAATCAAGAAGTATAAGTTCGTAGTGAGTCCTTTAGGAGGATAAAGCTAGTCATGATCAAGGCTAAAGCCTTGACTACGAAGTTTTATATTTAATTACCTCAGAATGACATTTATTCATTTTAGTTTGAAAGAGTGACGATGATGAAAACAAGGAGCATATTCTTGTAAAGCAAGGCGATGTTTTTTAGTGCCATAACCTTTATTGTTTTCTAAATCATAATGAGGATATTTAGTAGCTAAACGAATAATTAATTTATCTCGCCAAACCTTAGCTAAAATACTGGCAGCAGCAATAATAGGAGAAGTGCGATCGCCTCCAATAATTGTTTCTTGAGGAATAGTAATATTAGGGATTTTTTTATTCCCATCCACTAAACAAAGTTCAGGAGTAACCGAGAGTTTAGTTACAGAGCGTTGCATCGCTAATAAGGAAGCATTGAGGATATTTAAGCGATCAATTTCTCTAGCAGAAGCATAACTAATATAATAAGAAATAGCCCTATTTTTAATCTCTGTAGCCAAAATTTCCCGACGTTTAGCCGAAAGTTGTTTACTATCTTTAACCCCTATTTCCGGAAGTTGAGAAATAGCTGCTTTTTCAAATACAACCGCAGCAGCAACCACAGGGCCAAATAAACAACCTCGCCCCACTTCATCAACCCCGGCGATTAAAATTTGTGAATCAGAAAATAATTGAGCAGACATCAACCTAATTTGATATAATCAGAGAGTATAGATAAATTTTAGAAGTTTTATTATGGCATTTTTCCGTCAATATATCGCTCCCCTATTAATTGTTTTAATGTTTTTAGTAGCTTTGGTTGCAGTTACAGCCCGTGCCTTCTTGCCATCAGATTTATCAGCCCCTGCCCCCATAGATGATATCAGTTATCTGTTCTAACCTCAGTTCGATATAAGGAGATTTGTAGAAAACTGACTCAAATCTGAAGTATTAAACCCTCATTGTCTCGTCAAAAAAAATCATAGATTCTAACTCCGAACTCCCAACTCCGAACTCACGGTGTTTTAAGTTCTTTTGATTTTATGTCCTTGAGAACATATACTTAAAAATTCTCTACTTTGGTTTTATTATTTTCTATGGTAGGATAGGATATGTTAGTCTTGTGAACTTTATATTCTAAATTTTTTAGTTTTATTCTCAATGGCAGACTCTTTCCAAGTTTATGAACCCTCTGGGATGGTTGATTGAACAAAAGCTATTCAGTTTCGTCAGCATATCCAAAAACTATTAGAAGGTAAGCCCAAAGTTATTGTGATTGACTTCAAGAATGTTAGTTTTATGGATAGTTCCGGTTTAGGGGCGTTAGTTTTATCCTTAAAAACAGTTCGTGCTGCAGGAGCTAAACTATTTTTATGTTCTGTAAATGAGCAGGTAATGATGCTACTTCAGTTAACAGATATGGACAAGATTTTGAAAATTTATGAAAGTCGAGAGGAGTTTGAGAAGATGATGAAGATGATGTAGGAAATGTATAAATTAGCTATCTAAAAACTCTCCTTGAAAGTAACTTCAACAATAGATAAATCGTCGTCGAACTTTTCTCTAATGTTAGAAGATTGCAGTCGGTTAATTAACCAATCTAAACTAGGTAAATTATCTTTTTGACAGTCTCGAAGCATAGACAAAAAATGACTTAATCCGATCATAGTTCCGTCTTCCTGTTCAATTTCATAGATACCATCGCTAAAAACATATAATTTAGATAAACTATCAATCAATAAAGACTTATTCACATATTTTGCTTCAGGAAACATTCCCACCGGTAGTCCAGGAGTTTTCAGTTGAGTTTCTATTAGTTCTTGTTCCGAGTTTGGAGTTAATAAAATAGCAGGAGGATGGCCAGCACTAGCATAGGAAAGTTGACGACTTTTGCAATTATAAACCCCATACCAAATAGTAAAATATTTATCATTAGTATCGGTCATTTGAAAGGTTTTATTGAGTCCGGTTAAAACCTGATTAGGCTGATAATAGTCGACTTGACTCAAGTTTTGAGAACGGAGTAAATTAATAACAGCTAAAGCAGGTAAAGCAGCCCGAAGTCCGTGGTCTGAAACATCCAAAAGATAAAGAGCTAAATGATCATTATCCAACCAAAAATAGTCAAACCCATCTCCTCCCAACTGACTAGTGCAGCTTAGCAAAAATAATCCACCAGTCACTTATGATCTTTAAAGCCCTTAAATTTCCAAACGAACGGCTTAGCAAAATGTTGATTAAAGTAATCAATAAAATTGAGAATTTTTTGGGATAGTTCTTCAGTTGAACGGACAGTAATTCTTTTGAGTAAACGCCTGACTAAGATCGAAAACCAACACTCAATTTGATTAAGCCACGATGTATGTTTGGGAATATAAACAAAGCGAATTCGATGAGATTCATCTGATAAAAAATCTGCTCTGCTGTCCATAGATTGCAAAATCCCCTCCTTTCCTTTTCTCCCCAAATCAATAGTAATTCCACAGCTTTCTGCTACTAATTTGACTAAGCTTTCCGATTTATGAGTGTTGAGTTGATCTACAATAAAAATCCATTCTGCTTTTTCATCAATCTTAATCGTTCTCTGGATATGTTCAGAAAAATCTTGTTCTGTTCTTGTCGGTCCAATAGAGGGACTAACAACTTTTCCTCTTGCCACATCCCAGTTCGCAATCAAGCTTAAAGTTCCGTGTCTTTCATATTCAAATTCGATTTTTTCTACTTGTTTAGGCTTGATTCTTTTGTTCGGAAATAATCTCTCAAGAGCTTGAATCCCTGTCATTTCATCTGTACTAATTAAATGAATTCCTTGTTCTAACAAAGTTTTAGCTTCTTGATGAAGTTCACAGATATATTTGACTTGCTTTTTAAATTTTAAGGGATCATCAATTTTGGCATTTAACCAGTAACGAACGAGATGTGGTTGTAATGTCGCTTCTTTTTAAAAAACGCCCCACACTACGGGGGGAAATCTTTTCGACAATTCCTCTTTTTATGGCTTCATCCGCCAACTCTGAAGGTGTCCAATGGCTCACTGGTCTGTCTGATTTTTCACATTCTTCACAAGCGATCGCTACAATCTGGACTACTTGTTCGACCGTAAAGGATTTTGTTGTTCCAGGTCTTGGGCGATCGCTTAAAATTCCTTTGATCAAGACCATTAATGCTTTCTCCGTTACCTGTTGTTCTTCGGCGGCACTCAGTTTTTCTCTCTCCTCAAACCATCGCGATCGCCACTGACGCACTTGTACTCGGTCTAATTCTAATCTTCGACTAATCGAACTATTGCTCTCTCCTGATGCTGCGGCTAAGATTAGCTTGGCTCGTCTAACAAGGCGATAGGGGTTTGTTGTCCCTCTCACTATTTGTTGGAGTACTGTTTTCTGTAGGTTGGAGAGGTTAATTGGCAATGCTTTTATCATGGACATCAACTTCGAGATTCTTCCGTTAGTTTCATTGAAACACATTGTCGTGGCTAGTCACGAAAGTTTCTGTAAAAATCTGGTGGATTACTTTCGCCAAGCTGCACTAGAAGGAAGAAAACGAGAATTAATAGTTAAACAATTATGTTTGAGGGGTGTTGGTAAAATAGAGCTAACATATTCCGCTGCTTCGGCCAATTCTGCTTCTAAAAGTTGCTTTTGTTCCGTTAAATCTTGACTCAATTGATGTAGCCTTAAACCTGCCCTAATCCTAGCAATAAACTCGTTCATTTCGATGGGTTTACAGAGAAAATCATCGGCTCCGGCATCCAAACCCTTGACCCGATCTTCCACCGATCCCAGAGAAGTCAGTAAAATAAAAAAAGTGGTGGCTAAATCAGGAAGACTCTTCACCTGACGACACACTTGCAACCCACTTACCCCCGGCATCACCCAATCACAAATAATCATCGCTGGGTGTAACTCCTTGGCCTTAACTAACCCTTCTTCTCCATTGCCAGCGCAAACCACATCATAACCCTGACGTTTGAGGGTTCTCTCTAAGAGCAAGCGAATAGTGGAATCATCATCAATCAATAAGATTTGAACCATAATTGACAGTTATGAGGAGTTTGAGCAAGAATTGAGCCAAAAGATTTCAGGGGAATTCAACAGCAACTTAACTACTATTGTAGAAGTTAGGGTAAACTAGAGCTAGTTATTATGATTATGATAGGGATATGTGATTCCTATTCTATCTGTCTCAACTATAGTTGATTGTAGAGGCTTTGAATCATTGAGCGTCCTCCGAGAGATTTCCTTTAAAGTAAATAGCGACCTAAAAGCATTGGACGAGGTTTTAGGTTACTTTGATCAACTAAATCAAGCTTGGATACCAAAAAAAGATTGGCTGCACTGTCAACTAGCTTTAGCAGAAGGTTTTACAAATGCGGTGCGTCACGCTCATAAGGATATTTCTGGGGATATCTTTGTGGAAATTGAAATTAAATTAAGGTCTGATAGCTTAGAAATGAGGATTTGGGACTTTGGACCATTTTTTGACTTACAGGCATTTCTGGAAGCTAATGCTGATAAGGATAACCGTTTTGCTGGTCATGGCCAAGGACTACCTATCTTACAAAAAATATCTGCTCAATTAAGTTATGAGCGCAAAAACGATGAGCGCAACTGCCTGTTAATAATCAAAAAATTTTCCCTTCCCTAAGCTCGTCGGGATAGAATATTATTATGTCTAATATTAACCCTACTATTTCCAGTGAATGGCTCGCTGGTCAACTTTCTAATCCTAACCTTGTTATTATTGATTGTCGCTTCCGTCTAGGAGATCCTAACTGGGGATATGAACAATATCTAATCAATCATATCCCAGGAGCTTATTATTTAAACTTAGATCAAGATTTATCTGCTCCCGTTACCACCCACGGTGGCCGTCACCCTTTGCCCGATCCCTCTACTTTTGCTAAAAAATTAGAGTCTATGGGGATTACATTGGGGGAAACTTTAGTTCTTGCTTACGATGATCTCCGCTTTGCTTTTTCCGCCCGTTTATGGTGGTTATTACGTTACTTTGGCCATGAAAAAGTAGCCGTTTTAGATGGAGGTTGGACAGGTTGGCAAAGCAATAATTATCCCCTGGATAGTAGCACTCCATCCCTAAAATCAGGGAATTTCCTACCCCAACCCCATGATCATTGGCTCGTAGATATTGAAGCCCTCAAACAACGCAAAGACTCAGCCAAGGTTATTGTAATCGATTCACGAGACGGCGATCGCTATGAAGGGAAAAGGGAACCCATCGACCTGATCGCAGGTCATATTCCAGGGGCGGTTAATTCCCCCTGGAAGGACGTTAGCAACCAAGAAGGTTATATCAAACCTCAACCGCAACAAAGGGGCTTGTGGGCTAATTTTGAAGGTTCTGAGGAGATAATTCTCTATTGCGGTTCGGGAGTTACCGCTTGTGTCAATCTTCTTTCTCTGGAATCAGTAGGGATAAAAGGAGCAAAATTGTATCCTAGGGGTTGGAGTGATTGGTGTTCCTACTTAGGTGAAAGATAATCTCCTAGATTCACTTAAATACAATCCTTCCTAGAAACTGGTAAGCTTTTAAGGTAAAATTTTAGTTAAGTAACCTTACTAATCTAAACAATTAAGCTACTTATCTATTCTTTATTTTTATTTATACTTAGGTCTCAATTTTATGGATGCTACGAATAGTTGTCTATGTCAGAAAGAGCGTCTTTCTATATTTGTTGATGGGAATAATATGTTTTATGCTCAGCAAAAAAATGGTTGGTTTTTTGATCCCAGGCGAGTTTTAGACTATTTTACCAATGATCCCCACGTTTCTTTAATTAATGCTTTTTGGTACACCGGTTTAAAAGATTCTCAGGATCAAAGGGGTTTCCGTGATGCTTTGATTAGTTTGGGATATACAGTAAGAACAAAAATTTTAAAGGAATACTACGATGATACCTCGGGAAGATACTCCCAAAAAGCAAACCTGGATATTGAAATTGTCGTGGATATGTTTAACACTGTGGATCAGTATGATCGGGTTATTCTATTTAGTGGGGACGGAGATTTTGAACGGGCGATCGAGTTATTGAGATCAAAGAATACCCATATTACTGTTGTTTCTACAGAAGGTATGATCGCTAGGGAATTACGCAATGCAACTGATCGTTATATTGACTTAAATGATATCAAGGATAGTATAGAAAAGCAAGACTACTGACTAACTAATTATTATGGACTCTCCCGAAAAGAAGCGTAGAAGATCCCTCGCTAGAAAGGTTGATAATGAAGTGGAAAAAATCATCCATAAGGTGATGACGAATGAGGGGTTAGAGCAAACTATTGCCAGAGCCGTAGTTAAAGGGTTTATCGCTTTAATTAGGGTTTGCTGAAAAAGTTTCTCCAAAATTTATGCCACTTTTGACCAAGAATTTTCTGACAAATCAATAAGTTTTAGTACATAAAAATTGTTTAAAGTATAATCAAAATTAATGAAAGGCGGTTTGATGAGTTCCCCTGTTCTATTATTAGTAAATAAGGACAAAAAAAGCGACAAAAACTGCCTCAGAAGTTTAGAAAGATTGACAAATAAAAATGTAATAGCAATAGATGTAATGGAGGTTTCAGGGAGTTTTGTCATCACGAGATTTAGGCTAAATCTTCGTTTAGCTTGTCCAAACTTTCCCTCAATAGCATTACGGAAGCATTCATCGGAGTGGGCTTGTTTCTTTTCTTCTTCACTGACATTTTTCGGAGGTCTTCCTAACTTCGGACCACTGATTCTTATCCCTCTTTCCTTACACCAATTTCTGTTTTCCCTAGTTCGATAAATTTTATCTACATGGACGGATTCGGGATAATAGCCAAACGTTTCTTTATACTTTTCTACTTGTTCTTTTAAATGACAAGATTCATTGAAGTTTTCCCAACTTATTTTGTCTAGAAACACATAGTTATCTACACAGCTTACTGAGAGTTTAGCTCCAAACTCTATTGGTTTTCCTACTTTTCCCCTCACTATTGGACGAATATGCGGTTGAGTTAAACTTACAATTCTTTGAGGAACACTCTGGGTCTTATTCTCCCACATTGACTGTTGTTGTTCATAAACTTTTTTGATAGTCTCTAGACAATTTTTCTGTCTTTTACTCAGATTTTCCAGGGAAGCCCCAGCTTGAATTAAGTCTTCTATATTTCCTAAATTTTTCTTAAGGTATTTTAACTGTTTCCCGATAGCTTTTCTTCTTTCTTGATAAGATACTTTTCGTTTTTTAGCTACTTTTAAGTATTCCTTTCTAGCAATTATTCTAGAAGTTCTCGGCTTTTTTCTCAATTTTACTCTTAATGGTTTATAAAGATTATCTATTATTCTTTCTGTCTCAATTCTGGCTTGATTTAATATGCCTAAATCCGTTGGGTATTTGATGTCTGCTGGCGCACAAGTCGCATCTAAAATTAGTTTACCTTTATTTTTTATTTTTTCTCCTTTTTCTTGGAGACAATCCTTTTTTTTTACTTCTTTATCACTCTTGTCTATTTCTCTTTTTACTATTTTTTTATTGATTTTGTTTATCAATTCTCCATCAATTCTTTTCCTAAAATGAACTAGCATTGAAGATTCCAGTGGTGGCTCTTGTTGATAACAATTTAAACCTATAAAGTATTGTAGATAAGGATTTTCTCTAATCTGTTCTATAGTTTCTCTATCACTTGTTCCTAATTTTTCCTTAATAATTAATGTCCCTAATGCCATTCTAAATAGTTTGGCTGGCGCACCTTTTTCTGCTGAAAAAAGTTTAGCATATTCTTCCTCAAAATCATCCCAAGGTATCAACTCTGCCATGATTACCCAACGATTATTGGGGGACAATTTGCCCTCGAAAGGTAATTCAAATTTTTCTGGGGGCGGTAAAGGTTGCTCCTCTTTTCGATACATTTGTTCTTGACCAACAACTGGGAGGTGTTTCTATCAATTATAGCGGTTTGTAGCCGACAAAGCTGATCTTTTTTGCGATCGCGAATATGGGTGTAACCTTTTAAAGAATAGAGTTTTGCTTTTATTCAGCAAACCCTAATTAGACGGTATTTTTGGCTTGCTCTAGTAGGGATCTTGCTCTTGTTAATATTACAGTCAATTCTAGTTAGTTTATCTCTTAAATTTATCTTAGGTTTGAATTAAATAGTCAACTAAAGCTTTTACCATTACTATTATAAGGTAAAAGAGATTCCTCGTACCTCGGAATGACAGCTAGAGATTTATTAGGAGATATTATCACAGCGTATTTCTACTATAAAACCATCGGGATCATAAAAATAAATACCTCTCCCTGTGGGACGACTAACGGGCCCGTGATCAATTATAACCTGATGATTTTTTAATACTTCTAGGGCATGATCAAATAAGTCAGCATCGATATGAAAGGCTAAATGATTTGCTCTGGTAAACTGTTGTTTAGGATCGGCATTCGGAGGGAATAAATCAGGTTCCCAAAATAAGTCTAATACCAGTCCATCGGGGGTAACAAAATTCGCAACTTTCCCTTGAGCAACCAACTCTTTGAGGGTACTGGGAACTTCATCCCCTGTTAACTCATGGAGTCCCAATATTTCACCGTAAAAGTGACGAGAAACTGTCATATCTTTGACATTTAAAGCAATATGGTGGACTCGCTTTAATGTTCCGGTATTTAATCCTGTAGTTATCTGATTTTGTTCAACTAACATAAAAAAATATATTATGATATCATGATAAGTTATATCATGATAAACCATCAAGCTTATAATTTCAACAAACTATTAAAAAATGTGGAGGAGTTAACGAAGTCAGAAGTCAGAAGTCAGAAGTCAGAAGTCAGAAGTTCCTCACTACGTTCCGGCACTATCGTACAGAAGTTGTTGAAAGAAACATAGATTTATGTTCTGCTTCAAAAACTATGCGCGTTAAAAGGCGGGGTTTTAGTCCCAAATATTTTCGATAAGATATAGAAAACAAACACTCTAAATAGATTAAATAACTATTTAGGTGATTCTCCTCCTATACTAATTCCTGTGTGAAAAATCTCTGCTTCATCAATGATTAAAGCCATCATAGAAGCACCAGACACATCAACATCATATACCATGGCTTTACTGAGGTTAACGTTGTCAAGAATGCTATCATTAAGAGTAGCATTTGTTAGCATAGAAGCAGTAAGATTAGCTCCTTCGAGGTTGGCTCCTGTTAAGTCTGCTCCTTCGAGGTTGGCTTCGGTTAAATTAGCCCCCTTTAGGTTAGCATCTCTGAGGTCTACACCGATTAAATGAGCCGCCGTAAGATCAGCGCCGGATAAGTCGCAACCTTGACATTCTCTAGTGGATAATAACTGTTGAATATGATCAGGGTTAGCTGCTTTAACTTCTGGGTTAAACAGAAAGGGACTAAGCAATCCTAAAAGGGCAATAATTGATGATTTCATGGTTGATATCCATAAAATAAGTTGGATAATAGCCTGTTATAGTAGTGATGACGAAATTTATAAATAATGAGTTCCAAAAAATCAAGCAGGTATTATTGATATTTGTTTATTTCTTTTGTGTAATTTTACTATTGACATCATCTAACTTTTTGTAGAGAAAAATCAATCTTGAAACCTGCTTAAAAATAAAAAAAAACCAAGCTTTTTACTGATTAAAGTTTTGATGGTTTAAAATTTATCACAAATCAACTTAAATCAAGGAAAATTGAGATGATAGAAAAAGATGTAACTATTGATATTGCTACTTATATTGATCATTCACTACTCAACCCAACTGCTACCCCAGAAGATGTAGAAGAATGTTGTAAACAAGCTCAACATTTTGGCTTTCCGACAATTTGTGTTTACCCTAGTGCTGTCTCTCAAACGGTTAAATTAGTTCATGATAAAAAGATTACTGTTTGTACTGTTATTGGTTTTCCTACAGGGGCAAATACTTCATCTACTAAACTTTATGAAGCCCAAGAAGCAACGGAAAATGGTGCCACTGAATTGGATATTATGCTTAATTTAGGGTTCTTAAAAGCTGGAAATTCTGAGGCTATTTATAACGAAATTTCAGCTATTTGTGAAGCGACAGGCCAAACGATTAAAGTGATTTTAGAAACCAATTTATTAACAGAGACAGAAAAACAATTAGCAGCAGAAATCTCTATGGATGCAGGGGCAAACTATCTGAAAACCAGTAGCGGATGGTTTGGGGGGCGACGGTAGCTGATGTCCGTTTTCTGAGTAAAATAGCTGAGGGTAGAGTGGGGATTAAAGCATCAGGAGGAATCAAAACTTTAGACCAAGCTTATGCTTTAATAGAAGCAGGTGCAACCCGTTTAGGTACGTCTCATGGTGTAGCTTTAGTGGAGAGTCAAAACGGATAATTTTTTTATATAAATATGATCTTAAATAGGCAAAAGTTGCTCAACAGAAATTTTGACATCAGGAAAAGCGAGTGGTATAATAGTACCTGTTGTTAGGGTCTATTTTTCAAGGTATTTTTCTTATTGGGTACTTCTAAAGACAATGATGTTACCAGTTAGCAGTGATCAATAACTGATCACTGAGAACTTTTGAACTATTTAGTCCCTAATAATTCCACATCAAAAATTAAGGTTGCATTGCCAGGAATTACACCACCGGCCCCTCGGGAACCATAACCCAACTCAGGGGGAATAATCAAGATGCGTTGGCCTCCAACTTTCATAGAAGCAACTCCTTCATCCCATCCTTTGATCACTTGTCCCACGCCAATTTTAAAGGAAAAGGGTTGCTTGCGATCGCGGGAACTATCGAACTTTTTGCCATTTTCTAGAGTTCCGGTGTAATCTACCGTAACCGTTTGTCCCTTTTGCGGACTCTCTCCGTCCCCTTCTTTAAGATCAATGTATTTGAGTCCAGACTCAGTGGTAACGGCGTTGTCTATCTCTTCTTGGGTGATTTCTCTGTTATTAATATTTAAAGCCATTAGTGTGTCTTGGGTGATGTTGGGGGAATTTTCCGAGGCGATCGCCGTTTGTTTGCTGGAGTTACCAAAAATAGAATTAAGTAGTAACAATAAACTAAAACCGGCAATAACCCCGAAACTAAGCAAAATTTCGCGCATGGATCGATGTTTTCCTTTACTAACTGTTTTTAACGCCATAATTTGTTTTCTAAGTCCCTAAGTTGTCTTTCTAGGCGATCGATTCTTCCACGTAACTCATCGACTTCGGTTTGACGGGGAACCCCTAAGTCTTGCAACATATTACGTAATTCACGTTCCATGTTGTTCTCAAAGTTACCTTGTCCTGTTTTGATCTGGTCCATGATATCGTCAACGAAACCTTGTGCCTGATCTGGTTTAATTTTACCTTCTTTGACCCATTCTTCGCTGACTTCTTTTAATTTTTCCGCAGCTAGTGAGGTTGTACCAATCCCCATGAGGACTAGCTGTTTAATCCAATCATTATCGTTTCTGTTGTTTTTATCTTCAGCCATGATGGTGACTTTGGGAGTTATGTTATTTCCTCTCTTAATTTAACAAATTAAAGTTTGATACCTAAAACCTGAGTATAAGCACCTCTTGCTTGGGTTACACCGATGGTTCTTTGGGAGGCTTCGATCATGGGACGGCGTAAACTAACAACAATAAACTGTGCTTGTTGTGCCTGTTGTTGAATCATTTTTGAGAGTCTTTCTACATTGGCCCCGTCTAAAAACATATCTACTTCATCGAAGGCATAAAATGGAGAAGGGCGATATCTTTGTAGGGCAAAAATAAAGCTTAAAGCGGTTAATGATTTTTCTCCCCCTGACATGGAACTTAAGCGTTGTACTGGTTTTCCTTTGGGGTGTGCAACGAGATTTAAGCCACCTTGAAAGGGATCTTCTTCGTTTTCTAATTTCAGATAGCCATCCCCTTGGGAGAGGGTAGCAAAAATGTTTTTAAAGTTCTCATTAACAGCGTCAAAGGATTCTTTAAATGACCTAAATCTTAGGGTAGTAAAGTTTTCTATCCTCAATAATAATTCTCTTCTTTCTCCTTGAATAGTGGTTAATTTTTCTGTTAGTTCGTTTAATCTTTCTTGGGTTTTTTCATGTTCTTCCAAGGCTAACATATTAACTGGTTCCATTGCTTCTAAGCGTTTTTGTCCGTTGCGAATATCTTTTTGTAGTTGTTCAATATGAGGGGTTAAGTCTGTGGTAGTTTCATCAATTTCTGAGAGTAAGGGGACTTCTGGTAAGGGATCGGGTAATTCATTTTGTTGGCTTTCTTGTTCTTCGTTTAATGTTATTAGAGATTCCTTTCTTTCCTGTTGAGTAGTTTCTAATTTCTCTAAATTCCAAATTTTTTGTTGATGATTTTTTTTGATTGTCGTTAATTTTTCCTCTGTTAAATCCCTTTCTTTTTTAGTTTCCCCTAATTTTTGGGTTAACTCTTGAAACAAAAATTCTAGTTTACTAACTTTATCGTTAATTGTTTCTAACTGCTTATTAATATCAATTTTCTCATTTTCTAGCTTGACAATTTGCTCTTTATATGCATCTATTTTACCTTGATTCTCTTTGATTTTTTCTTCTAAAGAGGACAATTTACGGTTAATATCTTGTTGTTTATTTTCCGTTTGACGTAGTTCTTTTTCCCTTTCTTGTAGTTGAATTTCTTGACTTTTGATCAAGGTTTGAATTTCTTGCCATTCGCTATGACTATGAGATTCTTCTAACTGTTTAAGTCTATCTTGTTTTTGTTGTAATTCTATAGTTAATGGGGGGATTTCAGCAGCAATAATTGTTAATTTATGGTCTAAGGTTTCTGATTCTTGTTTATGACGAGATAATTGTAAGCTTAACTTTTCTTGTTGTCCCTGCAATCTTTGAATTTCTTTTTCTAACTGTTGGCGTTTTAATTGTTGTTCTCTTCCACTTTGTCTTGCTTCGGTTAACTCATGAGATAGTTGTTTAATTTGTTCTGATTTTTGTTGTAATTTTTCTTGGTTACGAGATAATAACTCTTCTAAATCAGTTAATCTTTGTTTTAGGGATTTAATTTCATGAGATTCTCCTTGTACTAAAGTTCCAAAACGAATAGAGGAACGTTTGGGGCGACTTCCTCCTGTCATCGCTCCACTGGTTTCTAATAAGTCGCCATCCAGGGTAACTATACGTTGTTTTCCTAAGTGAGATTTGGCGTCATTTAAGGTTTCAAAAACAACAGTATTGCCGAAAACATAAGAAAATATTTTTTCATGTTCAGGACGACAAAGCACTAAGTTAACTGCCATATCAATAAACCCTTGTGCATAGCTTAAACTCTGATTATTTTGTCCACGATAGGGTCGAATTTTTGTTAAGGGTAAAAATGTTGCTCGTCCTGCTTTAGCCTGTTTTAAGAGCTTAATTCCAGCAGCAGCTATGGTATCGTCTTCGACTACCACATGACCTAATCTTGCTCCGGCAGCAATTTCTAGGGCTAATTGATAAGTTGGTTTAACCTGCCCTAATTGTGCCACTAAACCGCAAACTCCAGGCAAATCAGAACTTAGAATCAGTTGGGTTGCGTAGGTTCCCTGAGCTTCTCTTTGTGCTTGTTGAGAGGCTTCTAAACGATCTAATTGTCTTTGTTTTTCTCGATATTCTTTATCTAAACGAGTTTGGGTTTCTTCGAGGATACTTTGATCTTGTTCTGCGGTGGCTAATTGTTGAGCAAGTTGCTGTATTTTTTCTTCGTGAGGTATAGATAATTGTTGTAATTCTTGTTGCTGGCTGTTTAATTCTGTTTCAATATTTGCTAGTTGTTGGCTTTCATCTTCTATATTATTTTGTAACTGTTGAGAACGTTCCGTTAACTGTGCCTGTTGGGTTAATTGAGGATTTAATGTATCCTGTAAGGTAGAAATTTGACGGCTCAATTTTGCTTGTTCTTGTACCCAAGCATCAGAAGCTTCTGCAACTGCGGCGGCCTGTTGCCTAACCATTTCTAGGGTTTGATAAGTGCGATCTCTTTGTTCTTTTAAAAGAGGTAAAGTTTCTTGTTGTAAACTGTTACTATTCTGAGTTAGTTGGGATAAAGTTTGTTTTTGTTGGTTAATAATTGTTTCAGTATCACTGATTTCTTTTTCAGTTTGTATAATTAAATTATCTAATTCTTGTTGTCGTTGTTGTCTTTGATTTCGTTGTGCTTTTTGGGTAGCAAGTTGAGAAGCAACGGTTAACTGTTCATCTTCTCCTAATGCTTTGACCTGACGGTTTAATTCTTCTAGTTTAGTAGCATTTTCTTTTATTTTTACAGCCAGTTCATGGATAGCTTGATTAAGTTTTTGTTCTTCCTGTTCCCCGGTAGTGATTTGAGTTTGAAGACGGGATATTTTTTGCTGTAATAACTTCCAAAGCAAGACAGTTTCCCATCCTTGCTTTTCATGAATTTGTAGTTTCAATTTTTGATATTTTTCTGCTTTAATTTTATCAGCAGCTAACCTTTCTAAAGACCGTTTTAACTCTGTTTCAATAATCTGACAACGTTCTTCCCTTTCCCGAACTCCTTCCAGGGTTTCTTTTGTTTTTTCTATTTTACGGTCAAATTCTGCAACGCCAGCTAATTCATCAATAATATTTCTTCTTTCTTTCCCATTCATACTAATAATGCGAGTCACATCCCCTTGCAAAACCACATTATATCCTTCGGGATAAATTCTCAAACGGTTTAACTGTTCATGAAGTTGACTAACATTACAAGGTTGCTCATTGATATAATAAGTAGAGGAATAACTACCCCCCTTGGTAACTCTTAACCGTCGGGTTATAGTCCATTCACTACTGGCGATTAAACCATTTTCATTATTAACTTCTTCAACATGATGACCATTGCCATTATTGCTATTTTCTTCTGTTAATGCTATCTTAGTAATAGGAGGATTATCTCGACTAAATTCTGCTAAATCTGTTAAATCTGAAACATCAAAAGTGACAGAAACATAAGCTTCCTGTGTTTTACGATTACTGCTATGATTGTGATTAATTAAATCTGGTAATCTTTCGGCACGCATTCCCTTAGAAGTAGCCAAACCGAGACAGAATAACAAAGCATCGAGTATATTAGATTTACCCGATCCATTGGGACCCGATACCACCGTAAACCCAGGTAAAAAAGGAATGGCAGTGGTGCCACCAAAGGACTTAAAATGAGATAATTCGATGCGCTTAACATGAACCATAGGCGCAATGATGATAATTTAAGGGAAGGTTAAACTAAATGCCTAATCTATCTAGCTTAACAGTTTACGACTCCTTTAGGGGGACAAAAGTTTCAAGTAGGCAGCATTTACAGAAAAAGACGGACAGAGCAAAGCTCCCATCTTTTTTGTGCTAGTCTTTTAACAGTGAGTTATCCAGTAGGATATAAGTGAAACTCACTTGTCATATAGTTTACTAAGGCTTTAAAATCTAAAGGTTATTTAAAGAAAAAGAAAGGTTTTGGATAATAAGTTAATTAACTAACACATAAAAATTTAAACATTTACAATTAAATAAACCCAACAACTCTTACTCAACCTTGACTCAAAATAACCTTTAGAGCTTGTTGATGTAAGTTTTGGTTAGAAGCAGCCAAAACTTCTGTAGAATTGCCATTAAGGGCATTTCCTGCCCAGTCTGTGATTATTCCACCTACCCCCTCTATTATAGGAATTAAGGCACAAAAATCGTAGTATTTTAAATCTGATTCTAAAACAATCATAGGCATAGCAGTCCACCCCATAGCCAATGATACATAATTATAACAATCTCCCCCGAAAGCAGTGCGACGACACACCTTTTGTAAACGAGAGGCGATCGCTTGTTGACGAGGAGTAATAAACATCAGGGGAGTGGTAGAAGTAAGACACACTTCTGCTAGGGGATAATCATGGTTATTTTTGTAGGGATTATTGATAATCTTATTATTAAATAAACTAGGTTTTCCTGTTATTCCTAACCATCTTTCTTGCAAGATAGGTTGATTAACACAACCCAACAAAGGTAAGTTATTATTGAGGTCGACTAAACCGATCAATGTACCAAAAATAGGTAAACCTTTGACAAAAGAAGAGGTTCCATCAATGGGATCGAGTACCCAAGCATAACCATTTTTTGAGTTAATATTTTCTCCTTCTTCCCGAATGATTCCATCTTCAGGACATTCTTTTTTAATCAGATCCACCATGGCGTTTTCTGCTAGGCGATCGGCAATGGTAACCATAGAAGAAACTTCGGTTATTTTCGTTTCTGACTCTAGATTACTTTGACGAAAATATTGTTTAATAATGTTCCCTGACAGATCAGCTAATCTATTAGCTAAGTTTACTCGTAAGTCTAAGGTTTCATCCTTCATTTTTTAGCTGTTCAATAACTTCTAATAAACGGTCAATTTCTGCATCTGTTCCCACTGTAATCCTAACATAGTTACTAATACGAGGATGTTTAAAATACCTAACTAATACTTTTCTCTCTTTTAGTTTCGTATATAGTTGCGATGCTTCTATCCACTGAGGAGAAGCAAGAACAAAATTTGCATCAGAATCACATACTAAGAAATCTAAGTTTATTAGAGATTCAGTTAAACGGTTACGAGTGTTTCTAACCTTTTGCCAAATGCTTTGAAAATAGTCTTGAAATTGAAAACAATTAGTAGCCAAAGTCTGAGCAATTCTATCTAAATTATAAGAGTCTCTAACCTTATTCATTTGTTCAATAATTGATCGGGAACTAACACCCAAACCCACTCGCATTCCTGCTAAACTATAGCTTTTTGACATTGTACGGGAAACAATCACATTATCGTATTGTTGAATAAACTCCCAGTGATTTTCGTCAGAAAAGTCAACATAAGCTTCATCAATTAAGACAATACCTGCTGCTTGCTCACAGGTTTCTTTTAGATATTGACGGTTTAAATGTTTACCGAGGGGAGGGTTAGGAGAAGCTACAAAAATTAGTTTAGCCTCTGGACAAATCAAAGGGCCATCTAACTCAAAATTTGTATTAGTAGCAATGGTCTGAATATTAGCCCCATGTACCTTGGCAATGGTTTCATATAAGGAGTATGTGGGGTCTAAAAAAGCCACGTTTTCCCCAGGATTAACAAAAGTTCTTAGGGCAATATTTAAGATATCATCTGACCCATTGCCAGCTAAAACTTGCTCATGAGAGAAGCCAAATACTTCACCTGCTGCTTTACGTAGTTTAGTGGAAACTGGATCGGGATATAGTCTAACTTTCTTTAATTCTTCTTCTAAATTATTAAATATCTCATCAGGAGGAGCATAAGGATTTTCATTGGTATTGAGTTTAATATAATCCGTGGTTTGGGGTTGTTCCCCAGGAACATAACAAGGGGTTTGTTGAACACAGTCTCTAATGGGTAACATAGTCAGAAGTTAGAAGTCACAAGTTAGAAGTCACAAGTTTTTTTGTTATTCAAAGTTACAAATTTATAAAAAAACAATTTGCTTTTAAACTCAAGGTTTTAGAGGCAATTATCTATCCTGAAAAATAAATTTGAGCATATATTACATATTATTATAGCTTGAAAAGCATAATAATATTCTTAAGAAAAAATAAGTGATTTTTGCCAGTTTACATGATTTGAAAATAATTAATTCAATAACTTGTAGGGGTTTAATAATATTAATTCCAATTACTAAACCCTTACGAATTATGTCATCAAAACCCCTTTAGAACTAGGGATAGAGTGGGCGCGACGGGGATCAATTTCTAAGGCCATTCTCATGGATCTAGCAAAGGCTTTGAAAGTAGCTTCTATGATATGATGAGAGTTGATACCATCCAGTTGTTTAATATGTAAAGTCATCTGACTATGGTTAACAATAGCAACAAAAAATTCTCTGACTAATTGTGTATCATAAGTCCCGACTCTTTCGGTGGGAATTTGTAGACCATAACTTAAATGGGGTCTGCCTGAAAAGTCCAAAGCAACTTGAATTAATGCTTCATCTAAAGGGGCTAAAAAATGGCCAAAGCGAACAATTCCTTTGCGATCGCCTAAAGCTTTTCCTAATGCTTGGCCTAAAGTTATTCCTACATCTTCATTGGTGTGATGATCATCAATTTCTATGTCTCCCGTTGCCTTAACTTCTAGGTCAATTAAGCCATGAGAAGAGATTTGATGTAACATATGATCAAGGAAAGGAACACCTGTTTCTACTGTACAATTTCCTTGACCATCCAAATTTAAACTAACTTGCACATCGGTTTCTTTAGTAGTACGAGTAACCGTAGAAGTTCTATCAGAAAAGGGAGAAATAATTGCGGAAGAAGTGGTATGAGGGGTATTTTGAGTTTGCATAGATTTAGGATTAGCTGGAAACAGGGATAACAGTTACAATTCTATCATGGCATTTAACAGGGTTCTGTTTCGGGATCACACATAGTATCCGGATCTTCTCCCACACCAGAAACGGGATCAATATAATAGTTATAAAATTCCGTTCCCGTAGCAACACTAAATACCATTATGTGACCATCATAAGGGTTAAACACAACACGAGACTGACGATCATTGCCGATAAATTCTTTAGATCCTATGCGTCTTAATATCCCTCGAAATTGATATTCTCCTTCGTTGATTTGCATGACTAAACTATTCATATCTTGAACCTTGACATAGGTTTCTGGCTCTCTGTTTTGAGCAATTTCTATGGTAGTTATAGTAACATCAACTTCTTGAGCTATGCCAGGAAAACTACAAGGTAAAACTATGGATAAAATACCAGTAGAAAACACTAATTTAAGATAATTCATACATTTTTTCCTTCTAATAAATTCAAGTATTTATGTTTAGGATAACAATTTATAGCGTTTCTCGGACTCAATATGTACACCTAATATCGAGCCTCCAAACTCCGAACTCCGAACTCCGAACTCCGAACTCCTAAAACTAGAAAACTCTGTACCTCACAAGTATGAGAAGTGCTATAGCCGTATTTCGGGATACTTTTGACCTAAACCAACGTCATGCTTATGCGATGGGTAAAAACTATGATAGAATTGCTGGAATTTGTTTTCCCCCCAAAGGAGCAAGACAGTTAACTATTTTGTTATAACCCTACTTTTCACACAAACCGAAGTATATTTATGAAACTATTAGATTCTAAAGGCCGTTTATGGGGAAAAATCAGCATCCTAGACTTAGGGGCTGCATTAGCAATATTTTTGGTCATTGTCGGTATTTTCGTGGTTCCTGGTAAGTCCGGAACCAGTACCATTGCTCAAGTTGCCAATAAACCCATCGAAGTAGATGTGATTGTACGGGGTTTAGGAGTGAGCAACCCTGAGGCACTGATCAACGAGTTTAGTGAGACTAAAAAGACGAATATTGTTATCCGTAATCAACCTTCTGGGGAGTTCGAGATTAAGGAGATCAGACCCCTCCCTAGAACCACTGTTGTTCCTCAACCAGATGGATCTGTTAAGGCACTTCCTGATCCTAGACCAGAAGTTGTTTATTTCAAAGATATGATTCTAACATTAAGAGGAAATGCACAAATTACCGATACTGGTGCAGTTGTTGGGCAGCAAAAAGTTAAAATCGGTACATTAATTGAGTTAGAAGGGAAAGATTATAACTTTAATACCAGTACCATAGCTGTTAGAATCATGAAATAACTGTTAAAAAAATCCTCTGGATAATCCCCAACTTATAAATAGTTGGGTGATTCGGTAACACAAGAAACAAGAGGGAACAAACTCTTCTCAATCCCTAGTGCAGCTTGGCGAAAGTAATCCACCAGATTTTTACAGAAACTTTCGTGACTAGCCACGACAATGTGTTTCAATGAAACTAACGGAAGAATCTCGAAGTTGATGTCCATGATAAAAGCATTGCCAATTAACCTCTCCAACCTACAGAAAACAGTACTCCAACAAATAGTGAGAGGGACAACAAACCCCTATCGCCTTGTTAGACGAGCCAAGCTAATCTTAGCCGCAGCATCAGGAGAGAGCAATAGTTCGATTAGTCGAAGATTAGAATTAGACCGAGTACAAGTGCGTCAGTGGCGATCGCGATGGTTTGAGGAGAGAGAAAAACTGAGTGCCGCCGAAGAACAACAGGTAACGGAGAAAGCATTAATGGTCTTGATCAAAGGAATTTTAAGCGATCGCCCAAGACCTGGAACAACAAAATCCTTTACGGTCGAACAAGTAGTCCAGATTGTAGAGATCGCTTGTGAAGAATGTGAAAAATCAGACAGAGCAGTGAGCCATTGGACACCTTCAGAGTTGGCGGATGAAGCCATAAAAAGAGGAATTGTCGAAAAGATTTCCCCCCGTAGTGTGGGGCGTTTTTTAAAAAGAAGCGACATTACAACCACATCTCATTCGTTACTGGTTAAATGCCAAAATTGATGATCCCTTAAAATTTAAAAAGCAAGTCAAATATATCTGTGAACTTCATCAAGAAGCTAAAACTTTGTTAGAACAAGGAATTCATTTAATTAGTACAGATGAAATGACAGGGATTCAAGCTCTTGAGAGATTATTTCCGAACAAAAGAATCAAGCCTAAACAAGTAGAAAAAATCGAATTTGAATATGAAAGACACGGAACTTTAAGCTTGATTGCGAACTGGGATGTGGCAAGAGGAAAAGTTGTTAGTCCCTCTATTGGACCGACAAGAACAGAACAAGATTTTTCTGAACATATCCAGAGAACGATTAAGATTGATGAAAAAGCAGAATGGATTTTTATTGTAGATAAACTCAACACTCATAAATCGGAAAGCTTAGTCAAATTAGTAGCAGAAAGCTGTGGAATTACTATTGATTTGGGGAAAAAAGGAAAGGAGGGGATTTTGCAATCTATGGACAGCAGAGCAGATTTTTTATCAGATGAATATCATCGAATTCGCTTTGTTTATATTCCCAAACATACATCGTGGCTTAATCAAATTGAGTGTTGGTTTTCGATCTTAGTCAGGCGTTTACTCAAAAGAATTACTGTCCGTTCAACTGAAGAACTATCCCAAAAAATTCTCAATTTTATTGATTACTTTAATCAACATTTTGCTAAGCCGTTCGTTTGGAAATTTAAGGGCTTTAAAGATCATAAGTGACTGGTGGATTATTTTTGCTAAGCTGCACTAGTGCAGCTTAGCAAAAATAATCCACCAGATTTTTACAGAAACTTTCGTGACTAGCCACGACAATGTGTTTCAATGAAACTAACGGAAGAATCTCGAAGTTGATGTCCATGATAAAAGCATTGCCAATTAACCTCTCCAACCTACAGAAAACAGTACTCCAACAAATAGTGAGAGGGACAACAAACCCCTATCGCCTTGTTAGACGAGCCAAGCTAATCTTAGCCGCAGCATCAGGAGAGAGCAATAGTTCGATTAGTCGAAGATTAGAATTAGACCGAGTACAAGTGCGTCAGTGGCGATCGCGATGGTTTGAGGAGAGAGAAAAACTGAGTGCCGCCGAAGAACAACAGGTAACGGAGAAAGCATTAATGGTCTTGATCAAAGGAATTTTAAGCGATCGCCCAAGACCTGGAACAACAAAATCCTTTACGGTCGAACAAGTAGTCCAGATTGTAGCGATCGCTTGTGAAGAATGTGAAAAATCAGACAGACCAGTGAGCCATTGGACACCTTCAGAGTTGGCGGATGAAGCCATAAAAAGAGGAATTGTCGAAAAGATTTCCCCCCGTAGTGTGGGGCGTTTTTTAAAAAGAAGCGACATTACAACCACATCTCGTTCGTTACTGGTTAAATGCCAAAATTGATGATCCCTTAAAATTTAAAAAGCAAGTCAAATATATCTGTGAACTTCATCAAGAAGCTAAAACTTTTTTAGAACAAGGAATTCATTTAATTAGTACAGATGAAATGACAGGAATTCAAGCTCTTGAGAGATTATTTCCGAACAAAAGAATCAAGCCTAAACAAGTAGAAAAAATCGAATTTGAATATGAAAGACACGGAACTTTAAGCTTGATTGCGAACTGGGATGTGGCAAGAGGAAAAGTTGTTAGTCCCTCTATTGGATCGACAAGAACAGAACAAGATTTTTCTGAACATATCCAGAGAACGATTAAGATTGATGAAAAAGCAGAATGGATTTTTATTGTAGATAAACTCAACACTCATAAATCGGAAAGCTTAGTCAAATTAGTAGCAGAAAGCTGTGGAATTACTATTGATTTGGGGAGAAAAGGAAAGGAGGGGATTTTGCAATCTATGGACAGCAGAGCAGATTTTTTATCAGATGAATCTCATCGAATTCGCTTTGTTTATATTCCCAAACATACATCGTGGCTTAATCAAATTGAGTGTTGGTTTTCGATCTTAGTCCGGCGTTTACTCAAAAGAATTACTGTCCGTTCAACTGAAGAACTATCCCAAAAAATTCTCAATTTTATTGATTACTTTAATCAACATTTTGCTAAGCCGTTCGTTGGGAAATTTAAGGGCTTTAAAGATCATAAGTGACTGGTGGATTATTTTTGCTAAGCTGCACTAGTCATTGGAGATAAAGAATCCTATACTGAATGTGATATTGTGCAAGAGTTGTATTAGACTGAAAAGAGTTTGTGAAACTCTATAATCAAAACAAGTATATAAGCCCAGGTATAATGTGAGGTTAGTTATGATGAAATCATTAATCCGTTGGAGTGCCACCCTTAGCCTATTAGGCAGTACCCTACTTGGCACTTGGTCGGCGCAAATGCCCAAAGTTTTAGCTCTGCCTGAAGCTGAGGTGATCGAACTCTTACAAGGAGTTCCTGTTTTTACCATCACCACAGAAGACGGAGGCCCTCTGATTGTTAATTTAGAAGATCAGAAAGTAACACAGGTTTTTATGAGTCAAGAAGATGCCAATAGATTTTTGGCTCAACTCCAAAAAAATCAGCCAGAAATAGGCAGCAGAGTCAAGGTACAACCAGTTTCTTTGGGAGAAATTTATCGTTTTGCTTTGGCCAACAATACAGAAACAGAGTCCTTGAAATTTGCTTATATTCCTATGCAAAGCGCAGTGGAATCGGCTAAAAAAGTTCTAGGGGATAATGGACAACAATATCAAGGAGGGGTTCCCTTATTTATCCTTCGGGGAGGCCCCGAGAATAGTATCCTAACTATTGAACAAAACAATCAGCAGGTGATACCCTTCTTCTTTGAAAAAGCTCCTATTCAAGCGATCGCAGAAAGAATGAAGAAAGATCAGCCAGATATTGCTGCAACCATGAAAATTGAAGTAGTTGCCTTGGAAAATATCATCGGTTTATTGCAAACTCAAGACGATGCCATGCTCAAACAGATACAATTAGTTCCTTCCCAAGAAACTATGAAATTTATTCAAGAGGCTATCGAGTCTCAGCAAAGTCAAGGTCAATAAAATTCTAATTAGGGTTTGCTGAATAAAAGCAAAACCCTATTCTTTAAAAGGTTACACCCATATTCGCGATCGCAAAAAAGATCAGCTTTGTCGGCTACAAACCGCTATAATTGGTAGAAACACCTCCCAGTTGTTGGTCAAGAACAAATGTATCGAAAAGAGGAGCAACCTTTACCGCCCCCAGAAAAATTTGAATTACCTTTCGAGGGCAAATTGTCCCCCAATAATCGTTGGGTAATCATGGTAGAGTTGATACCTTGGGATGATTTTGAGGAAGAATATGCTAAACTTTTTTCAGCAGAAAAAGGTGCGCCAGGCAAACTATTTAGAATGGCATTAGGGACATTAATTATTAAGGAAAAATTAGGAACAAGTGATAGAGAAACTATAGAACAGATTAGAGAAAATCCCTATCTACAATACTTTATAGGTTTAAATTGTTATCAACAAGAGCCACCACTGGAATCTTCAATGCTAGTTCATTTTAGGAAAAGAATTGATGGAGAATTGATAAACAAAATCAATAAAAAAATAGTAAAAAGAGAAATAGACAAGAGTGATAAAGAAGTAAAAAAAAAGGATTGTCTCCAAGAAAAAGGAGAAAAAATAAAAAATAAAGGTAAACTAATTTTAGATGCGACTTGTGCGCCAGCAGACATCAAATACCCAACGGATTTAGGCATATTAAATCAAGCCAGAATTGAGACAGAAAGAATAATAGATAATCTTTATAAACCATTAAGAGTGAAATTGAGAAAAAAGCCGAGAACTTCTAGAAAAATTGCTAGAAAGGAATACTTAAAAGTAGCTAAAAAACGAAAAGTATCTTATCAAGAAAGAAGAAAAGCTATCGGGAAACAGTTAAAATACCTTAAGAAAAATTTAGGAAATATAGAAGACTTAATTCAAGCTGGGGCTTCCCTGGAAAATCTGAGTAAAAGACAGAAAAATTGTCTAGAGACTATCAAAAAAGTTTATGAACAACAACAGTCAATGTGGGAGAATAAGACCCAGAGTGTTCCTCAAAGAATTGTAAGTTTAACTCAACCGCATATTCGTCCAATAGTGAGGGGAAAAGCAGGAAAACCAATAGAGTTTGGAGCTAAACTCTCAGTAAGCTGTGTAGATAACTATGTGTTTCTAGACAAAATAAGTTTGGAAAACTTCAATGAATCTTGTCATTTAAAAGAACAAGTAGAAAAGTATAAAGAAACGTTTGGCTATTATCCCGAATCCGTCCATGTAGATAAAATTTATCGAACTAGGGAAAACAGAAATTGGTGTAAGGAAAGAGGGATAAGAATCAGTGGTCCGAAGTTAGGAAGACCTCCGAAAAATGTCAGTGAAGAAGAAAAGAAACAAGCCCACTCCGATGAATGCTTCCGTAATGCTATTGAGGGAAAGTTTGGACAAGCTAAACGAAGATTTAGCCTAAATCTCGTGATGAAAAAACTCCCTGAAACCTCCATTACATCTATTGCTATTACATTTTTAGTTGTCAATCTTTCTAAACTTCTGAGGCAGTTTTTGTCGCTTTTTTTGTCCTTATTTACTAACAATAGAACAGGGGAACTCATCAAACCGCCTTTCATTAATTTTGATTATACTTTAAACAATTTTTATGTACTAAAACTTATTGATTTGTCAGAAAATTCTTGGTCAAAAGTGGCATAAATTTTGGAGAAACTTTTTCAGCAAACCCTAATTAAAAATCATTAAAAAATCCCCAGATATTTAGGTTTGGGGATTTTGTTATAATCTTCTAAAGATTTTAGATTTGTTACGCAACCAACAAAAATACCATGAAACCTATAATTCGTTGGAGTTTAACATTAGGTATCCTCATTAATCCTGTTAGTAACCTCGGTTTAATACAACCAACCCCAGTGGTTGCTCTACCACAATCGGCAATTGTGGATTTTTTGGCAGGATTTCCTGTTTATAGTTTAATTAATCAACAAGGCTCTCCTGTTGGTCGTCAATTAGATGATGGTAGCGTCGTCACTCCAGTGTTTATGAGTCGCAGGGAAGCTGAAGCTTTTGCCACAGAGCTACGACGAATAGATCCTGAAACGGCTAATTCTTATCGCATTCAAATGTTTCCCTTGGGTCGTATTTATGAGGTTGCGCGCCAAAATTCCAGCAACTCAAACCGCCTTTTTCTAGATTATATTCCCAATACAAAAGAATTAGAAATTGCTCGCCAATTTGTCACGGAAAATGGTCAAAAATATCCAGGGGATGTCCCCTTATACATGGCGAAAATTGCATCGGATCAATCTTATCTGACTATTAAACAAGATGATCAAGACATTGTTCCTGTCTTCTTTGAAAAAGCTACCATTGACCAATGGATAAATACGGTTAGTCAAGCCCAACCTGAACTTGCTCAGGGTATCACTATTAGTGTTATTTCTCTGAGTAGTTTGATTGCTAATCTGGAGAAACACGATAATCCTTTACTCAGAAGTTTGCGGTTTTGGCCCTCTGAAGAGATGATGAAAATTATTCGTTCCAATCCTCAAAATCAACCCCAATAAATTGAAGATGGCCTCTGTATTTTCTATCTCCGGACAAACATTAGATCAATGGTATCGTTGGGCCAAACAAGAGGCGATCGCCGCTGAGATCCCTGCCTCAGAGGTAGACTGGTTGCTTCAAACCGTAACTCCCTTAGATAGTTTATCCTTGCGCTTGGGGTTATTTAAAGAGCGATCGCAAATTCCCCTACAATACCCCTTATCAAAATTAACCGAATTATGGCAACGTCGGGTTAAACAGAGAGTCCCTCTACAATATTTAGTGGGTATCACTCCCTGGCGACGTTTTTCCTTAAAAGTGTCCCCTGATGTCTTAATTCCTCGTCCTGAAACGGAATTAATCATTGATTTTGCAGTTGAGGCAGCGAAACAGAGTCCTAACCCCGATCTAATGTTTGGCCATTGGCTGGATCTCGGTACGGGAAGTGGTGCCATCGCCCTTGGCCTAGGGGATAGTTTTCCCCAAGCAACTATTCATGCTGTAGATACTAGCAGTAAAGCCTTAACCATTGCCCAAGAAAATGCTATTCAGGCAGGTTTTTCTCATAGAATCAACTTTTATCAAGGATCGTGGTGGACTCCTTTAGAACAGTTAAAAGGACAAGTCAGTGCAATGGTGTCTAACCCTCCCTATATCCCCACATCCTTATTGTCCGAGTTACAACCAGAAGTGCAAGAACATGAACCCATACTTGCTTTAGACGGAGGAAATGACGGTTTAGAGGCGATTCGTTATCTAATTGATACTTCTCCTGATTATTTGGTTTCAGGAGGCATTTTTTTAGTGGAAATGATGGCGGGACAAGGAGAAACAGTTAGACAACTATTAGAAACATCTGGTCATTATCAATCTATTCAAACTCTACCAGATTTAGCAGGAATCAGTCGCTTTGCCTTGGCTTATCGTTCTTAATATATAGACTTACTTCTATTAATAATCAATATTACATATTATATAATCTATGCTTATAAGCTTAATTAAATTTTCTTTATCATTTATAAGCTTAATCATAAATTTTTTTACCTCAAGATGTTAAACTAATTTATTAAGTTAACTAATTCAGTTACAACCCATTTGCCCATGATGATGCTCCAGTCTCATCATTAATTAAGTATTATTTGCATGACTTTAGGGTGCGTTTTGAACGCACCTTTTTATTTTTATTCTCTAGTTATTTTTCAAAAAACGTTTATGATAGGATTAGTTGACAATAAATTAAACCTATGGGTAATACAAGCAAGCAAATTTATAATTATACTGTTCTTTTAGAACAAGAAGCAGAGGGGGGTTATCACGCTTTTTGTCCCACTTTGAAAGGGTGTCATTCCCAAGGAGATACCTTTGAAGAAGCTATTGAGAATATGACAGAAGCTATTGAATTGTATCTAGAAAGTTTAAGAGAAGATAATCAACCTATTCCTCAAGATAATTTAATTGTTAAACCGTTAAGTATTTTAGCATGAGTAATTTTCCTAGTGTTAAAGCGTGACCATTTTTCCAGCGTTTGTAAATATTTTTTGATTGTCCAATGTAAATTACTTTGCTTTGAGATGTTCGAGTTATCTTTATCATTCATTTGGCATCCTCTCAAAACTCTTATTGGTTAGGATACCCAAAATTATCAGAAAGATTATCATATATAAGATAAAACTAGATAAGACAGATCACATAGTTATTAATTTCCATGACTTTCAACAGAATCATTAACAGAATTATGATTATGATTATTCTGGTTAAATAAATTAGTAACGGGATCTAAACGAAATCCTGGAGCGGTATAATTTTCGGGTAAATACTCTGCTGGGATGGTATTATGATGACCGTCACGAATGGCACTATAATGAGGGGATAATATCTCGATATCAGCTTCGTTACATTGGTCTTGAATATTTTGATGTAAGTGTGAATAAATATCATGCATTTTTGTAGATTCATTTGTATAAGCATTAATTTCATAACTCACATAAAAATCGTTTAAAGCTGTTTGTAAAACAAAAGGAGAAGGTCTGCTTAAGACATAATTAGTAGATTGAGCAGCCGCAATTAACACCTGATGAACTTTCCGCCAAGGAACATCATAACCAAGGGTAATAGTTGTATGTAAAATCAACGGACTTTTTAAGTCTCTTTTTAAAGAACTATAGTTAATAACATTACTATTCATAATTACAGAGTTAGGAATAGTAATTACAACATTTTTAACTGTTCTAATTCTTGTGACTAAAAGATTTTTTTCTAGGACATCCCCCACAGAGTCACCAATCTTTACTCTATCTCCCAGTTGAAAAGCACGGGTGTAAATCAACACTAAACCCGATACTGTATTAGAAACAACTCCCGTCGAACCTAATGTAAATAAAAGAGCGGCAAAAGCAGAAACCCCTTTAAATGCAGGAGAATCAAAACCTGGTAAATAAGGAAAAGTAAATACAGCAGCTAACATAATGGTTAACCAACTAAGTAGTTGATAAGTTGGTTGCGCCCATTCAGAATAAAAACCAGTAAAGTGTAGATTTCCTGTTTCTATTTCGTTAAAAATAAATTTTAAAAATCGTAAAGTATAATAGGTTAAATAGATAATAACACCCACTACAAAAATATTAGGCAAATAACCAACTAAACCACTTAAAACTGTGGTAACAGCCTTGATTAAATAATCAAAAAGAACGTTAGATATTTTTCTTGTTTGTGGGAAAAACCCTAAAATAAACGGAACAAAACTATAAAGAATAAAAAGAGTAACAATAATGCGAACTGTTTTAATCAGTGTCTTGAAAATTTGGGTTAATTTGTCTGCTGATAACAATTCTATGTTTTTGATTCTAATAGACGGAATCAAAGTTCCTTGCCATCTTTCTATGTGGGAATTAATGTAAGGAAAAATAAAGTCAAATATTTTGAGAATTACTAATAATATTAATAAACTAATCCCGGTAGAAATTAACCCAATTACCCAATAAAAATGACCTCGTTCCCTGCGATAAGCTCTCAAAGCTTTTTTGAGACTCTTTAAATATTGTTCTGCTAAGTATTGACGAGAAGTTGTTTCTGCTACAGCATCGTCTGCGGTTACGGTGATTAAGGTTTTATTGTCAAATAAAATAATAATCACATTACCCCGATCATCAATATCAAATTTATCGTCGGTAATTTCTATATTACTATCATTAGCAATGGTGTTTAATCTTCGGGTGATAATAGTCGCTCTTTCTTGTGCTGACAAAGAGCCATTTGACTCATAAACATTAAAAAGAGTAATATGGTCAAATACCACAGGAAACCCTGGACTATTATCTTCCGTTTCTAAGCTATAACTCTGTAGAAAACTGCCTTGAAATAAGACTAATAATAAGGCTAAGAGTCCTAAAATAAGTCTTTGATATATTTTACTTGTATAAAAATTTAAGAAATAATCTTTCATCCACGTATATTCCCTAGCTATAATTGAATCTATGGTTTGCCATCACTGACACCTATCGTAATTGTGCCTAACCTTTAGCAAATAGGACTTTTTGTTTAGATTTATTTCAGAACTTCAAGATAAATTCTTAAAAATTACTAAATTTATAGCAGTTCTCATATTTGTAAGGTACAGAGTTTGCCCCCCTTACTAAGGGGGGATGGGGGGATCAAAGTAAGCAAGTAAATAGAAAGTCTTTCAAACCCGCCGTTTAATCTGTTTTTAACATTTAGTAGCTTTATGAGAAATCTTAAAATATTGTGAAAATAATTATCAAACCCAGAAAAAACGTTTACAAAGGAGGGTGAATCTAAATTAATACAAAGAGGCTTTTGTTAAGTTTTTATGGTACAGATAATCCAAAATTCCCTCTTAACGCCCTATTTGGCTCTACACATTCCCGATGGCTTTTTAAGCCCTTCTGTTAGCTTATTTTGTTGGGTGATTACCATTGTTTTAATCACTGTTTCCCTCAAAAAAGTACAAAGAGACTACCAAGAAAAAACAGTCCCTTTGATGGGGGTTTGTGCAGCCTTTATTTTTGCCGCACAAATGATCAACTTCCCTATTCCTGGGGGGACATCGGGCCATTTAGTGGGGGGAACCCTAGCCGGTATTATCCTTGGACCTTGGGCTGGTACCTTAGTGGTAACTGTGGTGTTTATTGTCCAGGCGGTTTTGTTCCAAGATGGCGGTTTAACCGTTTTAGGAGCAAATATCTTGAATATGGGACTAATAGGAACTTTTTGCGGTTATTATCTCTATAGAGCAATTCGTTTCTCGTTAAACCCTCGCTCCTTGAAAAGTATGACCATCGCCACTGTGGTTGCTTCTTGGTGTAGTGTGGTCATTGCTGCGATCGCAACTGCCTTTCAATTAGCTTTATCAGGCACTGTTCCCCTAATTGCATCCTTGATCGCTATGATCGGTTGGCACGTGCTTATCGGCGTGGGAGAAGCCCTTATTACCATGATCGCTGTGGGATATATCTGGAAATCTCGTCCGGATCTCATCTACGATAGTCCTTCCTCTGTCAGGTTGGATACCAGACAGAAAGTTCATGGCTAAAATTACTAACTCAAAACAAGAGAAGAATCCTGAAAATGACGAATAAACCCTCTGATACGCAGAATAATCGTTCTTTTATCCTAGTCGGAATGGGTGTTGCTCTGGCTGTAGGCGTTTTAATATCTCCCTTTGCCAGTTCCAACCCCGACGGCTTAGATAGAGTCTCCCAAGACTTAGAATTTGAAGATAAAGCCATAGAAGATGCACCGGCACAAAACTTGCCCTTCCACGCAGTTTTTGAAGAATATGGCTTACGAGGAGTTCCCGGTCCTTTATCAACCCCTCTCGCTGGTTTAGCCGGAACTGTTATAACCTTTGGTATCGCTTGGGGAACCGGAAAATTATTAGTCACCCCCCCAGTAGATGGAGAATCATAAAAGGTAAAGGTAGAATTTGGAAGGAAACTATTTTCAAATTCTACCTTTCAAATTCAATATGTTACTACACATTAATTCTTTTCTCGGTCAGCAGAGACAACAACCGCCCACACTTTGGCATTCTTTGAATGTTCAAGCACGGGTTTTATGCGCTTTTATTAGTGTTTTTGCCATTGCTTTAACCCCCAATGGACAATGGAAAAGTTGGGGAATTTATGGGATTGGAGTATTATTTGTCATCTTAATTAGTCGTGTTTCTTGGCTTAGTTTATTCTCAAGGGTAATTATTGAATTTGCCTTTGTTGGAGTGGTATTATTGGGGACTTTATTTCGTCCAGAAGGAGAGGTTATTTGGTCTTGGGGTATTCTGCAAATCACCACTACTGGAGTTATGGTTTTAGGCAGTGTTACCACCAAAGCAATTTTATCATTATTGATGTTAAATACACTAATAATGACCACAGAAATTACTGAATTATTTAAAGCATTCTTGGCTCTAAAAATGCCGCCTTTATTAGTAGTCATTATGGCTTCTATGTATCGTTATATAGGTGTCATAAATAGAGAATTTACAACCATGAAAAGGGCAGCCATTTCTCGCAATTTAATGAGTAATGGAAAAATGATCCGTCATGTCATGGGAAATGCTATTGGTTCTTTATTTATCCGTAGTTATGAACGGGGAGAATTGATCTATAATGCTATGTTGTCGAGAGGTTATCAAGGAGTTCATGGAAATCCCGAAAAATTAGCTTATAAAAATAAGGATATTTTTGCTCTAATTATTACAATTTTCATCGTTTTTTTAGGGCAGATTATTTATTTTTAGGTTAATGTAAGAGTTAATGAAGACAGAGACAAAATGGCGTTTTATTCCTCCCATGGAAGCATCGGGAAAATTACAAATGTCCATCGATCGCTGGTTATTTGAAAAACACGAACAAGGAATAAGCCAACCGATTTTAAGATTTTATACCTGGTCAAAACCCACTATTTCTTTAGGTTATTTACAAAAAAAATATCCTTCCCATTGGGATAATTTAATCTGGAAAAAGGAACCTTTAGACCTAGTAATTCGTCCCACAGGAGGCAGAGCCGTTTTACATCAAGGAGATTTAACTTATATGATAGTTATGCCCTTAGATCATCGGAAAACTTTGGCTATTTATCAAGATATTTGTACCTTTTTAATCCAAGGTTGGCAAACATTAGGTATTGCTTTGGAATATGGCACAGCAAAACGGGGATATATTAATAATTCTAGTTGTTTTAATACCGCAACCGTAGCAGACTTAATTACAGCAGATGGTAGTAAACTAATTGGTAGCGCACAACGAAGGGGAAAAGGTTCAATTTTGCAGCATGGTTCTTTAGTTTTGTCAACAGACAAACAGTTATTTGAAACAGTTTTTAATCAAGTTGCTCCTTGGAATTTAAGCTTAAAAGAAAGATTATCTAAAAATCATTCTCAAGAAAACATTATAGAAGTTTTAACCGAAGCAGCCAAACAACATTTTAAGATAGAATTGATAACAGAACCTTTATCAGAGGAAGAATGGCAAGAGATTCAGAAATAATATCTAATCAATCTGAGTTTAACTTATCCCATCTTAACGAAAAAGGAGAAGCAGAAATGGTAGATGTTTCTTCTAAAAATGTGACCCGTCGTCAAGCGATCGCACAGGGGAAAATAACAATGAAGTTAGCAACTTTTGAGGCCATAGAAACAGGAAACACCCCCAAAGGTGACGTTTTAGGAACTGCAAAATTAGCAGGGATTATGGCAGCAAAACAAACAGCTAACTTGATCCCCTTATGCCATCCTTTGCCCCTACATAAAATAGAGGTAAACATCAGAGGAGATGAAAATTTACCAGGATATATAATAGAAGCAACTGTGATCACAAAAGCAGAAACAGGAGTAGAAATGGAGGCATTAACCGCCGTTTCCGTAGCTGCTTTAACCCTTTATGATATGGCCAAAGCCTTAGGAAAATCCATGAAAATTGAGAATATCTGTTTAATTAGTAAAACAGGAGGAAAATCAGGAGATTATCAGAAGATAACTGATAATTAATTAATTCCCTTGAAACCTTCTGTCCTAATTATCCATTGTCCATTATCAAAAGAGGATCTAATTGATTTTGTCCATCGAGGGAATATAAATCATCACATCCTCCAATATGTTGATTATTGACGAAAATTTGAGGAACTGACCGTTTTCCAGAGGATCGTTGTGCCATTTTTTCCCTAGCAGTCTCATCCCCATCGATTTTATATTCAGTGAAGTTGACCCCTTTCCACCATAAAAGTAATTTAGCACGTATACAAAACGGACAAGTTTGCCAAGTGTAGATTTCCACATCCGCCTTGATTTTTTGGGGATCGCGGCCTAATAAAGAATTAAAAAGATTCAACATAGTAACCTTTTATGTTTTACATTATTATTATATAAAGAATCAATGGGTTTGAGATGAGTATAGCAGATCAGGGTTTTTTCTCCTTGTTGTCAGACTGTATTCATTATCCGATCCCAGAAAATGATTAGCGAATTAACAAAAGAAATGTTATAAAGGTCATAATAGAGATGGTACAAAAAAATTCGCATTATTTAAAAATTGAGTGGGGAAAAATTGTGGAATGTTGTGGTTTGTCGTCATTGATGGGTGAGGGTTCAGAGTTAGAGAAAAATCCGTCTTGCACCGTTTCTCTTGCAATTCGGAACGCTAATTTAAAAGATATCAAAGCTTTGACAGATGTACTTACCCTGAGCTTTCATCCCTCTGGGGGGTGGTTATCTTTCCTACAACCTATTTTAAGACTAGGAGTCTCCGAAGACTTGCGCTTGCGTCTTCGGGGAGCGGTTCCCTATTATTGTTGTCTAGTCGCAGTGGAAACTACCAAAACACCTTCAGAAACTAAAGAAAAGGTGATTGGAACCGTTGAAATAACCCTCAAAAGTGGATTCAATTGTCATTACCTCTACATCAGTAATTTGGCAGTCCTGGAGACTCATCGAAGAAAAGGAGTTGCTAAAAAGTTACTAAAAGAATGTGAAAGAATTGCCTCCCAATGGGGATATAATAGCCTTAATCTTCATGTTTTAGAAAATAACTATGCTGCCAAGAAATTGTATTTGAGTAATGGCTATCAAATCTGTGAAAATGAAATTCTTTGGACCAATTGGTTTTGGGTTCGTTCTGAAAAATTATTCTTGAAAAAGAAAATATAGAAAACTATGTCTAATACCGTTTTTCACCGGCAAGTTACCCCAGAGGAAAAACAACAAATAGATGAGATTCTTCAACATCTACACCAACAAAAACTATTGGTGATCAACCCCCGTCGTAAAAATGGTTTAATCCTCTATAAACCCTATCATGCTGAGTTTGCAGGCCCGGGAGCAGCTATTGGCTCTAATTTTGATCAAGATGTCATTGATGTGCTTCCTGTTGGTAAATTATCCCTAACCGAACCGAGAACCAGTCAAGAAAGAATCAACAGTTATTTAATTCGGCGACAATGGGTTAAACTAGCTAAACAAATTAGCGATAATACCGTTGCGCAACAAAGGGACCAGGTGATTTTAAATCAGTTTGAACATTGGTTTGACCTAGAAACTGCTAGTGTTTTACCCGATGAAACCTTTGCTCTATTAGTGGGGGTATTACCTCAAACTATGAGGAAAGTTCGTACCCAAAACGAACTCTTGTCCCAGTAGTCTTTAAAAAAAAATTAAGATTCTCTCCCTAAATTCCTGATTATCATAGGGTTATGTAACAACAAGGATTACTATTTATGGAACTCCTACCCTCAGAAATTCTGGCAGCCAATAAGTTTGAGCAATCTGTTCTTAGTCTAGCCCTGATTAATATTTGTAACCAAGATAGTCATGTGGGTCAAACGATGAAAGAACGTTACAATACCTGGAAGTCGGAAACGGATGATCCTATTAATAATCCTTGGTTAGACTTACATCAGTTCACCATTTATGTACCTCACCCCCAGCAAACCTACGAAGACATTACCCTAGAAGAAGGTCTGAGTTTGGGTTATAACATCGAGGTGGAACCCATAATTGATCAAGATAGCATTCCCTACAATATTCCCGAAGGGGGTCATTTTGTGGCTGTTTTGAAACAAAATCAGGTCGAGGGGAAATTTAAAATTGCTGCTACTGGAATGTTTATTCAACCTTTAGCTGCTTTGAGTTTAGATATTGTTACCGATCCCGAAGAAGGTAAATATGAATCAATGGTGATTAAACACCCTATTATTCGAGATTATCCCCAGAATTTTGTTCAACAAATCGATCAATATCTTAATCGAGAAATTCATTTTAAACAACTTCCTAATCTTGTTGGATATGTTGATCAAACCCAAAACCCAGATTATCGTCAACCTTCTTGGCATGAAATTTATTTAGAAGGGCAAGGTTTGAAATTATTTTAACCTTTTTTGACAAAAAAAAGGTGCAGAAATGCCCCTCTTTTTGATGATATAATAATATTGTTAAAGAGATTACTCGTCACCTCAGAATGACACTTAAAGAGACAACAAATGTCCTATGAAAGTCTATCTAAAAGATGAGATTTTATATATTGAGCAAGAAGATTTACCAAGTTATAAAAAAGGCGGCTCAATCGTAAGAAATAGTTATTTTTGGGCGTTAAAATCTATTAGTTGTTATTCTAGAAAAGGAAAAGATTGGGAATTTGATCAAGTGGTTTGGTTGGCACTATGCCGAATGTTATTATCCTTCGCTCAATCTGGATATCTAGGGGACTCAGAAACTATGCTGGAGTTTGACACAGATACCCCTATTCCTAATGAGTTGCGATCTGTTTCTACTTGGCTTTGATAGCAGTTATCAGTTATCAGTTATCAGTTATCAGTGGAATTTTATTATTTCTGAGTTGAATTATCCCTCTGAGGAATCTCTTTATGGTGAGATAAAACTGTCATTGCGAGGAAAGAATAAATGTTGTTATTATATAGCAATTTACTACAAGTAGGGGTTAACGGCCGTCAAGGTGATTTCCAGAATAAAACATACCTGCTTTTCCAGTTATCCCCCCCTTTTTAAGGGGGGTTAGGGGGATCATCAGGGATCTTCTTGATCAGAAATCACCTAACCCCTACACATCCCCTATAATATTTTTGATTTTAAAATTTACATCTAATAATACTCAATTCTCTTGCCATACCCCACTTTTGTAGAGACGTTTCATGAAACGTCTCTACAGTGTTATGGGGTAATACATAGGGGGGTTTTGAGAAACGTATTTAGTATAAATTATAAATATGCTACTTATTAGAATACCAAGGGCCAATAATTGATTCTCCTTCATTTTCTTTTTCTGCCAAGGCTAAATTTAAAGTTAATAGTTGCTCTAAAATATCATCATAAGGGTTAAATTGATATGCTTCCATGACAACATTATCTAGTTGTTGATGCAGTTGATAAAGTTGGCTACTGGGTTCATTAAAAAAAAGCATTATAAAGTTTAGTTATTCCCCATTGTTTCTTTTCCATTTGTTGAGTTCTATATTCATGGAGTTGTGTCATTATTTTGCGGATACTATCAACAGTTTCAGAAGTAGGGTTTTGGGGAAAAGGAAAGGTTTCAAAACATTTTGTATGTACATAACGAGTTCTATCTTCTAAGGTTTATTTTTTGGCTTGTATCCACAGTCTATGAACCTTTGATGTCAAAATACCTAAGATATAAAAATCATCAGAAATAACGACTGTTGTAGAGTCAGCAGGAAGGTTGTATTTTTTGACTGGCAAAAATATAAACCATTTAGAATGTCTCGGAACAGAAAAATAAAAAGATAAATCTTTTATTGCTTCTCTCATTGCTGGTCTTTTTTCGCCAAACTTCCACCAATTTAATCGAGTCGTTTTTCTTCTATTTTTATCTCTTTCTGGTTTAACAGTTAACTTAAGATGTTCAAAAGGTAAACTATAATCACTTGCATCTTCTAAAGACATATCATTAAAATCAATGATCCATCGACTTGCTTTTCCATGAGGTTTACTGGTTAAATCATCGGCAGAACAAGAAAGCTTTAAAACCTCTTTATTTTTAGCATCAATCTTGATCCATTTTTCAGCTTGTGAGGAATCAATATAAAATCCTTTCCCTACAGGAATAACTCCTTGAAAACTTTTATTTTTATTAGCTTTTAATGTCTTAGCAATGGAAAGATCTATATGAGTTTGTAGAGAAGAATTAATTTGACTGACTTGGTTATCATCTAAATAGTATTGCTCAGGTTGTTGTTTACACCAATTAACAATACTAACATGAACATTTGCTTCTCCCGACCAAGGTTTACTAGAAATAGCATCATGAATATGACCCCCATTTTGAGTAATATCATCTAGTGCAGCAACCCGACTTTTTCCCTGACTAATAGAGTTTGTTGCTACTAAACCAGCACGTTCTTTTTGCTCTATATTTTCATGTGCTACACGAAACCAATAGGCACAAAAATCTACCGAATTTTTAACCTTTGAATACTTGTTAAAAACCTTATCAACATAATCATCTCTTAAATTTATTCTCAGATGTTTACCTCCCAAAAAAGGAGGATTACCGATAATTGCATCTGCTTTAACCCAGTCATTAAATAAAGCATCTTGACAAAGAATATTATCATCCAAACTATCCAAAGGTAAATAATTTTCTGTTAACTCAAACTTATCAATCGCAACTTTTCTAGCGATCATTAATGTCACCCTCGCCAACTCCACCGCAAAGGGATTAATATCCATGCCATAAAACTGTTTAAGGGTGACAAAACCCATGATCATCTGTTCATTTTTAGACTTACGACGCTGATAAATTTTGTTTAATAATAACTGTTCAATGCGCTTTAACTCTTGATAAGCAACATACAAAAAATTTCCTGAACCACAAGCAGGATCTAATACCTTATATTGTTGTAACTCTAACTGTAATTGATTCAATTCACCGATATTTTTAGCTGCCTCTATTTTATCCTCCCAATAACGACTAATAGTCGGTCGAATAATCTTCATAATATCCGCTTCCGAAGTGTAATAAATACCATAAGCATGACGTTCATCTTCATTGACTGTCCCTTCAAAAAGGTTTCCAAAAATAGCAGGTCTAATCTTATTCCAATTTTGAAGAGATGCTGTTTCTAACAATTCCAATTCTTGTCTTTTTAACTCTATAGCTTGTATCTGAGAAAATAAACCACCATTAAAATAATCTACCCCTTGATATTGTCCAGCAGGAGTTTTTCCCTGTTGATTCATCTCCCGAAATAACCCTCCCAAAACATCATAAGAACTCGCTCCCTTTAAACAATCTTTCACACAACGTAAAAATAAATCTCTCGGTAATAAACCCCGATCTTGTGCAAACATTGCTAACACACATTGCAAGATAAAACGTTGTGCTTGTAACTCACTAAAATTATCTTTTCTCCTCCTTTTCTGTAGCATTTTAAACAATTCACCCATACGTCTCGCTGCTTTTTCGGTTACCTCAACCTGATTATTTTTAAACACAGGAGTACGGTTACCCAACTCCATAAAATTAAAAGCACTAGCACGATTTTTTAACTCCGAAACTGCTACTTTATCAACCGGTTCATCTATCTGTAAATTAAAGTCAAAAATCCAAAACTCATCAAAGTTACATAGAATAACATAACGAGGGCGATCCGGTACTAATCTTGTCCAATAATCAAAGGCTTGAGAATAATGTTTATCTAAAGATTCTCCTCGCTTTTTCATCTCAATTAAAACCCGAGGTTTCCAGACTAAATCAGCAAAACCAGTCCCACCTTTTTTACTCCCTTTCTTAATCGGTTCCTCATAACTTCCACCTGCTTCTAATACCCCCTCATAACCAAAGGCTTGAAAGAATCTATCTAAGAAAATTTGCGCCTCTTTTCGCTCTTTTCCTTTGATATGTTTTCGACAAAACTCAATAAATTGTTCTAAACTTTTTAAGGTAGCACTTGACATTTGTAAAAAAGTGTGTAATTATAAGTGATTGGTAAGGTATTTTAGAGAAGGTGTATATCCTAAGATTCAGGAACTTACAAAACTTTACCTAAAAACTCCATTAGAGACAGACGAGACAAAAAAGTCTTATCTGTCGTAGTTTCGCAGAGCCAACCTTGAACTTGATGAGGCGATCGCCACAAGTCCAAATGGTCAACCGCAGGATTAGCATAGAAACTAAGCTTTCCTGTACCTAAGATAGCAGAACTGTAATGGGTAAATTCATCGTGACTGATGCGATAAACGGGAAAATCACCCAATAAAGGAACCCCCCAACCATCAAAGGCAATTAACCCCTTAATCTTACCCCCTTGTCGTTGCCATTGCATTGCCGCAGTAACCGCAGCAACCACCCCTGCACTAAAGGCAATGAATATTAAGTTTTGTGATTTAACATTGAATTTTCCCTGCAAATAATGTATGAGATGAAAGCCAGAATAGGGAGGATATTGATCGGTGGGAAAGATTAATAAGTTATCGAGATAAGGATAATAATGACTAATATTATTGACAAAAGAATGGGTTAAACTTTGCTCATGAAAACCAGGACAAATTAGATATAAAATAGATGTGTTTTTGCTCATAAAATATTGAATATATAACTACTTATTATAATTATGAGGTTATGTATATTCCTCCTAACTCGGAATGACAATTATTCATTGTTAAATGTTCACTGGTAACTGGTAACTGGTAACTGTTAATTAGGGTTTGCTGAAAAAGTTTCTCCAAAATTTATGCCACTTTTGACCAAGAATTTTCTGACAAATCAATAAGTTTTAGTACATAAAAATTGTTTAAAGTATAATCAAAATTAATGAAAGGCGGTTTGATGAGTTCCCCTGTTCTATTATTAGTAAATAAGGACAAAAAAAGCGACAAAAACTGCCTCAGAAGTTTAGAAAGATTGACAACTAAAAATGTAATAGCAATAGATGTAATGGAGGTTTCAGGGAGTTTTGTCATCACGAGATTTAGGCTAAATCTTCGTTTAGCTTGTCCAAACTTTCCCTCAATAGCATTACGGAAGCATTCATCGGAGTGGGCTTGTTTCTTCTCTTCTTCACTGACATTTTTCGGAGGTCTTCCTAACTTCGGACCACTGATTCTTATCCCTCTTTCCTTACACCAATTTCTGTTTTCCCTAGTTCGATAAATTTTATCTACATGGACGGATTCGGGATAATAGCCAAACGTTTCTTTATACTTTTCTACTTGTTCTTTTAAATGACAAGATTCATTGAAGTTTTCCCAACTTATTTTGTCTAGAAACACATAGTTATCTACACAGCTTACTGAGAGTTTAGCTCCAAACTCTATTGGTTTTCCTGCTTTTCCCCTCACTATTGGACGAATATGCGGTTGAGTTAAACTTACAATTCTTTGAGGAACACTCTGGGTCTTATTCTCCCACATTGACTGTTGTTGTTCATAAACTTTTTTGATAGTCTCTAGACAATTTTTCTGTCTTTTACTCAGATTTTCCAGGGAAGCCCCAGCTTGAATTAAGTCTTCTATATTTCCTAAATTTTTCTTAAGGTATTTTAACTGTTTCCCGATAGCTTTTCTTCTTTTTTGATAAGATACTTTTCGTTTTTTAGCTACTTTTAAGTATTCCTTTCTAGCAATTTTTCTAGAAGTTCTCGGCTTTTTTCTCAATTTTACTCTTAATGGTTTATAAAGATTATCTATTATTCTTTCTGTCTCAATTCTGGCTTGATTTAATATGCCTAAATCCGTTGGGTATTTGATGTCTGCTGGCGCACAAGTCGCATCTAAAATTAGTTTACCTTTATTTTTTATTTTTTCTCCTTTTTCTTGGAGACAATCCTTTTTTTTTTACTTCTTTATCACTCTTGTCTATTTCTCTTTTTACTATTTTTTTATTGATTTTGTTTATCAATTCTCCATCAATTCTTTTCCTAAAATGAACTAGCATTGAAGATTCCAGTGGTGGCTCTTGTTGATAACAATTTAAACCTATAAAGTATTGTAGATAGGGATTTTCTCTAATCTGTTCTATAGTTTCTCTATCACTTGTTCCTAATTTTTCCCTAATAATTAATGTCCCTAATGCCATTCTAAATAGTTTGGCTGGCGCACCTTTTTCTGCTGAAAAAAGTTTAGCATATTCTTCCTCAAAATCATCCCAAGGTATCAACTCTGCCATGATTACCCAGCGATTATTGGGGGACAATTTGCCCTCGAAAGGTAATTCAAATTTTTCTGGGGGCGGTAAAGGTTGCTCCTCTTTTCGATACATTTGTTCTTGACCAACAACTGGGAGGTGTTTCTACCAATTATAGCGGTTTGTAGCCGACAAAGCTGATCTTTTTTGCGATCGCGAATATGGGTGTAACCTTTTAAAGAATAGGGTTTTGCTTTTATTCAGCAAACCCTAATTATTCATCTCTTTGTAAAGCTTTCATCATCCCTTGTTGTGAGACTGTTTGATAGACTTGCTGTAAATGGTCCTTAACGATTTTTGCGTCTTCATAAGCTAAAGGTATTCTACCCAAAACATCTAAGACTGTTTTGTTATCCGTAGGAGGAACAATAACTACTAGAGAAGGATCAAGAGATTCTTGATATTGCCAAAATTGTTGAACATCTAATGGCTGATTTTCTTGAGTATTTTTTTCTTCTATTTCTTCAGTATTATTAACGGTGTCTTCAATATTATCTAAAGGAGTTTCTTCCAGATTAATTTGTTGCTGGCGTAGATTTCTCAACCCTTCCAAAATTTGATGTTTACTTCTACCTCGTAACTGGAAAATAATAAAAGGATCTTCACTAAATCTTTCAGCTAACTGATAATAAATAGCCCCAATATGTTTACAAGGGTTAGCTTTATCGGGACAAGTACAACTAGAATTAACATCTGATAATCTAAAAGGAAAGACACTTAAACCATTATCAGTAAAAACCCTTTCAATATCATCTGGCATTTTACCAGATAATAATTGAGCAGAAAAAATTGCTTTTTCTGATAAACTTTGAAGAATAAAACTCCAATCCTCATCGGTAAAAGGTTCAAGAGAAAGAGACACCTGATAGGGTTCTGTTTCTGTTCCTTGCACCTTAGCTAATACCTCAGAGCCAGAGAACTCAATGCTTAATACATGACCTTCTCTTGCATAATTTCTTGCCCTTTCTAACCGCTTTTTAAACCGATAAGAATCTAACAATTCTAACCACCGAATAACCCACCACTCTTGTTGAGTTAAATTACTATCATTGTTCAATCCATTAGCTCTTGTCATCTTGATTAAATCTCACCTTAATTAACTGTATTTTCTTCAGAAGAAGGTCTGTTTTGCAATTGCTGAGCTTCATAAAAAGTCTTTAAACTGTCGGTATCCCCTACATATCGCCAGTGCCAAGGTTCATAACTAATACCTTGAATGTTATTGCGAGGAAAAGACAACTCAAAACTATATTTAGCTGCGTTATTTTCCAGCCATCGAAAAGCCGGAGTTTGTTCAAAATTCTCGCTTAAATTAGTAGCAGGAACCTTACCATCTCCAATATCAATAGCATATCCTGTATGGTGTTCACTATACCTTGGAGGCGCACTAACTTCAGCCCGTTTGCGAGTATCTTGATTTCTTTGACGTTTAATTTCAAAGAATAAATATTCCTGTTGTTGAACCGTTCTGAACCCGGAAATTGCCGTTAGAATAATACCACTTGCGCGCGCATCTCCCTGCATTTGCAAGAAGCTATCGGCAGCTTTTTTCCTCAGTTTAATCCGGCCATCATTAGTGATAGCTTTTAGTTGACTGGGATCAGCTTCTTCATAGGGCAAATGACCTAAAATATTTTCAATCGTTTCAGGTTCAGGGGTTGGACTGGGGGAGGGAGTAGGTTCAACAGACACAGTATTAGTCTGTGACAAGGAAGAAACTAGACGCATGATCCCTAATGTACCAAGCACAATCATAATAACCCCAGCTAACCCGATTATCATCCATTTAGGGTTTAGGGATGAAGAAGTAGGAGTAGGAGGAACAGGACTATCCCGCAATGCTTCGGGGATATCCTCCCGTGATCTTTGTTTTTGTTTATCGTTCATTGATAGCTTTGAAATCAAAAGTGTCCAACCCTATTCATATTTTAGAAGGTTAAGTTCGTGATCCCGTTCCCCTATCTCCCCAATATTACGGACTTGACTTCTGTAATATATTATACAAAACTTAGATTAGATAAGAAATCCCTGACAATACTATGAATTCATCCTTTTTACCTCCCGATGACTTACCCTCTTGGGTTCCCAGTGATCTCGAATTATCTTGGGAACTCAATGATGTGGTTAGCGATTTATTTTATAATTCCTGTGATGAAGAAACCCAACGTTTACTATCGAAATGTGGCTGGAATTTAACCACTGGGCGCGATGGATTAACTTTGGTCTTGATTTGTCCCAAAAATGGCTTAACTTGGCAAATTCTGAAATCTTTAGAAAACGTTGGTCAATATTTACATCTACTTGGAGAACAAGCAAGAATTCGTATTTATCCCCCACCAAAAACAGGTAGTCCAATGAACGTTATTATTTAACCGAAAGCAGGTCTAAGATGACCTGCTTTTTCTTATTTCATGGGATTATAATAATCATTTTCATGTACTTGACCGATCTCTTCTTGATCCTGGTTAATACATCCGACCTGTTTGGCATAATTACAAACCCTCGCCCACAAACGCCCCCGAGTTCCCATCGGACCTGATGAAAAGACAACTTTATCCCCTCCAAGAATTTTCACACCACAGACAGGACAAGTTTTTGAGTTAGTATTAGACATAAGTATTTATTACTAGATACATGAGTATTTTGAAAAATACTACAACAACTCGCCTCAGAAAACCGTTATTGATTTTACAAAGTTTTGTGTATTTAATAGATTAATTTCAACCCAAACTTGATTTACTATCGAATTTAGTCTATGATGGGGGCGAGGATTCTTAAAAATCTATTATCACTCACATCGCACAGCAGAGGGCATTACCATTGATACAAGCCACCTTACACCAATTGAAGGTCTTTGAAGCCACAGCACGTCATGGCAGCTTTACCCGTGCGGCCGAAGAATTATTTATCACTCAACCCACAGTCTCCAGTCAAATTAAACAACTTACTAAAGCCATTGGTCTTCCCTTATTCGAGCAAATTGGCAAACGTCTCTATCTCACAGAAGCAGGACAAGAATTACTGAAAACTTGTCAGGAAATTTTTGAAAGACTGGATAATTTTGAGATGAAAGTGGCCGACTTAAAAGGCACTAGACAAGGACAATTACGCTTAGGGGTGATTACCACCGCTAAATATTTTATACCTCGTATTTTAGGGTCTTTCTGTCAACAATATCCAGGAATAGATGTTTCTCTAAAAGTAACGAATCATCAACAAATTCAACGGAGAATGTTAGAAAATGAGGACGATCTTTACATCGTTAGTAATCCCCCAGAAGCCTTAGATTTATGTACTCAAGCTTTTCTTGATAACCCATTAGTGGTAGTCGCCTTAAAAACTCATCCGTTGGCCAATAAACAGAATATTCCCATTACCGCTTTAGAAGGGGAACCCTTTATTATGAGGGAACAGGGTTCACTAACAAGAAGGGCTGTACAAAATCTTTTTGATAAACATAAAGTCTCTGTTCATGTAAGGTTAGAATTAGGTAGTAATGAAGCTATTAAACAAGCTATTGCTGGGAGTTTAGGTATTTCTGTTCTTTCCCAACACACATTAATATCTGAAGGAATTGATAGTGAACTAACTGTCTTAGATGTAGAAAATTTTCCTATTAAACGTCGTTGGTACGTTGCTTATTTGGGGGGAAAACAGTTATCAGTTATTACCAAAGCTTTTCTTGATTATCTTTTAGAAGAAAGTACAAAATTTTCTCTTCCTACTATACAGAAATTAGCTAAAGTGTGAGAATTGGAAATAATAAAAGGGGAGGTTTCAAGAGAATTATGATACAATATTGCCAATTTATTAACGAGGTGTGACGAGCCATGAAACTCCCCTGGTATCCCTTGAGTCTTTTTTCTATTTCCTTAACTACTACCTTATGTGTCTATCTTGCTATAGGGAACCCACAACCGGAAAAAGCGGTTAACCTTAACCTTTCAGCAACCATTGCACCGGTTGAAGCATCTAATTCCATCCAGCAAGGACAAGCAATTATCCTTAACGGAAAAACCTATAAAATTCCTTGGACTCAATGGCAACAAGGGGATAAAACTAGAATTGGAATTAGTGATATTGGCGCGATGAACTTACTCGGATTAGAGTTACTAAGCACCGATGATCCTAGTTTACAACCTGTTCGTTGGTTTGGGACAAATTCTAATCAACCTTTACCTATTTTAGCTCGTTTCATAGCTCCTTATCGCTATCTCGATATCACAGAACTGATTCAGTTGGCTGGTGGGCAACTACAAGTTAATAATAATACCTTAGAATTAAACTTTCCAATAGCACAAATTAATAACATTCGTCAAGGGAATCAAACCTGGGGAAAACGTATTGTTTTAGAGGTTGATCGTCCTACGGTTTGGCAAATTAGTCAGGCAAAAGGTCATGGTGTAGTGATGATTTCGGGAAAAGCTTCTGCAACTAAATTATCTAATTACGGGGCTTCTTCTTCCCCTAAACCTTTAGTAAATACCGATGAAGACGATTTAGGTACTCCTGTTTCTCAAACTCCAGAATCCTCATTATTCTCTTTAGAAGATACGGGAAATTTAACTAAGGTTCATGTTGATTTACCTACGGCACACGGGCTAAATGTTTTTAGTTTATCTAACCCTAATCGTATTGTTATTGATGTCCGTGCCGATGGCATGGTTCCTAAAGAAATTGTTTGGACTCCAGGCATTATCTGGCGACAACAACTGGTGACTATTAATAATGGGAGAAAGAAGACAACTTTTCCCGTCAATTGGTTAGAAATTGACCAGCGATCGCCCCGTATTTCCCTAAAACCAATTACCACTAATTTTAATGGACAAACGGGAACAGCACCTCTAGTAACAACTGCTCAAAAATGGCGGGCTGCTGCTGCTATTAATGGGGGCTTTTTTAACCGCAATAATCAACTTCCCCTTGGGGCCATTCGTCAAGATAATAACTGGTTATCTAGTCCCATTTTAGGACGGGGTGCCATCGGTTGGGACGATAAAGGTCAAGTTTATCTCAATCGTTTGGCTCTAAGAGAAACCATTACTACAGCGACAGGTAATAATATACCCATTGCTTTTCTAAATAGTGGCTACATTAAAGCTGGAGTGTCTCGTTACACCTCTGAATGGGGTCAGAGTTATACACCTCTTAGCGATAACGAAATAATTATTGTTGTGGAAAATAACCAAGTTATTTATCAACAACAAGCTCGAAAAGCAAAAAGTCAATCTTATCCTATCCCTAAAAACGGCTACCTCTTAACGATTCGCAAAAATGCCCTGGCTTCTAGTTTGCTTTCTCCAGGAACAAAGCTAACTTTACAAAGTAATACTATACCCACTGAATTTAATCAATTGTCCCATATTTTAGGTGCTGGACCGTTATTAATTAGTAACCGTAGAATTATTGTAAATGCGGTTAGTGAACAGTTTAGTAAAGGGTTCCAGAAACAAAAAGCTTCTCGGAGTGCGATCGGTGTGACTAAGCGCGGTACAATCATGTTAGTAGCCGTTCATACCCGTGTTGGGGGCAGTGGCGCAAGTCTCGATGAAATGGCTCAGATTATGCAAAGTTTAGGGGCGACGGATGCTCTTAATTTAGACGGGGGTAGTTCCACCGGCCTAGTTTTGGGTGGACAGTTGATCGATCGCTCTCCTGTGACAGCAGCAAGGGTTCACAACGGTATTGGGGTTTTTGTTAATCCCTAAGTTAGACTAAGAGTAACAATGCTGATTACTGATTCTCTCCTACTGGATTATAAACGATGTCCACGCCGTGCTTTTCTTAATATTCATGGTGATCCAAAACAAAAAGATCCAGAAAGAGACTTTTTAGACAAACTGCGACAAGAAAATAAACGTCACATTGCCTTAGTCTTAGATAACTATTATCCCCATTATGAAAAACTTCCATTTTCACAAATAAGTCTCAAAGAAAAAGCACAAGCAACCATAGCATTGATGGAGCAAGGAGTTGATTGTATTTATCAGGGATTATTATGGGTTGATGACAATACCTCAACATCCCTTGAGTGGCAAGAGAACTTTCTGAGGATCATGCCTTTTGGTTATGATTATTTAGGAAAACCTCACTTATTAATTAAACAACCTGGACAATCTAAATTTGGCAACTGGTTGTATTATCCTGTCAGTATTCATCTAGGCCGCAAAGCGAAACCAGAATATAAGCTGTTGGCTACTTTTTATGCCCAATTATTAGCTATTATTCAAGAAACCTCTCCTCCAACCCCAGAATTAATTATTCGTCCCCTTAAACAGTTTTCGGTGGATACGGTGCAATGGTTACCAAAGCTAGAGCTTATTATCAATGAATGTGTAACAACTCTGACAACGCCCCAAGAACCAGAATTATTTATTTCCAGGCAACGCTGTAGTCTTTGTCATTGGCATAGTCACTGTTATGCGATCGCTAAATATCAGGGGCATCTTTCTTTAGTTCCAGGGGTGACTCCCAGTCGCTATGGATCTTTACAAGATATTGGTATTATCACCACTGAGTCCTTAGCTCAAGCCAACTCAGACACCATCCAGGAAATGCTCGGCAGGGAATTAGGGGAAAAATTGCAACAACAGGCTTACTCTATTGTTAATAATAATCCCATTCCTCGTCCTCAACCCCAGTATCAGCTTTTAGAGAGCCTTGCCGAGAAAACAGTTGAACTCTATTTTGATATTGAAGCCGAACCGGAACGGAATTTAGATTATTTATTAGGGGTTGTCATGGTCGATCGTCTCAGCCAAACCCAAACATTTTATCCTTTTTTAGCAGAAACTCCCGAAGAAGAAGGGATTATTTGGCAACAATTTCTTGAGTTTGTCAATAGTTATGATCAAGCTCCTATTTTTCACTTTTCAGACTACGAAAAAGACACAATTAAACGGTTAGGAAACTTATATGGAACTCCCTACCCTCAAGTTGAAGATTTAGTCAATCGTTTAATAGACCTTCATCACTTTGTAATCACTTCCGTAATTTTCCCTGTTGAAAACTACTCTCTCAAGTCCTTGGGCAACTGGTTAGGGTTTAATTGGCGTGATGCCGGAGTCAGTGGGGATCAATGCGTTTGTTGGTATGACCAATGGTTAACCACAGGAGATCGCAGTATTATCGAGTCTATTTTACGTTATAATGAGGACGATTGTTTGGCTACCCTTCACCTCAAAAATTGGTTACAAGAGTTCTTCAGCAAAATTGAATTTTGAACCTAGTCATAAATCCCTAAAACCTGATTGTATTCTCAACATTTATTCATGAAACAAGCTTTATTTAGGCAGTTAGTTGGATCAAGTTTTAAGTTATGCAAAGATTTTTTACAAGATCCCCCTTAGAGGGTTTATATAATCTCAATTTTGAGAAAGGTAATGTTATCCTGATATACAACACACACGATATGGGAATGAGACCTTAGAAATCATTTTTTAAGAACCTGACCCAGATTAATAACTCAAAGGTAACTGCCATGATCCTCCCAATTTTCCCACTTTTATTCTTAATCACTTGCATAAGCAGTGTGATTTGGTATCAACGAACAGGAAATGATATTTTTGGAGTGTTAGCTTGTGGCAGTGCTTTGGCTTGTGTTATCTGGGGACTGGTGATTTCTCATTGGTTAATTCATCTCCTAAGTCTGATTATTTTGTTAAAATTTAAAACGCCAATTCTCGGCGCAATTCAAGTTAATATAAATAGCAAATAATTTCTTTTTGTCTAAATTTTAAACTTTAAAAAGCTGTTGGTTCTTCTGATTTTTTCATCATGAATCAACAGCTTTTGTAATTTGCAATGGGGGTTAACCCTGAGCGTAGTCGAAGTGTTATCCCATACTTTTGGAAATTGGTATTAGCTAAGGTTTTGCAGGAGGAGAAGAATTAACCTTCACCACCTTCACCACCTTCGCCGCCTTCACCGCCTTCACCGCCTTCGCCACCTTCGCCGCCTTCGCCGCCTTCGCCGCCTTCGCCGCCTTCGCCGCCTTCGTCAGCTTTGGGTTCAGCATCGGTAGTTTCTTCTGTGGCATCTCTTGCAGGAGCAGATTCACCACCTTCACCGCCTTCAGCAACTTCACCGCCGCCACAAGCAGCAAGAGTAGTTACTAAACCAAGGGTAATTAATAGTTGGACAGCTTTAGAATTCATTGTTGGTTTCCTCAATTAATCAAATATTAACCTAAGGTCTCTATTCTAGAAAAGACTGCCAGAAATTGCCAATGAATTTATCTTACATATAGCTCAAAAGTTGATATAATGGGAAAAAATCTAACTACGACTCAACAGTAAAGATGATTTTGACCGTTGACAACATTATCACCGCCGAAGAATTAACCCAACTCACCGAAACCCTCTCCAAAGGCAAGTTTATTGATGGTCAAACTACGGCAGGATGGCACGCTAAATTAGTAAAACATAACAGCCAACTGGATACAACCTCTCCAGAGACTAAAACCCTACAAAATTTGGTTATTAAGGCCCTAGAGCGTAACTTATTATTCAAACTAGCTATTCAGCCTAAACATATTCATTCCCTACGGTTTAGTCGCTATCAACAAGATATGAACTATGGCAGTCATACGGATAACGCTTTGATGGGGGGTAAGCAGTTTTTCCGCTCGGATGTCTCTTTTACCTTATTCTTGAGTTCTCCTGAAAGTTATGAAGGAGGAGAGTTGGTCATTGAAAAACCAGAGGCAAAACTATACTATAAGCTCAACCCAGGCTCGATTATTTTCTATCCTTCCACCTTTTTGCATCAAGTTGCAGAGGTTAAGACAGGTACAAGATTTGTGGTTGTGGGATGGATTCAAAGTTTAATCCGAGATACCAGCAAACGAGAAATTTTGTTTGATATTGACACGGTACGTCGTTCTATCTTTGCTAAAGAGGGTAAATCGACAGAATTTGATTTATTAGCCAAAACCCATGCTAATCTATTACGTCAGTGGGCTGAATAACTAAAACTATTACCAAAAATATGAGTCTTCAAAAGTGGGAAATTCTTAAGTCTGATTTTATTGTTGATAATCAATGGTGTCGGGTGAGACAAGATCAAGTAAAGTTATCAGATGGTACAGTTATTGATGATTATTTTGTTAATGTTCGTCCTGAAATTGCTTTAATTTTACCCATTACTGTCAACAAGGAAATTGTTTTTGTTCGTCAATATCGTCATGGGGTTCAAGAGATTTTATTGGAGTTGCCAGCAGGAACTTTTGACCCTGAAAAAGAGGATAGTTTGACCGCAGCTAAACGAGAACTAGAAGAAGAAACGGGCTACATTGCTCAAGAGTTCATCTTTATGAGAACTATTTATGACAATCCTGTTAAAGATGATAATAAAATTCACATCTTTTTAGGTTTAAATGTAGAGAAAAAAGGGAAAATAGAGTTAGACGTTACAGAAGAAATTGAAGTAATTTTAGTTCCTGCTGCTCAGGTTATTCAGAAAATAATGTCAGGAGAAATTTGTGTTGCAGGAACTATTGCGACCATTTTTATGGCATTAGAATTTATGAATAATCCTTCATAGTAACACAGGCTTCTAGCCTGTATTAGTAGCCGATATCATTAATAGTATTATTGTTAGTCTTAGCTAGGAATTAATCTAAATAAATGTCTCAGCAAAATTGGTTAGGAATTGATCCAGGACTCGCAATAGTTGGCTGGGCAATGTTACAAGAAAATGAGCAAGAACTTCCTCTGATTATTGATTATGGAACCATTGAAACCAATAAACAGTTATCTACTTCCCAAAGACTGGTAGAAATAGAAACAGATTTAAGTGAATTATTGAGAGAATTTAAGCCCCAAGGTATTGCCATAGAAATGCCCTTTTTTAACCGTACAATTAAAGCAGCAGGAGGAGTTATGCAAGCTTTAGGAGTAATTAATTTAGTTTGTTATCGAGATTCAAAAATTGAAGCAATTTTTCTCCATCAAGCCAGTTGGAAATGTCATTTAGGGGACGGAAAAGCTAACAAAAAAGAAGTTGCAGAAATGGTCGCAACTTTGTTTGATTTAGAGACATTACCAATAGATGATAGTGTAGATGCGATCGCCATTGCCTACGCAGGATTATGTGGTTTGAGAAACAATATCTAAGAAGATATTAATTTAGGGATAATTTAGGGATAAAAAGCCAGTTGAGGTAAACCGAGAGTTTCCTCCCATCCCATCATAATGTTAAGACATTGTACCGCTTGTCCGGCTTGTCCCTTGATCAAGTTATCAATAGCAGAAAGAACAATGACGCGATCGGTACGGGGATCGGTTTCGATACCCAAGTAACACAAATTCGTCCAACAAGCCCACTTTGTTTGCGGATAAACCCCGTTAGACAAAATTTTCACGAAAGGAGAGGAACGATAAAAAGCACTGTAAATGGTCAATAAATCCTCTCTGACAAGCCCAGGATCTCTGAGGGTGGCATAAACCGTGGCTAAAATTCCCCGAACCATTGGTAATAAATGAGGAGTAAACTGAACTCTCACTTCATGACCTGTTAAATCAGAAGAAATTTGTTCAATTTCGGGGGTATGACGGTGTTTAGCTACTCCATAAGCCCCGAATGAACCTTCGGCTTCTGCTAGTAAGAGATGGGTTTTGGCTTGTCTTCCTCCGCCGGATGTTCCTGACTTAGCATCAATGATGGTGGTTTCAGGCAAGATCAACCCTTGTTTGAGTAAAGGAGATAAAGCCATTAAACTGGCAGTGGGATAACACCCTGGGCAGCCGATCAGAGAAGCGGATTTAATTTCATCACGGTATAGCTCAGGCAGTCCGTAAACTGCGGTTTTAGCAGTTTCTAGGTCGCTACGGTCTTTATTGTACCAATTGCTATAGGTTTCTAGATTTTTGAAGCGATAATCAGCCGATAGGTCTAATACTTTGCAGCCTTTTTCAATCAGTGGGGGAGCCAGATCACAAGCAAGGCCATTAGGTAATCCTAAAAATACTACCTGACAACGGGAAGTGATCGCTTCGACATCAATGGGTTCAATGGTTAGATCCACTGCATGGCCTAAATGGGGATATAATTCAGAGTAGGCAAGGCCAGCACTCCCTTTACCCCCTAAATAGACAATTTCTACCAAGGGATGTTCTTGTAATAGTCTAACTAATTGGACTCCACCATATCCCGAAGCACCAATAATTCCCACTGATATTTTTTCTGACTCACCCATATCTATCAATTCCTAATCCAACTTCTCAATAATATCGGCATTGACCGAATTGTAATCTTAAAACAAGGCGTTGAATCAAAAGCTTTTGTGAAGTTAACCCATCTCCCCACACTCCCCCACTTCCCACACTCCACTCCCCACTTCCCACACTTACCATCCCCAACTTCCAGGCCCACCCTTAAATGGTCCGACGATATCAGAAGTGATCCATCCTCCGTAAAAGTTTCCTGGTTGCGGTGTCACGGTTTCCCCATCCACTAAACATTCATCCATCGGATCAGGATAAAAGGCAACATAATCCTTGATAGCGGTAAACTCTGGGGTAGGGTTGGGGTAATACCAAGCAACATTAACCACTTGTTTATCTTTAACACTTAGGGTGTAATAACTTCCTGCTCCTTTCCATTCACAAAAAGATTGTTGTTGGCTAGGTTGTACATATTCCATTTTGATATCTTCGGGAGGAATATAATAAGAGGGAGGATGAGATGTTTCTAAGACACGATAGGCTTTTTTTGTATCAACGATGGTGACACCATTAAAGATAATTTTAATATGTTTATTACAAGGTTCTAAAAGGGGTGGCCGAGGATAATCCCAAACGGACTCTTGGCCTTCTTTTGGTTCAATTTTTTGAGTTCCAAACATAGTTAAATGATTACTTTTATTAGGTATATGTATAGTTTTTTACTGATCTTAAAGTTCAACTTCTCCAACGTAGGATTTTTGGTTCTATAGGATTTTTAAAGGGTCGATTTTCCGCTATTGCTTTTTGATATTCGTATTTAATGCGAAAATACCATTTAGCTTGAGTATCGGCATCATCAATTAACATTAGAGAAGGATTATAAGCCAAACCTTCTTGTTGTTGAATGACCACATCTCGATCCTGTGCCAAGAATTTACGGGTTAACAGACTTAATAAAGGTTTAAACACTCCCATCCAAGGAATTGTCCAATAAATACTCTGAAAAGCAATACATTGCGTTTCATCGATGGGGGTGATCGTAGTTAATAAACAAGCAGAATAGCGATCGCCTCTTAGTATTTCTGTCCTGACACTGGGTAATTCAAAAACGATTTCAATAGAAACATTATCACCCAGAATTTTGTAAGGTCGCGCACTCACAGGCATATCATAAGGAACAAGACGAAACCCTTGGGAAACCGGTTCGTATTGTTTTTCCTTGACACGGAACTTACGAGGGCCGCTACGCCACCACCAGGAACTATGAACATAGGGACCGTGAGCCGGGTCCATCAGCCCGATGATAGCATGGTCAATGTGACAGGCGAAATGGATAGTTTCTGAAACCCCTGGGCCGATTTTACCAAAGTCAGGAATGGTAGGGACAGGGGGAATATCCGCTGGATCTACTTCTTTTTTGCTATCCTCTGCAAAATAAACCCAAATATGTCCTTGTACTTCCCGACAGGCATAGGTAGGAATTTTTATGCGACTAATATCTAAATTATCGTGTTCTGTTAGAGACGGAATCTCCCGACAACCACCATCTTCGGTGTTAAATCTCCAACCATGATAACAGCAACAAACATCTTCCCCCTCCATCCATCCATACCGTAGAGGGATACCCCGATGGGGACAAATATCACGCATGGCGAACACTTGTCCATCTTTACGTCGTCCTATAAGAACGGGTTCACCAAGCATTTTCCTATGCACCATTTTGCCTGGCTTAAGGTCTTTTCCAGGTAAGGCAACATACCAACAGTTACGCAATAGGGTGGTCATGGCGCAGTCTCCCTTGTTTGAACACTCCACCAACTAAATCTTAGATTATAGTTGGGGATTCTTTTTCACCGATTAAAGGTGTTACCGAGAAAGGTGGTGTCCACACCGAATTGTAAGACTTTGGCTTACTAATTCCTCAGTAAAAGCAATAAATCGATATAGATAATTGCAGGTCGGGCAGAAGGTCCTGTATGTGAATAAAATTCTTCACCGTACCTTGTAAATATGCTCGTTCCTTTTAAGATAACACAAGTCCTGCTTTTTGCTAACCCCATACTTCCCATCGGCTTAGCACAAGCCTAAATCAAAGATCGAATATGGGGACTGAGCGAAAAATTTCGTTCAAACTCATAGACGTAATGATTAGATATTTTGTGCCACTGCTTCATCAAACCTACCTTTGCCCTAGACAAACCTATTTGGTTCCCATCAAAACAACGTTTTCTGAGACTAATCTTAAGAAAAAAGCAAGAAATATCAACAAGTCATGAACCTATTGCTTAAATAGAGTTGAGTAGGACAGATAATCATAAAAAAACTGTAACATCAGCATCCTGCTTGTACAGTCTAGAAACAATCTCTAATTAATGAACCAGTATACAAAGGTTTGTTAGTTGTTTTCGCGAACACTTATCAATTATATTTAATACCGTGACACCGACTATTAGTGATGCCAATGTAAAGGCTGCCCTAGCTGCGATCGAGTCTGAAACAGCTACTTTAGCGGAAAAAGTGGAAATGTTGATAGAAATGGCGGCCGGGTTGCAAAAGAAACCCAAAAATAGCCAACAACTAGAGGATGCTGTTTTACTTTACCGCAGAGGTTTAGAATTAGCCACCCCTGATCTGCCTTTATTGAAAGCTAGATGTTTATCGGGGATGGGGACAGCTTTAAGGACTATTCCCAGTGAAGGAGCAGAATTATTATTAGAGGCTAAAACCGCCTATGAAACCGCTTTGCCTATTTTAGAAGAACACGCTTCCCCTGAAGAAATAGGAGAAACGCAAATGAACTTAGGGGTGGTGTTACAGGGTTTGGTTAACTTCCGCCAGGCTACCATGCAAGAGGCCATCCAAGCTTATCAAAAGGCAGCGAAAGTGTTCACTGGTGAAAGTTATCCCCAAGAATTTGCTATTTTACAGAACAATATTGCGATCGCTTATCTGTCTTTACCATTGAGTCCCGATCAGGAAAAAATGCGTCAAGGTATGGCAGTACAGTCATTTGAGGCGGCCTTGAAATGGGTGACATTGATCGATCATCCTAGTGAATACGCCATGCTACAAAATAATTTAGCCAACGCCCTACAGTATCTTAATACTACCCATCCCATTGACAATAATTTGAAAGCATTAGCAGCTTATGATGAGGCGTTGAAGGTAAGAAGCCGACAAGATACGCCCATGGAATACGCAAATACTATTGCTAATAAAGCCAATGTTTTGTTTAACTTACCGGATGATGTTGAACACCCAGAAGCAGGAAACCCCAATAATTTAAAACAATCCCAAGCTTACTATCAAGAAGCTAAACAAATATTCGGGGACTATGGACAATGGGAACGGGTGAATATTGTCACAGAAATGTTACAAGACATCGACAGAGAAATAGCAGCATTTTCTCAATAACGCTACATAATATTGAGATGAAAAAGTTTGTACTCTAGTTAATATTAGGAGACTTGTATCTATGAACGATTTGATCGCATACGTCGCCAATAATCCCAGTATTCAGGATTTTTTGACTAATGTAGTAACGGGAGAAATTACTATCATTACAGGAATTTTTTGGTTATTTTTTGCTGGTTTTATTTCTATGATTGCCGGGGCGATCGGTGGCATTCTTTTAGCTGGAAAAGATTTAGGCTATGAATTAGCAGCCATTTTAGGGGGTTTATTCGGTCCGGCAGGAGTGCTTCCTGTGGCTGCTATTGGTTTAGTTGTTCTCAAATTTGTCTAGGAGTTTTTGATTATGTTAGATTTAGCTTGGTACTCAGCAAAGTTATTTTTTAAAGGTAAATTATTCCGCAACCCTGGTTATTTTTATCGTCAGTTAACTTTGGGGGTTTTGATTGGATCTTTGTTATTAGTTGGCTTAGGTGAGATGGGCTTAAATCTTGCTTTTGTGATTACCGTTTCTAGTCTAGTAACAGGAATGATGATGCCATTTTTACTCAAAGATGTGAAAATGAAGTAAATTTAGCAGGACAAAAATAATGGAAAATGGACAGTGGATAATTGATAATTGTTATTCCTAGTAAAGACTTAATCTGTATAAAGTCCTGACCATAATTCGTAATGCTATAATTAATGGTTTTAAGGTGGGCAAAAAAAATTTCTTGATTACATGATAATCTTTTTAAACTTTGCCCACCCTACTTCCCCAGAATATTTTTAGTTAAAATAATAATAAAAAAATGACACAATTAACAACAGAAAAAAGACAAAGTTTAGAAGACCTAATTGCAGAAATTGGACGTTATGAACAGATAGTAATTCAATGGGATAAGAATCAACAGGTTGTAGTAGAAAGATTAAAAGAAGCTATTGAAAGCTTACACAAAGAAGCTTTAACTCGTCTCATTAAAACTGTTAAAAAAGAAGCCTTACCTGCTTTACGTGAGGCAGTAGAAGATGAATTAGTTTATGGAATTCTGCGCTATCACGACTTAATTAAACCCCCCACACCTCCCCTAGAAAAACGTATCGAACAAGCATTAGAAAGCGTCAGGCCAGGGTTGAAAAGTCATCACGGTGACGTAGAATTAGTTGCCATCAAATTACCGGATACTGTAGAAGTTCAATTAGTGGGAACTTGTAGTAATTGTCCTGCTTCTACTTTAACCATGAAACAGGGTGTTGAACAAGCGATAAAAACCTACTGTCCTGAAATTACCAAGGTTATTTCTGTTAATCATACGGTAACTTATACAGGAGAAAAAATTGATAGTCCTTTTGCTACTTCACAAGACGCTGGTTGGGTTGCCTTAGCTAGAGTAGATGAGATTCCCAATGGAGGAATTTTACCCTTAGAAGTTGAAGGGTTAAAGTTAATTTTAGTCAGAAAAAATAACATAATCAAAGGTTATCGTAACAGTTGTATGCACTTAGCGATGCCATTGGATACAGGAGAAGTAGAAAACGGTGTTTTAACCTGTTTACATCATGGGTTTAAGTATCGCTTAGAAACTGGAGAATGTCTCACATCTCCAGGAATGTTTTTAGAAGCTTATCCTGTGAAACGAAGTGGAGAAAAAGTGTTGATTAAAGTCGCTTAAATATCAGTTACCAGTTAGCAGTTACCAGTTAAAAATAACGACTTTAAACTTCATACATTATCCATGATTTTCCTTTCTGTCAACATTTTCTGACATTTAGATAAAAAGACCATAAATCTTAATGTTTTCTTTATTTGTAGCATTTTTTAAGAAATTTATACCCATCTTTCTATGTTATCTTGATAAATTTCCTTAAGAATATCGATAACATTATAGGTTAATTCCCAACTGGGATAGTGATTTTTGAATTTTTGAACATCACTAATCCACCAAACATGATCCCCAATGCGATTTGTTTCAACATACTTCCAATCGAGTTTTTTATCACTAATTGCTTCACAATGTTGGATAGCTTCTAACATCGAACAATTACTATGACGACTACCTCCAATGTTATAAACCTCTGCTACTCTGGGGTTTTGATAAAAGTGATAAAAAGCATTAACTAAATCAAAACTATGGATATTGTCCCGATTGGACTTTGGATAAAAAAAGTTTGTTAGCGTATATTTTACGCTAAACTAAAATCCCAAAATATCGGCTCTGTATCAGTCAATAAAATTGGCTGACAAATAGGGCTAATCTATAGATTCTGAGGAAAACTAAGGAGCTTTTAAGTTTTCAGTTGATTTTTTGCTCCCTTTCTTGATAACATCATGACGAGTTCGTGGGGCTTTTTTGTAACCTTTAATACGTCCGGAAGAAAAACCTCGACGTTTGGGAAATTTGGCGAAAGTCCCCAAGGTCGTAATTATTCTTGAAAAGTCTCTTTGAACTAGACTAGGGGTGATTTTGATGGATTTATTAGTCTTCAAATACTGTTCCCAATCACGGGGTAAAACCACAGCTAATTTTCTGGCAGCCCACAAATTTACATAAGAAAGAAGTGTTAGTTTAAACCAATTTTCTTCATGATGTACATCGGGAGTTAAATAAGATGTCATCAATAATCTTTGTTTACCAAATCGAAAAAGATGTTCCATGTCATAACGTTGTCGATAACACTGATAACAATCAACTAAACTTAACTCATCGCGCCGAGAACCAATAACAATAAGCCACATAGGTTTCCAAATACTATTTCTTTCTTGATCTCTGACAACAATCTGGAGTAAAGTAAAGGGGTGATTGTTCATTTTATAGTTTTTAGTTCCTCTCATTAACATCTGTTTCCATCCCGAAATAGTCACTGTTAATTGACGACCTTTTTTCGTTGTAAAGGGAACATAATGAACTTCATCAGGTTCAGTCCAAGTTTGGTCATCTTTAAGGTCAAATTTATCCCCATACCAACGGGGATGTCCCGAAGTTTTGGCTTGATTTGGGTCCCGAATAAATTGACGATAAAAAACTCGGTCACTTCTAACTCTTGTAATAGTAACTACGTCTTCATGCTTAACTTGTTCCCCAATAAAATCCTTTTGGCTGTAGTCACTATCAGCCACTAAGACAGATAATTTATCAGAAAATAAAGAACTTTGCCAGATTTTTTTTAGTTGTTGATTGCCTTGATTTACTCCTTTATGTTTAGAGGGGACTCGCTCTCATGATAAGGGGACAGCCCAAGGGACTTTTCTGTGTCTATTTGGTCAGGTAAAGCGCAGACAACGGAATAACAATGTCCAATATTAATGGGTTTATTTCCCTTAATTGGATTGGGGTAATGAATAAAGGTTTTATCCGCTAACGTTTCGGCAAACGGTCGTGGACAGGGAGTTGTGTCAATACCAAATAAGTTATAATGTTTTGAAGTGGGAGGAATTGTTCTCGATACCGCTGAAAATAAAGTCTCAATTCTCTGTTCATAATTAGAGTCAGTTTGAGTGGGTAAAAACTCTTGAATTCCTCTATATAAACTGTTATAATCTCTTCTAAATAAAGGATTGAGAGACAATTCAACGACTGAGTGAGCTTGTTGGTTACTGGAGAGGGCATCGAGTAATTCTATAATAGTTTCTTTTCTAGCTTTTAGTCCTTGGAAGAGGTTAGACCTCCACACCAGGAATTCCTCGACAGACGTAGCCGTTTCATTTTTGGTCATTTTTAAAATTTATTACCTTATAAATTAGCGGAATATATACGCTAACATCAAAAGAGGTTGTTTGTTACAGTTAAGGCTAATGTCATCACATTCCGAACTTAAGACCAGTCAAGATGTCCACCTGAGAGCCAAACAAATTAAGAGTCTAATTCGCTCTCTTAAACAGAAAATAAAGAAAATTGAACGGGAAGGGGAAGTAGCACCAGCTAATTGTCATATTATTCGTTATCAGGTTAATGGAAAGGGAACAATCTACTGGTATTATAAACTACAGGCTGCTGAATCAATTTTTCCTATGGCCACTAATAATGAGAAAAAAACCAAATATAAATATTTAGGACGAGCCGGAAGTTCTGCTCATATTGATGCTGTAGAAAAACTCACTAGAAGAAATCTCATTGATGAATTAGAACGAGTCATTCAATCTCTAACTGAAAGCTACTTAGATATCTATATTGGAACCGAAACTGAATGAAGCTACTTAATATTTAAAATCCCCTAAAAAGATGGAAAGAGAGTTTTTAAAATCACCTTAATTCTCTATTTTAGCTCTGGAGATATGTTTAGCGTAAAAATTACGCTAACAATTGTTTTTTATCCAAAGTCCAATCCCGAACTTGTTTGCCTTTATAGCCAAAAACCTGATATTTATCCCCCGTCATGGTACATTTCATCAGATAGGATAAAAAGCCATGAAGCTTGGTTCCTGAATGGCTCGGACCAGTTAAACAACCACCACGAAAACAGGCAGTTTTCATGTCAAAGTAACGCCCATATTCCTGAACTAAAACATCAGCCGCTACTTTAGAAACCCCAAACAAGGAATGTTTACATTGATCAATACTCATGGATTCATCAATTCCTGGACAGTAACCATGATTAGCATCTATTTCCCAACGAAATTCTTGTTCTACTAGGGGTAAATAATTGGGGGTATCTCCATAGACTTTATTAGTAGAACAGAAAATGAAGACAGCTTCTGGACATATTTGACGGGTATGTTCTAATAATACTAGGGTTCCGTTAGCGTTGATAGTAAAATCCATGTGGGGATCTTTCGCTGCCCAGTCATGGGATGGTTGGGCTGCTGTATGAATAATCAACTTAATATCTGTGCCGTAAGTTTTGAAAATTTCTGCGATCGCTTCATTTTCACGAATATCAGCCCCATAATGGATATAGCGATCGCCGTATTCTTCCGTTAGACGAATGCGGTTCCATTCAGTTGAAGCATCTTCTCCAAAAAAGACACGACGCATATCATTATCAATGCCTACCACTGTATAGCCTTTATTGCAGAAAAACTTTACTGATTCTGAACCAATCAGTCCTGCCGATCCGGTTACTAAAACGATTTTCATTGTTAATTTAAAATTGGGAAAACAGTTGATTAGCAGTGTAGGTGACATCCGCCAAAATAACAATAATTAAAAACCCTCACCTTTTATCTGGGGTCAGGGTAAATTAGAATGATTTTCTGGTCATTAACTTAACGAAACATACTACTCACAGAAGTATCCTCATGAATACGCCAAATGGCCTCACCTAAAAGATTAGCCACAGACAAAACTGTTAACTGAGGAAAATGAGCTTCTTCTGGGATAGGAATCGTATTGGTAACAATGACCTCTTCTAATACCCCACTGGATAGACGCTCAATGGCAGGACCAGAGAAAACCGCATGGGTAGCACAAGCATAAACCTGCCTAGCCCCTTCTTCACGGAGTAATTTAGCTCCTTCGGTGATGGTTCCGGCGGTATCAATCATGTCATCCACTAAAACGGCGGTTTTGCCTTTAACATCCCCAATGACATTCATCACCTCGGCCACATTATGGGACTGACGACGTTTATCAATAATCGCTAGGGGGGCATCATCTAACTTTTTAGCAAAAGCTCTCGCCCTAGCTACCCCACCCACATCGGGGGAAACAATGACGATATCAGAGAGATCCTTGGTGGCAAAATAATCTAGTAAAACTGGTGTACTGTAAATATGATCAAAAGGAATATCAAAATAACCTTGTATTTGTGCCGAATGTAAATCCATTGCTAAAACCCGATTGGCTCCAGCTTCGACAATTAAATTGGCCACTAATTTAGCAGTAATCGATTCACGGCCGGCCGTTTTGCGATCGGCCCTAGCGTAACCATAATAAGGAATTACGGCAGTAATTTGCCTAGCTGATGCCCTGCGACAAGCATCAATCATGATCAACAATTCCATAAAATGGTCATTGACCGGATTACAACAGGGTTGGATTAAATAAACATCGCACCCTCGAATTGATTCTTGAATTTGAATATATAGTTCGCCATCAGCAAACCGTTTACGAATCAATGGCCCAATGTCCATACCTAAATAACGGGCGACTTCTTGGGCTAAAGGAATATTAGACGATCCAGAAAACAGACTGAGACGGTTATTATCTGACAAGGAGGACATCGCCAGATTTGGCATTAATATAGGAGTATGACTCACAGCAGACTCTTGACCCTTAACTCATGCAATTCTATCATGAACAACGACCCCCTTTCGGGGGCGTAAAATGTGTAACTATATCCATTCAGATTTATCACTATTTTAATCATACAGAGAGTTAGATGAAAGCAGCGAAATTACAGAGAAATTTAGGCTTTCCTAGAAAAGAGGCAATAATCTTGATATTCTTAACTGAAACTTAATTATTAACTATACTCTAGAGAATCGTGTTATTGTAAGTAGTGTGTGGACACGTAGCTCAGTGGATAGAGCACCAGGTTCCGGTCCTGGGTGTCGGGGGTTCAAATCCCTCCGTGTTCGTATAGTCTGAAAATCAACTCAAGGCCAAACTCGCTTCAGACTCAGGCTAAACCCGGGTAACACTGTTTCCCCAGATAAATGACTGGGATTTTCTAGCACCTCTACTGCTTGCCCTGGACGGTATATCTCTACTCGTTTATTTTTTGGGTCAATGAGCCAACCCAACTTAGCCCCATTCTCCCTATATTCTTCCATCTTGGCTCGCAAGTCTTTGAGGGTATCGTTCTTGGAACGCAGTTCTACTACAAAGTCGGGACACAAAGGGATGAAGCTATCCTGTTGCTCTGGGGTGAGTCCATCCCAACGAGCTTGACTCACCCATGCTGCATCAGGAGAACGGTTGGCTCCATTGGGCAACTCGAAGCCAGTGGATGAGTCAAAGGCTATGCCTTGGGTATCATTGGCTTCAAACCAAACACTAAGTTGACCTGTGATGCTGAGATTACGATGGCCGGTATTTCCGCCTGTGGGTGGGTTCACAATAAGTTCTCCTGTTGCAGTGCGTTCAAGGCGTAACTCACGGTTCGCTGCTGCTAAAACCGCAAACTGTTCTCGGGTTACACGCAGAGCAAGCTCATGGGGAAGTTGAAGGGATAAGGTTTTGGGAGTAGTTTGAACCATAGTTCACCTCATGCTGTAAGATAACATTACTATTGTACAAAGAGGAGAATTGCCACAAACTGAAGAAAAACTTTCCTGCCTCCTGCCTTCCGAGGCAAAAGCCCTCTATCAAAAAATAACCCTATCTCACAGATGGATAGGGTGGTGGGGCAACATTAAAACAAACTAATTGAATAAAAAACATGAATTTATTAAGCTAATGGCGTATAAAAAACCATTAAAAATAGTTGCCTATATTAGTTTTTGTTATTCTTATTTAGAATCTTTGCGACGACGGCTGACTAAAGCACCAGCACCTACAGCTACTAAACCGATAATTGTTCCAGGCTCAGGGGTAGATTGAGATGGTGGGGGAATAAACGCAGGAGGAATGCCAAAAGTATAGTTAGCACTTCCAGCATTAGGACCCGAAGAGGAAATAGATAAACTTACAGAAGCGTCTCCAGACAAAAAGTCACCGTTACTATCTACAAACTGCCCTAAAATCTGTATATTAAGTCCACTATTAGTTTGAGAGGTAAGTCTTGCTACTTGTCCACTAAAGGAATAACGATTACTAGGAGTGGTATTGCCTCCCCAGTTTAAAAAGCCAGGAAGGGCGAAAGGCACAAAATTGGGATCTCCTAGAACCAATGTGCTGAAATCTATAGTAGCAATATTATTAGTGACAGTTGTTAAAAAGGGTGTGAACTCGTCTCCAGTGATACCGTTCATTGTGGCAGCATTGAAGTCATTAGGCAAAGTGGGCGCAGGTGGCGCAGGGGGAGGCGGACCGGCAGGGGTATAGTCCAGGGGGACTGCGTCTACCAGACCCATCATACCATCAAAGTTAAATTCAGTGATGCCCCCTAAATTTCCGTCAAAGTTAACACCACCTAAAGTGGCTCCATAGTTCGCGTTAGCGGCCATTTGGGCTTGAGCAGTCCCTGTCAATAAAACAGTGGATGCTACTGAACCAAAAGCAACTAAAGCCAATCCTTTAAAGTCTAATGGCATTTTGTGACTCCTCGTTAAAGCTTGTGTAGTTTTATGTATAATCATGTCGGTGTGATTACACATTACATACAAGCGCAACTTTTAAAAATTGAGGAGGTTAGTTCCTAACCCCCGTGCATAATTGAGCATCACGGTTGCGGCCGCCGCGTCGCGATCCATAGAACATCCGCACTCACAGCTATGCACCCTTTCAGACAACTCTTTTTTCTTTTTCTTACCACAATTAGGGCAAGTTTGCGAAGGAGCTATTTTGATAGGAACTTCAACAAAAACACCTCCGGACTCTTTCACTTTATACTTGATGAGCTTGGTTATATTACTTATACCTACATCAAGTAAATTGCGATTGAGTCCGGTTTTTTGCTTCTTGCGCTTACTTCCTTTCTTAGCCTTGCGAGTCATCGCTTTTATATTTAGCTTTTCGGTAGCTACCAAGCTATTACTGCTTACAATTTGTGTAGATACCTTATGTTGCCAATCTTGTCTCTGATTGGCAACTTTATTTTGTAGTTTACTAACTTTTTTACGAGCTTTCTTCCACCGCTTAGATGCTCTAATTCGCTTCTTCCTGTTAGGGGAACGTTTGCGTCTTAATTGACGAGACGCTTTAGTTATCTTGTCTTTAGATTTAGCTAAAAACCGAGGATTCTCAATACCTGTTGAATCGTCAAAGGTTAACGCTCTTAACGTCCCAAAATCGACACCACAAGCACCTGTTCCCGTCTCTCTAGATACCTCGCATTTAATCGTGATAGAACAGTACCATTTGTGGTTTTTCCAGACAATCGTACAAGTGGTAGGTTGACCCCAAGTTCGAGCCTTTCCTCGCATTCGGATTTGACCTAAGTTTGACAACTCCAAAGCCCCGTGAACTCCTGTTGTATGGGCTTTCCATCCTGATTTAGCAGGGTATGTCCACCCTCGGTATCTTTGGAAACTTTTGAATCTTGGAAACTTAGCTAGTCCTTGGAAAAACCTTTGGAAAGCATAGTCAACCCTTTTGCAAGTTGCTTGCAGTGCTTGAGAACCCAATTGTTTATATTCAGTCCAGCACTCCTTGAATTCAGGAAGACAGTTTTGTTGGTCGAAATAACTGATGCTTTTACCAAAATGTCGATATTCAGTTATCCGATGGGACAAACAGGCGTTGTACAAGTATTGGTGTAATTTACGCCAATCATGCAATGTCCTTTCCTGCTTTTTTGTCGGATATAACCTGAATGTCACTCTTCTGGTGGTTAGCATTTTTCGACCCAATCAACTATGATAATCAGTGTAAGTCACCTAATGCAAGATGTCAACCTCACTAAACAAGAGTTCTCACTGCGCTTATGCTATTCACCTTCATATTATATTTATTACTAAGTATAGACGAAAAGTATTGACCGCAGAGATGATAAAACAACTTGAAGAATATTTTAAGGTTTCCTGTGAAAAACAGAAGTGTGAGTTATTGGAATTTGGAGCCGAAAGCGATCATTGTCACTTATTGGTATCCTTCCATCCCAATAATAATATTTCTATTTTTGTCAAAAATATAAAATCTTCCTCAAGTCGTCTTCTTCGCAAGGAATTTAAGATAGAGTTATCAAAGTTCTATTATAAACCTGTCTTATGGTCAAGCTCTTATTGCGTAATTTCTGCTGGTGGTGCGCCCCTAGAAGTTATCAAGAAATATATTCGGAATCAAAAAACTCCCCAATAAGTTCTGCCCTGGCTTTCATCCCTCGATTTTCGTTCCTCAATCGGGGATTTCTCGCCAGGAAGAGGTTAAATAGTTGATTAATAGTGGTTTTGTTCTGGTTCAGTATACCAAATTTCTCAGATAATTTCCCCACCGCCAAGTAAAGACAACCCTCGGAAGACTATTAAGCTATAATTAGAGAAACTGATAACTAAACCAAGAAGGAGAGGTTTGTTACCAAATTAATTATTTATCAATTATCCATTGATAAAAATAGACAAAAAACCTGTGATGGGTTACGGCGCAAATCAAAAGTTATAAGGGTTCCCGAAAAATCATCCCTGCGTCTAACCCATCCTGCTAATGTTCAGAAAATGTTATGTTAATGGCTATTTTTTCTTCCTATTGTAAGTTTATTTTTCTCTGGATAGATTATATTGCAGTGATAAATTACCGTTTTTTAAACTCAGTTTCAACAGCATTAATTACTGTTTCTAAAACATGAACACGGGCATAATATTTATCATTGCTGGGTACAACAGTCCAAGGAGCATAAGGGGTGTTGGTACGGGCAATCATTTGATTAACGGCAACATTATATAACGACCATTTTTCTCTGTTTCTCCAGTCTTCTTCTGTCAATTTATAGGACTTAAATTCGTTATTCTTTCTCTCTTCAAACCGTTTTAATTGTTCTTCAAAACTGATATGTAACCAGAATTTGACTATGACACACCCTGAAGCGGTTAACTGTGCTTCAAACTCGTTAATTTCTTTGTAAGAGCGTCGCCATTCTAGCTCAGAAGCAAACCCTTCTACCCTTTCTACTAATACTCTTCCGTACCAACTCCTATCAAAAATACCGATGGTTCCCTCTCTAGGAATTTGTCGCCAAAAGCGTCCCATCCTTCAAACAAAGCCAAAACAGGTACCTTTTTTTGAAAAATTTGTAACTGTAACTGCCTTAATTTAACCTGCGCCTCCCTTAACTGTTGTTTATAGTCATCTTTGAGTAGATGTAACCCTAAATCTATTTTGTCCAAAAAATCTGGTTCTGTGGGTTGCAGTTCCGTTTGGGGGGGGTAAAGAGGGAATATCGGTTTTCGGCAGTCTGAGACGGTCTAGAGCTTGGGTAATGGTGGCTACAACTTGAGATAATACCTTGATTCTTGCCCAACGTTGACAGTCCCCTTCCACCAGTGTCCAAGGAGCATGGCCGGTACTGGTATAGGTTAACATTTCTTCAGCAAAGCCGGCATAGCGATCGTATTCCTTGGCCTGTTGCCAATCTTCTGGACGCACTCGCCATGATTCTAACTCATCGGACTCATATTTTTTTAGTCGCTTTTTCAGTTCTTTTTTGCTCAAATGTATCCAAAATTTGGCTATGGCTACGGCATCATCCCCTAATTGCCTCTCAAAAGCGTTAATATCTCTGATTAACAAGGGAATACTACCATCGGTTTCTAAGTCAAAGAGACGATCTTCTAAAAGATGGGTGTACCAACTATGATAAAAAATGCCAAAACTGCCTTTTGGGGGTAATTTATGCCAAAATCGCCAAAGAAAGGGATATTTCTGCTCTTCTTCCGTAGCTGATAAAATAGGATGAACTTTAAAGCCACGGGGGTCCATATAACCGATGGTTTTCTGTAATAACTTTCCCTTCCCAGCAGCGGCCCATCCTTCCAAAACAATGATCACTGGTAGCTTATGATCCCAACAGTCTTTTTGTAGCGATCGCAACTGCTGCATCAATGCTTCTATTTCTCTGTTATAAGTTTCCTTATCTAAGGTTAGTTTGAGATCCAGACTATCTAACATTGTCAGTTTATGATTTTTGTGCTTTAGTTACCATCGACTATGGAGGACTGTGGCCTTACTCTTCTGGCTTTTATCTTGAGAACTGTCTGTTTAGCAATGGTCTCAAAATCTCGTTAAATTATTGTCTATAGAAACGGTAAAGTGGGCATTACTACAAACAGTAATTCCTCGAAGGCGGAGTTCACAATATAGTTTAGCACAGTTTTCCCCTATAGAACCATAATCAGATTCTATATAATTCTGAACTACCACTCGTTATCAACTGGGGTATTGTTTTTGTGTTTCTGGTTTTTCAAATGTTAGTATAAAATCCATGAAGTACAATCGCTGTGGCCATCAACCTTAAATCATTCTCAGGAGTCTCTTATGTCCGATAGCAAACCCACCATTTTAGTCACAGGAGGAGCCGGATATATCGGTTCCCATGCTGTTCTATCTTTACAAAAAGCTGGTTATAACGTCATTGTCTATGATAACCTTTCCTATGGTCACCCAGAAATTGTCCAAGATGTTTTAAAGGTTGAATTAATTGTTGGTGATACGAATGATCGCACTCTACTAGACCAAATATTTTCTAGTAGAAATATCACTGCTGTCATGCACTTTGCGGCTTTTATTGCTGTGGGAGAATCGGTTAGAGATCCTGCTATTTATTATCAAAATAATGTTGCCGGAACCTTAACTTTATTAGAGGCAATGATAGCTGCTAATATCAAGAAGTTTGTTTTTTCTTCTACCTGTGCTATTTATGGTATGCCCCAAGAAATTCCCATGACGGAAAAGCATCCCAATAACCCTTTAAATGCTTATGCTTCTAGTAAATATATGGTGGAACAAATCCTCAAAGATTTTGATCGAGCTTATGGTTTAAAATCTGTTGTGTTCCGCTATTTTAACGCATCAGGGGCTGATCCTTCTGGTAATTTAGGGGAAGATCATGATCCAGAAACCCATTTAATTCCTCTCGCTTTATTAACTGCTTTGAAAAAAAGAGAGCATCTCTTCATTTTTGGCACAGATTATGAAACCCCTGATGGGACTGCTGTTAGAGACTATATTCATGTTAATGATTTAGCATCGGCTCACGTTTTGGGTTTAGACTATCTTTTCAATGGAGGGGAAAGTGAAATGTTTAATCTGGGTAACGGTAACAGATTTTCTGTCAGAGAAGTTATTGAAATGGCTAAGAAAGTAACAGGGGTTGATTTTTTGGTGAAAGAAACCGATCGCCGTCCTGGAGATGCACCAATCTTAGTAGGAAGCAGCGAAAAAGCAAAATCTATCTTAGGCTGGCAGCCTCAATATTTTGAGCTTAAAACTATTGTCAATGATGCTTGGCAATGGCATAAAAAGCGTCATGGATACTCATAACTGTTGAGTTTCAATCAATACAAATTGTATAATTTAGAAACAATGATTGAAAATAGTCAAAAAATAGAAAATATTTTAGAACGCATGGGAGAAACTGTAATTGCAACTACTGAAACCGTAGAAACTTTGGCTGCAAAAATGGAAAATCTTGTTGAACAAGTTCAAGAGCAGGAACAACAAATACAACAACAAGGTTACCAAATTTTTGCTCTAAGTGAATCTATTCAAACCCTAGTAGATGCCCAAACAGAGTCCAGGGAACAACTCACACAATTAACTTATTTAATCCATACTTTAGTGAATAGTTTAAACCCACAAGAATAACAGGATAGTCATCTTAATCAAGGAATTATTTAAACAGTGAGGAATTTAACATGAGGAAATATTCGACCAAAAAATGTCTACTTTTTCCCCTATCTTTATTATCAGTTTTAGTAAACTTATTACTGATAAGTTGCGCTGAAAACAAGATATCTCAATGTCAAAAGATTATACTTTTGACCCAGAAAATGGCTCAGGAAAGCGAAAGTTATCGTCGCAGGGAAGATATCAAAAAAGTGTTGCAAGTAGCTGACATTTTTGAGGAGACTTCCCAACAAATGAAAAAGTTAAAAATTGAGGACGAAAAATTACAAGAATATCAAATGGGTTTTGCTGATATTTATCAAGGAAATGCTGACACTACTCGTCAATTTGTAGCTGCTTTAAATGATAAAGATATTGATACCGCTAAGTTAATGCAGCAACAAGTTCAACAACTAGGTAAAAAAGAACAAGAGTTTGGAGCAAAAATGAAGGATTATTGTCAAGATAATTAACAATTAACAATGGATAATGGACAATGGATAATTGTCATTTTGATCCCCCCATCCCCCCTTAGTAAGGGGGGCATTATAACTGCTATATTAATCTAATAACTTGCTTAATTTCTCGTCCTGCCAATAACTGTTAAAAATATCGTTATTTTCGGCAAGCTCAAGCATGGTATTAGGGGCAATATCAATGGCTTCTAATAAGCAATTAACTGCTTCATCTCTGTTATTTAAAGCTGCATGACAATGACCTTGATAATACCAAGCATATTGATCATTGGGTTCTGCTTCTAGGGCTTTTTGATAACAATTAATTCCCTCTTCAAAACGGTTTAGTTCTTGTAAAATTTGTCCCTGTTGATACCAGGCCCAATAATCACGGGGTTTAATTAATAAGGCTTTTTCGTAGTTGCTTAAAGCTTCTTCTAACTCCCCTTGATGGCGTAAACAGTCCCCTCTACGATACCATGACCAATAATCATTGGGTCTGATGGCTAACCCTTGATCATAAGCTGCGATCGCCTCGGAATATTTTTCCCACAAACGATAAGCTTCCCCGATGCGGTATTGCGCCCAATAATCGTTAGAATAAATTAATAAAGCCTTTTTGAAGCAGTTAATGGCGTTTTCGTACTCTTTTAACTCTTCAAGATGGACACAACCTTTATCGTACCAAGACCAATAGTTCTTTGGTTCTATGTTAGCTGCATTTTCATAGCTGACGACAGCTTCTTCGTAGCGTCCTAACTCTTCTAATGTCATACCCTTTTTATACCAAGCCCAATAATCATTTGGATAATATTCTAAGGCTTTTTCGTAACACCTTAACGCTTCTTGGTAAAGTTCGTCCACACGGAGTCTATTTCCCTGCTGGTACCAACTTTGATAACTATCGGGACGACATTCTAAAGGGCGGTAAATGGTCGCTTTAACCTCTATCATAACTAGGAATGAAAATGTTCTTTATACGATATAACAATTTATTAAGTTTTTATGTAAAACTTACATTAAACAATTGAAAAATAACAGAGTAGTTATTGAGTCATCAGTTATCAGTTAATTTCATATAAATAACTAGGTATATTCTCTTATGTTACCCTCAGATTTATTAATGTATCGTTATAGTGGAGATACTATTATCCCCAAACGCTTACCCTTAAATGATAGCACAATTGGTTTAGCGGCTGAGCAAATTAATTGTTTTTTAAGCTGTGTTGATAAAACCCAAAAACAGTTAACCGAAAAGTTAGCAGAATTAGAAGGAGATAACCCTAATTATCGGGTAAAAAGAGGCTTAGCACACTTATTAAAAAATCATTTTTCTACTTTTGAAGTTGTTAGTCCTTTGGAACCAAAAGAATTAAGACAAAAAGTATTTAGTTGTGCTGCTGAATCCTTACCTATTCCCCAAAACAGACCAAAAACACTAGAAAAAATAGCTAGTTTATTAACAGAAGAATTAAAAAGGGAAGTCTTACCCAGTGAAATTGAAAGGGGTTTATATGCAGATTTACAAGAAAATAGAATCTTAACCAGCTTTGAACCACCGGAACCAGAAACTTTAATTCATCGTTATAATATATCACAAATTCAGGGGGTTTTTTATCGTTCTAATTATATTGTTATCAATGCTCATCGTAACGATCCAGGAGAATATAAACTGTTATTTCGTTATTTAAAATTGTTTCAATTGATGGCTTATATTGAAGGGGATGCTGACACAGGTTTTACTATTACCATTGATGGACCAACCAGTTTATTTAAAGCCAGCACTCGTTATGGTTTATCCTTAGCAAAGATGATTCCCGCCTTACTTCATGTTAGTAAATGGAGTCTCAGAACAAAGTTACAAAGCAAAGATTCTTATACAGGGGGAATTAAAACCAGTTACTTTAACTTAGATGATCATTGTGGTTTAGTAACCCATTATTCCAGGGGGAAAACCTATGATAGTATGTTAGAAGAATCTTTTGCAAAACGATGGGAAAAGTTAAAAACCGACTGGAAATTAGAGCGAGAAGTTGACTTAATTCCTATTCCTGGAAGTGTGATGATTCCTGACTTTAGGTTAGTGCATCCCGACGGAAGAGATTATTTATTGGAAATTGTAGGTTATTGGCGGACTGAGTATTTAAGAAAGAAATTTTATCAGGTACAGAATGCTGATAATAATAACATTATTTTAGCCGTTTCTGAACGATTAAACCTAGATAAAGCAGGGGTTGATTTTAATGATACGCCAGCAAAAATTGTTTGGTTTAAAGATAAGTTGAATCCTAAAAATGTTTTGTCTTTATTGGAAGAAAAATAGTTGATAGTAAATAATCAATAATAACTATTTTCTTGAATGGGCCCAAAGAAACTATAATGAGGTAGAGAGAAAATAATACAAAAACATTCAACAAATCTCATGGAAAAACCAGCCGATAATCAATATCCCATCCATGAACTAATTAAACAGCGTTGGAGTCCCTTAGCGTTTAATATCCGTCCCGTTGAACCGGAAAAAATTGCCAGTTTATTAGAAGCAGCAAGATGGGCAGCTTCTTGTTTTAATGAACAACCTTGGTTTTTTATTGTGGCAACCCAAGACAATGCTCAAGAATACGAAAAACTGTTTAGCTGTCTAGTAGAAGCCAATCAAACATGGGCAAAAGATGCTCCTCTTCTAATGCTTTCTGTTGCTAAATTATCCTTTACCCGTAACAATAAACCTAATCGTCACGCTCTCCATGATGTGGGTTTCGCTGTGGGAAATTTAACCTTACAAGCACAAGCATTGGGATTATTTGTCCATCAAATGGGGGGATTTGATGCCGATAAAGCTAGAACCCTTTATAGTATCCCTGAAGACTATGAACCCGTAGCAGCGATCGCAATTGGATATCCAGGAAATCTTAGTCAATTAGATGAAGATTTACAACAGAGAGAATTATCTCCTCGTAGTCGTAAACCCTTGACAGAATTTGTATTTCGAGGAAACTGGAACCAATCTTATTTTTAAGAATGTTTTTAGAAAAAAATGGGGCTTCTACCCTTAAGATCGTAGAAGCCGTCATCAAAGAGGAAATGTTCAGGGAAAACTCTAAAAAGGGCAATCATCCTCATCATCTAACTGCATATCCCATTTTGCCGCCAAAACTTGAGTAACCATAGCTTCTAAAGTAGCAGGGTCCATGTCAGAGTTACTCTCAGGAATAGGGGAAGAGTAAGTAACAGGAATCAAACGTAAACGGCGACGATCCTGAATCAAATCAAAATAAGCTTCTTGCTTTTCGGAACGTTGAAGTTGTAAGTAATCGAAACTTTGAACATTAAGATACAAAGAACGATTAACCACAATAGTTGCTTGAGCAGGATCATTAAAAACTTCAACGATCCATCCCTCCCCTTCGCTTTCTATTTGTCCATCGAGGGTATGAATGTAACGAACCCTTCCGAGATCGTTAAGAATACGTTTCATGTCCTCAGCATTAATAATAATCCCAAAGTCAATAATACATGGGGCTGGGAATGGCTGTGAGGGGTTGTGGTGACTCATAAGAAATTGCCTTAAAGCATAACAATTGGTAATCAGTCGAGAAACTGTAGGAGCAGAAAGATCAAGCTAGATGAGCTTTTCTCTTTCATGGGAGCAGAGAAACAATTTTGGAAGGCGACGCTATAAAGCAGGGGACGGGAAATTTTTGGTGTGTTTTCCCATCAGATGAGGGAATTAGATAAAATTAAGCATCGAGGTTAAGACCAGTTTCAAACTAGCCAAGCTTTTTACTTCATCTAGGGTTCAAGTACCATCTAAGATCATGTTAGCGCAATATTCCCTGACCATTGCTGAAACCTTGACGAGATGGCGGTTAATTTGAAGATCGTAAATTTTCTACATATATCTAGTTAAATGTTCAATGTTCGATAAAATTGATAACAACTTGAGAGCTTTTTTCACATCCCTATTAGGGGCTATTATTTTCTATACAATTATTCCCTTACCGGATCATTGGACAAAAAATTTTCAAGCCATCGCCCGTTGGTCCCCTATCATTGGTTTAGGGATAGGGGGGTTATTAGGAAGTATAGATATGCTTCTAAACTGGATAGGATTTCCTTTAACCGTGGGTAGTGCTTTAATTATCGGTTTAGGAATTTATTTGACTGGCGGTTTACATTTAGATGGAGTAATGGATAGTGCCGATGGTTTAGCCGTTACCGACAGCCAAAAACGCTTAGAAGTGATGCAGGATAGCGTTACAGGAGCCTTTGGAGTCATGGCAGGGGTAATGGTCATTGTGCTTAAGATCGTCGCTCTGAGTGCCATTATTGACCATCGTGGTTGGTTTTTAATGCTTGCCTACGGTTGGGGACGATGGGGACAAGTTAATGCCATCGCCTTTTATCCCTACCTCAAACCCACTGGAAAAGGAGCCTTTCATAAACAGTATCTACAAGTTCCCCAAGATTTATGTTGGGGGTTAATGGGTTTATGGGGAACAACAGGGGTATTTATCGCTGTTAACCCTGAGTTATGGCAGTTAGGGTTAACGGGAACAGGGATCGGGATGGCGATCGCCTTGGGGGTGGCAGCTTGGTTTAATCGTCGGTTTGGGGGTCATACAGGAGACACTTACGGTGCAGTGGTAGAATGGACCGAAACCTTGATTTTGTGTCTGTTATCAGTTCACAGGCCGTAAACGAGTAACGTTGAGGCGAAATTTACCGCCTCCGGTTTCACCAAAAGCACGAACACGGATGATATAGCGGCCGGTTTCGGTGATGCGAGAAAATAACAAAGAGTTGGTACTACCGTCAGGCCCATCATCATTTTCGGCAACGGTAGCACCATCAGCCCCTAACAATAAAACCACACTATCAAATTCATCGGAAGTCAGATCGATAGCTACCTGATCCCCTCTTTGTAGTTGTATCGTATAATCTTTAGCAAAACCACCTTCCCCCGTGGGAATATCTTGATCCGTCAAGCGATCTGAGATCGGTCCATCGGATTTTATACTAATGGGACTATAGATGCGTTGTTGTCCCCGCACCGGTAAAGTAGTTAATCCCAACATCAGAGAAAATAAAGCGATCATTAAGGAACGAGAGAAGGTTTTTCCAGACAAATAGCTCATATTATCAACAATACTTACACACACTCCCGTATAGTGTATCGAATGTCTAGGGATTGGGATCAAACTTTACCCTAAATAAGCCAAAAATTTAGGAAATTTTTATGATTAGTATTTATGATAATCTAAATTTAAGGAATTGGAGCTAAAGCAATGTCAGACTTTCCCAACTATAGCGATCGCATGAAAGAAGACTTAGAAAAAATTAAACAACAAGAACTACAAAAAAAGTCTAAACAGCAACAGGAAATGGAACGCGATCGCCGTTTAGTTCAACAAGAAGAGGATTATAAATTACTACTGAAACAACAAAGAGAATTAGAAAGAGAAAAAGCTAAGTTGCGAGCAGAAATTAGACGCAGAAAAGCTCTTAAGGAAGAACAGGAAAGAGTTAAACAAGATGAATTGAATAGGGAAGAAAAACGACGACAGCAACTTGAATACGATCGACAAAAAATTAGACAACAAGAATCATCTAAAAAATCACCAACTCCCCATTATCAACCTAGTTATTCCCCCCCTCCTAAGTCTAGTCTCGAAGAACAATTAAAAGAACTAGATAAACTAATTGGACTAAGCCATTTAAAAGATGAAGTTCGTCAATATATTAACTTTATCAAAATTCAACAATTGAGGGAGAAACAAGGTTTAAAACCTATTCCTATTACCTTACATTCTGTCTTTTGTGGTTCTCCAGGTACAGGAAAAACAACGGTTGCGAGGTTAATGGGGCAAATTTATCAACATTTAGGAATCCTGAAAAAAGGACATTTGATTGAAACAGATAGATCGGGAATGGTAGCTGGATATGTGGGACAAACAGCGCAAAGAGTGGACGACTTAGTTAATTCTGCTTTAGATGGTGTTTTATTTATTGATGAAGCTTATGCTTTAAAACCTGCCGATCCTGGTAATGATTTTGGTCAAGAAGCCATCGATATGTTATTAAAAAGGATGGAAGATTACAGAGATAGATTAGTTGTTATTGTAGCAGGTTATGGGGATGAAATGACCCGTTTTATTAATTCAAATCCTGGCTTGAAATCTCGGTTTAGTCGTTATTTTTATTTTGAAGATTATACCCCCCAAGAATTGGTAGAAATATTTTATATTTTTTGTGAGCGACATAATTACACTTTAACCGAAGCAGCAAAAGAAGTATTATTGACCCGATTCAAGGAATTATATGATTATAGAGATAAAAGTTTTGGCAATGGTAGATTAGTTAGAAATATGTTTGAAAAAGCTATTGAAAAACAAGCTAATCGTTTAGTTAATACTCCTGATGTTAACCCTTATGTTATGCAACAAATATTACCCGAAGACGTTGAACAGTTAATAATTAATAATTAAACTGTTGAGTAATCTTTTTAGGGTGGGTAATGCAGGTAGAAATCTCTTAATAACCATTGTTTCTTATACTTAGAATTGCCCACCAACTATTTATTTAAGTTACTAGATTAGCAATAAAACTTGTAGGGGTAAACGGCCGTTTACCCCTACCTAGATATTTTTTCTCATAGTGTTAATTTTATATGATGTTATGGGAATACTAATATTATGTCATTCAGGATGTAACACAATCTTCTAGATTGTGAGAAATGCTTATTTTGACATTAACCTATTAACTATTTATTCTCTAGATGAGGTTTTTGATATGTCTTTGAATAAAGATTACCGTGCTATAGTTGAAGAAGAGAGAAAAAAATTATCTAATTATTATGGACACCCTGACTCAGTTGAGTCTCAACTAAAAAGATTAAAACAAGAAATGGGTATTTCTTCTAAAATCAATAGTCATAATTCAACTAATAAGATAAATAATAATCCAGATAATAATAATAATGAAATATAAACTATTTTAAAAGATTTAAAAGAATTAATCGGACTCAACCATTTAAAAGATGAATTTCGTCAATACATTAACTTTCTCAAAGTTCAACAATTGAGGGAAAAACAAGGTTTAAAACCTATTTCTATCACCTTACATTCTGTCTTTTGTGGTTCTCCAGGTACAGGAAAAACAACGGTTGCGAGGTTAATGGGGCAAATTTATCAACATTTAGGAATCCTTAAAAAAGGACATTTAATTGAAACAGATAGATCAGGTATGGTAGCTGGATATGTGGGACAAACAGCCCAAAGAGTGGATGAATTAGTTAATTCTGCTTTAGATGGGGTTTTATTTATTGATGAAGCTTATGCTTTAAAACCTGCCGCTCCTGGCAATGATTTTGGTCAAGAAGCCATCGATATGTTATTGAAAAGGATGGAAGATTACAGAGATAGATTAGTAGTTATTGTTGCAGGTTATGGAGATGAAATGACCCGTTTTATTAATTCAAATCCTGGCTTGAAATCTCGGTTTAGTCGTTATTTTCATTTTGAAGATTATACCCCCCAAGAATTAGTAGAAATATTTGACACTTTTTGTGATCAACACAATTACACTTTAACAGAAGCAGCCAAAGAGATATTATTAACCCGATTCCAGGAATTATATGATTATAGAGATAAAAGTTTTGGCAATGGTAGATTAGTTAGAAATATGTTTGAAAAAGCTATTGAAAAACAAGCTAATCGTTTAGTTAATATTCCTCATATTAACCCTTATGTTATGCAGCAAATATTACCCGAAGATGTTGAAAAATTAACAATTAATAATTAAACTGTTGAGTAATCCTTGTAGAGTGGGTAATGCAGCTAGAAATATTGTAGTAAGAATTATTTTTATACTTAGCATTGCCCACCAACTATTTATTTAAGCTACTAGTGCAGCTTAGC
>Ga0064013_1019_pt1 | contig 150300 bp, 129 predicted proteins | sample CrowatWCoCulture_FD_61583 | JGI IMG/M metagenome (GOLD analysis project Ga0064013, IMG submission 61583) | Marine cyanobacteria communities from the University of California, Santa Cruz, USA, analyzing cyanobacterial DNA methylation -... | ecosystem: Host-associated > Microbial > Bacteria >...
TCTTTCTGTCTCAATTCTGGCTTGATTTAATATGCCTAAATCCGTTGGGTATTTGATGTCTGCTGGCGCACAAGTCGCATCTAAAATTAGTTTACCTTTATTTTTTATTTTTTCTCCTTTTTCTTGGAGACAATCCTTTTTTTTTACTTCTTTATTACTCTTGTCTATTTCTCTTTTTACTATTTTTTATTGATTTTGTTTATCAATTCTCCATCAATTCTTTTCCTAAAATGAACTAGCATTGAAGATTCCAGTGGTGGCTCTTGTTGATAACAATTTAAACCTATAAAGTATTGTAGATAGGGATTTTCTCTAATCTGTTCTATAGTTTCTCTATCACTTGTTCCTAATTTTTCCTTAATAATTAATGTCCCTAATGCCATTCTAAATAGTTTGGCTGGCGCACCTTTTTCTGCTGAAAAAAGTTTAGCATATTCTTCCTCAAAATCATCCCAAGGTATCAACTCTGCCATGATTACCCAACGATTATTGGGGGACAATTTGCCCTCGAAAGGTAATTCAAATTTTTCTGGGGGCGGTAAAGGTTGCTCCTCTTTTCGATACATTTGTTCTTGACCAACAACTGGGAGGTGTTTCTACCAATTATAGCGGTTTGTAGCCGACAAAGCTGATCTTTTTTGCGATCGCGAATATGGGTGTAACCTTTTAAAGAATAGGGTTTTGCTTTTATTCAGCAAACCCTAATTACAGGTTTACTTGCTTCTGGTTTACCCTTAACAGGAATGTTACTTTATCCCCCTTTAAGATTAAGACAATTAAAAGCTCAATATCGCCGTCAAGAATCTAAAAAATTGATTGAACCGTAACAGTTTTAATTTAATACAGAGTTTGGGCATAATAGTATTATGCCCCTACGAGGATGAGAATTTATGAATGATTTGTTGTAGGGGTTTAATACTATTAAAACCACTCCACCTGTGTATAACATCAAAAAATCATGCTAACCACTGACAAACCTACTAACCCAAAAGCTGATCGAGTTGTTTTATATCATATTGGTTGGCAACAATTTAATAACTTATTAAAAGACTTAGGAAATAACCGTTCCGCTAGAATAGCTTATGATCAAGGAACATTAGAAATTATGACCCCTTTACCCGAACATGAATATTTTAAAGAAAGAATCAGCGATACAATTAAGGATGCTGCTGACATATTAGACTTAGACTTTGAATGTTTAGGATCAAGCACATGGAAACGAGAAATTAAACAAGCAGGAGTTGAACCGGATAACTGTTTCTACTTCCAAAACGAACCCTTAATTAGAGGGAAATTAACCTTTGACTTAAATCAAGATCCTCCCCCAGATTTAGCTTTAGAAATTGATTTAACCAGTAAATCTTTAGATCGCTTGCCAATTTATGCTCGTTTAGGCGTTCCTGAAATATGGTGTTATGATTCTGGCAAACTAAAAATTTATCAATTAGAAAAAGAAACTTATATCGAAACAGAAAAGAGTTTTATTTTTCCTGCTCTTAACATTAAAGAAATTCCCAGATTAATTGAATCATACCGTGAGTTAGGAAGACATACTTTCCGCAAAGCTGTTAGGGAATGGGTGAAAGAACAAATTATGATTTAAGTCTTTTTCTCAATTTCAACTAAACGATAACGTTCAACATCATTAAGGTCTTTGAAAGAATGAATAAATTTTTCTTGATAACCCTTATTCTCGATAATTTCTCCATCCTCTCCTTTAGGGTTATCTCTATCGGACTCCCCATAAAGAAGATAAAGACAGCTAGTATTAAGAGTTTCTAATTTCTCCAAGTCTTTAATTTTCCATCTTCCCATATCTAATTTATTTTGAACAACATCTACCCCATATTGTTGATATTGACTGGGAGGCATTTGGGCAAAAAATGGGATCATGATATAAGCATAAGTTCCATAAACATGATCACTATAAACAATACATTCATAAGAAGTTTTTTCAGCATAGCTGATGGTTTCTCCTAAAGTTGATAACCAAACATCTGTATGCCAACGGGGATATTCAAAGACATATCGCTGAGAATAAATAACTAAATTAGCGAACATAACTCCCATGAGCAAAAATATGGCAGCCTTTTTCCATATACCTTGAGAAAAGTCAGTTATTTTACCAACAGCATAACCAGAAATAATCGCAAATAATGGAGTAACTAGTAAAGTCCTAACCGCACTCTCTGGAGAAATAAAAGCAGCAGGAATGGGGTATAATACTAACCATATATATAAGATCCATTTATGATAGGTTTTCTCTTTAATCAGGAGTAGTAAACCTGCCAAAATTAAGGGTATTTGAAATGAGTAAAGTCCGGCCATATTATTAATCTTATGACGAGGACTGGGATCACCTTCAAAAAACAAGAAATCTAAACTAAAATAGGAAAAATAATCACTAACAATTTTATTAAAATCTGTTTGAATTCCTACTGTATTAGCTCTAGCCATTCCTTCGGGAGATAATTGATAAATAATTTGAGGAATAAATAGAATAGAAAAAGCAATTAAAGCCCACGTTGTATAATATCGATTTTTCCAAAGATGTTCCCAATATATAGCACCTAATCCCAGTAAGAATAAAGGAATAAAAACTCTAGAAGAATTGTACGTATAGATACTAATACAAAATAGTAAACTTGAAGCAACTAACCATTTGGGCTGCTTAAAACTCTTGAAAAATAAGAAAAGACTTAAACAAAATAAACAGGGAACCAAAATCGCTCGAAACGTGACACGACTAAAATGTATATGCCAGGGTAATATTGCTAAAAATAGAGCAGATAAGAGACCTATTTTTTGATTAAAAATTTCTTTAGCAAGATGGTACACTATGAAAACTGTTAAGGTTCCAATCACAGCGGAAGTAATTCTTGCTCCAAAAGTGGTTAATCCAAATAGTTTAATGAAGGGAACCATGAGGTACGTATAAAGTCCTTCACGGTAATCATTAGCTGATTTAAAATACCACGGTAAAAACTCTCCATATTGATCCCGTAAAGTATGAAGAATTGAATAAGCATCGTAAGCATTGGATGCTTCATCGGTAAACAAACCACTGGGTATGCTTCCTAGAAATACTACTCTTAATAGTAAAGCGGTAATTAAGATAGCTGGCAAATAGAGGGAAGTATTTTTAAATTTAGTTAACATTTTACAATTTAAGATTTTTGGCTAAGAAAACAGAAAAAATCAGTAAACTACCTATTATTTTAAAATTTTTCTCCCTTGACATTTCTCCGCAACATATTCAGGACTTATATCAAACTCTCCTTGAAGAGAATAATTGCGAGGAGGATGGAAATAAGAACTATAGAAAAAAGTATGAGGTCCTTCACCAACTAAGCAAACAGACTCACCATCTTTTATCTTTGCCAGCACTTCTTGAGACACATTAGGCTCGATATAATCTGATAAGGGAGAAAAGGAAGGCTTGCTAAAAAAGTAATTTGTTTTCTCCATAAAAATAAACATAAAAGCTGCTGCAACTAAGGCAAAATATTGTGGTTTAAGAATTCGTTTATCGGGTAATAAGTCTAGATTATGACACAGTAAATAACAATTTAGAGAAACAAAAACTATCATCCAATACATATAGTATCGAAGTTCATAAGCTTGAGGCATCAATGGTGTTAATGCTGTCATAATCAACATTAAAATCATAGCGACTTTAGCCTGAGCATTGAAGTTTCTGATGCACAAATAAATAAATAAACAGAGGTTAACTAGGACATAACCGCCAAAATAACCACCGATACCAAATCTTTCTTCATCCCACGAAATAAAGTCCATAGCTAAAGTCCAAGGCCAAGGTCTTCTATCATCAAAAGCATTAATTTCCAATACCGACCTTCCCCAGCGTAGATGTGGAGGAAGCTTTCTTATATTTTCGTGCATGAAATTAGGAGCAGCTTCGTTATGATTGAGAACTATGCCAGCAATCTCAACTTTAACGGGATAAAATGGATTTTGATAAACAATGATATTTTTGATTGGAGTCGCAAAAATCAATAAACTTGCTAATAAACATAACAAGAAACTCTTAATTGCACGAGGACTATTAATTTTTTCATTTTCTGTTTGACCGTATTTCAAAATTACTTGTGGCAAAACTGTCAGCAAAATTAAACAAACCACAGGAATTAATTGAAATTTAATATGTGCCGCTCCTGCTGCTGAAGCGATAATAAGGAGAAACGTTTTGTTATTTAAGGAAATCTTATTAACATACAGTAGATAAGTTGTCAAAATTAAAATAGAAACACAAACATTCCCCGGTAAGTCAATATAACTTCTAGCTGCGTGCATATGAACCATCGGCACAGCTAACAAGGAGAGAGTAGCCAAATAAAAGGGTATTTTTAGATAAAACTTTAGATAAGAGATGATAGTAATTAGACTAAAAAAAGCGAGTAAATTGGTTGCTTCTGGTCTTTGAAATATTTTCCAAAAAAGTCCTTGTAAAAAGTTGGCTAATAGGGGAAATCCCTTGAGACGATGTTCTAAATTGTATTCAAAAGTATATTGTTCGGGGGAGATAATACCCCAAATCCTAGCAGCAAAAGGAAGATGATACATATAGGCATCTCCCCCATAGTTACCATCAAAAAAGCTAATCTGAAAAATAGAAAATAGTATAGTAATAGAACCGACTGTTAACAATATTTTCAGGGTTAACTGAGAAACTATCTTGGATAGAAAATGGTTAGTGTTTTTGTTATTTTGTAAAATAGGAAATGTTATACTCAGTAGTCCTCCTATTCCTAAAAAAGCTCTAATTTTTCGTAATAGTGAGCCGTCAATATATCCGAAATAACCAACTATTCCCAACATTAATGCTAGGGAAATTAAGACTAAACCAAGAAGTGTTATTTTTTGTTCTCTTAGTCCAAAAATAAACGGAATATTTTTGAGGGCTGGCACAGCAACATATACCAGGGATGATGTAGTTAAAATGATGATGCCGAACACGAAACTAATCAGAGGAATAAACATAATTTTGAAATTTTAGTTTATATACTCTGGATTAGAATTAATTTCTAATCCAGCTTAAAGTTTATACTTAGTGCTAGAATCAAATACTATATATAAAGATTAGTGGGCAAGTTTTTGAAGTCGCTAATCTCAATAATTCTTGCTCCTTGGACTGACAAAGTATCGTCAAAGGTTTCATGAAGAAAGTCGAAATAAAGGTCTATTTTTGATGTCTCAGAAAGATGAATCACCCAATCACGATAACTAGAAGCCAATAAATTACTATAAGCGTGGTAACGAAAAATAGGTTTATCCCCTACTTTAACCCCACAAGTTAAGTCATTATCGGTTCCCTGTGCCGTAAAAACAACATCGATTAAGTAGCGTCCTTTATCCAAAATTAAAGGTGTTTTTAACCCAATAGAACCGTTTTCTTTGCTATAAAAATTAGAAGCATCTAGGGTGGTTCCTTCTCGGAAGCTAAAAGGGGGATTGTAAGGTACTTCTGATAAACGTTCTTGATGGATATAAAGATTGTTGCGGATAGCGACTCCTGGGGGATAATCTTGGGCATTTTCGATGGTTTGATAGGTATTCAAATCAATAGAAATATACCCTTTCTCTAATAAGAAATCTAAACAACGAGTATCTTCTGGCTGGGTTTCTAAAATTAAATGGGGCTTGGCCGATTCGATGGTTTTGGACATTCCTTTAACGGCATCAAATTCTGCCCCTTCGATGTCCATTTTAACTAGATTAGGAACTAATTTGATATGTTCAACAAAATCATCTAGAGCAATAGTTGAAACCTCATAACCTTGAGTTCCTGTTGATTGTTCTGCGTAGATGCTATCGTTGAGATGACTGCCTAAATAAATGGGAACTTTACTGTAGGATTTGTAATAGACTGCCGCATGAAATAACTGCACATTACTACACCCACTAAGGACAATATTACGCTGACATTTATCAACAATACGGGGACTAGCTTCAAAGGAACAAACCACCCCTTTAGGTCCCACCATTCGAGACATAACGGTGCTTAAACCTCCAAAGTTAGCACCCACATCAAAAACTACATCACCAGGACGGCATAAGTCTCTCAAGGCTAATTGTACAGGAGGTTCCCAGAAGTTGCCCTGATACCAGGGAGAAATACCATACATTCGTACTTCTTCTAGTTTCTGATTGAGTCCTAATTGTTGATCAATTTCTGGGGCTAAACCTTTACTTAGTTTTGCTTTTAACCATTCTTTCAGTTGTTTCATGATTCAGTTTTCTCCAATTTAGTTAACCATAAAAATGCGTGTTGTTCGTGACAATTATCGTTAAAAATACGATAATCTGGCTTTAATCCTAAGCTTTTTTCTTCATCCCAGGTTGCTAAATGTTCTTGTTCGATTTGTTTGGCTAACTTCCGAGTTTGTAGAACTCTGCTTAACGGGGGAAATCGAGATAATTTAGGCATCCAATCTAAAGAACGATAAGCTTGTAATAAGGTTTCAATTCCTTTGAAATACTCTAGAACTTTTGATTACTGCGATAAAAGGTTTGACCACCGCCAACCTTACTAAATAAATCGAAATCAGCAATCAGGACTTTCATAAGATACTAATTAATCACTTTTTTATAGTTTCGCCTTGGTTGACAGAATCAATTAATTCTTGGTTTAAGGCTAATGATGGCATCCGTAAAATACTAAGCACAATTTAAGGGTTTGTCAACTTATTTTATCGGAAGTCAGTGAGTTGAATGTTTAACCTTAACTTAGTTTATGATAACTAACCTAAGATTATCGGCTTTTCGTCATAGAAAATATAATCTAAAATAGAGGTCAATGATGTTGCTGACGTTGACTCATTGCCAAAAGTTCCCTGAGAAGGCAGTTATCAGTTATCACCTCAATAGAAAAGTTCGTAGTGAAGGCTTTAGCCATCATGAGGACTATCTTTATCATCTATTAGGACTAACTACAAACTAGGGAAATTCAAGATTTTAACTTTTGAATAGTAGAAACTAAAATGACTTGCATACTATCTACCTATTTATTTATTTAATTCTCTTAATAAAAAAACGTAGAAGGTAAAATCAACTATTACTTCTACGTTCTTAACTCTAATTTTTTGAAATTAAATTAGAACTTAAAGGTAGTCCGTAAAACCCCAACCCAAATAGTATTGTTATCTTCATCCCCTTCAGGGTTGATCACAGTGTAGAAACCAGGGGTTAATAAGATACCATCTGCAAGAGGATACTTATACTGAGCCTCGATGATATAAGGAGTATCTCTGTCAATAGACTGTAAATCTCCAGGAAGGGTTTCAACCCGTTCAGCAGTAACGTATTGTCCACCACCAACAGAAAATACAGCACCTTCCTTAAAGATATCCACAGCAGACAAAATAGCTGTCCAAGTCCATAAATCAGCCCCTAAACCACGGCGATCTTCTCCATTAGCCGGGTTAGCAACACCTTGAGCGCGGGCTAAAGCATAGGCACCAGTAGCGTATAAATGGAACGTATCATTAATACGCCAATCTCCTGTTATACCGTAACTATCTCGATTAGTGGCTACGTCAAAGAAGGGATCACTAGCCACACGGCTACCATTACTAGAGGAAGTATTAACATCATCCTCAGTGAAGTGGGAAAACACATAGGTAAAACTGATGTCTAAACTATCAGTGGGATAAATACTTAACTGACCCCCTGTACTATAGGAACCGTTAAATAAACCTTCCCCTAAGTCGGGGCTATTTCCGTTATCTGCTAGGTAAAGACCCCTGACTACAAAAACATCGTCCCAGAACTTGTATTCCGCACCAGCACCGATCCCTTCCGGTCCACGGAATAGTAAGGGGTTACGACGGATGAAACGGGACAAAGCACCGCTTCCAGAACTAGCTAAGAATGGGTTACCTACATCAAAAATGTTGTCAATATCTAAGGCATTGGTTCCTACCCAACCACGGAACTTACCGATGGGGAAGCGATAGTAAACATCATTTAATTCCACATCAGCATCATTAGACGCATCGTGTCCTAAACGGGCCATGGTGGTTCCCATTGCCCGATCCCATCGGGGAATGGTTCCAGTTTGAACACGAACCCTTAAACGGTCTTTTCCGTAGAAACTACTGTCAAAATTGAGTCGAGTCCGGAAGGCTAAAGTGGCATTATCATCAGGTCTTCGGGTTGCTCTGCGTCCGTCTGCCCCAAAGTTAAAGATAGCATCCCGTTGACGAGAATCGATCGCCCGTTCTCCAGATGCAGAGGAGAAGGTAAACAAGACTTCCCCTCCTAGTTTAGTGGTGGTAGAAAACTGATGATCTTCGAGGAAAGCAACCCGTGATTCTAAGTTATCCACCCGTGATTTTAGGGCCATTAACTCTTGTTCAAATTCTTGGGCCAACCGCTTTAATTTTTCGATATCTTCCCGTAAAACGGCGACATTTTCCTGTAATAACCGTTCGATGGTGTTTAAACAAGCGTTTAAACCGGCAGCAAACTCCCAACGAGACGTAGCGCGGTTGCCTCGGAAGGTGCGATCGGGATAGCCCACAATACAACCATAACGCTCTACTAAACTCCTTAAAGCTTCGTAGGCCCAGTCTGTAGGGGAAACGTCTCTTAACTCAGAAATATTGGTAACTTGGGACATTCCATCCCCACTGGTGTTATCCCAAAACTGTTTACTGGTGTCTCGGTTTAAAGGAGTGTTGAGGGTTGGACGATTTTGTAATACCCCTAAAGCTTCTTCAGGGGAAATGATCTCCCCTTGAGTTTGGTTTAGTTGGCTTTCATCGGGAACAGCGATCGCACTTTGAGCAGCGATCATCGATAAGACTGCTACACCGGATGTCATTTTGAGACATTGGGAGAATAATTTCCGCACTTTTGCGTTCCTCACGCCTAAAACTAATAAGCCTAATTGATGTTTTGGGAACAATTTCGGCTATTAATACTAATCTAATGGTTAGTTAAGAGAAGATTGTCAAATCATCATCTTTTATTATTATTTTCCTGAATTTTTCTCTATCCTTTCTCTATCCGCATTAACGTTAGTGAGCAGGATGCTCACACTCCCCCTGCTCCCCCTGCTCCACACTCCCCACTCACCCCCGATGGCCGGTAACAATATAGGAGACACGCTGAGCAATATTAGTAGCGTGATCAGCCATTCTTTCTAGATGACGAATCATCAGAGCAAGGAGTAAAAATGGCTCAATTACCCCTGGAATACTGTGCTGATAAGCTAAATGATGATAGAGTTCCTCGTAAGCATCATCCACGGTATCGTCTAACTTTTTCACCCGTTGGCCGGCACCGGCATCTAAGTCTGCCAAAGCCACTAAACTGGTAGCCAACATCATTTGAGCATGATTAGACATCATGGCAATATCGTCCATACAATCGTGGGGTTCGTAGGCAAATAATTTAACGGAAATTTCCCCTAAATCTTTGGCATAATCTCCAATCCGCTCTAAATCTCTGACTAATTGCATAAAAGCACTCAGAAGACGTAAATCTTGAGCAACAGGAGATTGTAGGGTCATTAATGTCGCACAGTCTAGTTCGATTTTACGATAGTAACGGTCAATTTTTTTATCGAGAATAGCAATTTTGTGGGCAGCATCAATATCTCTTTCAAACAAAGCTTGATGACTGAGTCGGAAAGATTCTTCTACTAAGGTTCCCATGCGCAAAACTTCTTGTTCGAGTCGTTTCAAACAACGTTGAAAATACGTATTTTCTGGATAATTTTCTGGGTAAGAGACATTCACAACACTATTTTTAACCTATACCTAATACTACTTGATTAAAAATTTAATTTAGACCTATATCTACCATAGTCTTTTTTCTCTGCAAGTTACAACAATTTGCAACATAAATTTATTGTCAGATTATATACTTTAACAGCAAGAAGTTAAGAAATCACTAACACTTTAAGGGGTTTTGGTTAACATAATTTCTATCCAAGCCCCTCCTGTATCAGGATGATTTTTAGCTGTGATTGTTCCCCCGTGAGCTTCGATAATTTCTTGGACAATCGCTAGTCCTAAACCGCTTCCTGATCTGACAGATTGATCATCTACTCCTTGTCGGGTGCGAGAGGTATCCCCACGATATAAACGATTAAAAATATGGGGTAGATCCTTATCTAAAAAACCTGTTCCTTGATCGAGAATACTAATTTCTCTGGTTTGCTCATCTTGATTATCTCGGAGATTGACAAGAATTTCACTGTTATTAGGACTATGTTTAATACTATTATCAAGAAGATTAATAAAAACTTGAATTAAACGAGAGCGATCGCCGCTAAATTGTAATGTTTTTGCTCCAGAAATCCTTAAATTGATTTGTTTTTCTTGGGCAAGGGGTTCTACTACTTCCCAGGCTACCAATAGTATATCGTTTAATTCTAATAGTTCTAAGCGTAAATTTTGGTAAGGATTGTCTTGTATTTGACTCAATTCTAACCAATCTTCAACTAAATTAATCAGACGCTGGGTTTCTTGTCCCATTTGCTTTGCTCGACGGCCTTCGGGATCTGCTAAACGTCTTTCTAACCACTCAGAAATCAGGGAAATTGATGTTAAAGGAGTGCGTAACTCATGGGTGAGATCGGATAAAGCACGATCACGAGAACGGGATAACTCCACTAGGGGTTGTTGGTTATGAAGATAGACAACAACTTGTCCTTGAGGTAAGGGATAAGCAAAGCCTTTTAAAGCTACAGAACTGCTATTTAGGTTATTTTTTGGGTAATTCTGGTTTTGATGTCCTTCTGGTACGTAATTGGTGGGGTAGAATGTCCACTCATTCACTTGAAGACTTTGAGTTTGCCGAGTTTGTTCGATTAGTTGATCCAATTCATAGGAACGAACTAACTCCAGTAATAAACGAACTTGTCCAGGTTGCCAGCGATCAATTTGCAATAAGTGCTGAGCTTGTTGATTACACCATAGTAACTGATTTTCTTGATCTACCCGTAAATAAGCAATGGGGGCGATCTCTAAAATCTCCTGTTTTAATGCTAATTCTTGTTGTTGTTTGTGGTATTGTTCTTTAATATAGCCAATTTCCCTCTTAATTAGAGTTATTACTGGTAAAGCTCCCAATAAATCTTGTGTATCAGGACAGAAGGTTAAAACGTTCTTTAATTGAGCTTTTAGGTGATAACGGCTCCAAATTAGAATCATCATCCCTAAGAGAAAGCCAAGAATAAAAGAGTACAAAATTACACAGGGGGTTTGACAGCAGTTTTCAATTGAGTGTATCAAAATTTGGCTTAACTGAGTGACGGGGTGACCCCGGATTTCTCACAAATTAATTTGAAAGCCCAATCCAGAGATGAAAAATGATAATTTTTAGGACTAATAGAAATTTTGAATATAGATGAATAAAAAAATTGACTTTGATTATCCAAAAATTGAGTTTAAGAGGGAATAATTATATTAACTTTTGATTTTCTCCACGATAAATAAGACTAAATGAAAGTATCAGTCAGTCAACAACTTATGATAGATATCTTTTTTGAAAAACAACTTATTCTACTTATCCAGTATTAGGAATAGTTTTAATTCTTTTGTTAGCAATAGACAAAATATCTTGATAAGGACAAGCACTAGCTATAGCGATAATAATTCTTCTACAACTAATCTTTATTCTGGCTCCCAACTTAAGAAGATTTAGACGTATTCTTCCCACAGTTGCTTTAGCCAATGAAGTTTTTTTTTAAACAGTGTTGACGAAAAGCATTTATGAGAACATAAGCCCAGGAATGTATCCATAATCTTAGTTTATTACTTTGAAATGTTTGAGTTGAAGTTCTATCAGCTAACAAGTCTAATTGTTGTTCTTTAATCCGATTTTCCATCTCGCCTCTCGGACAGTATTTTTTTGTATAAAGTTTTGAGGGTGGAATTTTTGAAGCGGGCAAAGATGTCACCACATGGCGCATTTTTAAGCCATCACTTCCATAACAAACTTTTGTCACTACTCTTCTTTGACAACTCCATGACTTTTCTGTTTTATAACGAATAGAGCGATACCAAGTAGAAATTGGTACTAATTTTTTAACTTCTTCTAAATCTTCTTTTTTCTGAAATAAACTATCCATTAATTCAGTTATTGGAGCTAGTTTTTTTTCATATTCATGTTTGGCTTTTTCAATTACATCATCCGCTCGTAACTTAAGAACGCCATTTATTCCCATAGCTATAACATAATCAACTAAAGGCTGATTTTCACAAAAATAGAAGATTTCTTCACGGGCATAGGCACTATCACCCCTAACTAGGATATGAGTCTCTGACCATTTTTCTCTAATTAGTCCGATAATTCTTTGTAATTCGTCTAAGGCTCCATCGGCTGGATCTACATTAGATGAACGAAGTTTAGCAACTAATAAATGATGCCCACAGAAAATATATAAAGGAGCATAACATACTCCGTGATAATAACTATTAAAAAATGGCCCTTCTTGATTACCATGTACTTGGTCATCCGTGACATCCATATCTAATATAATACTTAAGGGAGGTTTTTTATAAGACTCTAAAAAAAAAATTCGACAAAAGATTTTTCAATGGCTTCAAAGTTGGGTTCTATTTTATGATAACGACTCGTTTTTTGGTCGAGAATAGTCTCAGGACAATATTCCAATCTATTAATTGTACTTTTTCCAGCTAACCATCCCTTTTTATCTTCAAGTTCATTAAGCTTTTCTAAAGCGATCTTAAGGGCAGGATCGTGACGTAATTTATCATGGTCATTGACATCTTCATAGCCTAAAATAATTCCATAAAGCCTTTGTGCTAATAACTCATGAACGGAATGATCTACATAAGATTGATGACGATGATCTTGAAAACAGTTACCAAACTTCTCGGTAATTCCCAGTTTTTTATCCAACTCAGCTATCCAGACAATCCCCGCATCTGAAGTGATTAGTCCCCCATCAAAATTAGCGATTATTTCTTTTCCTTTCTGTTTACTAAAGTTGATTACTTGACGAGGGGTTCGGGGATGACTGGGACTCATTAAATCAGTTTAAGGTAAATTGCTTTAATAATTAAATTATAGCATATTTTATTCTAACAATCTAGTACTATTAGAGATTTTATTAATAATTTTTTTGGAAAAATGAGTGATTGATTTATCTTTTCATCTTTGTCTAATTCGGGTTGATTTTAACTTAAAATCTGACAACAGACTGTTGGTTGGGGAAATCTGCGATCGCTCTGTTCAAACCCACTTCCTGTAAGGCTTCTGTGTTTGGCGATCGCAGATTTTGTGAGAAATTCGGGTGACGGGGTGACGAGGAGTTTGGGGAAAAATTTTAGAAATACTTAATTACTTGATTATTAGTCATTAATTCAGTAAAAAACGTCTCCTTTCAAAGATAAAAATCAAAAGTTTTATTTTTGTATTCTCTTTCTTTTTAGAAAAAAATAATTATCCATTATCCATTATCCATTATCCATTATCCATTATCCATAATAATAAAGATAGAAAAATGCCTCTTATAATTGCTCACCGTGGTGCCAGTGCTTTTCGTCCTGAACATACCTTAGAAGCTTATGAATTAGCCATTGATTTAGGTGCAGATTTTATTGAACCTGACTTAGTTGTAAGCAGAGATAGGGTATTAGTTGCACTTCATGAAAATGAATTATCAGAAACGACAAATGTAGCTGAAATTGATGATTTTTTTGAGAGAAAAACAACTAAAATAATTGATGGTAATTCTGTCACTGGATGGTTTGCAGAAGATTTTACTTTGGCAGAATTAAAAACCCTTAGAGTTAAAGAACGCATCCCTAATATTCGACCTAATAATAAACAGTTTGATGGTTTATTTGAAATCCCAACTTTCAAAGAGATTATTGATTTAGTTAAAAATAAAAGTAAAAAGATAGGTCGTAATATCGGGATCTATCCAGAAACAAAACATCCAACTTTTTTTGACAAGGAGGGAAGATTTTTTACTGGAATTGAAAATGATAAGCTAATCAATATTTGTCTAGGTGAGTTACTAATTAATACCTTAATTGCAGAAAATTTTATAAATCCTGACTATATATTTATTCAGTCTTTTGAGTTTGAGAATTTGATTAAATTAAAAACAAAGATTCTGCCAAAATTCTGTTTGAATATTCCCTTGATTCAACTTTATGGTTCTACTATTTTGCCAGCAAAAAATAGTTTTCAATATCCTTATGATATTATTTATAATCATCGAAAAGGGGTGGATATGTTAGAAATTTATGGCTGTTTAATTGATAGTTATAAAAACAGTTTATCCGATAAAATAATAGGATATGGAAACCTAAATAGGGTTTGCTGAAAAAGTTTCTCCAAAATTTATGCCACTTTTGACCAAGAATTTTCTGACAAATCAATAAGTTTTAGTACATAAAAATTGTTCAAAGTATAATCAAAATTAATGAAAGGCGGTTTAATGAGTTCTCTTGTTCTATCATTAGTAAATAAGGACAAAAAAAGCGACAAAAACTGCCTCAGAAGTTTAGAAAGATTGACAACTAAAAATGTAATAGCAATAGATGTAATGGAGGTTTCAGGTAGTTTTGTCATCACGAGATTTAGGCTAAATCTTCGTTTAGCTTGTCCAAACTTTCCCTCAATAGCATTACGGAAGCATTCATCGGAGTGGGCTTGTTTCTTTTCTTCTTCACTGACATTTTTCGGAGGTCTTCCTAACTTCGGACCACTGATTCTTATCCCTCTTTCCTTACACCAATTTCTGTTTTCCCTAGTTCGATAAATTTTATCTACATGGACGGATTCGGGATAATAGCCAAACGTTTCTTTATACTTTTCTACTTGTTCTTTAAAATGACAAGATTCATTGAAGTTTTCCCAACTTATTTTGTCTAGAAACACATAGTTATCTACACAGCTTACTGAGAGTTTAGCTCCAAAATCTATTGGTTTTCCTGCTTTTCCCCTCACTATTGGACGAATATGCCGTTGAGTTAAACTTACAATTCTTTGAGGAACACTCTGGGTCTTATTCTCCCACATTGACTGTTGTTGTTCATAAACTTTTTTGATAGTCTCTAGACAATTTTTCTGTCTTTTACTCAGATTTTCCAGGGAAGCCCCAGCTTGAATTAAGTCTTCTATATTTCCTAAATTTTTCTTAAGGTATTTTAACTGTTTCCCGATAGCTTTTCTTCTTTCTTGATAAGATACTTTTCGTTTTTTAGCTACTTTTAAGTATTCCTTTCTAGCAATTTTTCTAGAAGTTCTCGGCTTTTTTCTCAATTTTACTCTTAATGGTTTATAAAGATTATCTATTATTCTTTCTGTCTCAATTCTGGCTTGATTTAATATGCCTAAATCCGTTGGGTATTTGATGTCTGCTGGCGCACAAGTCGCATCTAAAATTAGTTTACCTTTATTTTTTATTTTTTCTCCTTTTTCTTGGAGACAATCCTTTTTTTTTACTTCTTTATCACTCTTGTCTATTTCTCTTTTTACTATTTTTTTATTGATTTTGTTTATCAATTCTCCATCAATTCTTTTCCTAAAATGAACTAGCATTGAAGATTCCAGTGGTGGCTCTTGTTGATAACAATTTAAACCTATAAAGTATTGTAGATAGGGATTTTCTCTAATCTGTTCTATAGTTTCTCTATCACTTGTTCCTAATTTTTCCTTAATAATTAATGTCCCTAATGCCATTCTAAATAGTTTGGCTGGCGCACCTTTTTCTGCTGAAAAAAGTTTAGCATATTCTTCCTCAAAATCATCCCAAGGTATCAACTCTGCCATGATTACCCAACGATTATTGGGGGACAATTTGCCCTCGAAAGGTAATTCAAATTTTTCTGGGGGCGGTAAAGGTTGCTCCTCTTTTCGATACATTTGTTCTTGACCAACAACTGGGAGGTGTTTCTACCAATTATAGCGGTTTGTAGCCGACAAAGCTGATCTTTTTTGCGATCGCGAATATGGGTGTAACCTTTTAAAGAATAGGGTTTTGCTTTTATTCAGCAAACCCTAAATAGTCAAAATCATCTAAAAATGTCAAGAAATTCGTTGATTTTTTTAGTAAGTGGTTTAGTTTCTGCATTGATCTCTTTTTCTAGTTATTCTCAACCTTGTCCTAGTCCCAGCAATGTTTTGGATACCAGTTATAGTTGGAGGCGAACCCACTGTGAAGGAATTAAGAAAGGAGAAGAAGAACAAACTCGTAACGGAAGTTTTCGTTTAGTTTCTTTCTCAACTGGGAAAATTCAGAAATATGATAATAGACTACACTTAAACATTCCTAGTAGTAACCCAAAGCAACTTAGATTAAAAATAGAATCTTGGTTTAACGATTATGAAGCAAATTGGCAAAAAGTTTCTCTTCCTTTCTCTTTAGAAACAAGAATTTTAAAACGGGAAAAAGTACCTCCAGAAAATTTAAGATTCCTTGCCTGGGAAAGGTTGAATAGTAATCAGAGTATCTATTTACCCGTTATCCATAATAATAATACTGCAACCACTTATGAGATAGTTTGGTATAGTCGCCATAAGACTAACATTAATCTTTTTGAAATTAGAAGTCAAAGTAATTAAACTATTTTTTCTTGTGGGGAGGATGTTAGTTATCCAGCTAATAATGAAATTTCCTGTCAATGGGAGGCTCAAAATACTCCAGTAGGAAAGTATTTAATGTATCTAGATATTGAACAATTTCCCTATAATAAAGATAAAAGAGAATTTACAAGAGAGATAACATTTTTCCATGATCCCCAATGGTTAAAGAAATGATAAGTTATGAATATTGTTCAAAAACTGTTTACATTAATAGTCAAAATAGTAGAAATCTTAAAACACTTAATAAAAATACTCTGGGGATTTATTTCCAGTATTGTTATGATTCTTTTAGGTGAACACAGAACCTTTTTTTTGAATTTAAAGCTTTTGATTGTTTCATTTTTATCAATCATTCTATTCTTTTTGACAAGTTTTTCGGCTCTTAATTATTTTGAGGGAGAAGTAATTACTAATCAGTTAACGTTCGTTTTAGATGAAAAGAAAAATTTTCTTAAAGGACTAGATGACCTTAATTTGAGAAAAATTAGTTTTTGGGGTTTACCTGAACTAGAATTATCAGGAGAAAAGTTTAATTATAAAAATTTTACTGAATTGAATCAAACAAAAGTTATTAAACTCAAAAAAATGAAGGTCAAAATATTACTCCTCAACTGGAAATAAAATCATCTAATAAGGAACAAGAAAAATTATTTAAAAGTTTTATTAATTGAGTTATCTAAATCAATCGCAGTTAATTGTCTCAAGTATGATAAGAGTCGTAATTTAATTGAGTTGTATCTAGATTTTGATATTGCAAAATCCTGTTCTTTTCAAACAAATTATAATGATTCAAAAAAAATTGCTGATATTGAAATTGAACTAGGTAATCAACCCTTTGATGTTACTTTACAGGGATATGAAATACAGCAACCCAAACTTCGTAATCAAACGAATTCAATGAAATTAGAATGGACACACAAATCTGGAAATAAAACCCTAGATTTTGAAGTGATTCACCCTCTTTTTATTGAACTAGAATTAAATGAAGATGAAACTAAAGACAATGATATTCTGCTTCAAAGAATTTTATCAGTTACAGATACTCGCTTATTTCATCAAGAACAGAAAGATTATGTTACCAACATTATCAAGGGTAGTGTTCGTATGACTGATCAAAAGCTGAATATTGAACCTAGTCAATTTCTACAGTTTCAAGGTGGGAAAGGAATTGAAAGACTATATAATATTAGTCTAACTTCTCAAGGAATTAAAGTCTTGTTTAATGGAACTGCTAGAAAAGTTTTGAGTGGACTTAATTTTGACTCACCTGGTTATAATATTCGAGGTGAGTTTTTGGCTAAGTTTATGTCCAAAGAACAAAGAATTGCTATAATAGGTTTTTTAATAGCTATAGTTTCTACTCTATTAATAGAATGGATTAAAGAATTTTCTGAAAAATTATCTAATAATAACAATGAAGATTAACTTAAGTTTGTTTAAAATCTCATCTTCTATCATCAGTTTATTGGTGATGGTTGATATTTTTACATTTACTCTGGTAAGTAATGCAGTAGAAAACAAAAAAGTGACAGCAGACTGTAGAACGATTCCTGATGTGGCAGATAATAGTACCGTAAAAATTAGTCCTGTTGACGATGAACCTAGTTCGGGGGTAATTATTTCTAAAAAAAGTAACATCTATACAGTTCTAACTGTTGCTCATGGTGTTAAATCTCAAGATATATTAGATTATAACCCTCTTAAGATACAGTCACGATATGATGAATATAATGTTATCGCTGGTCAACTGTTAGATGAAGGAGTTAAATCTCTTGATTTAGCAATTATTCGTTTTGAAAGTTCAAAAAATTATATACCTATTATTTTTGGAAGTTCTCAACAAACTCAAAAATGGGATAAAGTAACTATTTTAGGTTATCCCATTACTTCTACTAATAGGACTGGTCAACCACAAATTTATCCTCTAGAAACAACTCTTATAGAGATAAATGCTAACAGAGGAAAAGGATATGATATGAGTTATGCTGGGAATGGATGGGAAGGAATGAGTGGGGGAGCTATTATTAATGATTGCGGTAGATTATTAGGGATTCATGGTAGAGGTGATAGTCTAGGAACAATAAAAAATGAAGAAAGCAACGAAGAAATGTCCCTTAGAGGTCCCTTCGCAGCAGGTATTCCTATTGACTATTTTGTTAATTTATTACCTTTACCCAATTTAAAGATATCTGAAATTGCCATTAATATAAAACCTAATTTCAATTCATTAGTTAGTGAAGATGTACAAAAATCTTTCATTGATCTCGGTCTTTCTGAATTAGAGTCTAATAATTTGGGATCAGCAATTAGTTATTTTACCCAAGCTATTCAAAAAGATTCTAAAAATCATCTAGCTTATTCTTATTGAGGATTAAGTTATTCATTGATTGGGGATAAGCAGCAGGCAATTAAAGACTATTCAAGAGCAATTGAGTTAAATTCTAACTTATCGAATGCTAGATACAATCGAGGGTTAATTCTTTCCCGTGATTTGAAACAATACGATGAAGCTTTAAGGGATTTTGAGGAACTAATAAAAAGAAACCCCAGAGATGCAGATGCTTTGTTTGAAAGAGGAAATATTTATTTTCAAAAAGGAAATAAACAACAAGCATTAAATGACTATACGACTGCTATTCCTCTTAATAAACAGCTAGGAGACGCTTTTTATAATCGAGGAATTATTTATCATCAAAAGAAGAAAAATGAGCAAGCTTTAGAAGATTTAAGACGTGCAAGAGATATTTTTGCATCACAGGAAAATCTTAAAAAGTTTGGTCGTGCTAATGATGCAATTATGGACATTCAAGGAGGAGTAAAGAAATAGAGGTGTAGGTTGGGTTGAGGAACTAAGTTAAAATCAACAATAAATAAGGTTTTGTTGGGTTAAATGATAGTGAAAACCAACCTACAAAATCTAATTGACTCAACTAAAATACTTTCCAAATCTCCTCAACTTTTTGACGTAAATCGTCTATTTCTTCGATGACATTCTGGGTATCTTCTATTACGTCTTGTGTCGTTCGTGAAGGCGATTCCTCTACATTATTTTCAATGATTATCTCTTCAGGTACATTATTAGGGGAAGAAACATAAATTTTATTTTCTTCAATTGTTCCGAATAGCATTGAAGCATCAACAATATAAAAATAATGGTCTGTATATGCTTGCTCAGAATATTCAACTTCAATTGCCACACTATTCACATTCTTAATGTCAAGTGCTGCTGTGTGTAATTTTCCCCTAACAACCGTCCAGGGATCTTTTAATTGTCCATCTAGATAAATTCTAACCTGCATCGTATTTATTTTATAGTAATTTTCTCCATCTTCAATGCCAAATTTTAACCTTAAAGTTGAAGGATTATAGCCTCTAGATCGGATAATTCTACAAGACATTATCACCGTGTTTCCTCTAGAAGCATCCATCCTGAAAAGATATTCAAACGCTTGTTTACCAACCGAAACTAATTCACCATTTCCATACCGATGATCTCCTCCACTTTCCCTACAATGATCTTTTGATATTAAGGATCTTATATTAGGGGAATCCGTTGGCCGTTGACCATAACTTATTGGACTTATACCTAAAACTAGACCGAGAGAAATAAGTCCAGTTAACCCTAATTGTTGGATAGAATGAATTATTTTCATTGTTGACACTCCTCTATATCGATTGATTAAGTTAGATGATGATAATAAACTTGTTTAGATTAATTGTTAAACAGTCATATTATACTGAAAATTTGACGTTAGTGGTAATAATTTCTTTGTAATTGGGGGAATCTATCTGCACCTGAATTATGCCTAGCTCTGTACTAATTCTGTCATAACGACGGATCACTTCTGCACCTTTAGATCGATAAACAGTAAACCCCACATTAGGATTATTGCCAATACTAGGATCATTATCTCCTTGCCAGGTTGTAATATCTTCAAATAGTTCCTGTGTGGGTAATAAAAGTTCGCCAACTTCTGTAGGAGAAAATCGATGTTGTTCTTTTAATACTTTACTCGCTGTATTGATTCCCACAACAGTTGAGGCAGTAAAAATAGAAGGAGCAACATAATAATCTAAATCATTAGCGATCGCAAAACCAGGGTTAGGAATATGAGAACGAGAATCAGGATCAAATTCTCGCTTTTCATCTCCAAACATAATGCTTTGATCCCTAATTTTTCCATATTCCGTTCTTTGCTCTCTAAACCCATTTTCAGTTAACGTATTTTGAGCAACAGTAATCGCTTTTTCTGTAGCTGGTTTAGGGGTAAAAATTCTATCAATAATCCTAACTCCAGCATGAACTACCAAACCCGTAAGCATCTTACGAGAACTAGCATCTTTGATCAAAAAATCTAGGTTTAAAGACTCAGCATGTTTAGGAAAAAATATGCCCGAAGAAGTTGCACAAGAAGCACTACTTAATAACGCCAATTTAGTGAATTGTCGACGGTTTAAAGTCATGTTAATTTATCCCTCACAGCCTAAATCAAGGTTGAGGATCTATTTTAACGAGAACTTGCATGATAATTGTGCAAATCTTGACCTGGTACTAAAGCGCAATAGAAGAGTCGAGAATTAATATCTCACCCCTTGAGCAATTTCAACTTGTCACCTCAACGTGATATCATTACCACTGGTTTGCTATAAAACGTTGTATAGCGTTTTCTTTATGTCTGTATGCCATTGACCCAAACCATATCCCAAACTACCGAAACAGCATCAGCGAAAACTGATTCTATGCAAGACTACTATCGCTTGCAACGAAACCTGTTGTTGCTGAGTTTAGTCTTAACCGGAATTATTTTTGTGTCTGTGTGGAAATTCTACACCCTCAATTTAGCCCTCAACTACCTGTTAGGGGCTTGTGTTGGCATTGTTTATCTAAAACTGCTGGCAGGAGAAGTAGAAACAATTGGCACATCTAAACAAAAAGTTGGCACCAAAGGGTTAGCCATCTTTGCTGCTATGATAATTGTCGCCAGTCAATGGCGACAACTGCACATTATCCCAGTTTTCCTGGGATTTTTGACTTATAAAGTCTCTATAATCGCCTACACAATTCAAAGTGTCATGGACCTAGAGTTAAAGTAGGGATTAAACCTTGATTTTGTAACCAGATTCGGTATCCTAGCCAATGACAATGTTAAATGGTTTACGCATTATAGACACCTTGCCCCTTGCTGCCTTAGAAGTGGGTAAGCACTGGTATTGGGAGATCGGCAACCTCAAACTACACGGACAGGTATTTATGGCCTCCTGGGTAGTGATCGCCTTACTGATTATCGCTTCCTTGTTAGCAACCCGTGACATCCAAAGGGTTCCTAGCGGAATGCAAAATTTCATGGAATACGTCCTGGAATTTTTGCGTGACTTAGCGAGAACTCAGTTAGGAGAAAAACACTATCGTCCTTGGTTGCCCTTTATCGGGACCCTATTCTTATTCATTTTCGTTTCCAACTGGTCAGGATCTTTAGTACCTTGGAAACTGATAGAAATTCCCGAAGGAGAATTGGCTGCTCCCACCAACGACATTAACACCACCGTAGCCTTAGCCCTGTTAACCTCCCTAGCGTACTTTTATGCAGGTTTGAGTAAAAAAGGACTAGGATACTTTGCCAACTATGTCCAGCCTATTCCCGTTCTCCTGCCCATCAAAATTCTCGAAGATTTTACCAAGCCTCTCTCCCTGAGTTTCCGTCTATTCGGGAACATTTTGGCCGATGAATTGGTGGTAGCTGTGCTAGTATTTTTAGTCCCTCTGTTTGTGCCATTACCCTTAATGGCCTTAGGACTATTCACCAGTGCCATCCAAGCCTTAGTATTTGCCACCTTAGCAGGGGCTTATATCCATGAGGCCATTGAGTCAGAAGAAGAAGAAGAAGAACCGGCTTAAAAGTAAAATCTTTTGGAATAAACAAGAGACAGAGCAATATCTCTTGTTCAAAAGTGACCAAAACGTAAGACAATAACAGAGAAGTCCAAGAGAGAAAAATTAAACCAATCTTTTCTCTGACATCTCAAGTCCTTACAGATTGGGATTTCCCATACTTCGTAACCCAAAAGGGAAACTTCTCGCTCCTAAACGTTTAAGCTAACCATTAGCTTGCAACTTATACTGTAAATAAAATCGAGGAAGAATTAACATGAATCCCACCGTTGCTGCTGCTTCTGTTATCGCTGCTGCTTTAGCTGTAGGTTTAGGTTCCATTGGACCTGGACTTGGTCAAGGAAACGCTTCAGGCCAAGCTGTATCTGGTATTGCGCGCCAGCCCGAAGCAGAAGGAAAAATTCGCGGAACTTTACTATTAACCCTAGCGTTCATGGAATCCTTAACCATCTATGGTCTGGTTATTGCCTTAGTTCTTTTATTCGCTAACCCCTTCGCTTAAAACCTAAGCAATGGTAGAGACAGTAGCTATGCTGTCTCTGCATCAAATAAAAGCGTTAAACCAACCAAGACATAGATGGGTGAACCATGTTTGATTTTGATGCAACTTTGCCCTTGATGGCATTGCAATTTATTTTATTGGCGATCATTCTCAACGCCATTTTTTACAAGCCCTTGAATAAAGCATTAGATGAAAGGGCAGACTATATCCGCCAAAAACAAAGCGGTGGACAAAAAGAGTTAGCTGAAGCCAAGGAACTAGCCGCTCAGTATGAGCAGCAATTGGCCGAAGCCCGTAAACAGTCTCAAGAAATTGTCGCCCAAGCTCAAAGCGAAGCTAAGCAATTGGCCAGTGAAGCTGTGGCCGAAGCACAAAGAGAGGCCATAGCTAAAAAAGAAGCTGCTGCCCAAGAAATTGAGCAGCAACGTCAAGAGGCTCTAAAAACTCTAGAACAACAGGTTGATACTTTAAGCCGTCAAATTCTAGAAAAACTCTTAGGGCCAGAATTAGTCAAATAACAATACTGTCCCTTGACTTCAATAACCGGTATGATCGATTCTTTTTTATTATTAGCCACCGAAAGTCAGGCTGAAGGGGAAGCTCTGATTAGTTTCCACTTTGACTTCTTAGAAAGTAACATCCTCAATTTAGCCATTTTGGTAGGGGTTTTGTTCTTTTACGGTCGCAAAGTTGTGGGTAATATCCTCACAGAGCGACGTAATCAAATTACCCAAGCTATCCAAGAGGCTGAAGATAAACAACGTACAGCGGCCGCCGCTTTAGCTAAAGAACAAGAAAACTTAGCTCAGGCCAAGAAACAAGCCGAGGATATTGTTAAAGCTGCCAGTGAAAGAGCTAAAACAATTACAGCAGAAATTAAGGCACAATGTGAACGAGATATCGCTCGTCTCAAAGAAACAGCCGCAGCTGATCTGTCCTCCGAGCAAGAACGGGTAATGGCGCAGTTGAAAAAACAAATTGCAGAAGAAGCCATTGCTCAAGCAGAAAGTCAACTCAAAGCACAAGTTGACAACAATGCTCAGCAGCGACTGATCGATCGCAGTATCGCTACGTTAGGAGGTTAAAGGTGAAAGGATCTCTATTTAGTTCAGAAATAGCTGAGCCTTACGCTCAAGCATTAATGTCCCTCGCACAATCCCAAGACATTACCCGCTCCGTTGGGGAAGACTGCCGTAGTATTTTGGAAATGTTAGGTCAATCTGCGGATTTACAGTCCTTTATTAGCTCTCCTGTCATTAAGGATGAGGATAAACGAGCGGTTTTAAATCAGCTACTAGGAGATGATATCCATCAGTATTTACGCAACTTTATTATGTTGTTGGTGGATAAAAGACGCATTGTTTTCCTAGAAGCTATCTGTGAACAATACTTGGCTTTACTGCGGAAATTGACCAATACGGTTCTCGCTGAAGTCACCGCTTCGACGGAGTTGAGCGATGGCCAACGCCGGGACGTGATCGACAAAATCAAGACATTGACCGGCGCAGAATCCGTAGAACTCAAAACCGATAATGACCCCGAATTAATTGGCGGTGTCATTATCAAAGTCGGCTCCCAAGTATTTGATGCTAGTTTACGAGGACAACTCCGTCGCATTAGTGTCAGTCTTGCCGGAGCTTAATCAGTTTAACCCATTGTAATTCATTTAATTGCGAAAAAGATCCCACTATGGTTAGTATCAGACCTGACGAAATCAGCAGCATTATTCGCCAACAAATCGAGTCCTACGACCAAACTGTTACCGTGTCTAATGTGGGAACCGTTCTCCAAGTTGGGGACGGAACTGCCCGTATTTACGGCCTAGAACAGTGCATGGCTGGGGAATTATTGGAATTTGAAGATGGAACCATTGGTATTGCCCTCAACCTAGAAGAAGATAACGTTGGAGCAGTATTAATGGGAACCGGTTTCGGTATCCAAGAAGGGAGTACCGTTAAAGCCACAGGCAAAATTGCTCAGGTTCCCATAGGAGAAGCTATGATCGGTCGGGTGGTAGACTCCCTCGGTCGTCCCATCGATGGTAAAGGCGATATTGCCACCACAGAAAGCCGTTTAATCGAATCCCCTGCCCCCGGTATTATTGCCCGTAAATCTGTGTGTGAACCCATGCAAACAGGGATCACCGCTATCGATGCTATGATTCCCATCGGTAGAGGACAACGGGAATTAATTATCGGTGACAGAAAGACAGGAAAAACTGCGATCGCGATCGATACCATCATTAACCAGAAGACAGAAGATGTTATCTGTGTTTACGTTGCCATCGGTCAAAAAGCTTCTACTGTAGCTCAGGTGATCGGAACCCTGGAAGAAAAAGGCGCAATGGACTACACCATTGTGGTTGCTGCTAACGCCAACGATCCTGCTACCCTACAGTATCTTGCTCCTTATACCGGTGCAACCCTGGCAGAATACTTCATGTACAACGGTAAGGCTACTTTGGTGATCTACGATGATTTATCCAAACAGGCTCAAGCATACCGTCAATTATCCTTGTTACTAAAACGTCCCCCCGGACGGGAAGCCTATCCTGGAGACGTTTTCTACATCCACTCTCGCTTATTAGAAAGAGCCGCTAAACTCAGTGATGCTCTTGGTGCTGGTAGTATGACGGCTTTACCTGTGATTGAAACCCAAGCAGGGGACGTATCCGCTTATATTCCCACCAACGTTATTTCTATCACCGACGGACAAATATTCCTATCCAGTGACCTCTTTAACGCTGGTTTCCGTCCCGCCATTAACGCAGGTATTTCAGTGAGTCGGGTGGGTTCTGCTGCCCAAACCAAAGCCATGAAACAGGTGGCTGGGAAGTTAAAATTAGAACTGGCTCAGTTTGCTGAACTAGAAGCCTTCTCTCAGTTTGCTTCCGACTTAGACGCTGCCACACAGGCACAGTTAGCACGGGGTCAACGGTTACGTCAAATCCTCAAACAGCCCGAAAACTCTCCTTTAGCGGTTTGGGAACAGGTAGCTATCTCTTACGCCGGACTCAACGGTTATATTGATGAAGTTCCTGTGGATAAAGCCACGGAGTTCGCTGCTGGTTTAAGGGAATATATCGCCGCCAGTAAGCCCAAATATACTGAAATCATCAAGAGTGAGAAAAAACTCACCGATGAAGCAGAAAGCTTGCTCAAAGACGCGATTACAGAATACAAGCAAGCCTTTGGTGCTTAATAATGTCGAGTTGTTGAGTTAGTGGTTCTATCATGGATCACTGACTCAGGCCTATAAGCTAATTATTAATCAAAAATCACTCTCACATTATGCCTAACCTAAAAGCCATTCGTGATCGCATTCAGTCGGTGAAGAATACAAAAAAAATTACTGAAGCCATGCGCTTAGTGGCCGCCGCTAAAGTACGTCGGGCCCAAGAACAAGTTATCTCTACTCGTCCTTTTGCTGACGCTTTAGCAAACGTCCTTTTTAACTTACTCAACCGTTTAAAGTCGGGGGATGTTAGCTTACCTCTCCTAGAACAAAGAGAGGTAAAAACCGTTGCGATCGTCGTTGTTTCAGGTGATCGGGGTTTATGTGGCGGTTACAATAGTTATGTCATCCGTCGCACCGAACAACGGATTAAAGAGTTACAGGCACAAGGTATCGGTTATCGTTTAATTACGGTAGGCCGCAAAGCCACTCAGTATTTTAGCCGTCGCTCTGCACCCATCGAAAATACATATACAGGGTTAAACCAAATACCTACCGCCGATGAGGCAGCTAGTATTGCCGATGAGTTACTATCCTTGTTTTTATCGGAAACAGTGGATCGTGTTGAGTTAATTTATACTCGTTTTGTCTCTTTAATTAGTTCTCGTCCTGTGGTGCAAACCTTAGCCCCTTTAACCATACAAGGTTTAGAAACAGAAGACGATGAAATTTTCCGTCTCATTAGTAGTGAAGGAAAATTAGGGGTTGAAAGATCAAAAGTTACTCAAAACATGAGTAGTTTTCCTCAAGACATGATTTTTGAGCAAGATCCTGTTCAAATTTTAGACGCTTTGTTACCTTTGTATGTTAATAACCAGTTACTAAGATCATTACAAGAGTCAGCAGCTAGTGAGTTAGCGGCGAGAATGACAGCAATGAGCAATGCTAGTGATAATGCTGGTCAATTAATTGGTACTTTAACCTTATCTTACAACAAAGCCCGTCAAGCAGCTATTACCCAACAGTTAATGGAAGTGGTTGCCGGTGCTAATGCTTTGTAACTTTTGGCTTTATTTTTGTGAACAAATTGGGCGTTTAGAAGTTTCTAAACGCTTTTTTAACAAAATTATTGGCAGAAGTACCCACCTATACATTTTCCAAGAAATACTCATATTTTAGGTGGGAAATACTAGAATCCATGTTATTCAAAGCATGGAGAATTCAAACTAATACAAACCCAAATCTTCGATGAGTAGTCAATTAAGCGAAAGAGCTAAACAATTAATTCCAAAAGCCAGAATTGTGAGTTTTAACCGTTGGAAAAGTTCACATTCAGATGAAGTCCTGCAAATTTTTCAGCAAGCAGATGATCAAGGTCGCTATCTTACAGATGAAGACTTAAATAACATTAAAACTCTAAACACAGAGCAGTCATCAGCAGTTGAAAAAGCAAGATTTTTGCGAGACAACGCCGATTTAATTGTTAATTACGCCAGAGAACAAGTTTTGGCCACGTATCCTCAAATTACAGAGTTAGGTGGTGGCCTTTACCCCCCTGAAAGAGCGGAAGCTTGCTGGCGAGATTTCTGGCATTTTCTACGCTGTATCACCTATGGAATTGCTGGAAACAGTTCTCAATTTACTAGCCTAGAAGGACTGCAAAATATGGATTTGCTCTATCAAGAATTGCAGGTTCCTCTTGATGCCATGATCTGCGGCTTAGAAAACTTGAAAATCTATAGCTTACAGCAATTCAAACCTGAACAACAGCAGGAACTGACTCCTTATTTTGACCATTTAATTAGTCATCTTAAGGATTTTCACAGAAATCCTATCTCAGATAAAATTTAGGATTTTTTCACTACATGGGAATCACTACCGCTTTAGCTAAGATGCGTCAAAAAAACTTGATTTTCGTAGTTTAGATGAGTTTTTATAGGACATAATACCATTATGTCCTATAAATATACCCTTGTAGGGATTTAACACTGTTAAATCCTGAACACTGTCACATCCTGAACTATATCCTATGCAAAAATAACTAAAGATTGACCAAGTAAGCGATCGCATAGGAAAATTAGGATAAGAACAAACCGAAATAATCTAGATGACTGCAACCCTACAAGCACCCCCAAAAACCCATCGCGTTGTCTTTCCCTTCACTGCCATTGTCGGTCAAGAAGAAATGAAACTGGCCCTCCTCCTCAATGTCATCGACCCCAAAATTGGTGGTGTGATGATTATGGGCGATCGCGGAACGGGAAAATCTACCACTATCCGCGCTTTAGCTGACTTACTCCCGGAAATCGATGTGGTAGAAAATGATCCCTTTAACTCCCATCCCTCTGACCCCGATTTAATGAGCGATAGCGTGCGTCAGATGCTGGAAGAACAGGGTTCTTTGCCCATTTCCCACAAAAAAGTCATTATGGTTGACTTACCCCTTGGAGCCACAGAAGATAGGGTTTGCGGTACCATTGATATTGAAAAAGCTTTATCAGAAGGGGTCAAGGCGTTTGAACCTGGGTTATTGGCTAAAGCTAACCGAGGGATCTTATATGTAGACGAGGTTAACTTACTCGATGATCACCTGGTGGACGTATTATTAGACTCTGCTGCCAGTGGATGGAACACGGTAGAAAGGGAAGGTATTTCTATTCGTCACCCGGCCAGATTTGTTTTAGTGGGATCAGGAAACCCAGAAGAAGGGGAGTTACGGCCTCAATTATTGGATCGCTTTGGAATGCACGCAGAGATCCATACAGTCAAAGAGCCTAACCTACGAGTACAAATTGTCGAACAAAGATCAGAATTTGATGGAGATCCCCAACAATTCTGTGAAACTTATCAAACACAACAAGATGACTTACAAAATAGTTTAGTGCAAGCGCAAAATTTACTCCCTTCCGTTAACATCGATTATGATTTACGGGTGAAAATTTCGGAAGTTTGCTCAGAATTGGATGTGGACGGGTTAAGGGGTGACATTGTAACCAACCGTGCATCAAAAGCTTTAGCAGCGTTTGAAGGACGTACAGAGGTCACTGTGGATGATATTCGTCGAACCATGGTTTTATGTTTGCGTCACCGACTTCGTAAAGATCCCCTAGAAACCATTGACTCAGGTTATAAAGTAGAAAAAGCATTTAATCGAGTCTTCGGTATAGAAACAGAAGAATAACACAGTCTTCTAGACTATCCTCATGTTGAGTGATAACAAGCAAGATGCTTATGTTAAAGTGCATAGGTAGGGTCAATTGATAAGTTGATCCTACTGGTTTCTCTTGAGTCCCAATACACTATGAAAACCCTCACCAAACCACAGGCAGAAAATTATATGATTTTGTATCCCATCAGTTGGGAAACGTTTGGACGGATGAGTGAAGAATTAAGTGAAAATTCTGCTAAAAGGTTGACTTATGACGGAGAATATTTACAGATTATGAGTCCTTTAGTGGAACATGAAAACAATAATTGGTTTATTTCTCGTCTTATTTTTATCATGGCAGAGGAATTGGATCTGAACATTAAAAGTGTTGGGTCTCTAACCCTAAAAAGAGATGATATTAAGAAAGGAATAGAACCAGATGCTTGTTTTTATTTAAAAAATGAACCATTAGTTAGGAATAAACAATATATTGATTTGAATAAAGGAGATGTTGCTCCAGACTTAGCCATTGAAATTGATATTACAAGTGGTTCCCTTGATAAGTTCCCTATTTATGCTGCTTTGGGTGTAGAAGAGATATGGCGATATGATGGTCAAGTTTTACGATTTTATGGATTGAATAAAAACAGAGAGATTTATGAGGAAATGAGTAAAAGTATAGCTTTTCCTAAGTTAGATATTGCCTTGATTCCTCAATGGTTAGAACAACGTTTAATTATTGGAGAAACAGCAGTTCTTAAACAAGTAAGAAAATGGGTAAAAGAACAGAAAAATTAAACCATTTAACAAAGACTTATGAGAGTGTTTTTCACACTCTCAAACTTTAATTTTACTAAGCTGCCTTTGCGGTTTCTGTTTCTTTTTTAGCTGATCCCTGGGTTCCTATTTGAATCAACTCAACCTTATAACCGTTAGGATCTTCTACAAAAGCAATAACTGTTGTCCCGTGTTTCATGGGACCCGGTTCTCTGGTAATATTGCCACCTTGCTCTCTAATTTTTTCACAAGTTCCATAGATATCATGGACTCCTAAAGCAATATGTCCATAAGCATCACCCAAGTCATAGGAGTCAACACCCCAATTATAGGTTAATTCTATAACTGAATTATCGGACTCATCACCATAACCAACAAAAGCAAGAGTAAACTCACCCCCTGGATAATCTTTTTGGCGAAGTAGTTTCATGCCTAAAATATCACAATAGAATTTAAGGGATTCTTCCAGGTCTTTAACCCTTAACATCGTATGTAAAAGACGCATAATTTATTTTCAAATTAAACAACAAGGTGATCACTGGGATCGTTATTCTTCATATTACCATTTGTAAACCAAATTTTTTGTTGTGGAACAGGTAGGGGCAAACCTTGCTTATCAAATTCCATTTTCAGACGACGACGAAACTCCCGAGAAACCAACCATTGTTTGAGGGGTTTTGTTTTAATCCAAACCCGAATAATTAACCCTCGTTGTTCAAAGTTATTGTAAATAAACAACGACCATCCAAGCGAATGCAAGTGGTTACATTTGTCTCTTGAGATTTGTCAGATAGCCAGCTATTACTATCTGTAATTCCTGGTAAAAAAGGGATTAGTTGGGGTTGTGCTGTTGCTGGTAATTTTCCTTGAAATATTGTTGTTAATAATAAGGCCGTTGTAAAAAGTTTGTAACGTAAAGAATGAGTGTATGAGGATTGATTTTTCAAAAATTCAAACATAAGTTCCCAGTAAACGAAATTGTTTAGTTTCCCTTTGATGTTATGAGTTCATACCTATCATTATAAGGGTGATGGTTTCTCTAACAAATCCATACTAGATAACTAAACTTTTCTGGTTATAAGAGCCTTTTTCTTAAATTTAGCCTATTAACTGTGACCATTAAAAAGGAAATATGTTGCTTCATAAAACTGTCCATTATTTAAGCTTTTAAAGCTGGTTTGTAATTCAAGACACGAATTAATGTTCCTTCTTTGGGTAAATCTTCAAATCTTAAGCGAAGTTGATTATTATTAACCTGTTTAATATTCATGTCTTCAACTAGGTTCAAAAAACCAGCTAAGGGATCAATATCACAAGTTTCTTCATCGGCGGCTGAGGTGCGATAATGGGTAGGAATCATCACCTTAGGACGCAACGTTTCCATTGCTTGTTTTCCCTCGTTAGCATTATAGGCTTTTGGACCACCCCCAACAGGAATTAAAGCAACATCTGGACTACCTAATAAAATTTTTTGTTCTATATCAATGGGAGCAGCAGCACCTCCCAAATGGACCACACGGATACCCCCTTGAGTCCAACGCCAAGCCACATTAGTTCCGAAACGTTTACCACCCTGGCGATCGTGGGCAATACCAACCCCTTGTAGTCGGAAACCATTAATTTCGTAAACCCCTGGTTCATACAATACTTTGGGGTTTCCTGGTAGGTTTTCAGCCGCCCCTTCATCCCACATTTGACTACTAATAATTACTAGATCCGCCTCAACCCGAGGTAAACGATAACCTGCTGTACAACCGATCGCTCGAAAAGGGTTAGCTAAAATTCTGATACCACCACCAGTAAATAAGAAGGCGGTATGACCTAAATATTGAATTGATAAAGAGTCTTTACTTTGGGCTGAAACTGTTTGAAAACGAGAGGATACAGACAAACCAGTGGCTGCCATAGCACTCGCCCCAGCATAACGCATAAATTGTCGCCGTTTCATAATTAATCTTAAAAATAGAATTTATTGCGGGTTTAATACTTTGAGAAAGTTCTCTAACAGGGATTTTCCCGATGTGGTTAAGATACTTTCTGGATGAAATTGTACCCCTTGGAGGTGCGGATAGTCTTTATGTTGTAGTCCCATAATGGTTCCATCTTCAGTCCAAGCTGTAATTTCTAGGACATGGGGCAGGGTTTCTCGTTCCACTACTAAACTATGGTAACGAGTGGCTTCAAAAGGATTATCTAAACCCTGAAATACCCCTTGATCATTGTGATAAATAGGGGAAGTTTTCCCGTGCATCAAGATAGACGCAGAAACCACTTTCCCCCCAAATACTTGCCCCATACTTTGATGGCCTAGACAAACCCCTAAAATGGGGACCGTTGGCCCAAGTTCTTGGAGTAGGGCTAAAGATACCCCTGAGTCTTCGGGGCGGCCTGGCCCTGGAGAAATAACAATGCCATCTGGGTTGAGATGACGAATTTTAGGGATATCGATTTTGTCATTACGGTAGACCTGGATATCCGAAGCGACGGGCCATTTAAAGCCTAATTCCCCTAGATACTGCACTAAGTTATAGGTGAAACTATCGTAATTATCGATAACGAGAATCAATGCTTATCTCCTCGATGATGGTTATTAATGCTTTTAGCTTAGAAAGGAAAGACGATGGCGACTAAGGGGGGAGCAATAATGAACCCGGCTACTAACAAAGCAGCTAGGGCTGAAATCATTACCGCACCGGCTGCGCAGTCTTTGGCAATTTTCGCTAATTCATGATAAGACTGACCGACGGTTAAGTCTACCACAGATTCTAAAGCGGTATTCAATAATTCTAAGACCATAACCAAGGCACAAGTTAAGGCAACGATCGCCATTCCTAGAGTATTGATGTGGAGAACTAGGCCAATACTCAAAGCTATGGCTGTCATAGCGGTATGAATACGGAAGTTGCGCTGAGTCATGAAGGCATAACAAACACCTGCCCAAGCGTATTTGAAGCTAGAAAATAGGTTGGGGGCGATGTGCCAAGCAGTATTTTTTCTTATCTCTGAAACGCTTTCTTCTCCTGAATATTGGGGAAGATGGGACTGTGTTAAGGTTGCTGCACTGGAAAATAAGGGGCTAGGGGAGGACTGACTCATTTTAAAATCGGCTTTCATAATTTTAAGTTTTACTAAGTTTGGTACAGAATAATTAAATATTTTTACGAAGTCTGTTCAATTAGAACATACAGTTTAGCAATTTTCCACTTAGAGACCGACTAATCTTAATAATGTTTCCTGTTGTTGAAGCATTTCTTCTAAACTCGGTTCATCTGGGTGGTCCCATCCTAACAGATGTAGGAAGCCGTGGGTGGCTAACCAAGGGAGTTCTCGCTTAAGGGGGTGATCTTGTTGTTGTGCTTGTTTTCGAGCCGTTTCCACGGAAATAATAATATCTCCAAGGTACAAAGGTTCTAACAAGTCTTCTGGTGGAGTAACAACAGGAAAATCCCACTCTAGGGTAGCAAAGGCCAAAACATCAGTTGGTTGGTTTTTCTGACGATATTGGGCATTTAAGCTTTGTATTTCCTTATCTCCAGTTAATCTCAGGGTTAATTCATAATTAGAGGCTACTGGGAGATGAAAACCCAGGGTTTTGCACCATGTTTGAAACCACTGCTTCCAAGTTTGAGGGGAAATAGGGTTGGCTATTGTCCTTTGCTCTGAATTAACCCAGAAAACGTCTTGAATATTTAGCTCGATCACTATATTTGAAGTTTCAGAAGCTATCATCCTGTTATATTAGCGAGTTAAATAAGAAATGCCTATTAAGAAAGCTAAAAGTCCCAGGGTGGTGAGAAAAAAGTGCTTCAGGGATAGTCCTCCCTTGCGAACCATATTACGCATCGCTAGTTTTGTATAACTGGGTGGTGGCTCACTTTTAGGGGTGTCTGCGGTGTTTTCTGGGATAGATGGGGGTGTATTTGTCATAGAACTCTTCCGTATTTTTCCATAAGTTCGTCTTTTAATGTAACAGTTTGTTACGAAAGATCAATGATTTTGGACAAATTGCTCATTGATCTCAATCACATCTCTATCCTTAAGGGTTCCCAAATTTGCCCATAGCACTATCAATGTCTTTGCTGTGTTCTTAGTATTGGCAGGGGTTATGGCTTATAATTTATTTTGTAAAGAAAAAACCTAAAATTAGCTCATTTATGCTAAGGAATCTAATTATCCCTTCTACCCTTGTTATTAGTACCGTTGTTTGGGTGGAGATTGTCCGGGACTGTTATCATGTCCTTTCCCATGTTTGGCAACCGTTATACCGTCTTCATGGTTGGCATCATAAGGTATTTAAGCCAGACTTAACTCGGGTCAGTGAAGAAATTTACCGTAAAGCACACTGGTATAATGATATTCCAGAAGCTTTGGTTATGCTCACTCTAAGCTTAATTCCTGGGGTGATCTGTTATTACTATAACATCTCCTATGGTTGGTTGGCTTGGTCGGGATCTATTTATACCTTGACTTTTTTGGGTGGGGCGATCGCCAGAGGTGCAGGGGTTCCCTACATCGATGAGTTGACGGATATTACTCACCGTCCTGGGGATTTTACCACACTTCCTAATCCTTGGTTTGTCAATCGTTCTTATCATTGGCGACATCATTTTGATGATCAAAAGGCTTATTATTGTGGCACATTAACGTTAGTTGATAAAATTATGGGAACTTCTTTATCTCTTAAAGGAAAGACTGTTGCTGTTACTGGTGCATCGGGAACGTTAGGTTTAGCTTTATTGAAGGAGTTACGGTTAAATGGGGCTAAAGTTGTTGCTTTTACTTCTCAAAGGAAAACAATCAATTTAGAGATTGATGAGCAATTTGTTCCTGTTAAAACTTTAACTTGGAAGGTGGGGAGAGAAAGCGAATTATTGGAAGATTTGGCCAAGGTAGATATTTTAATTATTAATCATGGCATGAATGTTCATGATAAGAGAGATCAATCTTCTATTATTAATTCTTACGAAGTCAATACTTTTTCTGGTTGGCGATTGATGGAAACTTTCTTTCAAACTATTAAAACAAATAAGGATAAGGTTTGTAAGGAGGTTTGGATTAATACCTCAGAAGCAGAGGTAAACCCGGCAGTTAGTCCCCTTTATGAACTGAGTAAAAGAACTTGGGGCGATTTAATTACTTTGCGGCGTTTGGATGCCCCTTGTGTGGTCAGAAAGTTGATTTTAGGACCATTTAAAAGTAATTTGAATCCTATTGGGGTGATGTCAGCAGACTGGGTTGCTAAGCAAATTATTAAGGGTGCAAAATCGGATATTCGTAATATTATCGTTACTATTAATCCCATTACTTTTATTGCGTTCCCTATCAAAGAATTTTGTCAAAGTTTATACTTTAATTTGTTTACAAATTCTGTTGAAGAATGAAAAAAGTAGCTGTATTTGGTAATACTGGTGGGGGTAAATCTACCTTGAGTAGAAAGTTATCTGAGATGACAAATTTACCCCTTTATGTCTTGGATAAAATTCAATATAAACATGGAGGTGTTGCGGTTCCTTATGAAGAATTTAAACAAAATCATGCGGAAATTATCAACAAGTATGAATGGGTAATTGATGGTTTTGGTTCTCTAGAAACTGTCTGGTTAACCTTGGGAAAAGCAGACACTTTGGTTTATATTGATTTGCCTTTACCTGTTCATTTTTGGCGGGTGACAAAACGGTTTATTACAGGGTTTTTTGTACCCCCAAAAGGTTGGCCAGAAAATAGTCCTTTGTGGAAAAGTTCTCTGCAAAGTTATAACAATCTTTGGTTATGTCATCAGCGTTTAACTCCTAGATATCGAGACTATGTTTTAGAAGCAGAAAAGACTAAAAAAGTTTATCATCTGAAATCAACTAAAGATATTAAAGAATTTTTTGAGTCAATCGCTTAAATTTGTATTACTTTTCTATTATTAGGTATTCAAGTTATGAGTTATTCCTCTACTCTTACCTATACTACCGCAGAAATACTTAAACGTATTGAGGATAATTATTAGAATATATCCGTGGAATTCCGAGGGACGAGGAATTTATTTAAACCTTTAAGAACATGAATAAACAACAATTACAAACCTATTTTAATCCAATCCAAGAATTGCTAAACTGTCCTCAAGGGGAAGAAACCGCCATCCTGCAACAAAATGATGGGTTAAGTAATCAAGAGTTTATCCCAGTAGTTAAGCAATATGCAGACTTATGGCAAAAACAAGAAACAGAAAGCAATAATGCTGCTTGGTTAAGTAATATCCCCCAAACATTAACAGAATATCTCAAGGGCAAAGGAAATAAAATCCAAGACTATCTCAACTTTTTACAACAAGCATTACAAGCAGAAATAGAAAGTAATAATAACCCTGCGGTGGTTTATCCCATCTTACAGCAGCATCAACACCTATTAGATGATGTCTTTGCCCAACTCCTGCCACAATGGTTAAAAAATACAGTTTCTCAAATGAACCCAGAAGAAGCTACGGCCATAGTCGAGGTGATTGAAAATTTATGTATTGATATTAATGAGTTTCCTTTAGGGAGTCGGGCAAATAATCTAGAAATTGCCATTAAAGGGTATGAAACGGTGTTAGAAATGCGTCCCCGTGCAACAATGGCAGAACAATGGGCTATGACACAAAATAATCTGGGGAATGCTTATTATAGTAGCATCCGAGGGGAAAGAGTCCAGAATATAGAAGATGCTATCCAAGCTTATGAGCAGTCGTTAGAAGTCTATACCTGTGAGGCTTTTCCTTATGAATGGGCTATGACACAAAATAATCTGGGGACTGCTTATAGCGATCGCATCCAAGGGGAAAGAAACCAGAATATAGAAGCGGCCATCCAAGCTTATGAGCAGTCTTTAGAAGTCTATACCCATGATGCTTTTCCTTATGAATGGGCCACCACACAAAATAATCTGGGGACTGTTTATAGCGATCGCATCCAAGGGGAAAGGAACCAGAATATAGAAGCGGCTATCCAAGCTTATGAGCAGTCTTTAGAAATAAGAACCCGTGAGGCTTTTCCTTATGAATGGGCCATGACACAAAATAATCTGGGGACTGTTTATAGCGATCGCATCCAAGGGGAAAGGAACCAGAATATAGAAGCGGCCATCCAAGCTTATGAGCAGTCAACAAAAGTCTTAACCCTTGAAGAATATGAATGAAGAACCATTACAAATATACCTTAATCTAATCGAAGAATTATTAAACTGTCCTCAAGGGGAAGAACCCAAGATCCTGCAAGAAAATGAGGAGTTAATTAATCAAGAGTTTATCCAAATAGCAAACCAATATGCAGACTGGTTGGAACAACAACAACCAGAAGGCAATAATGCTGCTTTCTTACGCAATATAGCCCGAACATTAACAGAATATCTCAACCGTAAAGGAAACTTGGACTTTGGACAAAAAAAGTTTGTTAGCGTAAAATATACGCTAAACTAAAATCCCAAAATATCGGCTCTGTATCAGTCAATAAAATTGGCTGACAAATAGGGCTAATCTATAGATTCTGAGGAAAACTAAGGAGCTTTTAAGTTTTCAGTTGATTTTTTGCTCCCTTTCTTGATAACATCATGACGAGTTCGTGGGGCTTTTTTGTAACCTTTAATACGTCCGGAAGAAAAACCTCGACGTTTGGGAAATTTGGCGAAAGTCCCCAAGGTCGTAATTATTCTTGAAAAGTCTCTTTGAACTAGACTAGGGGTGATTTTGATGGATTTATTAGTCTTCAAATACTGTTCCCAATCACGGGGTAAAACCACAGCTAATTTTCTGGCAGCCCACAAATTTACATAAGAAAGAAGTGTTAGTTTAAACCAATTTTCTTCATGATGTACATCGGGAGTTAAATAAGATGTCATCAATAATCTTTGTTTACCAAATCGAAAAAGATGTTCCATGTCATAACGTTGTCGATAACACTGATAACAATCAACTAAACTTAACTCATCGCGCCGAGAACCAATAACAATAAGCCACATAGGTTTCCAAATACTATTTCTTTCTTGATCTCTGACAACAATCTGGAGTAAAGTAAAGGAGTGATTGTTCATTTTATAGTTTTTAGTTCCTCTCATTAACATCTGTTTCCATCCCGAAATAGTCACTGTTAATTGACGACCTTTTTTCGTTGTAAAGGGAACATGATGAACTTCATCAGGTTCAGTCCAAGTTTTGTCATCTTTAAGGTCAAATTTATCCCCATACCAACGGGGATGTCCCGAAGTTTTGGCTTGATTTGGGTCCCGAATAAATTGACGATAAAAAACTCGGTCACTTCTAACTCTTGTAATAGTAACTACGTCTTCATGCTTAACTTGTTCCCCAATAAAATCCTTTTGGCTGTAGTCACTATCAGCCACTAAGACAGATAATTTATCAGAAAATAAAGAACTTTGCCAGATTTTTTTTAGTTGTTGATTGCCTTGATTTACTCCTTTATGTTTAGAGGGGACTAGCTCTCCTGATAAGGGGACAGCCCAAGGGACTTTTTCTGTGTCTATTTGGTCAGGTAAAGCGCAGACAACGGAATAACAATGTCCAATATTAATGGGTTTATTTCCCTTAATTGGATTGGGGTAATGAATAAAGGTTTTATCCGCTAACGTTTCGGCAAACCGTCGTGGACAGGGAGTTGTGTCAATACCAAATAAGTTATAATGTTTTGAAGTGGGAGGAACTGTTCTCGATACCGCTGAAAATAAAGTCTCAATTCTCTGTTCATAATTAGGGTCAGTTTGAGTGGGTAAAAACTCTTGAATTCCTCTATATAAACTGTTATAATCTCTTCTAAATAAAGGATTGAGAGACAATTCAACGACTGAGTGAGCTTGTTGGTTACTGGAGAGGGCATCGAGTAATTCTATAATAGTTTCTTTTCTAACTTTTAGTCCTTGGAAGAGGTTAGACCTCCACACCAGGAATTCCTCGACAGATGTAGCCGTTTCATTTTTGGTCATTTTTAAAATTTATTACCTTATAAATTAGCGGAATATATACGCTAACATCAAAAGAGGTTGTTTGTTACAGTTAAGGCTAATGTCATAACATTCCGAACTTAAGACCAGTCAAGATGTCCACCTGAGAGCCAAACAAATTAAGAGTCTAATTCGCTCTCTTAAACAGAAAATAAAAAAAATTGAACGGGAAGGGGAAGTAGCACCAGCTAATTGTCATATTATTCGTTATCAGGTTAATGGAAAGGGAACAATCTACTGGTATTATAAACTACAGGCTGCTGAATCAATTTTTCCTATGGCCACTAATAATGAGAAAAAAACCAAATATAAATATTTAGGACGAGCCGGAAGTTCTGCTCATATTGATGCTGTAGAAAAACTCACTAGAAGAAATCTCATTGATGAATTAGAACGAGTCATTCAATCTCTAACTGAAAGCTACTTAGATATCTATATTGGAACCGAAACTGAATGAAGCTATTTAACATTTAAAATCCCCTAAAAAGATGGAAAGAGAGTTTTTAAAATCACCTTAATCCTCTATTTTAGCTCTGGAGATATGTTTAGCGTAAAATTTACGCTAACAATTGTTTTTTATCCAAAGTCCAAGGAAACAATACCAAAGACTATCTCAACTTTTTAAAACAAGTATTCCTAGCAGAAATAGAAAGTAATAGCAACCCGGCGGTGGTTTATCCCATCCTACAGCAGCATCAACACCTATTAGATGATGTCTTGGCCCAACTCCTGCCACAATGGATAAAACATGGCGTTTCTCAAATCAACCCAGAAGAAACTGCGGCCATAGTCGGGGTGATTGAAAATTTATGTATTCATATTAGTCAGTTTCCTTTGGGAAGTCGAGCAAATAATCTAGAAATTGCCATTAAAGAGTATGAAACGGTGTTAGAAATGCGTCCCCGTGCAACAATGGCAGAACAATGGGCCATGACACAAAATAATCTGGGGAATGCTTATAGCGATCGCATCCGAGGGGAAATGGACCAGAATATAGAACATGCGATCGAAGCTTATGAGCAGTCTTTACAAGTCTATACCCGTGACGCTTTTCCTGAACAATGGGCCATGACACAAAATAATCTGGGGAATGCTTATTATAGTCGCATCCGAGGGGAAAGGGCCCAGAATATAGAACATGCGATCGAAGCTTATGAGCAGTCTTTACAAGTAAGAACCCCCACAGCATTTCCTCTAGACTGTTTACAAACAGGACGAAACTTAGGGAATATTGGGAAAGCAGAAAAAGACTGGGAAACTGCTATGAAAGGGTACGGACAAGCTATTGCGGGGGTGGAACAAAGTCGAGATTGGGCGATTACCCAGTACAGTAAGAAGGAAATACTAGGGGATGCTATCGGTGTTTATCATGGGATGATAGAAGTGTGTTATCAGGCAGGGCAGTTAGACAGGGCGTTTACCACCGTAGAAAGCAATAAATCTCGCTATTTAGTGGAATTATTGGCTGCCACCACGGTTAATATTCCCGATACTGCTACAGATGACCAAAGACAAGTTTATCAAGCATATCAACAGTTACGTCGTCGTCTGGATATCTCTGGGTTGCAGTCAGGAAACAGTGAAGAATTAAACAGCGAGCGTCTACAATTAAACGAGTTATTAAATGAGATCAAAGGTTTCGATCCTAACTTTGCCGTCACCCAAAAGGTGGAAAGGATTAAATTATCAGAAATACAAAGCATATTAGACCCAAAAACCGTTATTTGGGAATGGTATATAAGTGATGACAAGTTTTATTGTTTCGTCATTACTGAAAATAGCATTGATGTGGTCATTAGTAATGAGCAGCAGTTAGAGCAATTAAAAGACTGGAGTAACGGTTATTTTGATAGTTATGTGCAGGAAAACTGGAACACTTTACCCGAAAAATTAGGGTATTTTTGGGAGACATTACTTTTACCGCAAGTGTTAGAGAAAACCCCGAAACACTGTGATGAATTAATTCTCATTCCCCATCAATATTTACATATTTTCCCCATTCATGCGGTTTATAACCCCGAAAATAATCTAAGTTTAGCAGAGACATTTAAACAAGGTATTCAATATAGTCCCAGTTGCCAACTGCTGCAAAAAATAGAGAAAAAATCTCGTCAAAGGAAAGAGCCAAAACCTTTATTTTTCGGGATACAGAATCCTACAGAAGACCTATTTTATGGTGGTTTAGAAGTGGAAATTATTGCCGAAAGCTTCAAACCAGATACTTTTGTTTTGAAAGAAAAAGAAGCCAGCAAAACAAAGTTATTAGAAGTAAATAATATTCAACAATTACGTCGAAGTCGTTATCTTCATTTTTCCTGTCACGGAAGCTTTAACCTTGATTCACCCTTAGATTCCTTTTTACTTTTAGCAGGAGAAACAGATAAAGATAGGTTAAACGAACAAGAGTTAGAAACCTTCAAAAATGAAGGATTTTTGAAAGATGAAAAAGGCGTAATTAAACCTATTCAAAAATTAACACTAGAAGATATTTTTGAAAAGATAAACCTACCCCAATGTGAGTTAGTTATCTTATCAGCTTGTCGAACAGGGTTAACAGGTTTAAGTAAAGGAGTTGACGAATATATTGGGTTAGGGAGTGGATTTTTGTACGCAGGAAGTCTTCATGTAATTAATAGTTTATGGAGTGTTGGGGAATTTTCCACAGCTATTTTAATGATTCGTTTTTATCAATTGATGTTCGACAAAAATAATCCTGTATCCATTCATTTAGCCTTACAAAAAGCACAAAATTGGATGAAAAGGGTTACAAAAAAAGACAGAATTGATTGGTTAACTACTTTGCCATTTAAAGATAAAAAACCTTACAAGATATGATCATTTATTTAAGACTAAATTATAATGAAAACCCACCATTTAAACACCCCAAATATTGGGCAGCGTTTTGTAGTTTAGGAAAAGTAGAGTCAACAAACAGTTAACAGTTAACAGTTAGCAGTTAACTGTTTGAAGATACAAAAAATGGTTAGTACATTGTTTGTATCTTTAAACTGTCATTCCGAGGTAGGAGGAATCTCTGTAACCTTTTAACTACAATGAGTAGTATTATGTATAAACGTAGCAATCAGGTTTCAGTTGTGAGAAAATAGAAGAAGAGGATTTATTCTCGCTTCTCACATATCATTATTGACTACTATAGCAATCAGTTATCAGTTGTGAGAATTAAGTGAATTGTAATCCCCCCTAACCCCCCAACCCCCCTTATTAAGGGGGGATCATAAAGGGGGAACTGAAGGGGGGATCTCGACGTTCTCATGAATCATTCGGTGATTGCTATATCTCTTCTCTTTTAATTTTATTTTCACCTACCTACTTAATTAACATCATGACAGAATCAATCACCTTAGAAACAATTCAAGCTTTTATTTACCTAATAAAGCAAGAAGATAAAAGTATTTTTCCTGATCATTTTCAAAGTTTATCCCAACTTAACCAAAACTTAGAAAACTTAACAAGTGAAGAAGATTTTGACGTAGCTAATATCATTTTAGACTGGTGTGAGAACTATCCTAACATTAAACAAGCATTACGAGAAGCTTGTAACAAGAGAAAATCAACAAAAGATATTGTAGAAAATGAGGAACAAATACCCCAAAATATTAATCATCAAAATGAAGAGGGAATAATTACAAATAAAATTTTAGTCCGTAAAACGATTGAAACTGCCTTAAAACAACAGACACAAGCTGCTGATTCTGAAAACAATGAATGATTTTGACTTTGAAGTTTATGCCCCAAATTTTCATAGTTTCACCTTTAAAGTTCATACAGGAATTGATAAAAACTTGCAAACTATTAGTTGTGATCGCAAATGGATTTTAGATACTTATAATCCCATTGTTGAACAACTAGGAGACTTTCCCAGAGATACTATTAAACTGCGAGAAGACACCCCGAAAAATACTCCATTTAGTTTACTAGACTATAGAAAAAATGCCCGTTTATTTGACTCAGATAATGGTAATTTAGAAAGTAACAAACCCAGAAGAAAATCATTAGTTTATCCTCAACAATTTGATGATAGTTATAGCTTAAGTCTCGATTTATTTATCCCCGAAACTCCTGAAACGGATAAAATTAACAGAGAAAAAATAAAACAATTTAATCCTAATAACTGTTTTCAAATTGACACAGAATTAGGTCAAACTTTTCTAATCACGGCATTTTTAGAAGAAAATAATTCACAAAATTATGAAAAAATAGCTAATTATTGTCTCCATGAACTATTATCTATATCTCTAGAAGAAATAGAAACCAAACTATATCGTCAAGGAGAAATATTTGATAGTAATATTTTAGAATATGGTTATCCTAAAGAAGATGAATTTCATGCAGTAGTTGTATTTTTTACAGACAAATCAAACAGTGAAAAATTAGAGGAAGTTTACTGGGAATTACCCAGTTTATTCTTATACCATCACAAAATTATAAATGCTTATGCTGATAGTCGTTTAGATTACCATAAATTAGACAATCAAGTAGCCAAAATAGAAAACCTTGTTTCTAGCATCAAAAAACAAGATAACACAAAAAATAGCCAACTTTCAGAACTAGAATTAGACAACTATAAAGACACTCTAAAAGAACTTTTAAACCTATCTTTGGATTATTCTCAAACCCTCCGTAACCTACAATATTATCAAAATACAATTGCTATTAACAGTCATAACTACCAAATTAAACTGAATAAAATACAAACAATAAGCAATAATGACCTTGACTTTTTTGCCAGATTAATTGATAAAGAATGGATAACCTTACAAGAGCAAATCAAAGCAGACTTAAGCTATTTCAATCAAGGAAATATCATTTTAAACCGAGGAATTGAGACAATTAGAGGATTAATAGAAATCGATCAAGCTAAAAGCGATCGCCTCAGAGAACAAAAAGAAATAGAACGCGATCACAACTTACAAATCAATATTTTAGCCATTGGTTCTAGTTTAACAGTTGCAGGAATTGTTGCTAGTAGTTATGGATTAGTTACAGCAGAAAAACCTTTATTACCCCCAGAATTTTACCATCCTTTTCGTTCAGTTTCGCCTTTCTATAAATCTGTTTTCTTAAGTATTGCTTGCGCTATTATTACTTATATTTTAATCAGAATATTTCAGAAGATATTTAGATTTCTCAAAAAAATACTTAATATTTTAATCAGAAAAATTCAGAAGATATCTTGATTATTCAAATAAAAGTAGAGATTCCTCTTACCTCGGAATGACAATTATCCATTATCCATTATTCATATTATGAGACAAGAAATTATCGATTGGTTAAAAGAGAATGTTTCAGAACATCGTTTGCAACACATTTTAGGTGTAGAAAAAATGTGTGAGCAATTAGCTATTCATCATAAAATTGACCCTAAAAAAGCTGCAAAAGCAGGATTAATGCACGACTTAGCCAAATTCTTTCCACCCCCTAAACTATTAGCAATGGCTAAGAAAGAATATAATGAAATTGATACAGTTTGTTTATCTAACCCCCATCTTTTACACGCAGATGTAAGCGCAATGGTTGCTAGAGATACTTTTGGGGTAACAGATGAAGACATTTTACAAGCAATTCGTGACCATACTTTAGGGAATCCAGAAATGAGTGATTTAAGTTGTATTGTCTTTATTGCTGATGCGTTAGAACCCAATAGAGGCAATACACCAGAATTAGAAAAAATGCGTCAAATTAGTTGGGAAAACCTGTATAAAAGTGTACAACAAACTTGTGAATATTCCCTACAGTATTTAATAAAACATAACAAAACTATTCATCCCAGAGCAATTTTAACACGTAATTGGGCATTACATAAAATAAGAGCTAAGCATTAAAAAATATTAACTCATGAGAGATTTAAGGACATAATTTTTAATAATTTTATTTGAGTATGTATTCTAAGATCAAGAATAACTAAACAGGAGAGAACAGTTTATGTTTATTACTAGAATTACAAAAATACTGCTTGTTTGTGTGCTTTCATTGGTTCTATTTACAACGTCATTAGCGAACGCAGGGACTGTAGTAACATCCCGAGAATATAAATTAATTTTGGTTCCAAGCAACTTTAATGGTAGCAACCCAGATGATGCAGTTAATGATTATTGGAGTGAACTTCAGCTACTTGTTGAAGGGGAACCCATTAACATAGAGATGAAAGGTTCTCTAACCCTTGCTAAGAACCGTACTGTTAAATTTTACGATACACCAGGAACCTGTCAACTGAAAAAGAAAGACTTAGTATTTCGTGAAAGGGTTGAAAATGAGAAGAGAGAAGTCGTACTTAAGTTCCGTTCACCTGATCGATATATTGCTGCTTCTCTACCTATAAGGTGATTTCCGAGAAAGCTTTTCCCATAAGGGTAATCGCTTGGACTAAAGGCTTTCAAGAAATAAAAGGAACAGAGAGTTAGCGGATCTTGGTACACAACTTTAAAATTTCATAATTGGCTTGTCTGAAAAAACAGAAGAAATAGATTAAAATGAAGAGGTAAAAAGATTAGAGAGAGTAAATTGAAGCTAAAACAGACAAATCATCCCTTAACCCCGTCGATGGTCGATGATTTACGTTTAGCAGCCTCAAAAATGACGGGAGCAGAGCGTCGTTCATTTCAAGCTGAAATGTGTCTCAAGTATTGTGGAGGAAGTGCCAGACAAACCGAAATCGTGTTTGGTTGGGGGAGAAAAAATGTTCAACTTGGATTACATGAAAAACGAACTGGGATAGTGTGTTTAGGATTACAATCAGTCAATAGTGGATGTAAAAAATGGGAGGAAAGATACCCAATAGTTGCCCAATCATTGAAAGAAATAGCCGAAGCTCACGCACAACAAAACCCCACATTTAATAACCCCATTGCCTATACAAGATTAACGGCGGCTGAAGCCATTAAACAATTAAGAAATCTAGGATATAATGGAGAGGAGGTTCCTGCTGCTTCGACAATGGCAGATATTTTAAATCGTTTGGGCTATCGATTAAGAAAAGTGGTAAAAGCTAAACCTAAAAAAAAATCTCGGAGACGGACGCTATCTTCGAGAATATAGAGAAAAAAGATAGAAAAAAAGACCCTTCTGTGAAACGTTTAAGTATGGATTGTAAAGCAACTGTGGAAATAGGAGAATATTCACGTGGCGGACAAACCAGAGGTTATAATCAAGCTCAAGATCATGATATGGGAACTAAAGAAAAATACGTTCCTTGTGGGATTGTAGATGAAGATACAGGGCAACTTTACGTAACTTTTGGAAGTTCTTATAAAACGAGTGATTTCATGGTAGATAACTTGGAGCAATGGTGGACAAGTCTGAGTATAACTGAAAAGCAGCAACTAGAGAACATCCAAATTAAAGTTGATAATGGAGCAGAAAATAGTGGAATAAGAAGGCAATTTTTGAAGAGAATGGTAGAGTTTGCCGACCAAACTAAGAAATCTATTCAATTACTATATTTTCCTCCTTATCACAGTAAATATAATCCCATAGAAAGATGTTGGGGAATTTTAGAGAGGCATTGGAACGGAACACTTCTGAGAAATGCTCAAACGATGTTAGCTTGGGTAAAAACTATGACATGGAAAGGCTTAAATCCGATAGTTAAGTTAAGTAAAAAAGTTTATCAAAAAGGCATTTCTTTAACGAAAAAAGAGATGAAGGAAATTGAGAAACGTTTAGAACGTAATCCTCACTTACCTAAATGGGATATTTTGATTAGACCCAGTTAGTCTAAAAAGTTAATAAGAGTGTAAAATTAAGTGAATTTCCTTTTTTAAAATAGTCAAAGCTAATTTAAAAGTTAGCGTATTTCTTTCTTTTAGATAGGGAGGTTTTTGTTCGCGGAAAGTATCCGCGAACAACTTTTTATTTTTCCCTTTTCGCTTATTTGAGATGTTCTACAAACAGATTCTGAGAATGGGTGGGAAACTTTTTCTTGGAAATCACCTAAGTGGTGACAAACCTAAATTTGAATAAGACATCAGCAAACCTTTTTGTTCCAAGTTTTCTTCTTCAGCTAAGAAAAAAATTTCAGCCACTAAAAACTTAAATAAAATGGATGATCCGGTAAGACTTTATCCCGAACTTAAAAAATATAACTTTGATCTTAATGAAGCTATAAAAGAAGTTAATGGGTTAACCATAAGTGAAAAAGTTTATGAAGGAGGTGAAGTAGATTTAGGAAATAAAGATGGTGAATTTAGTCTAACTTTGTGGTATGATTCTCCAAGTTCCACAGAACCAAAGATTGCTGAAATTTCTTTTAAGTATAAAGATAAGACAAATGAAGAAGATTATTCAGAAACGGTTGCTAGTGGAGCAAAAAAAGTCTTTACAGCAATGCAGGGAATGAGTAACTGGGTATCGGATAAATCACAAACCAAGACATCTTATGTTTATCAATATGGTACTACTCCTTTTTGCAATAAAACTTAGAAGGTTGTGATGTCTTGAATTAGGAATTGGGGGGGAAACAAAAATTTATCTAATTAGTTTTCATGATTTATTTAATTATGGGAGTATCGGGTTCAGGAAAGACAACCATAGGTCAAGCATTAAGTCAAGAATTTGGTTGCGCTTTCTATGATGCTGATGATTTTCACCCCCCAGAAAACATTACTAAAATGAGTCAAGGTATTCCTTTGAATGATAGCGATCGCTTACCTTGGTTAAACGCTATAAAATTAGTTATTAATCAACATCAAGAAGAAAATAAAAATGCTGTTATAACTTGTTCAGCATTAAAACAATCTTATCGAGACTTATTAGAAGAAAATACAACAGATATCATCTGGATCTACTTAAAAGGAAATCATGAAACTATTTTAAACAGATTACAACAGCGTTCAAAACATTTTATGAAAGAAAATATGTTAATATCTCAATTTAAAACACTAGAAGAACCAGAAAATGCTGTGATAATTGATGTCAATTTATCCGTTAAAGAAATTTTACAGGAAATTATTGAGCAAACTTACGCTAAAATAGAAAGTAACAAGGATTTCTAAGTTTTCTGCCAATGATTACCACTTCAAACCCATCTCAACCAACAACAGAACCAAACTATGAGATAATTTTCCCTAAAGGAGAATTTTGGAGTAATGAACCCCCATTGGAAACCTATTTACACCTAACTCAAATTATTTTATTACTGAAATCTTTGCAATGGTTATGGCAAGATAGAAAAGACTATTTTGCAGCAGGAAACCTGACTATTTATTATAGTCCCAATCAGAAAAAATCAGAAAATTTCAGAGGTCCAGACTTTTTTGTAGTCTTAGGTACAAAATGGAATCAAAAGCGCAAAAGTTGGGTCGTTTGGGAAGAAGAAGGAAAATATCCCAATGTAATTATTGAGATTTTATCCTATAGTACCGCAGCAACAGATAGAGGTGAAAAGAAACAAATTTATCAAGATACATTTAGAACTCCTGATTATTTTTGCTTTGATCCCTATACATTAGAATTTGAAGGGTTTACTTTAATTAGTGGTAAATATCAACCCATTGAAACCAATGAACAAGGATGCTTATAGAGTGAACAGTTACAATTATATTTGGGAATTTATCAGGATAAATTACGGTATTTCACTTCAGAGGGTGAATTAGTACCTAGTCCCGAAGAAGCAGCGAGTAAAGCTGAAAATAAAGCAATTCAAGCTGAAAATAGACTTATTCAAGAAAGACAACAAAAAGAGTTAGCTTTGCAAGAAAATGAACAATTGAAAGCGAAATTAAGAGAATTAGGAATTAATCCCGATGAAATGTAGTTAAAACTTTTCTTATTAAGATTAGTTTAGTTACAAAATATAGATTAATATTTTATTTTGTTTACATTTTATATTAATTCTTAATGCTTTATTATCTCTATTAGAGGAATTCTAGGCTATACTAAACTTACATTAAAAATTAAATTAATTAAATATAGCAATAAGTAATGATTCATGAGAACCTCGATAAACCCCCTTCAGTTCCCCCCTTATCAAGGGGGGTTGGGGGGATCAGAATTCGATCTTTTCTCACAACTGATAACTGATTGCTATATTATAGAAATTAACTACACTTACAGCCAACTTTTACATTTAATTGGCATTTTTACGATGAGACATAATTAATTACTCAAGTACATCGAGGGACGCTTTATGATTAGTAATTCTCATATTACTCAAGACATTAATCTCAAAAGATTAGAAGAGTTACAAATACATTTATGGGGAAAGATTCAACCTCATGGGGTGTTATTTGTTCTGGATGAGTCTAACCTAAAAATTGTTCAAACTAGCAGCAATACTAAACAATTTTTTGGCATTATACCACAAGAAATTGTTAATCTAACTTTAGATGATATTTTTGATAGTTTCCAAATTGAACAGTTAAAAATAGGATTGGAAAATAACAACCTAGATTTTATTAATCCTACCAAACTTTGGGCAAGGGTTGATGGAGATAACTATGTTATTTTTGATGGTGTTTTTCATCGTAACGGTGAAGGATTCTTGATTTTAGAATTAGAACCCAGCTATTTCTCAAGAAAATATCCCCTTTTTAAGTTTTTATCACCTAGCGAAAGCATCTATTAGTCAATTACAAACCAATGCTAATTTAACGGAATTTTGTCAAATTATAGTACAAGAAGTCCGAAAAATGACAGGGTTTGATCGAGTCATGTTATACAAATTTGACGAAGACGATCACGGGGAGGTTATAGCGGAGGATAAATTAGCAGAATTAGAACCCTATTTAGGGTTACATTATCCTGCTTCTGATATTCCTTTACCAGCAAGAAGGCTGTTCAGTTCTAACTACATTCGTTTAATACCCGACGCAAAAGCAACTGGGATCGATTTATTTTCTAAGTTACATCCTCTCAATGATACAGCGTTAGATTTAACCCATTCTATCCTCAGAAGTGCCTCACCTTGTCATCTGGAATATCTCCATAATATGGGTGTAGGTGCATCTTTAACTATCTCATTAATTGACGATAGAAAATTATGGGGATTGATCGCTTGTCATCATTTAACACCGAAATATGTTCCCTACGAATTAAGAAAAGCTTGCGAATTTTTAGGACAAGTCGTTTTTTCGGAAATTTCTGCTAAAGAAGAAACAAAAGACTACGATTATCGCATGAAATTGACAAGAATACAGGGTGCATTAATTGAATCAATGTCCCAAGCAGATAATTTTATCGAAGGGTTGATTAATAGTAATCAAAACCTGCTAGACTTAACCAGTTCTCAAGGTGTGGCAGTTTGTGTAGGAGAGGAATATAACTTAATTGGAAACACTCCCAAGGAAGAAGAAGTTAAATATTTGCTGCAATGGTTGAAAAAAAATATTGATGAAGAAGTCTTTTCTACCCCTTCTTTACCTCATTTATACGCAGATGCGCGCAACTTTAAAAATGTGGCCAGTGGGTTGTTAGCTATTAAAATTTCTCACCGTAACTATATTTTATGGTTCCGTCCCGAAGTTATCCAAACGGTTAATTGGGGAGGAGATCCGTCGAAAGCTTACGAAATGCAGAAGATAGACGGAAATTTGCGCTTATGTCCCCGAAAATCCTTTGAATTGTGGAAAGAAACTGTCCGTTTAACTTCCCTGTCTTGGAAACCCATAGAAATTAAAGCAGCATTAGGTTTAAAAGAAGCGATAGTTAATATTATTCTCAGACAAGCTGATGAATTAGCGGAATTAGCCCATGATTTAGAGTTATCTAACGCAGAATTAAAGAAATTTGCCTATGTTGCATCCCACGACTTACAAGAACCTTTGAACCAAGTCTCTAACTATGTGCAACTGTTGGAAATGCGCTACGATGAAGCTTTAGACGAGGATGGCAAGGAATTCATCAATTTTGCTGTGGAAGGTGTCAGTTTGATGCAAACCCTCATCGATGATGTGTTAGCCTATTCTAAGGTAGATATTCGGGATATCAAGTTTGATTTGACCGAATCCGAAAACGCATTAGAAAAGGCGATCGCCAATCTACGGGGACGCATTGCAGAAACAAACGCTATTATTACCCATGATCCTCTACCTACCGTCATGGCTAATAGTACCCAATTAATACAATTGTTCTTAAATTTAATTTCTAATGCGATTAAATTCCGCAGCGAAGCAACCCCAGAAATTCATATTCAAGCGCAAAGGTTGGAGGATGAATGGTTATTCTCGGTAGAGGATAACGGTATTGGGATCGATCCCAGGTTTAGCGATCGCATCTTTATTATCTTCCAACGGTTACACACCCGTGACGAATATCCAGGGACAGGTATGGGTTTAGCTATTTGTAAGAAAATAATGGAGTGTCATCGGGGTAAAATTTGGGTAGAGTCAGAAATAGGCCAAGGTGCAACATTCTATTTCACCATACCAGTAGGAGGTACAGAACGTGATCGCAAGAGAGGGTCAACAAGATAAAATTATCCTCTTAGTAGAAGATTCTAAGGCAGATATTCGTCTGGTTCAAGAAGTGCTTAAAACCAGTACCGTTCCCCATCAATTAATGATAGTTCGGAATGGAATGGATGCGATGGCCTATTTGCGAAAGGAAGGGGAGTTTAACGAGTCTCCCCGACCTAATTTGATTATCCTAGATTTGAATTTACCTCGCAAGGATGGGAGGGAAGTATTAGCAGAGATTAAAAGCGATCCCGATCTCAAACGTATTCCAGTGATTGTGTTAACAACTTCTAGTAATGATGAGGATATTCAGGAAAGTTATGACCTCTATGTAAACTGTTATATTACTAAGTCTCGTAATGTAAAAGACTTGTTTAAGTTGGTGAAAGGAATTGAATCTTTTTGGTTAGATATGGTTACTTTACCAGATAATTAAAATCCTGTATTATCCCCCCTAACCCCCCTTTTTAAGGGGGGGGTTAACGAAGCCAGAAGTTCCTCACTGCGCTCCGGCGCTATCGCACAGAAGTCAGAAGTTCCTCACTACGTTCCGGCGCTATCGCACAGAAGTTGTTTTTGAAACAGAGATTTATGCTCCGCTTCAAAAACTATGCGCCTTAAAAGGCGGGGTTTTAGACCCAAGTATTTTCGATAAGCAGTACAACGAACATTAATATCCCAGATTCCGCACTTCAAAAAGTAGCATTAAATACTACAAGCCTGGGGTTAACAATTAAGTATAATTGCTTAAGCTCTTGAAGACAAAAAAGTGGGATAATTGTTTAAGTTGTTTCCTCTGTAAAAAAAGAGCGAAAAATGTCTTATTTAGAAGAAATACAAGTTAAAAATTTAGACCATTTAGGGATAGTAGCTGGCTTAATTGATGAAATAGGAATAGTCAAAATAATTAATAATAAATTAGGAATAGATGTTAGAGAAAAAATCTCAGCAGGTACAGCAGTTAAGTCTATTTTAATCAATGGACTAGGATTTGTTTCAAGACCTCTATATTTATTCAGTCAGTTTTTTCAAGATAAAGCCATTGAGAAATTGTTAGGAGAAAGAATTAAACCTGATTACCTTAATGATGATAAAATTGGGAGAGTAATGGATGAATTATATAAATATGGACTAAATGATATTTTTATTGAAGTAGTTTTAGAAGTAATTAAAAAATTTAAAATAGACCTTAAATACTCCCATTTAGATTCCACATCATTTCATTTAGATGGAGAATATAAAAGGGAAGAAGATAAAGAGAAACAGGAAGAAGAAAAAATTATTAAAGAAAGACCAATTTTTATTAAGAAAGGATATTCTCGGGATCATAGACCAGACTTAAAACAATGTGTCTTGGATTTAATAACAAGCCAAGATGGAGATATTCCATTATTTGTGAGAGTAGGAGATGGAAATGAATCTGATAAAGCTGTATTTGGAAAAGTTTTAGTAGAATTCAAAAAGCAAATAAAGTTTGATAGTATCATGGTTTGTGATAGTGCTTTATATGGTCAAGAAAATCTCCAACTAATCCAACATTTAAAATGGATAACGAGAGTTCCAATGACCATAAAAAAAGCAAAAGAATTAGTGCAAAATATAGAGGTGGAAGAAGTAAAAGATGAAGATAAAGAAAAAAGAAGTGACCTAAATTTAGAAAGTTATACCTGGAAAGAAGAAATTGTTACTTATGGTGGAATCAAGCAAACTTGGTTAATAGTCTTGAGTGAAAAAAGACAGAAAAGTGATTTGGACAAACTAGAAAAACAACTTTCCCAAGAAGAGAAGAAATCCCAAAAATTTCTTAAAGAAATACAATCTGAAGAATTTGAACATCCTCAAGCTGCTCGATATAAATTAAAAGCTATTAATAAAAAATTGAGATTGTTGGAAATAAAAGAAGTTGAACTGATTGAAACTTACTCGAAAAAAAAGGAAAAGATTTATAAAATGATTAGTCTGATCATCAAAAAAGATGAAGAGATAAGTAGAAAGACTAAAGAAGCAGGAAAATTTATTTTAGCAACTAACTTAGTAGAGGAAAATAAATTAGAAGCTAGTGAAATTCTGATAACTTATAAAAACCAGCAATCTACGGAAAGAGGATTTCGATTTTTGAAAGATCCCTTATTTTTTACTGATAGTTTCTTCGTTGAAAAACCAGAAAGAATAGAAACAATGTTATTTTTAATGTCTTTGTGTTTGTTGATTTATAACTTGGGGCAAAGAGAATTAAGAAATTGTTTAAAAAGAGTCAAAAAAGGAATAAATAATCAAGTAGGGAAAGTAACATTGCGTCCGACTTTGAGGTGGATATTTCAATATTTTCAAGGTATTCATTATGTGATTTTAAACGGAGTCAAACAAATTGTCAATTTAACAGAAGAAAGGCGTTTTATATTGAGTTTATTACCTGCATCTTGTGAAAGATATTATCTATAAATTGAATTGGATAAAGCAAAAATAATAAAAGAATAAGAGTCTAATGATATCAAATGAGAAGAGGAAACTCTCCTTCGTTTGTGCTGAGTCTTGCTAAGTTTTCAATGAGTATAAATCTTCTTAATTTGATTATTTTTCCTAAAAATTTAATGAAAAGAGAAATATTCTTGCCCAGGTATGATTTTCGGACTTTTTAAAACTATGTATTTTTTTATACTACATTTTGAAGTGCGGAATCTGGGTTTAAAGCCTTTTCTAACTCAGATATAGCTTCCTCAGACTTTGTTCTCCCTAACAACTCTACTTTATATTGACAAATAACTGATTTTGTGAAACAAAATTTTGAATTAGGGTTTGCTGAAAAAGTTTCTCCAAAATTTATGCCACTTTTGACCAAGAATTTTCTAAAAAATCAATAAGTTTTAGTACATAAAAATTGTTTAAAGTATAATCAAAATTAATGGAAGGCGGTTTGATGAGTTCCCCTGTTCTATTATTAGTAAATAAGGACAAAAAAAGCGACAAAAACTGCCTCAGAAGTTTACAAAGATTGACAACTAAAAATGTAATACCAATAGATGTAATGGAGGTTTCAGGGAGTTTTGTCATCACGAGATTTAGGCTAAATCTTCGTTTAGCTTGTCCAAACTTTCCCTCAATAGCATTACGGAAGCATTCATCGGAGTGGGCTTGTTTCTTTTCTTCTTCACTGACATTTTTCGGAGGTCTTCCTAACTTCGGACCACTGATTCTTATCCCTCTTTCCTTACACCAATTTCTGTTTTCCCTAGTTCGATAAATTTTATCTACATGGACGGATTCGGGATAATAGCCAAACGTTTCTTTATACTTTTCTACTTGTTCTTTTAAATGACAAGATTCATTGAAGTTTTCCCAACTTATTTTGTCTAGAAACACATAGTTATCTACACAGCTTACTGAGAGTTTAGCTCCAAACTCTATTGGTTTTCCTGCTTTTCCCCTCACTATTGGACGAATATGCGGTTGAGTTAAACTTACAATTCTTTGAGGAACACTCTGGGTCTTATTCTCCCACATTGACTGTTGTTGTTCATAAACTTTTTTGATAGTCTCTAGACAATTTTTCTGTCTTTTACTCAGATTTTCCAGGGAAGCCCCAGCTTGAATTAAGTCTTCTATATTTCCTAAATTTTTCTTAAGGTATTTTAACTATTTCCCGATAGCTTTTCTTCTTTCTTGATAAGATACTTTTCGTTTTTTAGCTACTTTTAAGTATTCCTTTCTAGCAATTTTTCTAGAAGTTCTCGGCTTTTTTCTCAATTTTACTCTTAATGGTTTATAAAGATTATCTATTATTCTTTCTGTCTCAATTCTGGCTTGATTTAATATGCCTAAATCCGTTGGGTATTTGATGTCTGCTGGCGCACAAGTCGCATCTAAAATTAGTTTACCTTTATTTTTTATTTTTTCTCCTTTTTCTTGGAGACAATCCTTTTTTTTTACTTCTTTATCACTCTTGTCTATTTCTCTTTTTACTATTTTTTTATTGATTTTGTTTATCAATTCTCCATCAATTCTTTTTCTAAAATGAACTAGCATTGAAGATTCCAGTGGTGGCTCTTGTTGATAACAATTTAAACCTATAAAGTATTGTAGATAAGGATTTTCTCTAATCTGTTCTATAGTTTCTCTATCACTTGTTCCTAATTTTTCCTTAATAATTAATGTCCCTAATGCCATTCTAAATAGTTTGGCTGGCGCACCTTTTTCTGCTGAAAAAAGTTTAGCATATTCTTCCTCAAAATCATCCCAAGGTATCAACTCTGCCATGATTACCCAACGATTATTGGGGGACAATTTGCCCTCGAAAGGTAATTCAAATTTTTCTGGGGGCGGTAAAGGTTGCTCCTCTTTTCGATACATTTGTTCTTGACCAACAACTGGGAGGTGTTTCTACCAATTATAGCGGTTTGTAGCCGACAAAGCTGATCTTTTTTGCGATCGCGAATATGGGTGTAACCTTTTAAAGAATAGGGTTTTGCTTTTATTCAGCAAACCCGAATTAAATCCAGAACAGAAGTTTTATAGGATCTTAGTTCTACCAAGACAGGAATAGTAAGATCATTTTGCCCTTTTTTCGCCCCCCTTTCCAAAGGGGGGTTGGGGGGGATCACCTTTTCTCTCTGTTTCTTACTTTCTTCCAGCAATAAACGAACTAAAGCTGTAGACTTGCCCGATCCTGGTTTTCCCCGTAATAAAACATGATTAGCTGCATATTTCCGTAAACCTTCTAAAATACCGAATTTTTCTATTTTTTACTTTTCTTCTTCTCTCTTTTCTCTCTCATACTTTTTAGGAACAGTTTGCACCATTAACCCTAAATGTAATAAACCAGGAAGCGATCGCATTATTTCATTTGTCGGGGCGAACGGCTGTTCGCCCCTACGGTTAGATATTTCTTTGCCAACAAGATCAGTAACAATATAACGTCATTGTAGGGTGGGGAGTGCATCGGCTTACCACTTAAAATGGTTTGGTAGCGACAATGGTACGATGACGATGATCACTAGGAAAAGTAGTTTTATAATCAAATCCTAATTTTTGTAAGGTTTCTTCCACATTAAAAGTGTAGTAATCATCGCTATGAGGTTCGGTACTTTTCATCAACATAAATAACGCTGGTGGTAAGTTTTGAATCACTTCTGAACGGGGGTTATTATCAACAATACCGAGAACACCTCCAGGGTGTAAAATGCGGAAAGCTTCCTTAAAAATAGCGGTTGCAGCATCACGGGGTAATTCGTGGAGAACAAACTGAATAGTAATTACATCAAAAGAATTATCATCAAAATTCGTTTTTTCTGCTAAACCATGTATCCATTGACTAATTTCTTGTTCCTCATCGGTAACTTTTGCCACCGCTAACATATAAGGGGATAAATCAAGTCCGATGGTATTAATAGGTAAATTACCTTGTCGTTGGCTATAATAACAGTGAGTAGCTTTAGTAGAGACACCTATAGAACAACCAATATCAAGGATGTTTTCCACTTGAGGAGGGCTATAGGGTTCTAAAACAGCATGAAAAGCTGCCCTTAACCTGTCTTGTGCTTCTTGCCAAGTTAAGTCTTCATTTTTCCAGACTCGCAGGCCAAGAGACTGGGTTGCAGGAACAGCTTCAAAGGCAGCTTTCCAGCATAAGTTACCTTGATCGTAAGCATGAAAAGGAACTAGATAATAGTCGGGATAAACAATATCAGGGTTAGTAATTTGAGAGAATAAGCTTTTAGCAGGGGATTTTTCTAAGTTTTTACAGTTTTCTTCCCACGCAATACCGTTTTTTTCCGCCGTTTTAATGATAACTTTTCTCGCTTGATGCGTCATGAGGCGATAAATAGGCTTTGTTTCTATCATTAAATTAACAAAGCGTGAGAGAAGATCGTTACCAGTCCAATCAGGTTTAACTTTATTCGTCATGATATGAGAATAAGGATTTATGGTTTAAAGATAGTTCTAACTATATCACTATTTAGTTATACAATCTCACTGATAAGGTTACTATTCACTAACTCAGTATTGATTGTAAATGAGTTATAGCAATCACCGAATGATTCATGAGAACTTGGAGATCCCCCCTTATGATCCCCCCTTTAGTTACCCCCTTAATAAGGGGGGTTGGGGGGTAGTGGGGGGATCAGAATTCACTTAATTCTCACAATTGATAACTGATTGCTATATTATAATTGAAGTTTTAAATTTGCCTATTTTTTAAACAGACAAAAATGGACTACTTAGTTTAAAAAATTATCTTAAATTATTTAGGATTAAAAGCTTCTGCCAAAGAAGCTTTTGAAGGTAAATATGAGGCTGAAGAAATTGCAGAAATGGTTAATAAAAATTCCATTATTAGCCAAGAGATGGATTTAATTTATCAATAAAATATACCTTAATAATTTCTCATAATAAAGATGGCATTTCTTTATTATCTTCTGCTACCCAATCAGCAAAACGTCTTGCTAAAGGAGGAGCATACATAAGTGTGCTAGTAAAACCGGAGAATAAATGAAGCCCCTCAAAGTTATCAATTTTACCTACTAAAAAGTTAGAATCAGCACAAAAAGCAACTAAACAATGGTGTAATTTACCAGGTAAATTTTCTAGTTCAGGAAGTATTTTACTAACTCCTTCTCGAATAGTTTTTTCTGCTAAAATTTGATCATTTTTTGCCAGAGGATTACTAATAATTTGACTAATTTGACCTAAACAAAAACTACCATCTAAAAATTGAATTGCACCGGTCTCCATAACATCAGAAATAATTTGATCACTGGAATTATCCCATAAAGATTTAAGTTCAGAATCTCCTGATTTTTCTTCAATATTAAGACGGTTTAAAATCCCTGGCATCACTAAAGATTTTAGTTCAATATCTACCTTTGGAGTTAATATTAACTGAGAATGAGTAAAATAAATATTAACATTTATACCAATATGTTTTAATAAATAACGAGTTAAACCTCCTGCACAAATGACGACATTTTTACTATAATATTCTTGCTTATTTGTTTTTACACCGGTTACTGTTTTATTTTTAGACAGTAGTTGAGTAACTTCTTCGTAATTAAGGGTTCCACCTAATCTTAAAAAAGCTTGTTGATAAGCATTATTTGTTTTTTGTGGATGAATATGTCCATGGGGCAATTTAAGACATCCTGAGATAGCATCAGGGTTTAATAATGGTTCAATTTCTACAGATTGATCGGGGGTTAATAATTGAGGTTTTATGAAAAACTTTTGATAGTTTTCTGCAATAGATTGGGGATTATTATCCACAGGAATAGTTAACATTAAATCCAGTTCTCTAAAATCGGTATTTTCTCCCAATTCTTCTGATAAGTTATGATAAATTTCTCGACTTTCTTGACATAATTGAATCGAATCATCATCTGTTCCTGACCAATAAGCAACTCCCCCATAACTATAACGAGTTGCATTATCATAAGTGGGATCTTTTTCTAAAAGTAACACTTTTAAACCTTTTTTAGCCAACTCATAACTTAAGGCTGATCCCGTAATACCAGCACCAACAACAATCCAATCAAAATTTTGCATAATTTTATTATATACTTCCCCTCCATTTTATCATAAATATCTAATTAATTAAAGTTGATATTTTCATCTTATTTTTTAATTTAAACTTATAAACCATGATAGAATAACAAGCATAACTTCTGATTTATAAATGAATGAATGTGCTTCCTAGACGTTATCATCGCATCAAACAAGTTCTTGAAAAAAGACAACCAGACTTAACAGTTTTAACCGAGGATGTCCATAAACCTCATAACTTATCAGCCATTATCCGCACCTGTGATGCTGTAGGAATATTAGACGTTCATAGTATTAACACAACCGATGAATTTCCTACCTTTTCTCAAGTTTCTCAAGGCAGTGATAAATGGACATTTCTCCACACTCACCCTGATATTAAAACAGCTATAACTTATTTGAAAAGCAAAAAAATCAATATATATGCAGCACATTTTACGGAAAAATCTTTAGACTATCGTGATATCGATTATACTCAACCCACAGCTATTTTACTAGGAGCAGAAAAATGGGGAGTGAGTGAAGAAGCAGCAAATTTAGTCGATGGCAACATTATTATTCCCATGTTAGGGATGGTACAATCTTTGAATGTTTCTGTTGCTGCTGCGGTAATTTTATTTGAAGCACAACGCCAGAGATTAGCTGGAAAAATGTATGATACCAGTCGATTAGATCCCGAGCGATATCATAAAATATTGTTTGAATGGAGTTATCCAACCTTAGCAATAGAATATCAAAAAAACGGCAAAAATTATCCATCTTTAGGAGAAAATGGGGAAATTTTATAAGAATTTTGGGTTCAAGTACCTAAAGTTTCTCAAGTAAATTGAGTTCTCCAGGGGTTAAAACACCCTGGATTCTAAGCGGTTAAGCTTCGATGGGATAAATCCACATCTCAGCTTGCTTACGATATGATCGACTTAGAGAATCGAGATAATATCGTTTAGGAAGACTCAAAACTTCCTTTCCCAACTTGACTAGATTTAGACCTAGCTGTGTGGCTACCTTCTCACGGGGTGACAAGCCCGTTAAAACCCTGATTGAAAGAGGGTTTCAGCCGTGGCGATCGCTCTATAAATTGTCAAAAACTAGAGGGCTTATTGAGAATAAACAATAATGATAATCATTCTTGCCGTGTGTGTGGGGGGGAGGAGGGTTACACCGTCCTCCCCCCCACAGGGTTGATGCTCAAAATCAACCCCTTGGGCAATATTAGTTTTTATTAAATAATAAAAATTGGTTTATTTTGGATAGTTACATCTAAAATAAATCATCTTCCACTGGTTATTTTATGTTAAGATAAAATAGGGGAATTAAGCCGTCTTATCTATTATGGACATGGCTTGTAACCCTCTTTTATAATTGTTGAGTTTCTGGGGATTATTGCTCATCATAATTGAAATAAAATCAGAGCAAAATTCCCAAGCGTGAATCCAAAGAGAGCCATAAAGTCCTATCCAAAAATTACTATGTCTTCGGTCACGTCTTGATTTTTCAGTTAGACGAGCAATATATTTTCCTTGATTGATTTGTCGAAATGTTTTGCCTTTTAAAGAAGTAGCAGTGCAAGCGATCGCTATTAATAAAATCAAGGAATTTAGTCGTTTATTATTGGCTTTACTTCCCTCCAAATTATAACACCCTGTCTTACAATCCTTGAACATAGCTTCAATATCTGCCCTGGCTCGATAGACTTTCAAGACCTCTGATAAACTGTCTAAGTTGGTAAGAATAAACCAAGGCTCTTTTTCCTGTTTGCCCTTGTATTTTCTTTTCCAATATGCTCCCACATTAAAGTTTCCAAACCCTTTATTTTTAGTGACTGAAACCCCAGTTAAAAACATCTTCATCCCAGGTTTCATTCCTAACTGCGAAAAAGTTTGATAATCTTCATCATCTTTTTTCTGGTTTGTACCTTGTTTCTGACGAAAAGCGAAGAATAACTTTTGTTTTTTACTTTTTTGTTTCAACCAATAAGCTGATTTAACACTGTGGAATTCTCGGTCTCCAAGAATGACTAACTCATAGTTTTTTAGAAGACAAAGAACAGGTTTAATTAATGCCTGTTGTTCAGATAATCTGCTGGCTCCTCTTTTCCCTAAAAGTGTCCAATAGATGGGTAAAGCCCGCTTTTTCCAGATAACAGCAACCATGCAAACATTTTTATCTTTCCATTGGGTTCGGTCAATTGTTATAATCAGACGAGAGCCAGTCTTAAATTCTTTACAAATAATAGCTTTAATCACAGGAAACCAGAATCTGGGAATGGCTAAAGCTGACAAAACTAGGAATCTCTGGATATGTTTACGACGACTTTGATAAAGGATTGGTAAAGGAAAACAAGCTGCTAACCTTTCTATTCCAACCTGTTTATGTACTGTCAGCAACCACAGTAAAATTCTAAAAGCCTCGAACTGTGTTTGTGTTAAATGTTTGGTAAAATGAGATTCATAAACTGCTAAAAAGCTCATGATTTAAGTTATAAAACGATTAAGGACAATCTGATTATTATTAGCATAAAATCGGATTGTTTTCTCTCTTTTAGGAGTTGACGCTCGCGCATCAAAACAGTTTGGGGGGGCAGGGCAATCGCATTTAATTTTTGAAAAGCTGACTGCATAAGAGGTTTCGCGATCGCCGTTCATTTGTACTGAAACTCTAAAATCTTTACTGGATCACGCATCTCAGATTTTAATGCGATTGCCCTGTTTGGGGGGGGAAGACGTGGCAAATGCCACGTCTTCCCCACCCATTTGCAAATGATTATCATTATCGTTCATTCTCAATAAGCTCTCTGGTTGCCGACAATTGTTTAGGGTCGGGTAACAGAGAAAAACCGCTCTGGACTTACTTTTCAACCTACTTATCACCCCGTGAGGGCTACCTTTCTTAAACAATTTCCTGCTGCTTGAATATCGGCGTTAACCAACCAACCTTTAGCAGTCTGATACAATCCACGTTTAATCCGTTTTCCTGAGAACTTGTACCCTTTGGGTTTTTCACCATATTTTGGGACTAAATCATTATCAAGAAAACTCGCTTGTGAACTATACGCTTCTTCAATTTCAGTAAAAATGATTCCTACTGACTCTGCTAATTCTTGAATGCGGTTTTTAAGTCTTGCTGTCGGAATTTGTACAAAGTTGAGGCAGTGCGGTCTTGGGGTCTCCCCAAGTGGAGCAACTGCCGTTTGATTATTGGTTTTACCAATATTAATTGAATCTTTCTGTCTGTCATTCCATCCAAAAACAATATTGCCAATTTGATGTCTTAAGCAGTAATGAACAATGAATCTTGCTGCTTTATTAACAGCATCTTTCATCTGACAATTGCGTTTATGAGTAGCTTGTTCTAAGCTATCATCCCAGTAATCTTGGGGCTTATCTTCTTGATGCAGACAGCGAGTGGGGGAAACCCCCAAGACCGCGCTGCATCGCTTGTTTTTGTTTTGCAACGAAACGATTATACCGTTGATTAATTGACTTAACTTTTCTGCCGTTAACAATAAAAGACTTACCTTTTGTTGATATGCAACTAAGCCAATTTTCAACACCGTGATCAATTCCTAGTCCCTGCGAATAATCAAGATTAGAAGCTTTGACTAACTGGGTTTTATAGAGGTATTCCGCCCACAATTTACCATTGCTCGGAACAATTCTTACCTCTGCTATATCTTCTGGTTGAAAATTAACACCACTAGGAATAACAATTAATGGTGTTTCTAATTCTTTTCTTTGAGAATTAGCAATAGGTAAATAACAAATTCCCTCTAATGGTTTATAACGAATATTTTGAGAAGTGAAAGCAACTTGATAAAGACCTGTTTTGCTGTAACTTGGGATTTTAGGTCTATCTTTTAATTCTCCACTAAACCACATTGACAGAAGCTGGTTGTATCCTTTAATGGCTTCCATTACTGATTTAATAGTCTGTTGTCCTTGTTGTCCTCCTATTGCTTGATAATGAACGTCATCCTTGAAATCCTTACAGAGTTGAGCGTAACTGACTTTAATTGGTCTTAAACAGCGACTTATTCGGTAATTATCATTTTTGTCAAACCAAGTTTTATGATTACAATTTTCAAAGTAATCTTGACGAATTGTAAATAAAACAGAATTATATAGCTTATTTGATTGCTCACAGCACCATAGAAGGTAAGCGTGAACTTCATCATCTATATTCTCTGTTAATAAGATTTTCTGAGTGTGGTAGTTCATGTTATTATTATAGCGTTCTGCAATAACATTGCCAATATGGTCAAGAAAAACTTTACAATTAGATTAAGCGATAAAAGACTAGCTAAGCTGAGGCTCTATGCTCAACAGAAAGATAAAACCATGACTCAAGTTTTGGAAGAATGTATTGACAAGTTAAAAATAGATACGAGGGGTTAAAACCCCAGTTCGCTCCACTGCCACGCCTTAAAAGGACGTGGCTATTTCTCGCTCACAGTTTTTTGGGTATGATTAATTGGAGGTTAAACAAAACAATCTCAAACTAAAAATGACACAGTTAAATATTACAACCGAAACCCCTGTTATCAAGAATGGTGATTTAAGTATTGATAGTTATCTTGCGATGCCAGAAAAAGAGGGTATCTTTCCTGGAGTGATCGTTATTCAAGAAATTTTTGGGGTTAACGAGCATATTAGGGATGTTACTAGGCGTTTTGCTCAACAAGGATATGTTGCCATTGCCCCTGCTATATATCAACGCCTTGCCCCTGGATTTGAAACTGGTTATACTGCGGAGGCCATTGATATTGGTAAAAGGTACAAAAATCAAACCAAGGCGGACGAATTACTATCAGATATCCAAGCAACCATTGACTATCTTTATACCTTGCCTCAAGTGAAAAAAAATGGGGTAGGGACTATCGGTTTTTGTTTTGGGGGTCATGTTGTTTATTTGGTCTCTACCTTACCAGAAATTAAGGCCAGTGCCTCATTTTATGGTGCAGGAATTGTTAATTGGAAACCAGGAGAAGACGGAAAAGCCACTGTGGAGTCTACCCCCAATATTAAAGGAAAATTATACGCTTTCTTTGGTGTGGAGGATGCTAGTATTCCTGAAGAACAAGTTGATACCATTGAAAAAGCTTTACAAGATAATAATATTCCTCATCAAGTCTTTCGCTATCAAGGGGCAGAACATGGGTTTTTCTGTGATCAACGAGGTAGTTATAACCCAGAAGCTTCCCAGGATGCTTGGCCAAAAGTCTTAGAATTATTCAAGACTGAATTACTCGGATAAATGACGGTCAATTTTCTCTAAGTCTTGGGTTAATTGTTGATATTCATCGGATTGAAAACCAACCACAGATCGCACCCCTTCTAAGGTGGACATAATATTTCTTGGGTCCATAAACATGACTTTGCTACTGTCACTACTACCGATTTTAACCCCCATATCCAGGTAGTTTTGTGCTAAGAGAAATTGTAAGGCTTCACCAGCACTGGGGTCGGTTTTTAATTTTTCTGTTAGGATATCAATAGCTCTGGCGATCGCCTCGGCTTTTAGTATTTGTTGTTGACGTTCAGCCTCTGCCCGTAAAATTTCGGCTTTTTTCTGAGCTTCTGCCTCTAAAATTCTGGATTCTGCTTTACCCTGTGCGGAGTTAATAGCTGAATCTCTTTCTCCTTCAGAAGTTAAAATAGCAGCCCGTTTTTTTCGTTCAGCAGCCATCTGTAATTCCATAGAATCTTGCACTGCTTTTGAGGGCATAATATCCCTTAATTCCACCCGAGTTACTTTCACACCCCAGGGGTCGGTGGATATATCTAATTCCCTTAATAATATCTCGTTGATTTCTGTTCTAGCTGTAAATGTTTGGTCTAGTTCTAGTTTCCCAATTTCTGAGCGAATTTGCGTTAACACTAGATTAACCATAGCAGATTGTAGGCTTTCTACTTTATAATAGGCTTTCTCCATGTCCATAATTCGCCAGTAAACCACTGCATCAACGGTGATAGAAACGTTGTCTTTAGTAATACAAGATTGTGGGGGAATATCGATCACTTTTTCCCGAACTGTCTCTTTATAAACAACCCGATCAACAAAAGGAACAATAAAGTTTAATCCTGGGCTTAACTTTTTATTATAACTCCCTAGTCTTTCTACTAAATACTCATTTTTTTCATTGACGATTTTAACTGAACCAAAAACCGTTGACCCGCCTAAAAGTAAAATAACAAAAAAGAAAAACTGACCCATTTTAATAACTCCTTAATAACGATTATTTTCGGTGTAGTAAATCTATCTTCATTCATCTAAAGAATCAGGTAGAAATTCTGGTAATACTACTAAAGTGTTGCCTTTTCTGTTCACGATATAGACCTTTTGATGGGGAGAGATTAACATAGTAGGATCTGCACAAATAGCTTGCCAAGAATTACCTTCGTATATAACCCTTCCTGTCTTACCTGGGGCAATTTCTGTTAACGTTTCTCCTTCCTGTGCGTCCCCAACCCTAGAGCTTAATGATTTTTGTTTGGGAACAAATCTTCTTGAACCTACAATAGAAACTGTCGATAAACTTAACCATAAGATTACTTGTAGGGGAAAATAAGGAATCACCAGGGCGATCGCAGCTACAACAATAGCACTAATTCCCATTATAAATGCGACAAAAGCAACGGGAAAAATCGCCTCAGAAAAACAGAGAATAGCACCAGCAATTAACCAAAGTAAGGCTGAACTCACCATCGGAACATAACTAGAAGACATAAGATAATTGAACAGTTAAATTTGATCTTTGTACCAAAACAATTGATAAAAGCACAAAATTTTGTATTCACTCCCATGATAACGCTATTAACCAAGATGGGTTACACTGAAGGAGTGAAAATTTAACTTTCTTAAGGAAAATTTAAAATGATTGATTTAAGTCTCTTGTTCAACATTGCTAACTTTTATGCCTTACCCTTTTGGTTATTAATGGTTATTTTACCGAAATGGGTAGTGACACAAAAAGTCATGTCTTCTTACCTTCCCTTTGTTCCCTTAGCAGGGTTATATATTTATCTTTTTGGGGGTAGTCTTGATCCTGAGTCTGCGGAAGCTTTTTCTAATCCTACTTTACCGGTTTTAGCGCAGCTTTTTAGTCAAGAACCTGTAATGTTAACGGGATGGATACATTTTATTGTTTTGGATTTATTTACGGGTCGCTATGTTTATTTAGAAGGAAGAGAAAAAGGGATTTTTACTATTCATTCTCTGATTTTATGTTTCTTCGCTGGTCCCATTGGTTTATTGAGTCATATTGTTACTTCTTGGATACAGTTAAAAGTTTCTAAACCAGAAGAAATAGAGGCAAGTGCTACTTAATATATTTATCTTTTCTCGATAAATAATATTATCCATAAGGGCATAATATTATTATGCCCCTACAATTTCACAAATATCTGCTTTATTTAGGAGTTAGGAGTTAGGAGTTAGGGGTTCGGAGGCGCGATATTAGCTGTACATATTGACTGTGGGAAATGCTATAAGTTAAGAGCATCGCCTTAAAGCTTTGTGTCATCAAGGTTCCCCGTAGTGAACCAAATAAACTACAGTTTTACTGGTATAAGACAAATCCAGACCATTGTTAAGAAAAGTTTAGTTACTGGACTTAATTAGCTTTCTAATAAAGTAATATATTGCTCAAGTGGGTCATGATTTTTTGTTCAGTATTGCTTATTTTGGGAGAAATTATTTGGAAGTTCAAATTTTCCTGAAACATTTAACACATTTCGTAAAACAATGTCTTAAGGACACGATTGATGAGCAAAGCTTAGAATTGCGAGATTTCAGTATTGTTTTTTGGCGAAATGGTTGATTCAAAATTGCGATCTATTGTTTCTTAATACTAGAAAATCAATGTTACAGAAGATTTTAAATATCCTCAAAATTGAAAAACCCGGCAATTTTATTGAAAAGATCGGCAATTTTATTGAAAATAAGATTAAACCAATATTTACAACACTCTTATATTTGAGAGTACCTTTAACAATTGCCTTATTTTCATTATTACTTTTTGTCTTTGTAGATCAGACTTTAGACATATATCGCTCTATTGCCCTAGAGAATGATATAGACAAGGCAACTATATCAACTTTATTTGTCACCATACTCTCCATCTTAGTATGGTATTCGGGACGGTTATTAGAGTACAAAAAGAAAACAAAAAATCAATTATGGCTGAGAAGATTACCCAGATTATTAGGGGCAGTACCGTTAGCCAGCCTTAGTCTGGGCATTGTGAGAGCTAATAGTGCTGCCCCTAACTTTTTTCTCAATTGTTGGTTTATTATCTGCTGTACCGCTACAATAATGGTCTTTCTATTCTTTATTAATCGTCGCAATCTCTTTAAATCAGAGAATGCTCTAGGTTTTCTCAAGCTCAATAATGTCTTGGCTGTGGAAGATGATAACCAAGGACTATTTAGCGATCGATTTGAAAATATCTTCGTTAATGTTGCCTATATATTATTTAGTGGTTTTTCCCTGCCCATAATTGCTAGCAATTCTAAAACTTCAATTGGAGTCATAGCTATTTTTATTTTGGGAATTTTGGTCAATGGGATTCTTTTGCTTTGGCATAGAGAGCAAAAATTAGACATCTTAATTCTCTACCTAATATCTTTAGCTGCTAACTTCATATTTCTCTTTAAAATGCCGACAGTTGCCCTAGTGAATAACATAGGCACAGTAAGTATTGTCGCTATATCTCTCAGCGTTATGGTAGTTGTCTTTGCAACCATTTATCATTGGGGAATCGAAAATAAAATTCCTGCTTTAACGGCAATCATCCTCTTATTGTTAATTTCCAGTCTCCTTAACTTGAATGACAACCACCAAATCAGACAATTAGCAACCAAAGCAAATAGAGAACTACCAACACTTGAAACCAGCTTTGATAAATGGCTCGCTAGCAGAGAAGATTTTGAAAAATACAGGGAACAAGACAAACCCTATCCAGTCTATCTTGTTTCTGCTCAAGGAGGAGGGATTTTTGCAGCCTATCATGCCTCCACAGCTTTATCCAAACTCCATGATTCCTTGCCTAATTTCTCACAACATATATTTGCCATCAGTAGTGTTTCTGGAGGAAGTTTGGGAGCTTCCGCATTTTCCAGCTTAGTCAAAGAAAATATTGATAATCAAGAACCACTTGAAAAAAAAGCAATTAAACTATTTGGCCAAGACCTTTTATCCCCACTATTATCTATGGGATTATTTCCTGACTTGCTGCAAAGGTTTTTACCTTTCTCAATCAATACTTGGGATAGAGCTATTGGTTTAGAAATCGCTGCGATCGCCTTCTGGTAAATCTGGGTCAAAGGATAACTTAACACCAGAAATTTGCCCAAACTGACCAGATACACCAGGGAGTGCGCTAACACCGTGTTCCAGCACAGCCACAAGTTCCTCTTTGGTGAGGGTGAGTAAAGTTAAGCCATTATTAAAGGCTAAGGTTGTTTGGATATCGTTCTGACTAATACCCCCTTCTGGTTTAATAACCTGGCCATCAACGACAATTTCCTCGTTAGGAATTCGTACCGCTTCTGTTCCACCAGCAGGAACCACCACAGAGCCAATAGAAGCGCGAATACCTCCACCATTTTTAACCGAGGCCACAACCGTTGGATCAGCTTCTTGAGCTTCAGCCAAGTTAGCATCAGCGGTGAGGTTACCCAGGTTGGTTTCTTGGGTGCGAACACCATCAAGATCAAGGGGTTCATCGATTTCACCAGAACGGTTCCCATTGAGGAATACCTCAGAAACACCAAAGACATTGGACTCGGTGGCAATAATTTGAGCTTCGATCGCATCGGCAATCTCTTGAATTTCTGGGTCAATGAAGCCAGCAGCATTAAGATCCGCCACCCCCTGGTCATCGGTTGCATAAGCTCCCGAAATTTCGGGATCGTAGCTTTCGGGAATGATATTACCATCCCCATCAAAGTCAAGCACCAAACGACCTACATACTTGTAACTGCCATCGGTGTTAACCAGTGCGGTTGTGGTGCCACCAGCGTTAGTGATGAACTGGGGATATTCTCCTTGGATAGAATCACCTTCTCGGGGGCGATCGTTTTCATCAAAGAGACGGGTATTAGAACCACCAGCAACGATGATATCCACATTTTGCAGACGCTCTGCTAAACCTTCCTCAATAAAGAGTTGCTGCATATGAGCCAAGAGAACAACTTTGTTCATGTCTGGGTTAGCAGCCAATAAAGCATCAACCTCTAGCTGAATTTCCCTCGCTAAAGCATCGAGTTGTTCTGCTGTGGGGTTGGTATCAAAGGGACTGGGTGAAATACCCACATTACCTGGAGCAGAAATACTGCCGAGGGTGGGAGTTATGGCACCGATGACACCGATATTTTCCCCATTGACATCAATCACAGTTGAAGATGTAACGCTATTAGGTTGAGGAGCTTGCCCACCGGCAACCTCTAAACCTGCCAGGTTTTCATAGGTGGAGAAGTCGAGGTTAGTAGAGAGGTAGGGGAAGTTAGTTCCAGCGAAGTCAGCACCGAGGATTTCTCCTTCAGCCTCACCACTGATTAAACCCCCTAACACCCCTGTACCCAGGTCAAATTCGTGGTTACCCAAGGCGATCGCATCGAATCCCAGTTCGTTTTGAATTTGGATATCGGCAATACCTCCTGAACCAAATAGGGTTTGCTGAATAAAAGCAAAACCCTATTTTTTAAAAGGTTACACCCATATTCGCGATCGCAAAAAAGATCAGCTTTGTCGGCTACAAACCGCTATAATTGGTAGAAACACCTCCCAGTTGTTGGTCAAGAACAAATGTATCGAAAAGAGGAGCAACCTTTACCGCCCCCAGAAAAATTTGAATTACCTTTCGAGGGCAAATTGTCCCCCAATAATCGTTGGGTAATCATGGCAGAGTTGATACCTTGGGATGATTTTGAGGAAGAATATGCTAAACTTTTTTCAGCAGAAAAAGGTGCGCCAGCCAAACTATTTAGAATGGCATTAGGGACATTAATTATTAAGGAAAAATTAGGAACAAGTGATAGAGAAACTATAGAACAGATTAGAGAAAATCCCTATCTACAATACTTTATAGGTTTAAATTGTTATCAACAAGAGCCACCACTGGAATCTTCAATGCTAGTTCATTTTAGGAAAAGAATTGATGGAGAATTGATAAACAAAATCAATAAAAAAATAGTAAAAAGAGAAATAGACAAGAGTGATAAAGAAGTAAAAAAAAAGGATTGTCTCCAATAAAAAGGAGAAAAAATAAAAAATAAAGGTAAACTAATTTTAGATGCGACTTGTGCGCCAGCAGACATCAAATACCCAACGGATTTAGGCATATTAAATCAAGCCAGAATTGAGACAGAAAGAATAATAGATAATCTTTATAAACCATTAAGAGTAAAATTGAGAAAAAAGCCGAGAACTTCTAGAAAAATTGCTAGAAAGGAATACTTAAAAGTAGCTAAAAAACGAAAAGTATCTTATCAAGAAAGAAGAAAAGCTATCGGGAAACAGTTAAAATACCTTAAGAAAAATTTAGGAAATATAGAAGACTTAATTCAAGCTGGGGCTTCCCTGGAAAATCTGAGTAAAAGACAGAAAAATTGTCTAGAGACTATCAAAAAAGTTTATGAACAACAACAGTCAATGTGGGAGAATAAGACCCAGAGTGTTCCTCAAAGAATTGTAAGTTTAACTCAACGGCATATTCGTCCAATAGTGAGGGGAAAAGCAGGAAAACCAATAGAGTTTGGAGCTAAACTCTCAGTAAGCTGTGTAGATAACTATGTGTTTCTAGACAAAATAAGTTGGGAAAACTTCAATGAATCTTGTCATTTAAAAGAACAAGTAGAAAAGTATAAAGAAACGTTTGGCTATTATCCCGAATCCGTCCATGTAGATAAAATTTATCGAACTAGGGAAAACAGAAATTGGTGTAAGGAAAGAGGGATAAGAATCAGTGGTCCGAAGTTAGGAAGACCTCCGAAAAATGTCAGTGAAGAAGAAAAGAAACAAGCCCACTCCGATGAATGCTTCCGTAATGCTATTGAGGGAAAGTTTGGACAAGCTAAACGAAGATTTAGCCTAAATCTCGTGATGACAAAACTCCCTGAAACCTCCATTACATCTATTGCTATTACATTTTTAGTTGTCAATCTTTCTAAACTTCTGAGGCAGTTTTTGTCGCTTTTTTTGTCCTTATTTACTAATAATAGAACAGGGGAACTCATTAAACCGCCTTTCATTAATTTTGATTATACTTTAAACAATTTTTATGTACTAAAACTTATTGATTTGTCAGAAAATTCTTGGTCAAAAGTGGCATAAATTTTGGAGAAACTTTTTCAGCAAACCCTAAATATTAGTAATACCACACCAAAATCTTTGATTTTGGTGTGGTATTACATCAAAGCACCACGGCTTTGCGAGCAGGGACTAAATTTTTATGGGCTAAATATTCATGAAGTTCTAGAGGTTTTAATTTACAAAGGTCTTTGGCTAATTCTTCAAGTTTGATGTTTCTGGATAAATGAGGCATCAGGGACTCACGCACAAATCCTAACATTTGAGGTTCAGCTACCAAAAGAATTAAATGAGACTCCCATTGACTGAGAAGTTCTGCAATTTTGTGGCTAATATCCTTAGCAAAATGACGTTCATATTCGCTGATATGGTTTTGACGATGATCGTCATAGCCATGGCCTTGACTGCGAGAGCCTCGGTTTCGCCCTGTTTTCGTATTCGCCCAGAGTTCCTTGCCGGCCATTTCCTTGGCCGCATTGGTTAAACATTGATGTTCAATTAGATTAGGACTTGACTGATATTCAGGAAAATCTGCCTCTTCTAGGGTAAAAAAGCGGGCTTTGGTACCATCCATAACAGCAACGACAGCTTGATTCATAGGACTTTCTGATAGAATTCTCGAGATCCCCATCTTAGCAGCCAAGTTTGTATAGTAGAACACTTTGGCATAAAGCTTAAAATTTGCAGTAAAACAACTTAACAATCTTTTCTTAACCTTCTGCCCAACCCTAGTGTAATTACTGGAGAGATGCAAATTGGGGCGATCGCATTTCTCGTTATCGTTAAGATAATGGTGTAATTGTTACCGATCCTCCAGCAATACCCTGAATTTTCAATTCATACCCTTCAAGTAATCCCATCCCAATCAACGGATCTGTTTCAGATTCGTTTACTTCGACGGATCTAACCTGTCCATCCCAAATTATGGAAGCTTCATATACATTAAATAAACATAAACTCCCATCCCCTAAAATCCCTTCTTATTCCATGTACCAAATCAATCCTAGTTTTGTGATAATAGCAGATGGCAAGGTGAGAAAGCCTGTATATCCCGTATCGATTACTGCTTTAATTCCCTGATTTACTTTATTTTCACCAAGCACAGCTAACTTGATAATTGCCTCTCTATTCGTATTTACATAACCAATAATCATGTTTGTGTATTAGAAGAAGAAAAACCAAAGCGATGAACCGCAGGATAGCCAATACGAATACCAAAAATTTGTGCATCAGGATGATGTTTTAGTAATTGTTTGGCCGCCGTTAAGCTATCATTAGCAACTTCAAAGGTTCCGCTTTCAATGTCAATAGCAACTATTTTACCGTGATTATTTGCCTCAACTTGAGAACGAATCTGAGAGTCATAGAGTTGATGACCACGTTTTGCTAATTCTTCTTTGCTATAACGGGGTTGTCGAATTGTCATGGATTTACTGATCTTGTCTTATTTCTTAATTTTAGCTTTGAATGAAGAAGGAAGATGAATAGGTTATCGAGTAATTTCCTTATTCTTCTACTTCAACTGAAAATTCACGATAAATTGCTAAAGGAGATAATGGATAATTAATTAACAAATAACCAACATATCTTATCGCCACCTAACCCACCCTACAACTAACTTTCGGTCTGTATGTTACGTTTAGGATCACCTAATTTAACTGGTTGTGTTGCTTTAACTGGAGAAACTACTGGGGTTAAATTCCAATGATTAGCTAATCTTTGTAAGAAGCGATCTTGTTCTACTCGAAAGCGATCAATATTTGGTCCATGATTGATAATAGCAAACCAGACTGGCCCCCTTTCTTTGGTAGGAATAACCCCAGCTAAGGCACTAACCTGGGCTAGGGTTCCGGTTTTAACGGCAACTCCATCGGGAAGATTTCGCCATTGAACTGTTCCTGTTTTATCTCGTCCCCCCATAGGAAATAAGTCGGCAACATTTAAAGGATTATCTTGTAATTTTTCTTCCATTGCTATTAACATTCCTACTGAAGCCCTGGGAGAAATACGGTTTTCTACCCCTAACCCCGATCCGTTGATTAATTGGATTTCATGGCTATCAACTTTAGCTGCTTTGGCTGCCACTTCTGAGACAACGGCCGCCCCTCCCACAGAGTCAGCAATCATCTCGGACATGACATTATTACTATAAATATTCATTTGTTTGAGGAGTTCCGCCATGGTTAAAGATTGATGTTTCAGTAACCTTTGTGCTGTTTCAGGGACATTATTTTCAACTTTAACTGTGCCTTGAATGGTAATTTGCGGTTTAGGAGTGTTGGGGGGTAAGGTTTGATATTGTTTTTTAATTAAGGGAGTCCAACGAGAAGAATTAAAAGCTAATTGTAATAATTGTCCTGATTTTTGGCGATCGCTTTTAAAATTCATGGCAAAATTATCCACAATAATCAGATTGCCACTAACTTGTTTAATACCCAGTTCATTGAGTTTATTTCCCACTGCGATCGCTTCTTCCCGAACAAATAAGGGATCACCGCTACCTTTAACGATTAAATCCCCCTTCAAAACTCCATTTTCGACGGTTCCAACCTTTAAAAATTCTGTTTCAAAACGATGTCCAGTTCCCCAAGTTTCCAAGGCTGCTAAAGAGGTAGCAATTTTGGTTAAAGAGGCGGCGGATAAGGGCGTTTTGGCTTGATGATCTCCTAAATAAGCCCAGTCTGATTGTAGCCAAATGGCTTGTCTATTACTAGAAAACCCTAAGGAGGACAATCTTTGCAAATAATCCGCAATGATAGACTCTACCACGGGATCGGATTGGGTGGGAACATCAAACACTTTTGCTTCTTGCCAAGCTACCACGGGAACCACCTCAATAGGAGGGGGTGTTTTTCCTAATAAGTTACCTAAAATTAAAGCTAATAGATCCAACATTTTTAAAACTCCTCACTGATCAATCTTTTCTGGAAAAAACTCCAACTCCGCGCCTCCGAACTCAGGTTACAGATGTTCATACTATAGGGGTCAACGCCGAGGGCAGTCGAAGTGTTCACCCCGAATGAAATTGGTATAAGAATCCTGTCTTTCTACGAAGGTGTGGGTAAGCCTTCCAGATAACGAAGAAATTCTAATAATTCCCCATCAGACAGCACCTGACGCGATCGCTTTCCATAAGTTTTGACTAAATATTCCCGACCTTGTTCCGTTGTCCATTTTAATCGTTTTAATTCTACATTAGAACGGGCTATAATTTCGGAAAAGTCAAGCAATTCTTCTTCTACGGGAGGTTTTTCTTCTATTTCTGGTTCTTCGGTAATTTCAGAAATAGGAAGAGAGGTTTCCTCTATTTCTGGTTCCTGTGGGGTTTCAACAATAGGAAGGGGTTTTTCTTCTATTTCTGGTTTCTGTGAAGTTTCAACAATAGGAAGGGGTTTTTCTTCTATTTCTGGTTCCTGTGGGGTTTCAACAATAGGAAGGGGTTTTTCTTCTATTTCTGCTTGTATTGATGGTGATTGCTTAGAGTTGGTTGTAGTTTTAACTCGCTTTTTAGATGATTTAGTTGGGGTTTCAGTTTTGATTTTAATCGGTGCTTCAGGTTCTGTTTCTATCTCTTTAATTTCATTTTTAGTAACAACTGGTTCAACGGTTTTTTCTGGGGGAGGAGATGAGTATGCAACCGTTGATTTTGGTTGAGTGATTTCTGGAGGAGAGGGTGATGGTTGAACCGCAATTTTCTCCGTCACTGCAACAGGTTTAACCTCTAATTGTAAATTATTTAATGCTCGTTCGATCGCCCGATCTTCTGCGGCTTCAATTTTCTCATCTGCTGCTAATCCCGTACTTAATGTTACATTATCATTCTGTAGTAATACCCTAACAATATATTTCCCATGATCGATGCTCACTAACTCACTAACTAAACTTCCTCCCGGATAATGTTTTCGGAATTGGTTTAACATAATCAATATTCCTCTATTACTATTCCTATTAATAAGTTATATTGTACTATAATAACAACAATACAAGTTTGTAGTCAAGGCTTTAGCCTTGATCATGACCATCTTTATCGTCTGTTAGGACTGACGACAAACTTACTTTCAAGTTTGCCTACCTACTTAGAATAATGGATAATTGATGGACTCGGGTAAACCCTTGGCCTTTCAAGGATGAGTTTTTCTGCCCATTCTACATTATCCATTATGGATTAACTATTGAGTAATTGCTTCAAGGTTTCTGTTTCCAAACGAGGACCATAACAAGTAACAATGCGAGAAGAAGCGCGGGAAGCTAAATCACCAGCTTGAGCATAACTCATGCCGTGGGTAACTCCATATAAAAAGGCTCCAGCGTACATATCTCCGGCACCTACAGTATCAACAGCTTCCACAGGATAAGGGGTGATTTCTATTAATTCTTGACCATCGAAAACTACAGATCCCTGTGATCCCCTGGTAATAGCAAACCCTTGAGATAAGCTTTTCAAATAATTAACCGCCTCAGAAAAGTCTTCTGTATCAGCCATTTTTAGAGCTTCTGACTCGTTAGCAAAAATAAACTCAATTTGCTCTCCAATGATTTCTAATAATCCCTCTTTAAAAAAAGAGACCATATTGGGATCAGACAAAGAAAATGTGGTTTTTACTCCCGATTCTTGAGCAATTTCTCTGGCTTTAATAGCTGCTGCTTTGGCGGTGGGAGAAGTGACTAAATACCCTTCCATGTAGAGATATTCCGAATCAGCGATCGCCCCAGGCACCAATTCTGTTTCCGATAAACTGCCACTGATCCCCAAAAAAGTATTCATAGTGCGATCGGCATCGGGAGTCACCATAACTAAACATTTGCCTGTGGTACCATCCACTTCTTTTTCGTCGTGAACATTGGTATCCAAACCACAATTTTGTAAATCTTCTAAGTAAAAAAATCCAGCTTCATCCTTAGCTACCTTACAAGAATAAAAACCACTTGCACCCAATTGACTCAAGGCCACCATAGTATTAGCTGCGGAACCGCCACCACTTTGTTTACAAAGATTACCATTAAACTTAGCGATGATTTCCCCTTGACGGGACTCATCCACCAAAGTCATAACACCTTTATCAATCTGTAATTCTTGTAGCAACTCAGGAGTCACTCTAAACTCCATGTCAACTAAGGCATTACCGACACCGTAAACGTGATACTTTTTACCCATGCTAATTCCCAAGTGATTACTTAATTTTAACCCCGTCCTTAATTACGAGGTCTCATCCTCACGATAATACAACATTCAATCAGGTTAATACTACTTAATTTTTGCTAGTGGATAGCTAGACGTATGGAGTATGTGGGGTTTATCATTAAAGGAAATGGTTGAACTAGAAGGAAAAGTCAAGGGACTGATATTCCTTCATCTATCATTAACTGTTGTCCTGAACCCCCTTTAATGGAAACTCAAGCAATTGTCGAGCTATTCCCGTTGTTTAGTGTAGCGAATCCAGAAACCCTAGAATGGATATTGTCTGTTATTGATGAAGAGAGTTATGAACAGAATGAAGAAATTATAAAAGAGAATGACTGGGGAAAAGCGGTTCACTTTATTGTATCGGGTTGGGTTAAAGTGCGTTCTCACTATAACAATCAGCAAACGGTGTTAGAAATCCTCGGTAAAGGGGATTTTTTCGGAGAAATGGAGGTTTTAGACGAGTCACTTAAGTATGTGGATGTTATTGCCCTGTCTGATGTTCAATTACTGAGTATCTCCGCACAACGTTTTTTACAGATGCTATTCAAAGATCCTCAAGTCCATCACAAAATATTGCAACTCAGTGTCAGAAGATTTCGTCACCTATACCGTCGCTTTCAACTATATCAACAAACATCAAAAATCAAGCTGATTAAAACGTTAATTAAGTTAGCAGAAAACTATGGTAAATCAATCGAAGAGGGAGCAGAGATACTACAAATACCTCATCAAGACTTAGCCGATGTTGCTGATATCTCTTTGGATGAATGTGAGCAAATCATTACCCAATTAAAACACCAAGGTTGCCTAGAAAGTGACCCCTCTCGTCAACTTCTGTTTCTGACGAATCTTAAACAGCTAAACCATTTTGCTAAACAAATTTAAGAATGATTAGATCAATTAATACGGAATTCAAAAAACTTAATTATCCCCTACCCAGCTTAACCTATTTTGTGAAAATGACTAACCCTAGTTCTCATCTCTTTGAGGTAGGGTTCCAAATTGAACATTGGCCAGACCCGGTTCTTAACCTAAAAATGCCAGTTTGGACACCAGGTTCTTATTTAGTGAGAGAATATGCTCGACATATCCAAGATTTTAGAGCAGTATCAAAAGATAAACAAACAAAACTCCTCAGTCAAAAGCTTGGGAAAAACCATTGGCAAGTAGAAACCAAAGAAGTTGATAATATACTGATAACCTATCGAGTTTTTGCCAACGAATTAACGGTCAGAACTAACCATTTAGATGATACTCATGGTTATTTCAATGGGGCTGCTTTATTCTATTTCATTCCAGGCTTAGAAGCAACTCCCGTTACTGTGGAAATTATTCCCCCTAATTCTAGTTGGAAAGTTAGCACAGGTTTACCAGAGGTTTCTGGAAAAGTTAATCAATTTTATGCCAAAGATTTTGACACATTAGTTGATAGTCCTTTTGAAATTGGTAATCACGGAGTTTATTCCTTTGAAGTCTTAGGAAAACCCCATCAATATGCTATTTGGGGAACTGGTAATATTCAACCTAGCAAACTAATAGAAGATACTAAAAAAATTATCGAAACAGAAGCCCAATTATTCGGTGGACTACCCTACGATGATTATTTGTTTATTCTTCATCTCACCCACAAGAGTTTTGGGGGACTAGAACATAAAAATTCTTGTTCTTTGATCTATTCTCGTTTTTACTTTAAGGATACAGAAAAATATAACCGTTTCATACAATTAGTCGCCCATGAATTCTTCCATCTATGGAATGTAAAACGTATCCGTCCCAAAGCCTTAGAAACCTTCAATTACGAACAGGAAAATTATACCCCTTCTTTATGGTTTTCTGAAGGAACAACCAGTTATTATGATCTGCTGATTCCTCTGAGAGCGGAAATCTATGATCCGAGAAAGTTCTTGGAACTTTTAGGCAAAGAAATTACCCGTTTCTTAATGACTCCAGGTCGAAAAGTTCAGCCCTTAAGTGAGTCTAGTTTTGATGCTTGGATCAAGCTATATCGCCGAGATAACAACAGTGATAATTGCCAAATTTCCTATTATCTAAAAGGCGAATTAGTCTCCCTTCTCTTAGATTTATTGATTAGGGCTAAGCATCAAAATAAACGGTCTTTAGATAACGTTCTAGTTCAAATGTGGGAACAATACGGAAAATCGGAAACTGGTTTTACTCCCCATCAACTACAACGGGTGATTGAATCTGTTGCGGATATGGACTTACAAAGCTTTTTCAATTTATACGTTGATAGCACAGAAGAATTACCCTTTAATAAGTATTTAAACCCCTTCGGTTTAGAGCTTAAAGCGATTCTGGAAGAAGATAATATTCCCTATTTAGGCATCAGAGTTGCCTCAGAAAATAATAAAGAAATTATTAAATTTGTTGAGAAAGGATCACCAGCTGCTGTAGAGGGAATTGATCCAGAAGACGAATTATTAGCCATTAATGGGATCAGGGTGACGGCCGCACAATTAAAGGGACGTCTGAAGGATCACCAAACAGAAGAAATCATTTCTGTGACAGTATTCCACCAAGATGAATTAAAAACCTTCTCTGTCACCTTAGGAAAACCCCAACCCAGTCGATATGAGGTGGTAGAAATGGAAAATCCTTCACTGCTTCAACAAGAAAATTTAAGGGGTTGGCTTGGAAAAATTTAGGGGAAATATTAGGCAAATTTCGGGTTATAATAGGGGTCTGGGATAGCAAACTATCTAAAAACCGCTAAAGGATAACGGAATACAAGATGCACAATTTTCTGCCAATTGCTTATTTTGAGAACCAATTTGTCCCCTTTGAAAATGCTAAAATTTCTATAGCGACCCATGCCCTACATTATGGTACAGCGGCTTTTGGCGGAATGCGTGGCATACCTGATCCCGAAAACCCCCAACAAATTCTCTTATTCCGTTTAGATCGTCATTGTCAACGTTTATGTCAAAGTGCCAAGTTTCTCAATTATGAATTATCTCCAGAGAAACTAGAACAAATTATTATTGATTTTGTCCAGAAAAATCAGCCAACCAAGTCCTTTTATATTCGTCCTTTAGTTTATAGTTCAGGATTAGGAATTGCCCCCAGGCTACACAACATTGAAAAAAACTTTTTTGTCTATGGTTTAGAAATGGGAGACTATCTTTCCCCTGATGGGATTAGTTGTCGTATTAGTTCTTGGACTCGTCAAGAAGATCGGAGTTTTCCCTTAAGAGGAAAGATCAGTGCTGCTTATATTACCTCTGCTTTAGCCAAAACAGAAGCAGTAGAGTCAGGGTTTGATGAAGCCATTTTAATGAACTCTCAAGGGAAGGTTTGTGAAGCCACAGGAATGAACGTTTTTATTGTGAGAAAAGGCAAGTTAATAACCCCTGGATTTGAACAAGATATCCTAGAAGGAATTACAAGAGATAGTGTTTTGACCATAGCTAAAAATTTAGGTATCCCCACCATCGAACGTCCCATTGATAAGTCAGAATTATTGATCGCTGATGAGGTGTTTTTATGCGGAACAGCAGCAAAAATAGCCCCAGTCAAGCAAATAGAAACCTTTAAACTCCCTGAAAATCGTCCCATTACCGAACAGTTAAAAGAGAAGTTATCAGGGATTACTGAAAATAAAGACTCTGATTATAAGAACTGGATTTATGTTATTCCTTTAGAAGGGAAATAATTGTAATCAGCTTGAAGCAAAAAAGAATGAAAAGTGTCACTAAAATCAATTTAGAACCATAAGTTAGAAATTAAGTCGTAATAACCAGCCTGTTGAGAAGGATAGTCTCCAGCTTCAATTTTTTCAATGATTTTAGGTAAAGCTTTTATAAATGCAGGACTACGATCTATAGGGTGTAAAGTCCAGGCTTTAGGGTTCATTAAAGTTCCTCTAAAATAGCTAGTTTCCTCTAATTTCTTCGATACCATAATTTCCCAAGAATCCAATTTTCCCTTACCCGTAATTTGATTGAGAACATTTTTTAGGGGTACTGACAATTGATTCATAAACTCCCGCTTATAAGAACGCCAAACAATTGGTAAAGGCAGTAAGAGATCGAAGTGTTTACAGTTAACCAAATATGCTCGACTTCCAAAAAATTTAGATTTGTAGAATTTGTCCGATTCTTTTTCGTCAACCCTACTTTGGTAAATCGTTCCATCTTCCGTTGGCGGGCCTGTTAACGGTCTGATAAACATCATCTCAGGATACTCCTGCATTAGTTCAACGCCATCTGTAATCCAATCATAATCTGGTTGTTGGTGTAGTAACATATCGCTGTCGAAGTGAAGCATATAGTCGCTTTTGCATTCTTCGATCTTCAAAATCGACCCTAGTATTGGATACCCTTTATAGTTGTGGGTGCAGCGAAGCGAGGTACCAAAGTGCTTGCCGTAAACTTGCCGACGATAATTAGGATTATAATTAATATCGACAATCCTATCGACAATATTAGCCTTGAGTAGCTGTTGGGTACATTCTTTAAGTTCCTGCATGGTTCCGATCCCAGGACGGCGTACTTTATCCCCAGTCAAGGGGGCAGTATCAATGACCAAAACCTTCTCCTCAAAGGGAAAATGGTTCATTCTCACTAGGTGAGGAATGGTGTGCATCATAAAGGAAACATCTGTACGAGCAACGAACATCCATAGGGAACAGCTTGGCCGTGCCATCTAGATTGCCTCTTTTTATTGAAATATTTGCTTTGAAACAGATTAGATTATTGTTTATGATACTAGAAAACTGTACAGTTATCAAAATTTTAAACTCAGAAATCGGCGCTCGCAAATTAGAAGATGGCGAGGTCAAGTTACTACTCGAATCAAAAGAATCTTGTCGATAGGGTAGCCTTTTGACGCTCTCCTGGCTGAAGCGCAGGAGATTCAGAACGAATCCAAGCACGGGATGGTTATTTTCTTGATTAAACTGATTCCTTTAAACAATGCTTGACTGAGTTGGGATACAAAATTAATTTCTAGAATTCTTTAAAAATGCCGAGGGTTATTCAGCAGTTGGCAACACTGTAATACAACTTGACTAACAATAACTTCTGTTTCTTGATTTAACATGAGGCGGAAATATCCTCGAATCTGCTTTGCTTGAATTGGTGTTAACTGTTTTTTTTCTATAAGATTAAATAAATTTTCTACAGCAATTAATCTTTTTAAAACATTAACGTCTGTTAATTGAGATACCCATTCTTGATACTGATTTTCTTGTTTTTTTCTGGGTATGTTAAATAATTGCCAACTCAGTAAACCTAATGTTACAAAAGTCCCTAACCCTTGTAAAATCAGTCCAGTAGCTAACCAGCGATTTTGAGCATTAGACCAAATATCAAGGGCAATATAACTACCAATTGCCCCGAAACCCCCACTGATAACAGCGATCGCTAACTTTCCTTGAAAAGTTTGGGAAAAGTCATAACAATAGAGCCAATAACTTTGGCATTTATCAGTTTGAACCCAATAAACCACACCCATGAGTCCCATCCCCGTTAAGGTAGCAGCTACCAGTTTGGGGTCCCAAGCTAACATCAGGGTGGTTCCCATGGACCCTGATAAACACAGTAGCAGTTTCCGTCGTTTTTTGTGGTTTAACACATACCTGATACCGTACCTGAGTTGACTCCAGGACAAATTAGATAATTGCTCAAAAAGGGGTTGCGATCGCAATGAAACTTGCATTACCGAGGCTGCCTAAAATATAACGTCTGCTCATGTTTACTATATCGTTAATTTAAGGGAATTTAACTACTTTTTTTGAAAACACTTGATACAATTCTTTAACATATAACTTTGATTTTTCCTTTTGCTCTCAAAACTTTGTATTATCTACAGGTTTTAAAGGGTTAAACAGTAGCAAATTATACAAAATATGGTAAAGTGAGTCTTTACCATCAATGACTTGAGGAGACGTATTATATTGAAATCCCAAGGAGTCTTTCATGGCCGAAACGCCCCAAGAAGTCTTGAAAATGATTCAAGACAACAACATTCAAATTATTGACCTCAAATTCATTGATTTACCAGGGATTTGGCAACATTGCTCTTTTTATCATAACCAAATTGACGAGGATTCCTTTGACGCTGGGGTTCCCTTCGATGGTTCCAGTATTCGGGGATGGAAAGCCATCAACGAATCGGATATGTGTATGGTTCCCGACCCCAAGACAGCTTGGATCGATCCTTTCTATGAGGAACCTACCCTAAGTTTAATTTGTAGCATTAAAGAGCCTCGTACAGGGGAATGGTACAGTCGTGACCCTCGCACCATTGCCAAAAAAGCAGTAGAGTATCTCCAAAGCACCGGTATCGGTGACACTGCCTTTTTTGGACCAGAAGCAGAGTTCTTTGTTTTTGATGACGTTCGCTTCGACCAAACAGAGAACAAAGCTTATTATTCCGTTGATAGTGTAGAAGGTCGTTGGAATACTGGCCGAGAAGAAGAAGGCGGTAACTTAGCCTATAAACCTGGTTATAAACAGGGTTATTTCCCCGTTTCTCCCACCGATACCCTCCAGGATATGCGGACGGAAATGTTGCTGACTATGGCTAAATGTGGGGTTCCCATCGAGAAACATCACCACGAAGTAGCAACCGGGGGACAAAATGAATTAGGGTTCCGTTTTGCTACCTTAATTGACGCTGCTGATTATTTGCTGACATACAAGTACGTAATCAAAAACGTGGCTAAAAAATATGGTAAAACCGTAACATTTATGCCCAAGCCCTTATTTAATGATAATGGGTCAGGAATGCACGTCCACCAATCTATTTGGAAGGGAGGACAACCCTTATTCTGGGAAGAAGGTACTTATGCCGATCTCAGTAAACTGGCCACTCACTATATCGGTGGTATTTTAAAACACGCTCCAGCTTTATTGGCATTTAGCAACCCCACCACCAACTCTTATAAGCGTTTGGTTCCTGGGTTTGAAGCACCGGTTAACTTGGTTTATTCTCAAGGAAATCGTTCCGCTTCCATTCGTATTCCTTTGACAGGGAGTAACCCCAAGGCCAAAAGATTAGAGTTCCGTTGCCCTGATGCTACTTCGAACCCCTATCTAGCTTTTGCTGCCATGCTTTGTGCAGGTATTGATGGCATTAAAAACAAAATAGAGCCAGCAGAGCCTTTGGACGTAGATTTTTATGAGCTTTCACCTGAAGAATTGAGTAAAATTCCTTCTACTCCTGGTTCTTTAGAACAAGCATTAGAATGCTTAGGAAAAGATCATGCTTTCTTAACCGATGGTGGTGTTTTCACAGAAGACTTCATCACAAATTGGATCGAATATAAACTGGATAATGAAGTTAATCCTTTACGTTTACGCCCTCATCCTTATGAGTTTGCGTTGTATTATGATGTCTAAAAATTTAGTCATTATTTAGTTTATCTTGCCACTATTATCAGTGGCATTTTTTTTGCAAGAAAGATGTTTTTCTACCTTATAAGTGAGTAGGTGTAATTAAATACAAAAGTCCGTAGTCAAGGCTTTAGCCTTGATGATAACTATCTTTATCGTCTGTTAGGACTTACTACAAACTTACCTTTATTTTGCCCTACCTACTTACTATACCAATCAGTAATAATTCATGAGGTCATAGAGATCCCCCCTTAATAAGGGGGGTTGGGGGGATCAGTTTCAACATTAATTCTAACATTAGAATTAGCACAAGTAGAAGAAAAACGACTCATGGGACTGCAAGAAGCAGACAATGATCCTGTTTTATTGGAATTATATCAAAGTCAACAACAACAGATTTTTAGGAATGCTTTTATTTTACACCGTGCTGCTCAATTGATGTTGAAAACAGTTGATTTAATTAATAAGAATATCCAAAAATTAGCAGAAGATCAAGTACAACAAAAGTCTCTGTTAGAGAACATGGTAGGAAAATTGAGTAAGTATCAAAAAGCTTATGCTTTACAACAAGAAATTAATAAAATAGAAAAAGATATTAATAAGTTAGCTGATGTTGCCATGAATTTTGAGAACATTATGAGCAACTTTTTGGGACCATTTCAGGGTTTAATTGAACAAGTTGTGAGCATTGATGAAGAACTCTCAGGAACGGTAGAAGAAATTAGAGTATTAGCAGGAGATATTCTCAACCAAGATGCTAGATTATTTGCTTTTGAGGAGTCGGAAAGTTTATCGGATAGTGTGGTAGATTTTTTGGCAACAAGTTATGGTAAACGGGAACGCATAGGGGATGCTTTGGAGAATATGCGTTTTGAAACTGTTAAGAGTTTAGATGAGTCATTATTACCTCCAGAAGTGTTAGAAAATACCTCTTTAACCACTGCACTTGATTCTATTCAAAATGATGTAGAATCAAACTTAAATCAACTACGAAATAATTATACTAACCAGACTGTTGATATTAATGATTATACTGTACCTTTAGTCTCCGAAGTTGAGTTGAAAAGTGCTAGAAATGTTGACTATGCTAAACTACGTGATCTCCTCGCAGCAGGTAACTGGAAAGAAGCAGATCAAGAAACAGCAAGAGTTATGTTGCAAGCAGCAAACCGAGTTAAAGAAGGATACTTAACTGTTAATGATATCGACAACTTCCCCTGTGAGGACTTACGCACCATCAATCAGCTTTGGTTAAGCTATAGTGAAGGGAAATTTGGCTTCTCTGTCCAAAAGGAGATATACCACCGCTTAGGAGGCACGAGAGAGTATAATAGGGAAGTCTGGGAATCCTTCGGTGATGCCGTGGGATGGCGACAAGGAGGAAGTTGGTTGAACTCCAAAAATCTTACATTTGCATCCATAAAAGCACCATCGGGACACCTCCCTTTTTTAGTGGGTAGGAGGGGAAAATCTCTCTTCTCTCGCGTCAAGACTTGTAAACTGTAGCATATAAGGCTTGTAGGAAATTTTTAAGAATATATTTTTGTAGGGGAATAATAATATTATGCCCATAATTTTATGTGTTGTTTATTAGGGGTTAATTATGATTAATATTTAATGGAGTGCAAGCATCCTGCTTGCTATTTTTCGAGCTTAGTGAGCAAGATGCTCACATTCCTATGAACTCATTTTAGCTGAAATAGTCTAGCTTGTAGGGTGGGAAAGAGGGAAAATTTTTAAAGTTAATTCAACCATTTAAAAGACTTGCACACCAGCACCTTAATATGTATTGATAGTGATGAAAATGGTGGGCAATTAATTATAGGTTAGATATCATAATTCTTGTTGATTAACCTATGCCCACCCTACATTTAAGGATCTAACCGATCGCGGATTTCTGTGAGGCGATCTTCTATGGTTTCAATATGACGCACATAGTCCGCTTGAACTTCATAAAAGTCTGCTTGTGCAGCAGCTAATCTAGCCATCCATTCAAAAACACGGCGACGATCCTGCGCCCATTCTTTTCGTTCCTTCTCCCGTTCTTTTCTATCTTGGGCTACAGCATCACTTAAAGCTTGAATCGATTTAGCATTAGATTCAACAATCTTTTCAATTCTAGCTAATCTATCTTCTGACATTGTGTTACTCTCAAATTAATTAACAAAAGTTTGATGTCCCCTTGGTGGTTGCCAGGGGACTATTTTTATTTTAGCCATTAAACTTGACTTTAATGAACCTTTAACCGATGACATTTTAAGCTACTTAATCAATTAAGTAGGTAGGTAAAAATCAATGTAAGTTTGTAGTTAGGGTTTGCTGAAAAAGTTTCTCCAAAATTTATGCCACTTTTGACCAAGAATTTTCTGACAAATCAATAAGTTTTAGTACATAAAAATTGTTTAAAGTATAATCAAAATTAATGAAAGGCGGTTTGATGAGTTCCCCTGTTCTATTGTTAGTAAATAAGGACAAAAAAAGCGACAAAAACTGCCTCAGAAGTTTAGAAAGATTGACAACTAAAAATGTAATAGCAATAGATGTAATGGAGGTTTCAGGGAGTTTTGTCATCACGAGATTTAGGCTAAATCTTCGTTTAGCTTGTCCAAACTTTCCCTCAATAGCATTACGGAAGCATTCATCGGAGTGGGCTTGTTTCTTTTCTTCTTCACTGACATTTTTCGGAGGTCTTCCTAACTTCGGACCACTGATTCTTATCCCTCTTTCCTTACACCAATTTCTGTTTTCCCTAGTTCGATAAATTTTATCTACATGGACGGATTCGGGATAATAGCCAAACGTTTCTTTATACTTTTCTACTTGTTCTTTTAAATGACAAGATTCATTGAAGTTTTCCCAACTTATTTTGTCTAGAAACACATAGTTATCTACACAGCTTACTGAGAGTTTAGCTCCAAACTCTATTGGTTTTCCTGCTTTTCCCCTCACTATTGGACGAATATGCGGTTGAGTTAAACTTACAATTCTTTGAGGAACACTCTGGGTCTTATTCTCCCACATTGACTGTTGTTGTTCATAAACTTTTTTGATAGTCTCTAGACAATTTTTCTGTCTTTTACTCAGATTTTCCAGGGAAGCCCCAGCTTGAATTAAGTCTTCTATATTTCCTAAATTTTTCTTAAGGTATTTTAACTGTTTCCCGATAGCTTTTCTTCTTTCTTGATAAGATACTTTTCGTTTTTTAGCTACTTTTAAGTATTCCTTTCTAGCAATTTTTCTAGAAGTTCTCGGCTTTTTTCTCAATTTTACTCTTAATGGTTTATAAAGATTATCTATTATTCTTTCTGTCTCAATTCTGGCTTGATTTAATATGCCTAAATCCGTTGGGTATTTGATGTCTGCTGGCGCACAAGTCGCATCTGAAATTAGTTTACCTTTATTTTTTATTTTTTCTCCTTTTTCTTGGAGACAATCCTTTTTTTTTACTTCTTTATCACTCTTGTCTATTTCTCTTTTTACTATTTTTTTATTGATTTTGTTTATCAATTCTCCATCAATTCTTTTCCTAAAATGAACTAGCATTGAAGATTCCAGTGGTGGCTCTTGTTGATAACAATTTAAACCTATAAAGTATTGTAGATAGGGATTTTCTCTAATCTGTTCTATAGTTTCTCTATCACTTGTTCCTAATTTTTCCTTAATAATTAATGTCCCTAATGCCATTCTAAATAGTTTGGCTGGCGCACCTTTTTCTGCTGAAAAAAGTTTAGCATATTCTTCCTCAAAATCATCCCAAGGTATCAACTCTGCCATGATTACCCAACGATTATTGGGGGACAATTTGCCCTCGAAAGGGAATTCAAATTTTTCTGGGGGCGGTAAAGGTTGCTCCTCTTTTCGATACATTTGTTCTTGACCAACAACTGGGAGGTGTTTCTACCAATTATAGCGGTTTGTAGCCGACAAAGCTGATCTTTTTTGCGATCGCGAATATGGGTGTAACCTTTTAAAGAATAGGGTTTTGCTTTTATTCAGCAAACCCTAGTTAGTCCTTTAGGACAAGAAAGATAGTCATCATCAAGGCTAAAGCCTTGACTACCTACTTTTCTATTTTCTATTGTTTATTTTAGTGTTGTTAGTGCATGGGAAATTATTATTAAAGTAAGTTAAAATGTATGTTAGTGTTCACGAAATTATACTATGTCTCCTGAACTAACTGAACCCCTTGTCGGACAAACTTCCACCGAAACCGAAGATTGGTGGGAACAAAATAAACCCCCCACAGATTTAATTTTTGACGATGGAGAACCCTTGGAAAGTAATCGTCACCGTGTCAGTATCAATCTACTCTGCGATTCTTTGTTAGAAGTTTATCGCGATCGCACTGACTTTTTCACAGGGGGAAATATGTTTATTTATTTCAGCCGAGAACAGGTCAAAAATAAAGATTTCAAAGGCCCCGATTTTTTTGCTGTCCTTGATGTAGATGGTAGCTATACCCGACAAGGATGGGTAGTTTGGGATGAAGGGGGACGCTATCCCGATGTCATTATTGAATTAATGTCACCCAGTACCGCCAAGATAGATGTAACAACGAAAAAAGACCTCTATGAAAGAACATTTAAAACCGCTGACTATTTTGTTTATAATCCCTTTGATGCTAATTCTTTGCGAGGTTGGCATTTAGAATCATCGGGAAATTATGAAGACATAGTAGCCAATGAAAAAGGATGGTTATGGTGTCAGAAATTAAACCTATGGGTGGGAGTTTGGCAAGGAGAAATTAACCGAGATTTTGCCCCTTGGTTAAGGTTTTATGACACCGAAGAAAATTTAGTTCTATTGCCCAAAGAAGCTGAACGAAAACGGGCAGATAATGAACAACAACGGGCAGATAATGAACGAAAACGGGCAGAACGTTTAGCGGCTAAACTGAGAGAATTGGGAGAAGATCCTGATAGTATATGATAATTCCTTACTTTACTTTGATGGTGGAATACCCTTCAAGGAGATCAACGCATCTATGACGAATTTAGCCACAGGGGCCGCTACGGTTGAGCCATAAGTATTAGCCCCTTGGGGTTCATCTACCAGCACTAAAACCACATATTTAGGGGATTCTACGGGGAAAATAGAGACAAAACTGGTAATCTTAGCATTGGGCAAGTAACCGCCCCTAGGCCCTGCTTTTTGTGCGGTTCCTGTTTTCCCCCCAATACGATAATTTTCCGTTTTTGCTGCTGAACCCTTATCCACCACTGTTTGCATTAATTCCACCACCGTTTGACTGACTTCTGGGGAAAAAATCTGTTTAGTAGGATATTTAGGCTGCCAGTGTAGGGTTCCTTCCACATCCACTAACCCTTTAACCAAATGAGGGGTAACTAATTTTCCTCCATTGGCCAATGCACCCTGTAACTGCACTAACTTCATGGGGGTTAAAGCGAACCCTTGACCAAAAGAAGAGGTGGCCACTTCAATCGATCGCTCCATAAACACTTTCTCTGACTTTAACCTTCCCCGAACCTCTCCGGGTAACTCAATGCCGGTTTTTTGATCAATCTCTAATGCTTGTAAACGCCGATAATAATCATCTTTTTTCAACCGTCGCATCATGTGAACCATAGCCACATTACTAGAGCTTTGCAAAATTTCAGCAATATTAATCGATCCGTTCCCTCTCAAAGTAGCATTTCTAATGGGCCAACCATCCACCTTCACCAACCCAGAATCATGAAACACCGTATTGCGTTGTATAACCCCTGCTTCTAAAGCTAAAGCAACGTTAATAGGTTTAAAAGTAGAACCTGGTTCGTATAAGTCACTCACAGTCCAATTCTTTAATAAGTCCATCCTAGACTTATAAAACTCGTTGGGGTTAAAAGTAGGTTCACAAACCAGAGACAAAATTGAGCCATCCGTGGCATCCATAACGATCACGGCACCCCGTTTGGCGTTAAATTTCTGGATTTGTTGTTGCAGAGCAGTGCGCACTGCTCGTTGCAAGCGCATATCCACCGTTAATTGTACTCGCCAGTCATTAGACTTGAGTAAATTGTGGGGCAGGGAGTTGGGGAGAATGGCACCCAAAGCAGTTCTTCTGACGAATAAGCTTTCTAAGTCCCGTTGTAGGAGTTTTTCTTGACTTAATTCTACGCCAGCTTGTCCTTTCCGTTCGTGATCTACAAATCCCACTACATCGGCCATCATCTTCTCTTGAGGATAAAAACGCTGATAGGTTTTATCCACATCGATCCCCTCTAACCCCAGTCCCTGAATTTGCTTAGCCACTCCTTCGCTTAATCCTCGGGCGATAGGAATGCCTGTTTTACGCTCCTGGAACCGTTCTATTAGTTCTTGAGGGGTTTTAGTTTCAAGAATGGTGCTTAGTTTAGCTGCTACCTGGGCTTGGGGGAGTTTAAATTGGATAGGATGAACATATAAAATATATTCTAGGCGATCGGTGGCTAAAATATTACCTTCACTGTCAATAATCGGCCTGCGTGGAATATAAGGGCTAATATTGACCGTTTGTTGTAAATTTGCCTTCCTTTTTAATTCCTCTGCTTGAACAATCTGCAACTGATAAGCTTTCCAAGCTAACCCTAACATTCCACTCACCAAAACTGCCCACACCAATAGAAGACGAAATTTTGGTAAAGGGCTAGGTTTTGCTTTACCTCTACGTCTAGGAGTGTTAGAAGAATTTTTAGTGATTCTCTTTCGAGAAACTGGTTTTTTATTAGAACGATGAGAACGCTGTGGTGATCGAGAGTTACCCATGGCCGGTTCGAGTGTGAGAAGTAAGTGATTAGTTAGTAAGCAATAGGAGTGTCTGGAATAATGGGAGATATTGGGGTTTCCGTGGTCTGATCAGCTACTTCCATCAGAGAAACCTTAGCCGGGGCAACAAAGATAGATTGATGGGGGTTGGGAAGGGTTAAACCCGATCCGGGTTGCTCCGCTTGTTCTGCCATTTTGTGCTTTAAAGATTCATTGCTGGCAGTTAGTTGGCGTTCGTTTCTTTGTAGGGTTTTTAGTTTAGAAAATTCTCGACTCCAAAGTGTGGGGGCGTACACAGTCCAAGCATATACCCCTAAAGTAATAGCCACTAAACCAAATGTGAAGGTGGTGGAACCTTTCTGTACCAATAAAAGAAATTGTAAGGCTAAAGGTAGTTGTTTCCTTTGGGTGGGTAAGGGTGTAACCTTAGAACGAGACCGAGAAACCTTACGAGTAACAGTTTTTGGGACGACAGACTGATAATGAACGATTGCAGTCGCCTTTTGACGACGACGGTTACTGGTGGTGTGTGGTGTGGGTATATAATCGCGTGCGGCAGTCATAGTGATTGTTTATGAGTCTTGCAAATATTTTGATTGTAAATAACGCTAATTATCAGGATTCTGATGAGAATCTTAAAAACATGACTGATGGGTTAGACGGCCAAGACTGTTACTATGTTGCATCGCTGGAAAAATTAATAATTGATAGGGATAATGTCATGAAACCAAGACATCTGGGCAAAAGACTTAACTATGAAAAGAAAATGTTGAAATTAATTAAGATTTAAGATTTACTCACCCAAAATGTATAGTAATATGCAGATAAAGAGATAGATTTGATTCAGGTGTGAGAGGAAATATTAGAAATATCAAATTATCTTGATCAAGACTTGAAGGAAAACCGATAAACATGATTGCAGCAGCACCCTCCTCCAACGGATACCACATTCATGGGACGAGACCAGATTTGCCTCCCATTAGTGGTTGGGAAGCGGAAATCGCTTCAGTTGTACAACACGACGATCTTATTTTTGCTCCTCATTCTAATATTAATCTCGCTAACGTAAAATCTGGGTTTGCTTGCGCCCTTCATATGCACCAACCCACCATTCCTGCCGGTCATGACGGTGCATTGATTAGTAACCTCCAACATATGTTTGACAATCAACATATTGGGGACAATCATAACGCCCCTACCTTTGCTTGGTGTTATAAACGGATTGGGGAATTTGTCCCTGATTTAGTGGGGAATGGTTGCAATCCTCGGATTATGTTGGACTATTCTGGCAATTTATTGTGGGATTTTCAACAAACTCCTCGACACGATATCCTGGAACCCCTCAAACGCATGGCCTGTGACCCCCAATATCATCCCTATGTGGAATGGTTAGGAACCATGTGGAGTCACGCGGTTGCCCCTTCTACTCCTATCCCCGACCTCAAGTTACAGATACAAGCTTGGCAGCATCAGTTTGCCGCTTTATTTGGTTATGATGCCCTAAGACGGGTTAAAGGTTTTTCTCCCCCAGAAATGCACTTACCCAATAATCCTGACACCCTCTACGAATATATCAAGGCTCTGAAAGAGTGTGGTTATCGTTGGTTATTGGTACAAGAAGATTCTGTGGAACGGTTAAACGGGGATGACTTACATAAGAACGGTGATGATAAATATGTTCCTAACCGTCTAGTTGCCCGTAACTCCAAAGGAGAAACCATCAGTATTACGGCGTTAATTAAAACCCAAGGGTCTGATACTAAGTTGGTAGCTCAAATGCAGCCCTATCATGAAGCTAAGGCAAGAGGAAAGCAAAAACTAGGTAATGTTGAAGTACCTAGTTGTGTGTCTCAGATCGCCGACGGAGAAAACGGTGGTGTGATGATGAACGAGTTTCCCGACGGTTTCCGTAATGCTTTTTATGGCATTAAAGATAATAATGAGGGTGTAGTTGGCCTGAATGGAACAGAATACATCGAACTCTTACAACAGGCCGGTGTTACGGAAGATGATTATCCCGTTTGTCAAGCAGTAGGACAACACAAAATCTGGAATAAAATTGGTACTGATAAAGTCACACCAGAAGCGGTTGCCAAAGCGATCGAAGAGTTAAAGGCAACTGACGATCGCTTCCACATGGACGGTGCGTCTTGGACCAATGATCTCAGTTGGGTGAAAGGTTATGAAAACGTCCTAGAACCCATGAACCAACTCAGTGCTGGTTTTCACGGAAAATTCGATTCTCGTGTACAACAAGATGCTAATGTGACTCGGACTACTGAGTACCAGGAAGCTTTGCTGTACACCATGTTAGTAGAAACTAGCTGTTTCCGTTATTGGGGACAGGGAACTTGGACGGACTATGCTCGCGAACTTTATGCTCGCGGCGAACGCTTCGCCAAATAAATTTTTGTTGGGTACATTTTCAGCGATCGCCTCTTGAGTTGAGGGGCGATCTTTTTTTTTCCCTAAAAAACTTGCTTAGTTGACGTAAACCCGTTAAAATTACGATTAATTTTTGTGAAGGTTATTTATCAGAGGAAAATAATCTTACAAAAAACTACCTAAGGAGGCGCGTCATGGACCAACTCAAACAATATTGGGTTGCTCAAAGACTTGACAAAGACTTAGGGGATCCTTGGACTCCTGAGAATGTAATGTCTTTCAAGCAAGTCGTTGATATCGATGAGACAGAGGAGTTTCCTCACTCAGAGATAGAATGGCTGTACAACTGGAAACTGCAACATTACTATGTCCCGGCGGAGTGTGGTGGGGAGTTTACTTCCTTTGAGGAATTTTTAGCCTTTGTTCGTGTTTTATGTCGTCGAGATCAAACCATAGGGATCGCTTTTACTACCCTATTTTGGTCTTTTATCACTTGGATGGCAGGAAACGATGAACAAAAGCGACAGTTAGCCCAATACATCAAAAATGAAAACGGAGCGATGTGTTTAGGCTATTGTGAGAAGGAACATGGGAGTGATCTAGTTGGTGGTGACTTGACGGCGAAAAAGGTGCCAGGAGGCTATCTTCTCAATGGGGAAAAATGGCCTATCAACCGAGCAACCATTTCGGGGATATCCTACATTTTGGCTAAAACTGACCCCGAAGGGGGTCCCAAATGTTTAACCTTGTTTATGGTGGATAAAAGCAAATTAGATCCCGATCAGTATTACAATTTACCAAAGATTTTAACCCACGGTATTCGAGCCTCTGACATGAGTGGGATCGGGTTTAAGGATTGTTTTATTCCTGACTCCATGCGAATAAGAGAGGAAGGAGACGGCTTAGAATTTACTTTAAAAGGGTTTCAGGTAACTCGTACCTTCTGCGCTGCTTTTTCTTTGGGTGCGGCTGATACTGCTTTAAGAACAACCTTAAATTTTGCTGTTAAAAGGGTGGTATATGGGAAAAAAGTGATTGATATTCCCCAACCCCGCAAAACCCTGGTAGATGCTTTTTTAGATATCTTAATTTGTGATTGCGAAACCATCGGCGCTGCTAGAGGGTTTCATGTTATCCCCGAACAGTTTAGTGTCTGGGCCTCGGTGACTAAATATTTTGTTACCACTCAAATAGAAACCATGATCAACAGTGTTTACACGGTGCTTGGATCACGGTTTTATATGCGCGAGGAACACGACTGGGGCATCTTTCAGAAGGTGTTACGGGATAATTCCATCATCAGTATGTTTGATGGCAGTACGGTGGTTAATTTACACGCTTTGATGCTTCAGTTTCGTCAACTGACTAAGCAACGGGCCCGCCGTAAACCAGAGGCGATGGTCAATTTACAAAAACGCTTGAAAGGTATTTTTTCCCTAGAGCAACCTTTACCCCCATTTGAGGGCCAGACATTAGAATTGTTTGGTCGGGGTATGGATGATCCCTTACAAGGGTTAGAAATTGCTCTACAACAGCTAGAAGCGTTAAAAGAGACAGCTAACCTGGATGAGGAGGTGTTAGAAAAGCTCATGGTTTTGGGTAGTTTAGTTCTAGAGGAATTAAACGCTCACGATGAGTTGATTGCTAACTCAAAGTTTGAATATGGTCATGATCAGTCCCCAGAATTGTTTGAAGTTGCCAAAAAATACTGTAATCTCCATGCAGCAGCCTGTTGTTTACAGATGTGGTTATACAATCGAACAATTTTAGGGGACTTTTTTGCCAAAGGGGAATGGTTAGTGTTGAGCTTACACCGACTATTAAGGACTATGCGTCCTTTACCTTATAGCATTTCTGATGAGTATGTAGAAAATACTGCTCAAGAACTGCTAAAACTGTATAAAGAAGATAAACTTTTTTCAATTGTTCCTTTTCAATTATTGGACTTTGGGCAAAAAAGTTTGTTAGCGTATATTTTACGCTAAACTAAAATCCCAAAATATCGGCTCTGTATCAGTCAATAAAATTGGCTGACAAATAGGGCTAATCTATAGATTCTGAGGAAAACTAAGGAGCTTTTAAGTTTTCAGTTGATTTTTTGCTCCCTTTCTTGATAACATCATGACGAGTTCGTGGGGCTTTTTTGTAACCTTTAATACGTCCGGAAGAAAAACCTCGGCGTTTGGGAAATTTGGCGAAAGTCCCCAAGGTCGTCATTATTCTTGAAAAGTCTCTTTGAACTAGACTAGGGGTGATTTTGATGGATTTATTAGTCTTCAAATACTGTTCCCAATCACGGGGTAAAACCACAGCTAATTTTCTGGCAGCCCACAAATTTACAGAAGAAAGAAGTGTTAGTTTAAACCAATTTTCTTCATGATGTACATCGGGAGTTAAATAAGATGTCATCAATAATCTTTGTTTACCAAATCGAAAAAGATGTTCCATGTCATAACGTTGTCGATAACACTGATAACAATCAACTAAACTTAACTCATCGCGCCGAGAACCAATAACAATAAGCCACATAGGTTTCCAAATACTATTTCTTTCTTGAGCTCTGACAACAATCTGGAGTAAAGTAAAGGGGTGATTTTTCATTTTATAGTTTTTAGTTCCTCTCATTAACATCTGTTTCCATCCCGAAATAGTCACTGTTAATTGACGACCTTTTTTCGTTGTAAAGGGAACATGATGAACTTCATCAGGTTCAGTCCAAGTTTGGTCATCTTTAAGGTCAAATTTATCCCCATACCAACGGGGATGTCCCGAAGTTTTGGCTTGATTTTGGTCCCGAATAAATTGACGATAAAAAACTCGGTCAATTCTAACTCTTGTAATAGTAACTACGTCTTCATGCTTAACTTGTTCCCCAATAAAATCCTTTTGGCTGTAGTCACTATCAGCCACTAAGACAGATAATTTATCAGAAAATAAAGAACTTTGCCAGATTTTTTTTAGCTGTTGATTGCCTTGATTTACTCCTTTATGTTTAGAGGAGACTCGCTCTCCTGATAAGGGGACAGCCCAAGGGACTTTTTCTGTGTCTATTTGGTCAGGTAAAGCGCAGACAACGGAATAACAATGTCCAATATTAATGGGTTTATTTCCCTTAATTGGATTGGGGTAATGAATAAAGGTTTTATCCGCTAACGTTTCGGCAAACCGTCGTGGACAGGGAGTTCTGTCAATACCAAATAAGTTATAATGTTTTGAAGTGGGAGGAATTGTTCTCGATACCGCTGAAAATAAAGTCTCAATTCTCTGTTCATAATTAGGGTCAGTTTGAGTGGGTAAAAACTCTTGAATTCCTCTATATAAACTGTTATAATCTCTTCTAAATAAAGGATTGAGAGACAATTCAACGACTGAGTGAGCTTGTTGGTTACTGGAGAGGGCATCGAGTAATTCTATAATAGTTTCTTTTCTAGCTTTTAGTCCTTGGAAGAGGTTAGACCTCCACACCAGGAATTCCTCGACAGACGTAGCCGTTTCATTTTTGGTCATTTTTAAAATTTATTACCTTATAAATTAGCGGAATATATACGCTAACATCAAAAGAGGTTGTTTGTTACAGTTAAGGCTAATGTCATCACATTCCGAACTTAAGACCAGTCAAGATGTCCACCTGAGAGCCAAACAAATTAAGAGTCTAATTCGCTCTCTTAAACAGAAAATAAAGAAAATTGAACGGGAAGGGGAAGTAGCACCAGCTAATTGTCATATTATTCGTTATCAGGTTAATGGAAAGGGAACAATCTACTGGTATTATAAACTACAGGCTGCTGAATCAATTTTTCCTATGGCCACTAATAATGAGAAAAAAACCAAATATAAATATTTAGGACGAGCCGGAAGTTCTGCTCATATTGATGCTGTAGAAAAACTCACTAGAAGAAATCTCATTGATGAATTAGAACGAGTCATTCAATCTCTAACTGAAAGCTACTTAGATATCTATATTGGAACCGAAACTGAATGAAGCTATTTAATATTTAAAATCCCCTAAAAAGATGGAAAGAGAGTTTTTAAAATCACCTTAATTCTCTATTTTAGCTCTGGAGATATGTTTAGCGTAAATTTTACGCTAACAATTGTTTTTTATCCAAAGTCCAATCAATTAGCTCATTCACCGATAAACGAGGATCCCTCTTATGCGAGTTCAAAGCTCCAGCTACAAGCTTGATGACCAAGCAACAGCTACTACACCAGTCGAAACTGTTCAAAATTGGCTGATTAAGCAGTTGGCTGAGCAGTTAAATCTCGACTCTGATAAAATCAAAATTACTGAACCCTTTACCCGTTATGGCCTTGATTCTATCGATGCTGTAACCTTGGTGGGTGACTTAGAAGACTGGTTAGATTTAGACTTACCAGATACTCTCTTCTGGGACCATCCCACCGTTGAAAAATCAGCCCAGTATTTAGCCGAAAATTACGATTTGGCTGATGCTGTGAGTAATATTGAATCAGAAGAAACTGAAACGGCACAACCCGTTAATCAAACTCAAGATACTGACAGTGATAAAAAAGGATGGGGCAATCTTTTTGGACGGTTCAAATAAAAAATAAACCATAAATGTCACCAGAGGGTTAGTCAAGGATAAAACCTAACTAACCCTAATTTTTTGATAGTCCAGAAAATACCGTAAACGCGAGTTAGGAGTTCAGAGTTCGGGGTGATGATTTTTTTAAAACTTTCCTTATATCCCAGATTCCGCACTTCAAAAAGTAGCATTAAATACTACAAGCCGGGGTTAATAATTAAGTATAATTGCTTAAGCTCTTGAAGACAAAAAAGTGGGATAATTGCTTAAGTTGTTTCCTCTGTAAAAAAAGAGCGAAAAATGTCTTATTTAGAAGAAATACAAGTTAAAAATTTAGACCATTTAGGGATAGTAGCTGGTTTAATTGATGAAATAGGAATAGTCAAAATAATTAATAATAAATTAGGAATAGATGTTAGAGAAAAAATCTCAGCAGGTACAGTAGTTAAGTCTATTTTAATCAATGGACTAGGATTTGTTTCAAGACCTCTATATTTATTCAGTCAGTTTTTTCAAGATAAAGCCATTGAGAAATTGTTAGGAGAAAGAATTAAACCTGATTACCTTAATGATGATAAAATTGGGAGAGTAATGGATGAATTATATAAATATGGACTAAATGATATTTTTATTGAAGTAGTTTTAGAAGTAATTAAAAAAATTAAAATAGACCTTAAATACTCCCATTTAGATTCCACATCATTTCATTTAGATGGAGAATATAAAAGGGAAGAAGATAAAGAGAAACAGGAAGAAGAAAAAATTATTAAAGAAAGACCAATTTTTATTAAGAAAGGATATTCTCGGGATCATAGACCAGACTTAAAACAATGTGTCTTGGATTTAATAACAAGCCAAGATGGAGATATTCCATTATTTGTGAGAGTAGGAGATGGAAATGAATCTGATAAAGCTGTATTTGGAAAAGTTTTAGTAGAATTCAAAAAGCAAATAAAGTTTGATAGTATCATGGTTTGTGATAGTGCTTTATATGGTCAAGAAAATCTCCAACTAATCCAACATTTAAAATGGATAACGAGAGTTCCAATGACCATAAAAAAAGCAAAAGAATTAGTGCAAAATATAGAGGTGGAAGAAGTAAAAGATGAAGATAAAGAAAAAAGAAGTGACCTAAATTTAGAAAGTTATACCTGGAAAGAAGAAATTGTTACTTATGGTGGAATCAAGCAAACTTGGTTAATAGTCTTGAGTGAAAAAAGACAGAAAAGTGATTTGGAAAAACTAGAAAAACAACTTTCCCAAGAAGAGAAGAAATCCCAAAAATTTCTTAAAGAAATACAATCTGAAGAATTTGAACATCCTCAAGCTGCTCGATATAAATTAAAAGCTATTAATAAAAAATTGAGATTGTTGGAAATAAAAGAAGTTGAACTGATTGAAACTTACTCGAAAAAAAAGGAAAAGATTTATAAAATGATTAGTCTGATCATCAAAAAAGATGAAGAGATAAGTAGAAAGACTAAAGAAGCAGGAAAATTTATTTTAGCAACTAACTTAGTAGAGGAAAATAAATTAGAAGCTAGTGAAATTCTGATAACTTATAAAAACCAGCAATCTACGGAAAGAGGATTTCGATTTTTGAAAGATCCCTTATTTTTTACTGATAGTTTCTTCGTTGAAAAACCAGAAAGAATAGAAACAATGTTATTTTTAATGTCTTTGTGTTTGTTGATTTATAACTTGGAGCAAAGAGAATTAAGAAATTGTTTAAAAAGAGTCAAAAAAGGAATAAATAATCAAGTAGGGAAAGTAACATTGCGTCCGACTTTGAGGTGGATATTTCAATGTTTTCAAGGTATTCATTATGTGATTTTAAACGGAGTTAAACAAATTGTCAATTTAACAGAAGAAAGGCGTTTTATATTGAGTTTATTACCTGCATCTTGTCAAAGATATTATCTATAAATTGAATTGGATAAAGCAAAAATAATAAAAGAATAAGAGTCTAATGATATCAAATGAGAAGAGGAAACTCTCCTTCGTTTGTGCTGAGTCTTGCTAAGTTTTCAATGAGTATAAATCTTCTTAATTTGATTATTTTTCCTAAAAATTTAATAAAAAGAGAAATATTCTTGCCCAGGTATGATTTTCGGACTTTTTAAAACTATGTATTTTTTTATACTACATTTTGAAGTGCGGAATCTGGGTTAAAAGTTATCATGTTGCTGAGGCGATACAGTACCGAACCATTGATCGGATGCAGTAATTTTTCAACATAGTAGAAATGGTATAATAATGTTTTCTCAAGGAGGATATCCTTATTGTTCATCGTTTTTCTGGAAAAAGAGTAATTGATATTCTTAAGCTTAAAAAAGGGAGTATCAAACAAGCAAAATTACCTGAAGGTTCTCCCAGTTGGGATGATATTAATCAGATGCTTTGGGAAGAAATTGAAGCTAATGCCAATGCTAATATAATAGGATTTAGAGCTATTCGTAAACTACTAAGTGATCGGAGATTTGATAAATGAAAACAAGTTTTTTTAATAAGTTTCTTACTTTTTTAAATCAATTGGAACAACAAAAGATTAACTATCAGATTCATCATCATCGGGATGAAGCAGTAATGATAACAGTTTCTATTGTGGGGGAACGTTGGGAAATTGAATTTTTAGAGAATGGTGACATTGAGGTTGAAAAATTTATTAGTAATGGAGAAATTGAAGGGGAAGAAGCATTAAAGGAGATTTTTGAACGAGAGAAGTTAGATGATTCTATAGTTGAGCAAATATCCCTTTTAAGTTAATAACTCTCTATCCCTCAATTTCTATAAAGTAAATTGAAAATCATTAACAATTATTCCTGGGGTTAAAATACCTCCTAAACTTCTTTGTCCATAAGTACCTGTTCTCGGAATAAACTCCCTAAAATTAGTTAAAGTAACTAAATTTTCTCCCCAAAAATTATACAAACTTTCATCAAATCTTAAGTTTTCAATGGGGGCAACAATTTGCCCATTTTCAACCCAGAAACAAGCATAACGAGTCATTCCTGTGATGCGTCCCCCTGTTTGATCGCTCCAGTTTAAATAGTGTAAATTGGATATGTATAACCCTGTATCCAAAGTAGATAGAATATCCTCTTGAGCTAAATTTCCTGGTAATAATTCAGGCGATCGCAATGCCTCATAATTATTGGCACCATTAGCAGTTAAATTATACTCTGATGCGGTACGGGAACTAATTAATGTATTAACTAAGTTTCCTTCGTTAATAATAGGTAAAATTTCAGGAGCAATTTCTCCTAATTCATTAAACCTGGGAACCGTCCCTTTACTAAAGTTTTCTTGTAGAGAAAATTGGGGTGATAATGTTTGTCCTTGTTGCAATTTTAGTAAAGAACTATCGCCTCGTCTTAAGGAAGATTCACTAATAGCACCCCAAGATAACATACTAATTAAATCAGCAACAGCAGCAGGTGCAAAATAGGTGCGATACCCTCCAGGTTGGAGTGTTTTTGATGGTTTCTCTAAAGCCACAAATTGTTCTTTATCTGTTTTTATTTGACCTAAATATTTATCATGCTCCCAATTTGCTCCCGAAAATATTCCTTTTACTGCTTTTTCTGATGGAGTAATTAAAGAGTAATCAACAATAAAATTTTCTGTGGCAAACCAATGAAATTGACCCAGAGAATTAGCGTTACCTCTAATTATAGAACCTGCGGTATAAAGTCCTGTCATATCTAAATCAGATACAGGAGAAAGAACCTCATTAACAGATTTTTCTACAGGTAATAAATTCCCTGGATAAACTTCTTTGCTAGTTCCATTATTTTCAGGTAAAACAAGATAAGTATCTTCTGGTAACTGGGGTAATTCTTGACGTAAATAGTTTAAATTTTCTACAGCGATTTGACTATCTGTTGACTCATCTCCTGTAAACGGAAATGTAGCAAAAGCGGTTCTTTGATTAGCTATTAAAGTTAGTTTAATACTGCCATCCTTAACTATACCAGTTTGTCTGACTTTTGCTCCGTTGAAACGAATAAACTGGGTTTGTTCTCCGTTTAATTCAATGGTTAAATAGTCTTCGCTTTGTAGCTGCTTAAGAAGAATATTACACAGTTGTTCAAAGCTAGATTCTAAATGTTCTAATTTTTGATTGTTCATTAGCTAAAAATGAGAAAACCTAATGGATGAAGATAGTTAACTGGTTGGATATAACAACCTGTAGCAGTAATAAGCTCCCGTTGTTAACGGTAATATCCTTTTGATTGTAGCTTATTTTCTTCTCTATTGGCATCTCATTGGAAGGTTCAGGATTATCTTGTCAACCTGAACACTTTTATAGCTTAAATTTTAGGATTGAGAATCTTCAGAAAGCTTAGGTGAAATTTTGAGTTTTGCCGTAAATTTAACCCCAAATTCCATTCCTAATTCTAACTCTGCTTCCCAGTTTAAATTGCGTGTTTTACAAGCTGAGTCAAACTCATTGTAAACAGTTTCAATCAATTCGCTCAAATTTTCGATAACTTCTTCACGGTCAACGAAAAAAGGAGCTACAATAACAGAGTCTTCATTAATGTCTACAGATTCATTGTTCGAGTTAATTAAAACGGCTTTCGGTTCTAAAGATATAATTTTAAGTTTTTTTCCCGATGGAGAAGTATCTGACATTAAATAAACCTTATTTTTGATTGATATCTTTTCTTAAGTTTAGCATGAAACAATTTGCTTTTCTATTCTGAGACGTTTTTCAGGATAATTTAGGATAAGGGTTAAATTCTTCAAGATATCTCCTCCTAAAATTCCATCAATTTGATATCGACTAAAGTGTTTAGGTAATTGACCAATAAGTATTTCTATATCTGAAAACACAATAGAGCCAATTTCTAGTCTATCAAGATTTTGAACCATATATTGAGAATTGCCTGTTATTCCACTCCCTCTTAAAGATTCTCCTCTTGTCGGTAAATTTAACAACTCTTGTGCATCAAAGCTAATAACTGTCCTTTGTGCGCCTGTATCTAAAAGCATTTGTATGGTACGCTTTTTCTCACCATTGTGCAAAGTTATAGGAGTAACCCAAAGGGAAAGGTCATCTAGGGTTTTGTTACCCAAAAATGTATGATCAACGATAATAACAGGCATTATTCGGTTAAGTCAGCAAAGTATTAACCTATTTTCAACTTTAGCCTATTTCATCGTCAATACGCCCTGTATAAAATAAATACAGATCTCCGTTAGACTCTTTAGTTTCTTGAATAAGTTTGTGTTTGTCGGTAGAACTGAGGAGAACTTCACCTTTCGAGGGAAAACCATACTCATCCCGTTGGGTAATTTCCATAACCACCCATTGTTCAGGATAAGAGTCAGAAACTTCTGCTATGCTTAATACATCTACTGTGTTACTTGGTCGCCCTATCATATCAGTTTACGATTAGTACAATTATTTTATAAAATAAAACTCTTGTTTATTTTTATTATGTCCCCCTACTGCTTGAGTACCTGCTTAGGTTAAACTCAAAATTGCCTGACTTTTTGACTGACTTTTTACTAAAACTGCCTGACATTGATTAAGATAGAGATGATCTTAGAAATCAGATCGCCAGATTCCCTAAATGTATGTCCCCAAGATCCCTCAACGTCGCACAGCAACACATGCAAAAGGTTAAAGACGCTCTCAAACGCAGTGGTTTTCGTTCTCAGCTGGCTTTTGCGACGGAAATGGGTGCTGCCCGTGATACGGTGAGGAAGTTTGTTAATGGAAAGAATATTGACCGCAATAATTTTATTGATTTTTGTGAGAAATTAGGGTTAGATTGGCAGAGAATAGTTGATAAACCCCTAGAAACAAACACAGATCCAAATTTTGTGGGACGAGAAAATGCGATCGCTACTTTAGATCACCTCATCAACAAAAAGAAGGGGAAAATTATCAATATATACGGTATGGGAGGAGTGGGAAAAACTGCCTTAGCGAAACAGTATCTTAAAGCAAAGGGTTTTGATTTGGTGTTAGAAGTCTTTATGGCAACAAGAACAGAAGATATAACCCCTGTGACTTTTATCGTAGAAGAATGGCTAAAAAATGATTTCACAGTAGAACCCAGTCAAGATTTTGGTATTTCGTTAAAGAGACTGAAAGAACAATTAAAAACTCGTAAGGTAGGTCTTTTAATTGATAACCTAGAAATGGCTTTAGAAGGAGGAAAATTTATTGAAGATCATCATCAATATGTAGATTTATTCAAGGTTTTAGCTGATGCTGATGTTCAATCATTAACGTTGATCACCAGTCGAGAAAGATTAACCGAGTCTGGGGTAGAGGTTGAATATTATCCCTTAGAAGGACTTGATAAAGACGCATGGAATGAATATTTTATTTATCATCAATTAATTATAGATTCCTCAACAGTAACAGCGATGTGTAATGCTTATGGGGGAAATGCTAAAGCAATGACTCTTATTTGTAGTCAAGTTAACTTGGATTATAGTAAAGGTATAAAACAATATTGGCAAGATCATAAAATAGATTTATTAGCAAATCCCACACTAAAACATCTAGTTAATTCTCAGTTTGATAGACTTGAAAAACATGATACTGATGCTTATAACTTATTACTACGTTTAGGATGTTATCGGTATCAAGATATTTCTAGTGTTCCCTTCGATGGAGTTAAATGTTTATTATTTGATGTGGTGGAGACTAACGAACAGTTACGAGTGATTGAGCGATTAAAAAATAGGGCTTTAGTAGAGCATAAAAATGGTGAATATTGGTTACATTCTGTCATTAAACAAGAAGCTTTAACAAGACTTAAGCGATCACCAGATGATTATAAAAAAGCACAGGAAGCCGCCGCAGAATATTGGAAAAATAGCGTTGAAACTGTTGCGACAATAGACGATGCCTTAAAAGCTTTAGAAGCCTATTATCATTATCTTTTAATTAATGATTTTGAAAATGCAGGAAGTGTATTGATTCAAGAAAGAGATAATATATGGCTTAATAGAGAATTGTATCCAATCATTCAGAAATCTAGTCTACTAGGTTGCTTAACTCGCTTAGGTCTTTTTTCTTTGGTTATTTCTCTTATCCAGAAGATGACAGATATAAATCAATTTGATGAAGGATACTTGTTGGCTAAACTAAATAATAGTTTAGGTGAATGTTTATGGAAAATAGGCTCTCCTAGAAAAGCAATAGAATGTTTTAATAAATGTTATGATTTATCATCAAAATATAATTTGACTTTTTTGGCAGTTGACTCCTTGTATAATAAGGCTCGTTGTTACCTCTATCTTCTAGAGTTTGAAAAATCGTTGAATTTTTTTGAGACTGTTATTAATCAATCTAAAGATATAGATATAATCAAAAATCGTTATGTGTGTGGATTAGTTTTTAAATACTATTTAATGTTTTGCATATATAAAAAACTAGATGATAACAATGCTATCGAACAATTAGACAAGCTTTTAGATTCTATTCAGTTAGGAATCAAAAGCAATGGATATATATATTTATATCTAGCAAGAATACATCAAAATTTCAACGAAATAGAGAAGGCTATAAATAAGTACAATAAAGCTCTGCAATATTCAGAAAAAATTAATTTTAAGCAGTTACAGGCTAAAGCATTAACAGGAATAGGTGAAGTTCATCGCATTCAAAAAGAATACAAAACAGCTATCAATCATCATAATCAATCTATTGAAATATTAGAAGAGATTGGTGCTAAATGTGATCTTGCTGAAGCCTATTATCAACTTGCTTTAACCTATCAAGAAATGAAAGAAATGGCTAAAAGTCAAGAATATTGTGATAAAGCTATTGAATTATTTGAGGAAATAGATGCACCGAAACAAGTTGAACGAGTACAAACCAAGATGAGGACATAGGACATTACTTTGACACTCTCCTGATTCCGCTACGCTAAAATCAGGAGATTCTTCTCTCAAAGGCTCGAATCAGCGCCAATCAAAGATTGACCCCGACAGAACGCCTCCAGAAGCTATTTCATTCACGGGCTGCCCGACCGCGTCTTGGTGCAGTCGCTCATGGGGGAAACCCCCAAGACCGCGCTGCACCGCTACTAGACCTCGATTTCTTATTACTTGACTAGCAGCTACATCACGATTTGTTTGATATCCACAATTAGGACAATTATGAATCCTATTCTTAAGATTCTTTTTGCCTGTTTGGGTATTACAATTAGGACAAATTTGACTGGTATAATCTTTATCTACCTTAAGAAAATAGACATCTCTTTTCCAACAAATATACGACAAGATGTTGAAAAATTGACCAAAACCAGCATCTAATGTATGCTTACCAAACAAGCCTTTAGCCCAAGCTTTGAAGTTAATATCCTCAACAAACATCATGCCAGCTTGGTCACATAAATGATGGGCTAATTTAAAGTGCCAGTCTTTTCTAGTATCGTGGATTTTTTGATAAACTCTAGCTATTTGAGTTTGCAGTTTTTGCCAATTATTAGACCCCTTTTTCTTGTTCTTTAACCTTCTTTGCAGTGATTTCAACTTGCCATGAAGTTGATTAAAAAACCGAGGCCTTTTGACTAATTCCCCTTCGCTAGTGGCTAAATAAGAATCAAGTCCAATATCTACCCCTAACGGATATCCCTGTATGGGTGTTTCGGGAATATTGACAGATAACTGATAAATTAACTGTACAAAATATCCTGATGCTCGTTTAACTACCCTGATTTGTTTCAACACAAACCCATTACTGATAGGTCGAGACATCCTCATTTTTACTTTCCCAATTTTGGGAAGTTTTACCCATCCATCACCCACCCATTTTTGCTTAACTGATGGGTAGAGAAAACTTCTCATTTTTTTCTTAAAACGTGGAAAACCAAAACCTCTTTCCCACATATTTACAAACGCAGCTTCTAAAGTTCTTAGGGTTTGCTGCAAAACTTGTGAATGGGGTTCTTTTAATTGAGGATAGATTTTCTTGGCATCAGTTAAAGATTTACACTGAGAATTATAGGTAGGTCGTTGTTTATTCGGACTGATTATATATTCTGAGTGAATGGAACAAAAATTGATAGGAGACTTACGACTATTTACCCAATCTTTTCTTTCTCGAAGTGCATAGTTATAGACTTTTTTGCATGTTTCAAGATACATCTCAATCATCTGGACTTGAGACTTTTTAGGTTTGAGCTTGAAATCGTAGGTCATCGTTATCATGCCCTCATTATAGCATACTTAATAAATGTTGCTACATTTGTTAAGTAATATTCACGGGCAATAAATTACCCGTGTTGCGCTACATCTCCCACTTAAAAGATGGGAGCTTTGCGCTGCCCGTCTTTTTCTGTAAGCCGATGCACTGCCCCACCCCACTATATAGATACAATGAATAAACGAATGTTCAATATGATAGACAAATTGTGGAGATTACCTTTTTAGGAACCAGTTCCGGAGTGCCAACAAGATCCCGTAATGTGTCCAGTGTAGCCTTAAAACTGACTCAACGGGGGGAAGTTTGGTTATTTGACTGCGGAGAAGGAACCCAACACCAATTATTACGCAGCGATGTTAAAATATCCCAAATTACTCGCATTTTTGTCACCCATATGCACGGTGATCATGTTTATGGGTTAGCAGGGTTATTGGCCAGTTGTGGGTTAGCAGGAAGCGGCCAACCCATTGAAATTTACGGACCCCCCGAATTAAAAGATTATTTACACGCTTGCGCCAAATACTCCCATTTTAAGCTACCTCATCATATTCGCTTTCACCCTATCCACCCTGGTATTCTCTACGAAGATAAGGAGTTTAGCGTTAGTTGTGGTCCCCTTAAACACCGTATTCCTGCCTACGGTTATCGTATCTCAGAAAAAGACCGTCCGGGACGCTTTAATGTGGAAAAAGCTAAAAAATTAGGGATTCCCCCAGGGCCAGTTTATGGGGAACTTAAACAAGGGAAAACCGTTACCTTAGACGATGGCCGTCGTATTCGGGGACAAGACTTATGCGGTGAAAGAGAAACAGGCCGTAAGGTGATTTACTGCACGGATACGGTATTTTGTGAAGGGGCGATCGCATTATCAGAAGATGCTGATGTGTTGATTCATGAAGCGACTTTTGCCCACCAAGATGCTCAACTGGCTTTTGAACGTCTCCATTCTACCTCAACAATGGCTGCACAAGTGGCTTTAGCAGCACAGGTTAAACAGTTAATCATGACCCATTTTAGTCCCCGTTATGCCCCAGGAAATGCCCTCCAATTGGATGATTTATTGAACGAAGCAAGGGCAATTTTTCCTAACACTATTTTAGCCCGTGATTTCATGACTTATGAGGTTCCTAGAAGATCCTCAGATTCTAAAAAGTAACTGTGATCCACTATTACCCTAAGATATAATGAAAAGGTAGAAATTTTGTCCTTGATAAAATACCCCCAAGTCGTCGTTATGAGCAATCAAACCGATCGCATTATCATATTTGATACCACCCTCAGAGACGGGGAACAGTCCCCAGGTGCAAGTTTAACGGTTGAAGAAAAACTTACCATTGCTCGCGCTTTAGCACGACTTGGGGTAGATATAATAGAGGCCGGTTTCCCCTACGCTAGTCCAGGTGATTTTCAGGCAGTACAGAAAATTGCTGAAACTGTAGGCACGGAAAACGGTCCGAGAATCTGTGGTTTGGCAAGAGCATCTACAAAAGATATCAAGGCAGCAGGAGAAGCACTAAAACCGGCATTTAAGTCCCGTATTCATACCTTTATCGCTACTTCTGACATCCATCTCAAGCATAAACTGAAAAAAACACGGTCTGAAGTGTTAGACATTGTGCCGGAAATGGTAGCTTATGCTAAAACCTTCACCGATGATATAGAATTTTCTCCAGAAGATGCAGGCCGTAGTGATCCTGAGTTTATGTATCAGGTATTGGAAACTGCGATCGCAGCAGGTGCAACTACTGTTAATATTCCCGACACCGTAGGTTATACCACCCCCAGCGAGTTCGGTGCAATCATCAAAGGTATTAAAGATAATGTCCCCAACATAGACCAAGCTATCATCTCAGTGCATGGTCATGATGATCTGGGTTTAGCTGTGGCCAACTTCCTGGAAGCGGTGAAAAATGGAGCCAGACAGCTAGAATGTACCATTAATGGTATTGGGGAACGTGCGGGCAATGCGGCTTTAGAAGAGTTGGTTATGGCTCTCCACGTGCGTCGTCAATATTTTAACCCCTTCTTGGGTCGTGCAGTAGATTCCACGGAACCTTTAACTAATATTAACACCCAAGAAATTTACAAAACCTCCCGTCTGGTATCCAACCTCACAGGAATGATTGTACAACCTAATAAAGCTATTGTGGGAGCAAATGCTTTTGCTCACGAGTCTGGTATCCATCAAGACGGGGTTCTTAAAAATAAGTTAACCTACGAAATTATGGATGCAGAGTCCATCGGTTTGACCAATAATCAGATTGTACTGGGTAAACTTTCTGGACGGAATGCTTTTCGCACCCGTTTAAGTGAGTTAGGGTTTGAGTTATCCGACAATGACTTGAATAACGCTTTCTTGCGGTTTAAAGAGGTTGCTGACAAGAAAAAAGAGATCACCGACTGGGATCTCGAAGCCATTGTTAATGATGAGATTCAACAGGCACCAGAATTGTTCCGTCTCGAATTAGTACAAGTATCCTGTGGCGATCACGCTGTCTCTACTGCTACAGTTACTCTGAGGAATCCAGAAGGGAAAGAATTAACCGATGCTGCGATCGGTACTGGTCCGGTGGATGCTGTTTATAAAGCCATCAACCGTGTAGTGAATGTTCCCAACGAGTTGATCGAGTTTTCCGTTAAGTCGGTTACTGCTGGTATCGATGCAATGGGAGAAGTTACCATCAGATTACGTCATGAGGGACGCACCTACTCCGGTTATGCAGCCAATACCGACATTATAACTGCTTCTGCCCGTGCTTATATTAGCGCGTTAAATCGTCTTTATGGAGCGATCCAAGAACAATCTAAAGTTAACTCTTCTGAAGCTGTTTTAACCCCTCAAGGTTAAAGAAAATAGAAAATAGAGAGATGAATGGAAGTGGTTGTATTATACCAATTTCCTAAACTAGGGGTTAACGGCCGTTAACCCCTACAATCTAATCTTATATAGTCTAAGTTGATGAAAATGGTATTACAGTGTTTAAGCATTAATAATGAGCAATTTTTTTTCATTTAAAAAACTCGATTATTTTAATTAAAAGATATATGAAAAAATTATATGACTATCATGGTAATAAAGAAGAATTATTTGAACAGATACTAAAACAAAAAAATAGTATCAATATTCCTGATAACATACCCGAAAGCTTAACAGAAGATTACAAAATTGCTAGAACACTTGATAATTATTTAGAAGATTATTTTGATATCAATAATCAATTTACGTCGATATCTAATGTTGATAGAAAAATTGATAAAATATTAGATAAATTTATCAAAGAAGTTCTGGATGGTGTATACCAAGAAAAAGATAAGTTTAGAAAAGCAATGAATACTAAAAAGAAAACATTTAAAAATATTTTTGAATTTTCAAAAAGTGAAAACTTATATTTATCCAATATGTACACTCGGTTTATCTCTGAAAATTTAGGTCACAAATTGGAAGAAATTGCTAATCTTAGTAATAATGTTTATATACCTGATCGGGAATTGGAAATCAATATTAAAGGAATTGATTTGATTATTTACGATCAAGGATTAATTAAATATACACAATTAAAAACTAAAAAAGATACATTAACAGGAAGTCAAAAAGATAGGAGTATCATAGAACTTCGTATCCATCCTCATTATATAATAGTGTTAGATTATAAGAGTGTAAAAATAAAATCATGAAAAAAGTAACACTAGAACAAGCTTCAGAAATATTAGGAATTGCTCCTAATATAGTACGAACTTGGGAAAAGAAAAAATTGATACAAGGTGAAAATAATAATAATATTCGTTTATTTGATTTAGATTTACTTAAATCAGTTCACAATAACCTCAATGGCAATAATTCAGGCAGAGAGTTTAAAGTATTACAATCTACAGAAAAAACTGAAATTAAAACTATAGAATTATTTGCTGGTTGTGGAGGAATGGCACTAGGTTTAGAAAATGCTGGAGTGCGTCATGAATTATTAGTAGAAGTATCCAAAGATTGTGTTAATACCTTACAAAAAAATAGACAAAATTGGACTATTTTTCAAGAAGATGTAAGTAATATAGATTTTCAGCAATATTATGGAAAAATAGATATTGTATCAGGTGGTTTTCCCTGTCAAGCATTTAGTTATGCAGGAAAATGTAAGGGTTTTGAAGATACAAGAGGAACCTTATTTTTTGAATTTGCCCGTTGTTTAGCAGAAGTTAAACCAAAAATAGCTATAGCAGAAAATGTTAGGGGACTGTTATCCCATCAAAAAGGTCAAACCCTAGAAATCATCTTAAATACCTTCAAAGAATTGGGTTATGATCCTTATTATGAAGTGATTAGCGCACAATTTTTAGACGTTCCCCAAAAACGCGATCGCTTGATTATTATTGCTTGTCGTCAAGACCTAAGTATTATCCCTATTTTCCCTATAAAAAATAACTATACCATCTCTCTAAAAGACGCATTAAAAAATTGTCCCACCTCTCCAGGAGTTGAATATAATGAGCGAAAAAAAGCTATAATGTCCTTAGTTATCCCAGGAGGAAACTGGAGAAACTTACCCCTAGAAGTGCAAAAAGATTACATGAAAAATAGCTTTTATAAAGGAGGAGGAAGAACAGGTTTTGCTAAACGTTTATCCTGGGATGAACCCTGTTTAACTATTACTTTTAGTCCCGCACAAACCCAAACAGAAAGATGTCACCCAGAGGAACTTAGACCCCTCAATATTAGAGAATATGCTAGAATTCAAACATTCCCTAATGACTAGGAGTTTACGGGATCATTAACTTCCCAATATCGACAAATTGGTAATGCTGTTCCTGTTAATATGGCCTATCATCTAGGAAAATGTCTCATCAAAATGCTAACGAAAAAAGTTGATAAAAATAACATCTTTCCTAGCATAAAAAAGCAAAAAAGTCAAATTAAACAGTTATCTATTCCTGGCTTAAATTATTAGTTCAATTTCTCAAGTATAGAAACCTGAGTCATGAATATCAAGAATTACAATAGTTGATTAATATCTAATACAAAATAAGGAGATTGATTTTCTACTTTAATAATAGTAGAACTAATACAATGAATGTTTCCTTGAGTTAAATAGATATCTGGTAAAGGAATAAAAGCAGATTTAGGGACTCTGATAATAGAAGGATGTGAATCAATTGGTAAACCCAAAATGTCGTTATCTCTATTTTTAAGAATTAAGAGAAAACGAACTTCATTATTAGGTTGATTGTTACCAATATCAGTTACTCCAAAAATACGCTGAGCGACATCGATCACAATCAATTCTCGACCTTGATAATTCGTTAAACTAACACCTTTTTGTTGGGGATCACCATAAACTTTATCTAAGGTAGTTACTTTGTCAACAAAATCTATAGGAATAGAAAACTGTTCTTTTCCTAATAAAAACGTAATTAATTGTTGTTTTTTTTCTTGCTTTTTGGAAGCAAGACGACGAGCAAGACGAGAGGAAGAAATAGTCATGGTTTAATGAAGTTAGGAGTTAGGAGTTAGGAGTTATCGTCCGGTGCTATTGCACAGAAGTATAATTTAGAATTTAGAATGGGTAATAAATAAAACTAATTAATTAATTCTCCAATGGTAGCTAATAACTTATTTTCTTTAAACGGCTTAGAAAAATAGGCAGAGGCGCCTAAATTCATTGCTAATTGACGATGTTTATTCCCACTACGGGAAGTTAACATAATGACTGGTAAATGTTGACAAACTAGATCAGATTTAAGATGAGATAAAAAACCATAACCATCAAGACGAGGCATTTCAATATCACTAATAACCAATTGAACCGTAGATCCTAAACCACCTTGTAGCTTCTCTAAAGCATCTTGACCATCTTTAGCTTGTTCCACCCGATAACCTGCTTTTTCTAAGGTTAATGCTAAGAAACGACGGACATTAATAGAATCATCTACTACCATGATGGTTGAAGTATGATGATCCGCAAATGTTTCTAGAAAATCTGTGGTAGTTGGGGCAAGTTTTGGGGTAAAAGAAGATTGAGAAGGATCATCATTTAACCAATGTAATAACGCCGTTATGTCAACCAAAGGAACCACACGACCATCCCCTAAAATAGTACAACCAGCGAAGCCTTTAGGCATTCCCACAGACCCTTCTACCTGACGAATGGTAACCTCTTGTTCTCCCCAATAACGATCGATCTGAATACCCACATAATTCTCTCCTTGTGCCACCATTAAGACAGTAGGTTGATCGATCACTGGGATAACTTCTGTGTGAGCAACATAGGCGGGACGAGGGAAATTGAACCATTGTTTTAAAGAGATTATGGGGACAAGATAACCGTCCCAGTTCAATACATCTTGACCGATACCATTCATTAACATTTCTGGATTAAGACAGACCATTTCTTCAATCACCGTATTGGGAAAAGCTAACAACATTCCCGCAGTTTCCACCAATAAGACTCGAACCACAGATAGAGTAAAGGGAACCGTTATAGTAAACATAGTTCCTTTCCCCGGTTGGGTGTTAACTTGAATATCCCCTTGGATCGATTCTAAATTAGTATGGACAACATCCATGCCCACACCTCGGCCGGATAAGTCCGTAACTTGGGATGCGGTACTGAACCCAGGTTCAAAAATAAGGTCTAATAACTCTTTTTTGCTGGACTCTTGAAGATCAGCTTCACTTACACCCATTTCTAAGGCTTTGCTGCGAATTTTATCTACATTAATGCCCCCTCCATCATCTTCAACCGTAATCACCGTTTTATTGCCTCGATAAGCTGCGGTAATGATAATTGTTCCCCTTTCTGGTTTGCCTTTTTCTTGACGAATATCAGGGGATTCGATACCGTGATCGAAGGCATTACGCAATAGATGTAATAAGGGTTCATTGAGGGCTTCTAGTACAGCGCGATCGACTAAAGTGGTCCCTCCTCTAATCTTGAGATCTACCTTTTTCCCATATTGTATTTCCATTTCTCGTAACCCTCTAGGGAACCGGTCCAATAAATCAGAAATGGGACACATTCTTAGCTAACCGCCGAGAAGCCCCGCACTATAAACGAGGGGGATTTATCGAACCGTAGGTGAGTACCCCCGATGTTTTAGTGTCGGGATGATAGGCGGTAAAAAGGGAGGGTTCGATGCCCTCCCTTTTTACAAATAATTTATTGGGGCTTATCTTGTCCTTCAATGTATTTTTTAAGAACTGATATAGTAACACCACCACATGAAGCAATAAAATAAGACTCATTCCATAAAACCTTTTTCCAATATATCTTGTTAAGGTGTTCTGAATATTCTTGTCTAATTTTACGACTCGAAACAGACTTAATACTATTAATAAACTTGGGTAATTCCATTTGAGGATAGTATTGGAAAAGAAGATGAACATGGTTGGATTCTCCATTAAATTCAATCAGCTTACAATCCCATTTTTTACACAAGTCAAACATAATTTCATGTACACGCTCAATCATTTCTCCTGTAAAAACATCTTTACGGTATTTGGTAGTTAATACTAAATGTGCTTTTAAGTCAGAGACCGACCTACCACTGGAAACAAAATCTTTATTCATTGACACTCCCAGGATAAATAGCTATAATCAGAGTATAATATATATTCTACTCTGATGAAGTACACCTATCAGTACCGAATCTTACCAACGACAAACCAAAAAATTACCTTGAATAGGTGGTTGAGAGTCTGTCGTTTTTGGTTTAATCGGCAATTGGGTGAACGTTTCCAGTGGTGGGAACAAAATCGATGTGCAGTTAATTCTTGTCCTCTTATTTGTCATCTCCCTGAACTAAAAGAAAAACCCAATTACTACTCACAAAAAAAACAGTTACCTATTCTTAAAAAAGATGTGGTAACTGTTCAATGGTCAAAAGAAAAATTAGATTTATCAGAAGTTCCCTCTTTGACTTTACAAGAAGTTTGTAAACGGGTAGATAAAGCTTTTTCTCGTTATATCTCAGGGGATAGTAATGGCAAAAGATCAGGTAAACCTCGCTTTAAATCTAGTAACCGATTTCGGTCAATGGTATTTGAAGGAGGAGGATTAAGTATTCATTCTTGTTCTGTTGGTAAAAAATATCTTTACTTAAAAACTCCAAAAATAGGGTTAATTAAAGTAAGAATGCACCGATATTTACCTGATGGAGCAATCCTCAAACAAGCCCAGATTATCAAAAAAGCTGACGGTTGGTATGTAAATCTAAGGCTTGATGACCCTACTATTCCTAAGTTTAACAAAGATAAAATTGTAGCTAACTGGGATAATTCAACGGGCTTAGATGCTGTTCTTTATGAAGATGATTATCTGGCTACTTCTGACGGAAAAAAACTCTCTTCTCTTAAATCTCTTCGTAAATCTGAAGCAAGATTAGCACAAATTTCACAGCGAAAGGCTAACAAGAAAAAGGGAAGTAAGTCCAGAAGAAAACTAGCTAAAAGAGAAAGTCGAGAACATCAGAGAATTGCTAGGGCAAGAAAAGATCATGCTTACTCTACAGCACATAAGCTGCTAAAAACAGGAAAAAAAGTTTTCTTTCATGAAAAGCTTAATCTTAAAGGATTAAGTCGCAAAAATAAGCCCGTGCAAGATGACAATGGGAAATATCTTCCAAACGGGCAAAGTGCCAAATCAGGGCTTAATAAATCCTGGTCTGATGCTGCTTTTGGACAGTTCTTTTCAATCTTTAACTACATAGCTGAAAAAGCTGGAGTTGCTGTGATTGAAATCAATCCTGCCTATACATCCCAACTGTTGCCTTATCGTGATGAATTTGTTTTTACTGATTGCAGCATCAGAGAATATTGGGATGAAATTGAACAAGTTTCTGTTGATAGAGATATATCAGCAGCTATCAATATAAAACGAGTAGGGCTGGACGAGTTCCCTACTATAAAACGCCGTAAAGGTAAAATCGTAATAGTTGATTCTACTACTCATCTTACCTCTAAGGAAGTTCTCTCTGTCTTTCGAGGCTTGGAGAAGCCCGCACTGTAACGGTACTCCGTTCAGTGTCGGGAGTCGTCACTTGTGTGATAGTGGTTTGCATCTGTTTAGAAGTACGAGAAAATGCCCGAGAGGAACTCTCTGTATCTTCTAAGTTAAGTTGTAGATCGCTGGTAACTTCTCGTAACTGTACCACTGTGTCCATCATATCCTGTGAGACAAGGTGAAGATCGTTATAACTATCCATTTCCAAAGAATCAAAACCTTCTAGTAAGGTACTGATCCGTTCCCGTTGTTTCTCCCCTTGAGGGGTGATGCGATCGTAACTATTGCGCAACTGTTGATTGGAAGATTCTAGGGTTTGGATGCGATCGCCTAATAATCCGATCAGTTGACGAAGACGTTGCAGTTGTAAATTTAAGCCATTACGTTCAATAGTCAGTTCCCCAAACATATCACTTAGGGTTTCTAGTTGTTTGACAGGAACCCGTATAGTCTCATTTTCCTGGGGTTTTGGGGTGTCTATCTTTTGGGAAGTTGTGGGAACAATGAAGTCTTCTGATTTTGATTGATCGGTACTATTTAATGTTGCTAAAAAGTTTTCTGTCTCTTCAGCAAACTCATCCCTAGTAGCAGAAGATTTTAAGCTATTAGCAATAACGATTTGATTAGCTTCCTCTGACTCTTCTAACTCCATCTCTGAATTGAGATCCAGAGATATATCTAAAGATAAGGGTTCTGGCGATCCGAAAAAGTCATTATCAAATTCATCCAAGGTTTCCAAGCTATCATCCCAGTTATGGGGTTCTAGATCAGGTAAGGTTGCCCCAAGGGTGGATAAATTGAGTTCTGTGGGGATCATTTCCCGTTGATCAATCATCACCATAGCGTCCGATCGCCGCAATTCTTGAAGGGCTAATTTAGCCACCTGGGGGAGATCATCGTCATGGCTTTCAATGCCTTGGATAATAGACTGACAGAGAGAAGAAAAAGGACTTAATTCTAACATTTGCCCTAACCCTTCTAACTCTTGTGCCGCGATCAGAAATTCTTCCCTTAAACAAGCATCTTGGGGATCATTTAAGAGGGATTCGAGATGGTTTAAACAGGCATCTACTTCTGTTTGAAACATCAAGCTTACCATATCTTCTTCTTCTTCTTCTGATAGCAGTTTGGCTGCATCTTCTGGTTGAAGATCCCCCAAACGTTCGTATAAACCCTCAAGAATAGGGTTAACCTCTTCTTCTAACCAAGAGTAGTTTATTGTCACCCCTTGACGGTTCCATTGGGCGACTTGTCGTAAGCGATCGACACTCCTTAAAAACAGGCTTTCTAGGGATGGATCAACGATGCGATCGTCTCCTGCTTTGAGAACTTTAAAGAAGTCTTCTAAGCGGTGGGCAATAGTTGAGAGGGTTTGAAATCCCATCATGGCCGCCCCTCCTTTGATGGAATGGGCAGAACGCAACATACTATAGACCTCTTGCAAAAGTTTTTCGTGGTATAATAAAAGATTATTCATTTTTTGCATAGCCACCATTGGTAAAGCGATCGCACTCTCATAGTGGCGATCGCCTGAACCCCAAAAATCAATTAAGTTTTAAAACAAGAATCGTTGTATAATTATTAAAGATAACTATTCAGCTAAGAAAATTGATTTGATAATGAAATATTGGCAAGTTAAAAAGTTAAAAGAGACCGAATTCAAGCGTTTGACAGGAGTAAAAAAAAACTTTCAGAGTGATGGTTCGCACTGTCAAAGCTTATCTAAAAAGAAAAAAGAAACCCGGACGTAAACCAAAATTAATAGTTGAAGACCACATTCTCATAATGCTTGAGTATTTAAGAGAATATAGGACTTATTACCATATTAGTCTAACGTGGAAAATGTCCGAATCTAACGTTTGTCGCATTGTCCATAAAATCGAAAATATATTAATAAAATCTCGTCAATTTCGACTACCTGGAAAGAAAGAATTATGGAAAACGAATTATCAAGAGGAAATGGTAGTAATGGATGTCATGGAAAGTCAAATTGAAAGGACGAAAAAACGACAAAAACAGTTTTATAGTGGAAAACAAAGAGAACATACTTTAAAAACACAAATAGTCATTCAACAGAAAACTGGTCAAATTGTATGCCTAGTCAACGGAAAAGGAAAAACTCATGATTTTAAACTATTTAAAAACAGTGGGGTCAAATTTGGGACGTCAATAAAAGTTCTTGCTGATAAAGGCTATCAAGGAATAGGAAAAATTCATCAATTAAGTGAAACCCCCATCAAGAAAAAGAAAGGGAAGAAGTTAAGCCAAGAGGAGAAAAAATATAATCGGCAACTAAATCGATTAAGAATCACAGTCGAACATATAAATCGTCGCTTAAAAATCTTTAAAATCCTTTCTTATCCTTATCGAAATCGTGGTAAGAGATTCGGATTAAGAGCCAACTTAATAGCTGGACTTCATAACTACGATTTGGCTAATTAATTTGTAAAAAAAATCTATTTAATCTCTAGTGGGTTGAGCTTTTTATCATTAGCTTAACTGTTTTAAGCAGCCTATTTTTAATGATTTTGTGTAGAAGCGATCGCTCTTATCTCAATTATTCAAAAATTATCAGATATTTTGTACATCTGAGCAAGTTAAATTGGCAAAAAAATAGCCTTTAACTATAGCATAAAATATTTTTGCAAGAGTTTTTTTGAGATGAAAGCCTATTCTGTTGACCTCAGACAAAAAATTATTGATGTTTATAATGAAGAGAATCTATCTCAACGTCAATTAGCCAAACAATTCCATGTAGCTAAAAGCTTTATCCAAAAATTGCTTAAACAATATCGACAAACAGGAAATCTTGCTCCACTTAAACGAAGGAAACAAACACCTACAAAACTTAATTTAAAACAATTAAAAGTTCTCGAAGAGTTAGTCAAAACTAACAATGATGCGACTCTAGAAGAACTTCGTAAGCAATTCATAGCGACCACAGGAATTATCATTAGTCGTTCAACAGTAGATAGAATGTTGCATCGTTTGAATTTGACTTTAAAAAAAAAACACTGCATCCAACGGAAAAAGGGAGTGAAAAAGTCCAACAGCAAAGATTAGAATTCTGGGAGACTATTCAGAAAATACTAGCTAAAGACCTGGTTTTTCTAGATGAATCGGGAGTAAATTTAGCTTTAATCCGCTTATGTGCTAGGTCTGAGAAAGGACAAAGAGCTTATGGACAAAGACCATCAAAACGAGGGATGAATGTATCTATTATAGGTGCAATGACTTTGAATGGTATTGTTGCTCAATCTAGTCTAATGGGAGGAACTGATGCACTCACTTTTGAAGCATTTATTTCTCAAAAATTAGTCCCCAAACTGTGGAAAGGAGCTTGTGTAATCATGGATAATTGTTCTATTCACAAGGGAAAAAAAATTAGGTCTTTAATCGAAAAAGCTGGAGCTAAGTTACTCTATCTTCCTACTTATTCTCCCGATTTTAATCCCATTGAGAATTGTTGGTCAAAGCTTAAAAGTATTTTACGTCACATTGGTGCAAGAACATATCCTGATTTAGCAAAGGCTATTGAATCTGCTTTCAACCAAATCTCTCGATATGATATTCGTAACTGGCTTATTCATTGTTGTTACTGTACCTCACTAGACTGAGAAACGCTATAAAATTTTTCAACCCCTTCAGGAACGCCCAGAATAAAACACGGTGTTAAGGATTTAACAGTGTTAAATCCCTACGAGAGTGTATTTGTAGGGACATAATATTATTATGTCCTAGTCAGTTCTCATATATCATTCGGTGATTGCTATATTTGACGAAAAATTATGTTTTTTTTCAATTCAATTCATTGGTTAAAAGTTTGATAACGTTGAACCAGTGTAGGCGTTTGCTCTTTTAGTCTGTCTAGTAGGTCTAATATTGTTAATTTGGGCTTTTTTTTACCTTTAACTTGAGTTCTTAAAACATCGACCATTGTTTCTGGCGATAAATCCCATAAAAATGTTAGAAATGTATCAGCACTTTGCGCTTCTACTCTAAATTGGTTTAAGGAAGATTCGGGAAAATGTTTTAAGTTATCGCTAACAATTACTTGTGCTTTGGCAATTAAGGCCGCCGCTAAAACATGACGATCGCCTTCGTGATTATCCATACAGGGAATTAATTTAGGTGTGACGGGGATCATCGCTTCAGGAAAGGCTTTATTCACCAATTTATACAGAGAATCTGCTTTTTGAGGAGTTATTCTTTCATCTTTGATTAGGTTGCCAAATGCACCTTCTAATATTTCTTCTGTCCAATAGGGTTGATAAAGTCCTGCTTCAGCAGCACAGAGCAAGGTATCTCGTAAATACATGGGGTAAAGTACACAAGAGTCGAGAACAACAGCAAAAACTGTCATTTATCCTTTCTCCTGACTTTCTGCTCTTTCTACTTCATAAAACCCTAATTCTTGACTTTCTTCTATTAATTGCGCTAAGGTTTGTCTGCGATCGCTGTCTCGTTTGGTTTTATAAGCGAGAATATCTTCAACTTTTATCCGTCGATGAGTTCCAATCAAAATATAAGGAATTTCTTGATTATCTAAAAGGGTATAAAGATAAGGACGAGAAATGTTGAGCAAATTAGCCGCTTCTTGAGTAGTAAGACAATGATCTTGGGGAACGAGAGTAACGCCTTTTCCTTGAGCGAGTAAGGAGGTTACTTGTCGCAAAATTTGGTAAATTGACTCTGGTAAAAAAACTTCTTCCCCATCTACACCGACTAACTTAGGATGGGCATTTTCTAAGAGTTCTTCTAGGCGCAAAAGGTCAGTATTTTCTAAATTCGTCTCAAATACGGGCAAATTTGACTCTTTTACTTTTTCTTTCATTGTTCTGATTTCCTGCCTAACTGTAATAAGTGTAACAGATAAATCTTTGTCCCGTAAAGGTAAGGTAACTAAACCTTAATTATACCCTTTTCATTAAGTGAGACTACAGATGTTAACGTTGTAGGGGTCAACGGCCGTTGACCCCTACTTTGAATGTGTAGCTTAACTTTAGGAAACTGGTATTACAATGGTTTGTAACCAGCAAATACATCACACAAACTCGATTTCACTACGGTTATCATAAACGGTTTTTAAACACTCTTCAAAATCCTCTCCTTTCCATGTTCCTGTGTGTCTTAATATTGATTTTCCTGAACGGGGACGCAAAAGAGTTAAAGATTTTTCTTCTACCTCAGCTAATAATCCTTCTTCTTCTAAGAAATCATCAAAACTACTGCCTAAATGTTCACTTTTCATAAGATTTCTTGCTTTTATTTTTTTGAGTGTTTTCTTGACGTTTTATGATAGCATTAATTCCATGTCTGGACATTGAAAAGCTAAAATAATATCATCTTCAGAAATGTCCATATTAATCAATTCATCAGTAATGCCTCTTTCCATGCCATCATATTCTATGTATACTTTTCCTTGTTCAATAGTAATATAAATTAGATTACCTCTAATCCTTTTTTCTCTATCCCAACCTACCTGCATTAAGGCATAATGATCTCTTTGTTGATCCAAAACGGGATCAAGGCGAATTTTCCCATGAGAAGGTCTAAATTGTGCATATTTAAGAATTAATTCCGCAATAATTTGGCGATATTTGTTTAATTTATCCATTGTTGTACCTCCTGTTATATTACGTTAATAACTATTAGGTTTAATGGTAGTTGTTCAATGACTAACTCTCCTAATGGTTCACTGAATATTTCCTCTTTCATTTGTTGAGTAAGGTGGGCATTGCCCACCCTACAAAAAGATTTTACAACTTTATATAAAATATGAGGTTATTATCCATTATCCATTATCCATTATCCATTATTAATTACTCTAACCTTTTCTCGAAGACTTCCCACGCTACGGTATAGTCTTCTTCTCTGTCACACAGGGTAAAGGGTGCTTGATATGTGATAGTGCGTTCTATGGGTCCGTTGGGCATGGTATCATCTAGGATGGTGCGTTGGACTGTCCCTGATGTCATGTCTTTGATGTCATTCCAGCCGATGGGTTCGCCTTTTTTGGGGTTGGCGTTACGGGGGAAACCTACACCCACTAAGCCTTTACTATTATTGGTGAAGACGATGCGTCCATTGATGTCATACCAGGTGTCTTTCTCATATTGACGCATGACGGGGAACTGTACTCGATAAATGGTGATTAGTTCATCTAGGGTTAATCCTAATGCCATTGCTGCGAGTACGTCTATCTCTACTAATGCTTGTCTTCTCTCGTAATCTGTCCGTAAGGCGTTGTTTCTTTGCCATTTTGGGGTTAGATTAGCAAAAAAGTTCTGATTTAAGCGTTTATTGTTTTCTTCTGTGGGCGATCGCTCAGGGGTAAAGGTAGCCCATTTATCTTGATTATAGTCTGGGGTGTAGCTGGTTTCCCATAACTCAGCGTAATGGGTGGTGAGACAAGTTAGGGTTAAACAGCGAATAATTAAGGCACTATCATATTTTATACCGTAAATAATGGGAAAATCGTCTAATGTTTGATGTAAATCTGTTCTACCTGTTAATTTAACTAAAAAATCATAAGGAATAGAAGAAGTTAAAGCACTAAATATTAAAAATTTTGATTGTAATTTATTGATAAAAGCATAACTTCTTACATTATTAATATGAGCGGTATTTTTAGGAATAATTGTATTGATTAAAGTTCTTTCTCGATTAGGACCTAACCTATCCCGAAAAACTAATCTATAGTATTCTGTGACTTTCTTTTCTTTTATTTCTTTATCTTCAACCCAAGGAACAGTAGGAACACGGTTAATATATTCTATTTCATCACAAGCAGGAATATAATTAGTATGGGGTAAATAATCATCAGGAATATTAGTTAAATCAATAACATCATAAGCCCGGTTACTTTTACAAATTTGTCTCGGTGTTTTATTAAAAGGGTTTCCTACAAAAAAATGTGGACCCGATAAAATCCATTGCTTAGAATCTTTCGAAAAACAAGTATTTCGCTTAATTTTTCCATCTTTTTCAGCATTAGTTTCATTCCACATTGCTATAGAGAAATATTCGCCTTGTAAATCACCTAAACGTTGTTTTTGATTCGCAAACTTATCTAATATAGTTAATAGTTGTTGAGAATGAATAGCAGGTAATCTTGCTTGTAATGCTGGTGTATTTTCTTGATCATAAAGAGTTGCAAATAGTTGTAAATCATCTTCACTAACGCTAAGAATTCTATCTATATGTCCTTCGATATTCCATTTATTTTCATCATTTTTAATTCCTCCTACTTTTCCTTGTCCATTATGTTCAAAACATTGATCAACTGTTATCGGAGTAAATAAGTTAGAAATATTATCAAAACAAATTTGTCTTGAACTTTGACCATAAATATTAAAACTATATTTTATGCTATTAGGTACATCTTTAAAAAGCATTAATTCATTAACAAATTGAAAATGATACTTTAAACGGGGATAAATAGCTTCTCTAAAACTACCACCTTTAGGATTATCATAATTACTCTCTTGATGAATTAAACCTTGTACACCTGTTTGACTAGAAAATTGCCAACCTTGAGGGATAAAACACTTATATAAATTAGTGTTAACCCCTTTTAATAGAGGATAATTCTGATAAGCATTGAAAAAGTTTTGTGACCCATCAAAACCTTCATATACATTAAAGTAATCAGAAAATAACTGAGGATATTCTGTAAAAACTTCCTCTCTTAACTTACTTTGCTTACTAGAAGAAAACTTGCGTAAAATAAATAAAGGTTCAGCATCCCCTAATACATCCCCTTCACTCCATTTTACCTTAATCCAAGGGGGGTTTCCTAAGAATAAATCAAACCCTCCATTATCGGCAAAAATATCAGCAAACTCTAATTCCCAATGAAAAAAGCGTTTTTCTTCCGCAATTTTTGCCACCAATGCTAATCTAGGGAAACGCTCAATAATCTTATCTAAATTAACTAAACCATATTCTTTTACCCACTTTTGGATCTCATTATCCCTATCGGTTTCAGGAAATAAAGGTAACTCTGGTTCCACATCAAAGATCATTTCCATTTCCCCTAAAATAACCCCAATTTCTAAATAAAATTCGTTACGAGTGGGTAATAAATCAGCTTTTTCTATCTTCCAAAACCATAACGCACACCAATAGTCCATGACAAATTTTAAGCGACGATACGCACTAGAATTTCCTACTCCTTCTGATAACTTTTCCTGTTGATATATTTTATCCTTCATCTGTAAAGAAGTTTCTGTTAATACTTCTGTTTCTTCTTGTCCCCAAATAGATAACGGATCAGTGGTACGTTTTCTTAACTTTCGTAACTCCTTAGTATGACGCATCCATAACTCATCAATGCGTTGGGATAACTCGATTAATTTCTCTATTTCATAATCACTATAAACTTCTTTGATAAACTCCTTTTGCCAATTTTTAATCAAGTCAATGTTATCTTTAGCTAAAGACTTAATCACCTTATCCGTATAATTGGCCATACCTGGATCGGGTAACAAAAAATGATAAATAGAATCTTTTAAAAAGGATGTCTCCCACCCTTTATTCCCTTCTCCCTTTTCACTACTAACTGATGACTGTTTACTACTAACTGATAACTGTTCCTCATTTTCTGATAACTTTTCACCGATAACTGATAACTGTTCACTGTTCACTGATGACTGATAACTGTTAACGGGTTCATGTTCATACCAATAATTACCTTTTTTATGCTTCTTACTAACAGGAATTAAAGACTTATGATAAACTTGTCGCCTAGCACCAATCAAAGAATTTCCGCAGTGTAACTGATTACCAAACCAAGGAATAAACGCATCTCCTTTTTCTGGAGTATAAATACAATTCAACCAAATAGAAACCTCTGCCAACTCCATCGCTATCGGGTTTAAATCAATCCCCACCACATTCCTATCTGCTAAATACATCTTAACCTTTTGTCTTTCCAACTGATACAGATCATGAGGTATTCTTTTCCCTAACTCATCCTGTTTTAAATCTAAATATTTCTCTGATAACTGATTAATTGCCTCATTCAAAAACGCAGCACTTCCCATGGCCGGTTCACATATTTTTAACCCTAAAATATCATCTGCTGTCTTATCCTTTAACAACTCCTTCAACGTATATTTAACCAAACATTTCGTTAACGACTCAGGAGTATAATAAGAAGCAGAATTTTGGCGATCGCGTCCAGCTAACCGATAAATAAACGTCCCTTTGGGATGACATTTCGGGGTGCCATCTTCATTAAATACCCGTTCCTCGTCACTATACTTATCTAAATCAGCCAATTTCACAAAATAACCCACCTTTAACGCATCAGGATTATCATCACCCGCCTTTTTCACCTCATATAAATCCTCCTCCGCAAAAAAGCCCCGAAAACAGAGCAACGCTTCATAAACCGACCCCAACTGGTTAATCCCTAACTGTGCATAAGAAATACGTCCCCGACGCTTCCCCTTACCCTCCCGTGATAAAGACATCAACTCGATCACCCGTCGTAACACCCCATTGCGAAACTTCACCCGATTTAACAATTTAGTGCGCTCTGGGTCAAATAAATGACTTTTTAGAGGTGAAAGCTCAAACGTATTGTGTAACGTGGGTTCTTGTGTCGCTAACACATCTAATTGAGAAGCCTTGGTATCAGGATAACCCTGCCAAATTAAGCCAAATAACTTACTGAGAGACAAATCAAGAAAATAACCCTCACTATCCTCACTGGTGCGTAACTCTGCTTGTTCGAGGTCCCGTAAAAACTCTAAACTATACCCCTCCCGATAAATCTCCGCATTCATGGGTGCATATCCCAACTCCTGACGCGCTTCGATATAGAAGAGAAACAATAAACGGTACATATAACGTAAACATTCCACCGTTAACTGTTCCTCATCCAAATGTCCCTTAAATACCCCTTCCCTACGCTTATGTTGTAAATACCAAACGGCCTCATTCCCCAATAACTCAATAGACTCTCGTAGTGCGTATTTCAAGTCATCCGACACCGCAAACGCATGACGATGGGAATTTTCATCCAACTGGTCTAAAAATACCGTTCCTTCCGTGGGACAAGTATGCTCTCGATGGAGTAAAGTAGCGATCGCCAATAACGTCTCAGACTCCTTCCGTCCTAAAATTTCCCCTAAGTCAAACCGTAGAAAACGAGAACTATTCCACTTAAAGCGATCGATCAACACCACCTGATATAAACTTACCAACATCACCCAACGAGGGGGATCATCCAAAGCAAAGATCCAATCAGAAACCACTTCCTCTAAGGTTAATTCCGTGAGAGCATTTTCCTTAATGTGGTCCCCAGATAAGGAAGTTTGGGGAGAGGGGGGAGTGTGGGAGGTGTGGGTAGTGATAAAATCTTGTTCTGTCGTCTTAGGTTGTAGAATAGGTGTTATATGAGGACAAGACTGCTGAAATTGACAATTATTTAAGGATAAATCCAATAAATCAATAGCTTCTGTCTCCTCTGGTAACACTTCCACCACCCATAACCAAGGAGAACCATTATTTTTAACCACTTCTCCAATAATAGGTAATACCGCTTCATCTTCCAACGGTTTAACTTGGGGGAAAAACTTATACCCCAACACCTCCAAAAATTGGCTTAACCATTGCTGCTGTAATAATAAACGCTCTGGGGCCTGATCTTCCGCTTCCCATTGATTTAATGCACGAAAATAGGTTTTTGTCAAGGAACCTAAACGCTCTGGAGGTGTTTTGTCTTCCGATGCTGTTGCTTGTTCCTTCCATCGTTTGGCCACCTCTTTAAGATCATCAGTGAGGATAGCATCAAGATAATGATGAGAATAGAACTCGTTAGCGTTGGTAATACCTGTTAGTTGACCCATATTAGAGCTTATTTCCTTCTTTGAACAATGAACTGTTAGTAATTAATAGTTAATAATAATAAACGGCACTTAATAGTTAATGATTAATAGTCAATAAAAAATACTGTTAAATAGATATTTAAAGATGGATGATAAACAATAAATTTTACACATTTGATTGAAAAATAAGATAAAAATTAGACATGATTACACCCTTTAAACCCAGTTATAACTGATATCTTGCACCAGGACTATAAAACTTATAGTTATTTCAAGTTAAAATCAGACAAAACCCACCTTTCTTATTATTAGTATAGTGAGCGAGACTTGTACTGAGCTTATCGAACTATGCTCATATTCCTCTGTCTTAAACTTATTTGAAACGACTATAATAGCTAAAAACAAAGCCGTCAATTCTAAAGTAGTTAGACTCAAAAAAAAGACTCTTGGCTGTTACCTGTTGATGCTCCTCACTAGCTAGTATTATTGAAAGTGTAATGCTTTATTATAACATATTTGTAACCCTACTCTTCCCCTGTCTCGTCTCAACTGTAACATTTCTTTTTGTCCAGATTCTTATTCAATTATCCATTGTTAATTAACAATTATTAATTATTAATTATCCATTGTTAACTGTTAATTATCCATTGTTAACTGTTAATTATCCATTGTCCATTATCAATTATCCATTATTGATCCTCCTTGTAAAACTGCAATAATTTTGATGTAGGGAGCGCGCTCGATGGTCATGCTATCTTCAACCCAACGCCAATAGTCATCAAAAATATGGTCAATATGGCGTTTTTCTCGTTCCTTACGCTCTTTTACTAAAGGAGTTCCATCACTAAAACGTAACTCTAATTGATGAGTATGTTGCCCCTTGAGGGTATCTAAACGATTAAGTTGTTGTTGTAACTCCTCATCGATGCGAGACTCAAAGCGATCGCACTCCTTTAACATGGCCTGATAAGCTTGATTAACAGCAGTTTCCCGTAAATTTAATAAACCCTCATCAATGGGTAAAAGACGATTAGGAATCGGCTGTTTTCCCAACTGCGATCGCCCGATAGTTTCCTCAAAAGTTTCAATGCGTTTAAACTGTCCCCCCATAAATACCACAGAAAACCATTGATTAATCAAGGGTTGACCCCGACGGTTAGGAATTAACCCCGTCATAACAAACACCGCTTCATCCTGGGATAAGGAAGGTATCGTTATAACAGGAGCTTGATGTCGTCCAAACGCAGTCACATTGAGATCATTAAGCCATTGTACCGTTGGATGCAGTTCCCATAAATATTGTAGAGGAGTCCAGCGTTCTTCGGCCCGACGAGACGCTTCTAGATCCCGTTTCACTAACTCCTTATCTGCACAGAGTTTAAGGGGATCTTGGGGACTCGGTTGAATTTCTTTAGGCAGTCTCTGATAACGTCGTTTTAAGTCAGAAGGTAACGTTAACTCAATCAAAGCCTGATCCTCAACAATATGATACTGCAAAGGGGTTTCTTGGTGAATTTTCTCCAGAGACGCTACCGTATAACTAAAATCATCTTCAAAAAGACTCGGCATTTCTCCTATTTCCTCTACCGTGTCAGACTCGTCGCTTACCTCAGCTTCTAGATCCAATAAAGCAAAAAAATCAAACTCATCACTAGACGCATTACCAGGGTCAAGTTGTGCCTCAAACCCTTCTGCTGACTCCTTCTGTTCGATGGCCGCTGCGGTAATTTTCACCTCTTCATCTATATCAAATACTCCCATAAACACAGAAGGATCGCCGATATTTTTAACCGCCTGTTCATCTTTCTTAATTAAGACTCGAATAATGCGTTCTGCTTCATCCATCTGAGCATTTTGACAACGGGTTAATAAATAACGAATTTGCGGTTGTTGTTCTTGTCCATAACGATCAATACGCCCGTTACGTTGTTGTAATGCCATTAAAGACCAGGGAATGTCGAAATGAATTAACCGATGACAGAGAAAATGTAAGTTAATTCCTTCTGAAGCCACATCTGTAGCAATTAATAACCGTAATTTTGACTTTTCATCTCCAAATTCTTCGATTACCTCGTTTAAGACAATATCCTTCATGCCACCATCCAGGGTCGCGATCGCTCCTTGTTTCAGTTTAAGATCCCGTTGTAAATTTTCCTGTAAAAACGCCATTGTTTCGAGACGTTCGGTAAAAATAACGAGTCTGTCTTCTGTCTCTTTTCCAGTCCAAGCAAACGCCCCTGGTTGTGTGCCTCTAATTAATTCAAGGAGTTGTTGATATTTAGCAAAAGTATCAGGGGTAATAGTTTCTAAAGCTAATTTTAAGGGATAAAGTTCTTCTAAATCTGTTTTAAGTCCAGGTTCGTTTGCTTTTTCAATCCGTTTAATGCGATTATTAACCGTTTCTAAACAGGCCATAGGACTCGATAACATGGCCTTCAATAAAGTAGTCTTAAACAAATTGCCCACAGACGCTTTACTATCAATGGCAGCTAACTTTAATTGATCAAGACAGTCAAAAACAACTTCCTCTTCAGAGGTGGCCTCAGCTTCAATGGGTAACACTTCTCGTTCAGGAAAATGTTTAGCTAATTGTTCTTTGACATCTTTTTTAAAGCGTCGCACATATAAATCACGAATATCATCCTTAGTATAATCCGACTCCGAAGCGATCGCCGTTGGGTCTAGCATTTTCATTAAGCTGGCAAAACTTTCGGGACGGCCATCATGGGGAGTGGCTGAAAGCATAATCAGGGTATCTGAACGAGTAGCTAATCTTTCAGCCAATTTTGACCGTAACGAAGCGGTGCGTCCCTTTCCCCGTCGTGCCACATTATGACATTCATCAATAACAATAATATCCCAGTATGCCTGTTCAATATAAGTCCGATATTCACGATCTTGTTTGAGGGTATCCACAGAAACAATAGCTTTGTCATAATAATGAAAGGGGTTATGATTAGTGGGAATCCGATTACGCAAACGCTGAATGCCTACAGAATCAAGGCGTACTAAAGGAATGGTAAAACGAAACCAATATTCCTTTTGAAACTGGGTTAGCATACTTTTAGTAGTCACTACTAAAATTCGTTTACCTTTCCCTCGTCGCATTAATTCCGTCACTAAAATTCCTGATTCGAGAGTTTTACCTAACCCCACGCTATCGGCAATTAAAATGCGCTGACGGGGCATTTTCAAAGCTTTTAGAGAAGGATCTAACTGAAAGGGTAAAACATCCATTGCAGCCCGATTTCCCACATAGAGATGGGGTGTTGTCGGGGCGGTTTGCCTGAGATGGGCTTCAATAAATAAAAGCGATCGCACATAACCTGACGTTTCATCAGTGACTAAAGCTGTTGTTTTCGGGTCTAATACCTCTAAGTCGGGTTCGAGGTGATCAATAAAACAGGCAGATTTCCCCTTAATAAAATCGCTAACTCCTACTACTTGTAAGACTTTTGCCCCTGTTGGGGTTTTATCAATGGATTGAATTAACCATTCTGCATCACGAATAACAACTCTAGCACCGGGGGCAGGGGGAATTTTACTTTTTGTATTCATTTCAAGGTTAAGTTCAATGGTTTTTATCCTATTTTATTTCTGACTATCTCTCTTCTGTCAGGCTCTGAAACATGGGGGTCAAACCCTAATTATGTATATATTATCTCATAATAATATTCAAATGGGTGAGACATTAGTATTTCTAAGAAAAACTTGGATAGGGTCATGTGTTGAAAACTCCCTAACTTGATGATACAATATCTCGTTTTCCGATGGTTACTAATAAAGATGTCGAACAGAGGAAAAGTAAACAGTAGGTTCCTGGTTGAGACGGTAAATCAATGGGCATTGTTTAGGTAAAAAGAGAAAACTTGATTTTGCCTTATTAAATGCGCGTTAATTAGAATTACAATTGAAGCTACAAAATTAATTGAGCCACAACATCAAATTGAGGAGAAGTCTCAAGTTTTGTTAGGGAAGAGGATTGAAAAAACTGAGAGGTCATTGTTAGTTATTAATTATACATTATCTTTAGGGTGATGGCTTTATAATTTAAAAATCTAAATCATCCTCTAAAGTTTCTATCAATAATTCCATCCGTTTAACTCCTTGAGAGAGAAATTGCTCACACTGCTGAATCTGTTTTACCGCTATTTCAAATTCAGAAAAGATGGTTTCTAATGGTAACTCTCCTGATTCTATCTTCTCGATTAAAGCCTCAATCTCTGCTACCGATGCTTCATAATTCCAATTTGGTTCTGTTTCTCTGGAAGAAGACATAAATACAAATACAATTAGTCTGTAATAATTTCTGTTACTTTTACTTTAATCGATCCCTGTGCCAATTGTATAATTAATTCTTGTTCTTCATTTAATTGTTCAACATCTCTAACGATTTCCTCATCAATTTGTCTCACCACAGAAAAGCCTCTTTCTAACACAGCATGAGGATCTAATGCTTTTAATTTCTGCCTTAACATCAACGTTTTTATTTTTGCTTCTCTGATAGAAACTGCATTAAGGGGAATACTTTTTAAACGGTTTTTCAACCCGTCTAATTGCTCTAAATCTTGTTTGAGTCTTTGCTGAATACTAGCTATTAGTCTTTGTTTGCGCTGTTGATGTTCAATTTTTAGCACTTCATAAGAAGGAACAGCGATTTCTGCTGCTGCGGTGGGGGTATGAGCGTTTACATCTGCCACTAAATCCGCTAAGGTTTCGTCCCTTTGATGGCCAATCCCAGTAATCACAGGAATAGGGGACTGAGCGATCGCTCTCACAACTCTTTCATCATTAAAACAGAACAAATCTTCTACTGCTCCCCCACCCCTAGCTAAAATAATTAACTCTGCTCGTCCATCATTGTTTACTCTTTCGATAGCTTTGACAATAGAAGATGGAGCCTCTTTTCCTTGAACAGTTGCAGGGGAAAATAACACTTTAACCCCTGGATTTCTTTGATAAGATGTTTTTTGGATATCCCCCCAAGCTGCTGCTGTTGTTGCGGTAATAACTGCTATTATTTGAGGGAATAAGGGAAGCGATCTCTTAATACTTTGATCAAATAATCCCTCTTTCGCTAGTCTGGTTTTTAGCTGTTGATACCGTAGTGCCTGAAGTCCGTCCCCTGTAGCTAATACTTCAAATATTGTTAATTGATATTCTCCCTTCTTAGGATATAAACGAATATTTCCTTTAACTAAAATCTCTGTACCCAGTTTAGGTAACTCTTGTAATCGAGTTTTTTGGGAGTTCCAGATCACGCATTTTAATGTTGTTTGCCCGCCACTATCACTGAGGGTAAAAAATAAACCAACCGTATGAACCTTAAGACTTGAAACTTCGCCACTAACCCAGACTCGAATTAACTGGGGGTCATCTTCTAATAATAATTGAATATATTCAGTTAAACCTCTCACAGATAAGGCTGTTCCCAGAATTTTGTTCATTTTAGTACCATAACAAATAATCGAATTATCCAAATGTCTTGAGTATTCCCTTGACTTAATTGACATTTGGAGAGTAACTTAACCATAAACTTTTTCCACTAACTTAAGCATTTCTTCTTCCAAAGGAGTTAGATAAGGACGCTCAATTTTCCCCAACAATCTCAAAACCCCTTTTGCTGTCCCTTCCAACTCTGACCCCTTTTGTAATCTAGAAATTCTACCATGAAGTTTTTGAATCGTTTGACAATCTTCTTCTGTATATTCCAACTCCTGTAAAAACTCAATTTCAACCCCTTCTAACTCGGTATCCCATGTTTGTAGATCACAAGTGTTTTTTGATAGTCCCGTAACAATAGCCCAACAACCATTTTTCCCCTTTAAATCAGGATTATCAAGAGACATAATACCTACTACTTCACCTAACTCAAACGGATTATCTTTTTCATCTCTTGTCATTTCTCTGACAACTTGTTTAACAATACGATGAGTGGGAACCTTACCATTAGCAATCTCCACCGCTTTTCCCCAAGCAACCACTTGGTCTTTCGTTTCTAGGACACCCAACGGACGTACCTGAAACTCTGTAGTCGGGAGAATTTCACAACGATTCGTTGTCAGATTTTCGTAGATGTTAGCTCCTACAATCAAATAATCCGACTTTTGACGGGAATGGCCAAATTGCTCCCGACAATAGCGTTCAAAACTCGTATGAGTATCCCGATATAACTTTTGGTCACGAAGTTGCTGTAATGCTTTCCCTGCCGCCCAAACCGCTCCAATAACAACAGCTTCCAATCGTTGTTTTTCAGCAAGTTCCACTTCAGTTAGGGGTTGAAATGGACTGTCTATTTGGCTGTGTTGTTCATCAGACACAACCTCAACATAAATGGTTTGTCCTCCCTGAGACTGAGCAAACAATGCCTTAAAGTCCCCATCCGTAAACCCATCAATAGCGGAACTGCGTCGTCGTCGATATCTTGCTATGGTTGATTACCTCTTTCAATTCCTATTTATATAGATTATTTCATCTAAAAACCGATAGTTCAAGGTAAAATGGAATTATTAATGGACTCTGCGAGAATGCAATCTGCAATCCTTTGACAACGAACTCTTCAATTTTCTGTTTAATGACAACTCTCTACTTAGAAATATTTTACTAAGATAATTGAATCACTTAAAGCTTTTTTAGCTATCAGAAAAAGACACCATTACAACGCTCATTAAGAATAAATAATTAATAACTCATTATCAATTATCCATTATCCATTGTTCATTAATCTATATTTTTCCAGAGGTGAAAAAATGAGCCATAATAATTCTATAGGGAACTATTTAATTCAACGACTACTAGAATTAGGAGTAAATCATGTTTTTGGCGTACCAGGAGATTTTGTTTTAGGCTTTAATAAACTATTAGAAAATAGTGACCTTGAATTTATAAATACTTGTGATGAACAAGGGGCAGGGTTTGCAGCCGATGCTTATGCTCGTTTACGAGGGTTAGGTGTTGTTTGTGTGACTTATTGTGTTGGAGGTTTAAAGATTGCTAATACCACTGCTCAATGTTTTGCAGAAAAGTCCCCTGTAGTTGTCATTAGTGGTTCTCCTGGTATCAACGAACGTATCAAAAACCCCCTATTACACCATAAAGTTAAAGAATTTGATACCCAATATAAAGGATTTCAAGAAATAACCGTAGCAGCAACTGTTCTAGATAATCCTGATACCGCCCAGGTGAATAGAACAATTATCCATGATTACACAAGCTCCTTTCCACAGTTTGGGGACTAATTTTTGAGAAATAAATGCTTCAAAAGTGAGTGCATCAGTTCCTCCCATTAGACTAGATTGAGCAACAATACCATTCAAAGTCATTGCACCTATAATAGATACATTCATCCCTCGTTTTGATGGTCTTTGTCCATAAGCTCTTTGTCCTTTCTCAGACCTAGCACATAAGCGGATTAAAGCTAAATTTACTCCCGATTTATCTAGAAAAACCAGGTCTTTAGCTAGTATTTTCTGAATAGTCTCCCAGAATTCTAATCTTTGCTGTTGGACTTTTTCACTCCCTTTTTCCGTTGGATGCAGTGTTTTTTTTTTAAAGTCAAATTCAAACGATGCAACATTCTATCTACTGTTGAACGACTAATGATAATTCCTGTGGTCGCTATGAATTGCTTACGAAGTTCTTCTAGAGTCGCATCATTGTTAGTTTTGACTAACTCTTCGAGAACTTTTAATTGTTTTAAATTAAGTTTTGTAGGTGTTTGTTTCCTTCGTTTAAGTGGAGCAAGATTTCCTGTTTGTCGATATTGTTTAAGCAATTTTTGGACAAAGCTTTTAGCTACATGGAATTGTTTGGCTAATTGACGTTGAGATAGATTCCCTTCATTATAAACATCAATAATTTTTTGTCTGAGGTCAACAGAATAGGCTTTCATCTCAAAGTATATTTAATAAACAGGGTAATTCGGCGATCGCAAGAAGTGTTTTTTTCTGTTTATTTAGTTGGCGATCGCCTACGGACATTTTTCCGTAGGAGCCATTCAATTGTACCTCACTAGCCTGGGAAATGCTATATCCCAGAACAAAAGTCCCAGGCTAAAATCCAACTCTGTCCATAGAGTCCTACCCAGAAGTCGCTATGTCTTCTAACGTATTTTTTGGGTTCGGTTAGTCTAGAAATATATTTTTGATAGCCTTTATTCTTGATTGACTTACCTTTTAAAGCTGAGGCTGTGTAAGCGATCGCTATTAATAAAATTAGGTTAGTAAGCCTATGGGTATTCGCTTTGCTCCCTTCAAGGTTATAGCCACCACTTTTATAATCTCGGAACATAGCTTCAATTCCACCTCTCATTTTATAATATTTTATAACTTCTGATGCGTCATCTAAATAGACTATTTGTACTGTTTTTTTAGAGAGCGAAATTGATTTTGAAAAGTGATCGCTAATCTCTAAACCCCTCACGGTGAGTCTTTTCCAACCCTTGTCACCCCGTCAAGCCTAAAACTTATCTTCTTATCGGTAAGCTTATCGTTTTTCACAAATCAAATCCGATTGCTATAGATGCAGCAATCCTCGCCCTTCGCCTTGTTGGACGTTGTTGCCCAATAGCAGGATTAAGTTTATTATCGATTTGGCTTTGCATTCGGTCAGCTAAGTCTCTGAATTTCTGAGCTTTCTTGGGATTGGGATACCTTAGTTTTGTAGGGGTATCTTGAACAGGTAAGTCGAAAATAGATAGTTGCAGGAAATTAAGGGGATCAATTTTCCCCTGCACTGTTTTCGTTGTTTTCATGGATCTGCCCTGAATTCTTCTTCTCGGTGATCCGCGCGAAAGCGCACCCATAACGATATACCAAGCTCCGCTCCGAGATTGGAGTGATCTTTGAATGCTCAAGAGGACAAAAGATGTGATAATCAAAGGAACTATCTTTGATTAAGTTGTAGTCAAAAAAGTTAAATCCTTTAATTTAACAATTAAGATGTAGGAAGATTAAATCTTGTGATTATTAGCTTTAACAATTTGAAAGGCGGCTGTGGGAAATCAACTTCGTCAGTTCATATCTGTCGTTACCTTTTAGACAAAGGATATTTAGTTGCTTTGGTTGATAGTGATTCCCAGGCAACAAGTTCTCGTTGGATGGAGCAATTAAATGAGGGTATTGTCAAACCAAAAGTTTTTCGTTTAACCGACCCTGATTTAATTATCGACGAACTTCCCTTAATAGCGAGAAACATGGACTATACGATAATTGATGGAGCCGGGGGGTTAGCTGAAGTTCAGAGGGCTACATTACTTTTAGCTGATGTCGTGTTAATTCCTATTCAACCAAGTTTTCTCGATATTGATGCCTCCGAAGAAATGATCAAAGCAGTTAGGAGAGCGAGAACCATTCGGAATGGATTACCCTTAGCTTATACTTTTCTAACGAGGATCGTACCAAATACGTTATTACTCAAAGATTCTCTTGAATTTTTAAAGACTTTTGAGGATGTCCCGTTATTATCAACAGTCATTCCTCAACGTCAAATCGCTGCCGATGTCATGGGACAAGGTTACACATTATTTGACGAGAAGTCTCGTCCGGCAAAAGATTTAGTTAAAGCATACACCAATTTATTTAGGGAGGTTCTCGATGGTTCGTCGCACCATTCGCCAAGTTAAATCGGATACAGTCACTGATAATGAAACTTTATCTAAAGAGGTTCAGGACGCTTTTATTAGACAAGGTGTTATCCCCTCATCAAATCAAACTGCTAGTTATCAGTTAATACCTATTTCACAGATTGTCACCTGGGAAAACCAACCTAGAAATTACATTGATCAACAAGCAATTAACAAATTAGCTAAAACCATTGAAGTGGAAGGATTTAAGTATCCTTGTTTAGTTCGACCCATTGAGGATAACAAATACCAAATCGTTGCGGGTGAGCGAAGATATTTAGCTGCTCAGTTGGCCCTGAAAACAGAAATCCCTTGTTTAATAGAAAACCTCAATGATACAGATGCTCTTGAGGCAGCTTTAAAAGAAAATTTACTTAGAGAAGACTTAAATCCCATTGAGGTGTTAAACAGTCTTCTGCGTTTACTTAGTGACCAGTTACAATTATCTGAAGATGATGTCTGTAAATTACTCTATGAGATGAAACGGCGAAGGGAGACTCATCAAGAGAAGAAAAAATCGTCTGGGGAAATCAATTTCCCTAACTCAACTGATGACCGTTATCAAACGGTGATTACCCTATTTGAGTCTTATGGGTATAATTGGTATTCTTATGTATGTAGTCAACTCAAACTACGAAATTTACCCAAAGATGTGTATCAGGCGATCGCCACGGGTCAGATTGAATATTCTAAGGGGTTGAAATTCAAATCAATAAAAGACGATAAGTTAAGACAATCCTTATTAAATGAAGCAATTGAACTTGGGTGGAGTCAAAAACTAATTTCTCAAAAGATTAAACAAATAAAGGAAAGTAATGCTGACCCCAAAGTTTTATCTCCTAGTCAACATTTAAGTGATGTTACTCGTCGAGTTAACCAAGTCAAACCGTGGAAAACTGATCCCAAAGTTTGGAAAAAGATCCAGACAAGATTGAAAGGAATCGAAGATTTATTATTGGAGGTAGAAAACAATAAATAATTAACAATCTTGCTCAAGACTGCTCAAAAATGGACTGGGTTTTCCATAATAGATGATGTTAACTTCTTGTATAGCCCTTGTTGCAGCTACATGAACAAGAGAACGTTCTAGATGCAAGAAGTTTTGACGTGCTGTGTCGTCACTGATATCCTGTAAAGCAAATTTTAAAGGAATCAAGTCATAATTAAAACTACAGATAAAAATTCGATTAAATTGAAGTCCTTTAACGCGGTGCATAGTCGCGATTCTAACCCCAGGCTTTTCTTCATTATCCGGTTCACTAGGTTTAATTTGTTGAGCTTGAATATTGTGTTCATTGAGGGCATGAAGATAATGCTTAATTAACTGATTTGTTCTCAATACTAAGCAAGTATTTGATAGCGGTTCAGACTCTGAAATAGTCTTCAATTTATAGATTAAAAAATTGATTTCATCTTCAAAAGAAGAAAAACCTTGAATATTAGGAACAGTGCCTTGAAGTAAAGAACGATAATCGTTTAAATTGTCTAATTTTCCATCAAGATCATCAAAGGGAATGTCTTTTAACATTGCCGTTGCCCATTTTCTAATTTGCTCTGTTGTACGGTAATTAATTCTAAGCTTATGAGAACGACCTCGAATCTCAATTCCGCAGTGACTTAACACAACCTTATGTCCATAAATCCTTTGATGAGGATCTCCGACAATAAACAGATCGTTACCTTGATTATTAGAAACAACTATAGTACGAAGTAATTGAAATACGCCCTCACTCATATCTTGTGCTTCGTCAACAATAATGGAACGGAAAGGAAGAGTAATTCCCGGTTTATTTTTAAGAAGACTACAAACATCGCGTAACGCATCTTCAATTTCTTTCCAACCCTTATGTTGTAATAGAGAACGATATTCTTCAAAAACAGGCCAGATAGCCGCCCGTTCCGAACGTTTAAGACTGGTTCCTCGACCAACACGAGATACTTTTAGATAATCTTTTAATGTCCGAACTCCATGAACTTGAATAACGTCTTTCCATTCATCCTTATAGAAAGATAAAGGTAATGAAGGAGAAGTCGGAGCAATGGTATAAGCTTCTTGCCAAAGGTTTTTAACTTGCTCTTCGTAGACAATTTTATAGTTAATCCCTTCACTTTTCAGAAAATTACTAACCCATGAATCAATATTTTCTACATGAATACGTTTCATAATATTAGATGAACAAATTTTGTGTAAATTCATCTGAATATCTATAGCTAAATTGCGAGTGAAGGTGGTAAAAAAAATACGATCATTTTCCTGATTAAAACAGTGTTGTGCTAACCATTTAGCACGATGAATGGCAACAACGGTTTTACCGGTTCCAGCCCCTCCTAACACCCGTACCGGTCCGTTCCAATCTCGTTCAACTAATCGACGTTGACTAGGGTGTAGGAAAACTCGCCATTTTTCAAGAGGGGCTGCTAAAATTTCTTGTAACGCTGAGTCATCTTCCACCAAGAAAAAGCGTCGTTTTGTTTCATCTTTGCTAAGTGCCTCATCTAAGTTATTAGGATCAATAACCTCGGATTTTAATTTATGATGTTCTTTGAGAACTGTTTCAAGAGAATAACCTGCTCCCAACATTAGTATGGCATCAGCCGCTTCTTCAGGTAGTTGGAGTAATAGTTGATCAATATCAGAGTCGCTAACAACAGCCCGAACAGAAGGTAATAATTCTTCAGGAACCCCCAAACGTAGAAAATGACGAGTTGAAATCTGACTAAATAGCCCGATAACTTCTGAAGAGTTATTGTGGTTAATTTGTTTCTCTAAATTTTGAGCTTGTTCAACATCAACAATTTGTAAAGCACCGGATTCTGAGTTGATTTTACAAACCCGATTTTGCGCCCACTGATAAGCCTGATCGTGTTTATCAACCCATAAAAGAAGATAGGTATTGCCGTTATCAGGTTTACGAACAATGGCACGATATGATTGGTCAACTCGCAGAGATTTTAGGTTACTGTCACGGGCATTTTTAATCGATTCATAATTTAATCCTGTTTGAGTCGGATTTTTCTTAAATTGATCAATTAACTTACTGGCTTTCCCTTGAACTTTTTTAGGAAGCCGATTATAAGAGTCAAAAAAATCAATAGCGATCGCCAAACGAATAGGAGGGATTGACATCAGAATATCTCCAAATTAAGTTAAATAAGTTTGATAAAAAAGTTCCGTATCTTCTAGGACAGAAGCTATAGTAAAAACCTGCCAAGGCTCATTTTTAAGCGGTTCTACATCTAATTCATCTGTCACTAAAGCTATTTTGCGGTCAGTCCAAGCAATTTCAGCTTCTGCAATAACCGTCCCCATTTGGTTAGTTAACTCGAAACCAACTTCTGGTAATAACCATTGATGGGATTGCATATAATCGAATAATATTAAAGCAGTTTCCTCAAATAATAAGGATTTAAGTTCTTGCCATTGCTCCTGATCCACATTAGACAACTCAAAAGAACTATTTTTCCTGTCAACGGATAGAGAATTAAAATTAACCTCAGAAAAATCTTGATTAGTAATAATATAGGTATAAGGAAGAAATTGAAGTAAATTAAACTGTCGTAAAAGTCCATTCCAAACTCGTTTTTTTTCTTCTTCAATGGCATTTTTATCATTAATCCAAAGTATAACAAAAGCACTTTGAGCCTCATTATTTCGATGCTCTTTAGGAGAGATAGCTGTATATAATTTACAAAGGGCATCTTGATTAGTAGAAAGTTTTTCAATCAGTCCTAATAATAACTGTGTTGATAAAGAATTTTTGAATTGCGACCAAACATCAGGAGACATTATAGATTGAACTTCTTTTTCCCATTGTTGCCGTTTGAGTTTGTCTTTAGAAAAATTGACATCAATATGAGCTAAAGTAGAAACCAAAGCAAATTTTTCCCAAGGGATTTGAGCGGGATTAGTCAGAAATTCCATTAACCAATTGAAACTATTAGCTGTTATAAAAGAAATAAAAGTTTCACAATTATATTGTTTATAAAGAGTGTTTTTAGTACGATGAAAGGTATCGTTGGCTTCTTCATTTAAAAAGTTGGTGTAATAATCAATTTTTTTAGTTTGATTAAGTTGAGACTCCACATCCGACCAAGTTAGAGACCAAACATGATAGTTACCACTTTTGGCGATCGCCATTCTTTGGGCAAAGTCCGTTTTAAGACGATTTGCATGATACTGCCAACCATCTGTAAAGATAACAATGGGTAAAACATGAGAGGTATTTTTAACAGGATAAAAGATAAAGTCGGCACGACTAGGAACACTAATTCCTTCTTCAATCCCAAGTTCTACTTGTGGTTCAATCATCCAAGATTGCTGTCCCATTTGAATATAATAACCAGCTTTTCCGTTAATAATTTCTGAGCGAACAACAGTGGGATGATCTTGATGACGATGACGACGTATTGCTTCAATAAATCGCTGTTCAAGAACACTGTCAAATAAAGCATTAAATGAGGTTTGAGAAAGACTTTGAGGAGAAGGTTTTAATAGAGACTGACGACTCAGAATTTCATTGAGTAGATCCCTAGCAATTTTTCGACTGGTACGATCTTGATCAAAGCTATTCCGATAAGCATAAACACAGTTATAACAGCCATCCTGACAATTACAAGCACGAATAACATCTAGTGCTTGTTGAAACAGAGAGAAAAGATTATCTGGGTGCTGAACTAATTGGCGTAAATACCCTGTTCCCCCTGGTACTGTATCATAAAGGAACAGAAAAGGTTTCCTCAGTAAGCTAGAACTATCAGTAGAAGGCTCTTGAATAATTAAGGTTTTGAGATGGTCAACATTCCCCTTAAAATAAGATTTCAGTCCTAATTGTAAAGCAGCAATAAAAGAATGTAATTTGTCATCAGAATTTAGAGTATCAATGGGTAATAAAAATCGAATTGCCTCGGAATGAAACTCACGGAATAAATAAAGAACCTCAAGAAAATCCTCATCATTATTAGACTGATTTCTAGTAGCGCAAGTTAAAGCATGATTAGGTTTCTCAGGATCTCTTTGGACTTTCCCACAGGAACGACAGATACGAAACCCAGCCCTAGCTCTTGACTCTCCTGCGACTTCAAAAGATTCTGCTTGTAAAGAGGACTCCCCAAAGTTAATATCTCGAAATGTAACCCGTGATAAAAATTCAAAGCCAAAGGGAAATGTTTCTTCTTCAATTAAATAACTACTTTCACAACAACTGGGTTCAAAATCAACCAATAACTGTCTGGTAAAAAAAGCAGGACTTCGTTCATCTCGGTCGTCTACAATACGACTTTCTCTAGCATTGGTGGTAGCCATCACTTGACGCAACCGTACCATTTTTCGCTTTCGTCCTTCATCTGACCACATGGGATCATTACATCGGGGACAAGTTGACTGTTTAGCGGTGGGGTGAAGAGTTGGGACTGCATAGGAACAATTACGACATAATCGCCATTCTTCTATTTTGGATAAGTTTAAGTCAATTTGATCAATACTAACTCGTTTTCCTTCAGCATAAAATACCCCACTGGGGACTAACTCCTTGATAGCGATCGCACCGGGTCTTTCATATTCAAAGGTTCTTGTCTCATATTGTTTTCCTTGACTATTCCCTTGACTGTTGTTTCTGCGCCAAATAATGGAACGTAAGGTGACACCGGGTTCTGGAAAAGCATAATTAGGAAGTAATCCTTCATCTGTTAAAAAGTTAAAAATATTTTTCTGGTTAATATTTTTAACTAATTCCATAAGACCACTACGTTCTCGTTTAAGTTCGGCCATTTCCTCTTCATAATTCTGGGAATGAGCCGCTTTTTCTTTTTCTTTGATGCGACGACGTAAGGTTTCAATCTGATTTTTTAAACGAGTCCGTTCTTTTACAACCTCTTGTAATCGATTAAGAATACGCCAGGTTAACCCCCCTTCATGATTCTGTCCTTTTTCAATAAAGTGCTGTAACTTGGTTTGAGTTCTTTCACTGATTTCTTCTTGGAATAATTCAAGAAAATCCTTTAATAATTGTTGTTGTTGCTCTTCTACAAACTGAATCCAAGGATAAGGAAAATGAGATTCTTTGACCGATTGAACTGTATTAAGAACTGTTCCTAATTCTTCTAAAAGTTGTCCAGGGGCAATCCCCTTTGATACCCATTGATCTAAACAATAAGCTGTTAATTGTCGTTGTAAAATAGCCGAAGCATTCAAATAAGAACCAGGAGGACTAACATCCCCATTAATCATTTTCATCGGTTCGGCCCAAAAGAAGAGATCGTGGGGGGTTCCATTGGAGATCGCTGTAATAAAAGCGTTACCATCCCGTCGTCCGGCCCGTCCGATCCTTTGTTGATAATTAGCTTGTCCCGGAGGTACTGAACATAATAATACAGAAGATAAGTCTCCAATATCAATCCCCATTTCTAGGGTCGAGGTAGCTGATAAAAGATTAGGATCACTGCGTCGTTGTCCTGTTATAAATTGAGTTTCTAATTCTTCTCTAACTTCTCTATCTAATAAGCTGGTATGTTCCCTAGCAAAAATTCGCCATAAGGTTCCTTTTGTGTAAAGACTGCGATAAAAGTTACCACTGGGACTGGGGACAGTCTGATAATGACCTTGACAAAGAGGACGTAAACAAGGCATTTTTTCCCAAGTTGATAAGTCTTTTGGGGTAGCAGTGACACGATGACCACAATGATCACATTTTAGGGTCTGACTCTCTGTATAAAGTCTCAATGCTGATTGTTGAATTCCCCAAACTTTGGCTTTTTTGTTGGTAGAATAAGCTTGAAAAATTCCCTGTTCTACTAATGTTTTCAGGGTAAGTTCATATAAATTTTCTAATTGCGAAATAATTAAAGGGGAATAAGACATAAATAACTTAAATCCCCAAGTTTCAGCCCATGTTGATTTTTCGCTTGTTCTCAAAAGGGTTTCAAAGCGAGGTACCGTATAGTTAGAAAAATAGGTGGGTGTTAACGAAGCTGGTCCAAACCCTGGCATAAATAATGGTCTTTGTAAGAGAAACGTATTACCCCCACTGGTGATGTAACTTTCGGTGACAGAATGTATGATCCCTCCCCGTTGGCGTAAATGATAGACAAACCCTAAAATAAACTGCTGTAGGGTGTGTTCGGTTAACGTTTCTAGCCCACCGATTTCGTTAGGAAGTATTTCTAATAATTGAGCGATCGCCGTTTGTAATAAAGACTCATCAACCCCCACTCCACAGCTTTCTGTCCGTTCTAATGACCCCCCTAATGAGGTTTTTAAGCCAATTTCGCCTACTACTTCCCAATCCAGTCGTTTATTGATTAAATCCACTAAACTCTCGGCGGCTTTCCCTGTGGCTTGTAAATCTTCCCATTCTTTGAGCCATTCCATGTCAGAAGGCATGAAGGTGGCCACATAATCTGCATCATTACCATTGAAGAGTTGACTACGCCAATAAGTGGGAAACTGAGTGCGAATATCTTCAAGGGTTTGACCATTGCCTTGATATTGTAAATATTGACATAAAGCTGACCGTAGGGTGGTTCGATAGGTGCGAGCTTCAAAAAATCCGGCACGGTGGGCGGCATCTTGTACTGAGTCAGAAAAGGTAATCAGTTTATGATCGTCGTTATAACGGGAGGCGTAAAGACTACTAATGGCAGCACTGGCAAGACTAGCGGCCCGTGATCCTAAAATAGCTAATCCATTTTTAGTTTCACAAATGGGACAGTCATGACTCACCATTCGTTTGGTTTGCCCTCCTCGTTGGGATGTGTGCAGAATATTATCGGGTTCAATAACATTGATTAATCTTTCACCCCCACAGCGAGAACAATGGTGTGCATCTCTTCTTGTCAAGGTTAAGCAGTCGCAACAAAGTTTCCAAGATCGCCACCCTGTCTCTGGTGACTCATCGGAGGGGAAAATATAAGTAGTTAAGGGATTTTTGGCAAAGAAAGCGCGATAAAAGTCTTGTAACTCCCCACTAATTTTACGATCTCCTGTCTGTTTCCTCAAACCTCCCCATGCGGTACTTCCACAGCTTCGACAGTGCATCACGGGTAGGGTGTTTTGTTTCTCTTCAGGGGTCAAGTCGTCGGTGTAAACTAAGGTTGGTTGTGGGTTAACTTTGGCCACCATCCGACGAAGTTCTCTTAACCAGAATTGTACTCTTAAGTTAACCCAAGGTCTATTTTCTTGGTTCCGAGCGATGGCACATAATGCGATTAAACTATCTAATAATAAAACAGAATATTCTGTTTGCTCACTATGGGGTATATGAGGTAAACTCATTTTTTTGTTGAGTTCTTGCCATAGTTTTTCTAGGGATATAACTTGATCCGTGTCTAATATTTTGAGTAGGTTATGAATGATCGGTAAAGACTTCAGGCGATCGCCTAATTCAATGCGTGTCTCTATATTTGTAAATGTCCCGTCAAGGGAACGATGGAACCAAAGTTCATATTGAGATTCTAGATAGGTTTCGAGACTTGAATAATAATTGGGGTTAAGTTGCTCAATAACGGCAGGGGAGGGAATGGGTAGGGGATCAATAAAAGCATCGGCCAGAAATTCGGCGGAACTGAGTCTATCTTCTTCTATAATGGCGGTTTCATCGAAGGGTTCATTAAAGACGGTTTGAGCATAGGCTAACATCTCTTGTTTGGCGTTTCCGGTTCCTAATGTGGCTGAGGTTCCGACGCAGACCAAATGTTGTGCAGGGGTCTTTAAACGGGCTTTGAGACGACGTATTAAACAGGCTAAGTCGGTTCCTTGTGCGCCGTCAAAGGTATGAATTTCATCAACGACTAAATAACGGAGGGTGTCTGGGGTGTTATTTGCCCATATTTGCTGGTCACGGGGACGAATCAGCAAATAATCTAACATTTTATAGTTGGTTAAAATAATATCGGGAGGATTTTGTCGTAAAAGGTTTTTATCGGTGATTAAGTGATCTTCTCCCATTAATATTTTAGGTTCTCGTTCTGATTCTCCCACAAATAACCCTGCGCTAACTTTACCTTTTAGGTTAGGGTTATGCCAACTTAAACTGGCTAAACGTTTGGCTTGGTCTGTGGCCAAAGCGTTCATAGGATAGATTAAAATAGCTTTGATGCCTTGTTGTTCTCGATTTTGGTAGCAATAGTCCAAAATGGGGAGCATATAACATTCTGTTTTCCCTGAACCGGTGCCTGTGGCCACTAAGGTAGATTGGTATTGTGGGGCCTGTAGTCGGGCAAAAGCGAGTTGTTGATGGCGATGAGGGGAGAAGGCCATGGGAACATCCGGAAAATAGTCTTTCCCTACGGTTCCTTGGCGAAAAGGCAACCCTATGGATAAATAAGGCCCTTTAAAGACCGCTTCTGGTTGTTGTAAAAATTGTTCTATTAGTCCTTGAAACCTTGGTGTAGCTGGCCGAAATTCTGTTGTCAGAAAGTCGGCTATACTGGTACGAATTTCCCTGGCCAGAAGAGAAGGAATCATTGATTAATCAAATAAATAAGGGGTCAACGTCGCCGAAGAAGTGCTTTTGTTCCCAATTGTTACCATCTCGGACAATTAAGCAACACTCATATTTTTATTGTTCCCAGAATTTCCGCAGTTGTTAACATAGTCCTGATATTTGACCAAAAATTATATTCTTCAATTATAGCATTTCCCAGGCTAGTGAGGTACAATTGAATGGCTCCTACGGAAAAATGTCCGTAGGCGATCGCCAACTAAATAAACAGAAAAAAACACTTCTTGCGATCGCCGAATTACCCTGTTTATTAAATATACTTTAGACCTCTTGCAAAAGTTTTTCGTGGTATGATAAAAGATTATTCATTTTTTGCATAGCCACCATTGGTAAAGCGATCGCACTCTCATAGTGGCGATCGCCTGAACCCCAAAAATCAATTAAGTTTTAAAACAAGAATCGTTGTATAATTATTAAAGATAACTATTCAGCTAAGAAAATTGATTTGATAATGAAATATTGGCAAGTTAAAAAGTTAAAAGAGACCGAATTCAAGCGTTTGACAGGAGTAAAAAAAAACTTTCAGAGTGATGGTTCGCACTGTCAAAGCTTATCTAAAAAGAAAAAAGAAACCCGGACGTAAACCAAAATTAATAGTTGAAGACCACATTCTCATAATGCTTGAGTATTTAAGAGAATATAGGACTTATTACCATATTAGTCTAACGTGGAAAATGTCCGAATCTAACGTTTGTCGCATTGTCCATAAAATCGAAAATATATTAATAAAATCTCGTCAATTTCGACTACCTGGAAAGAAAGAATTATGGAAAACGAATTATCAAGAGGAAATGGTAGTAATGGATGTCATGGAAAGTCAAATTGAAAGGCCGAAAAAACGACAAAAACAGTTTTATAGTGGAAAACAAAGAGAACATACTTTAAAAACACAAATAGTCATTCAACAGAAAACTGGTCAAATTGTATGCCTAGTCAACGGAAAAGGAAAAACTCATGATTTTAAACTATTTAAAAACAGTGGGGTCAAATTTGGGACGTCAATAAAAGTTCTTGCTGATAAAGGCTATCAAGGAATAGGAAAAATTCATCAATTAAGTGAAACCCCCATCAAGAAAAAGAAAGGGAAGAAGTTAAGCCAAGAGGAGAAAAAATATAATCGGCAACTAAATCGATTAAGAATCACAGTCGAACATATAAATCGTCGCTTAAAAATCTTTAAAATCCTTTCTTATCCTTATCGAAATCGTGGTAAGAGATTCGGATTAAGAGCCAACTTAATAGCTGGACTTCATAACTACGATTTGGCTAATTAATTTGTAAAAAAAATCTATTTAATCTCTAGTGGGTTGAGCTTTTTATCATTAGCTTAACTGTTTTAAGCAGCCTATTTTTAATGATTTTGTGTAGAAGCGATCGCTCTTATCTCAATTATTCAAAAATTATCAGATATTTTGTACATCTGAGCAAGTTAAATTGGCAAAAAAATAGCCTTTAATTATAGCATAAAATATTTTTGCAAGAGGTTTTTTTGAGATGAAAGCCTATTCTGTTGACCTCAGACAAAAAATTATTGATGTTTATAATGAAGGGAATCTATCTCAACGTCAATTAGCCAAACAATTCCATGTAGCTAAAAGCTTTGTCTAAAAATTGCTTAAACAATATCGACAAACAGGAAATCTTGCTCCACTTAAACGAAGGAAACAAACACCTACAAAACTTAATTTAAAACAATTAAAAGTTCTCGAAGAGTTAGTCAAAACTAACAATGATGCGACTCTAGAAGAACTTCGTAAGCAATTCATAGCGACCACAGGAATTATCATTAGTCGTTCAACAGTAGATAGAATGTTGCATCGTTTGAATTTGACTTAAAAAAAAAAACACTGCATCCAACGGAAAAAGGGAGTGAAAAAGTCCAACAGCAAAGATTAGAATTCTGGGAGACTATTCAGAAAATACTAGCTAAAGACCTGGTTTTTCTAGATGAATCGGGAGTAAATTTAGCTTTAATCCGCTTATGTGCTAGGTCTGAGAAAGGACAAAGAGCTTATGGACAAAGACCATCAAAACGAGGGATGAATGTATCTATTATAGGTGCAATGACTTTGAATGGTATTGTTGCTCAATCTAGTCTAATGGGAGGAACTGATGCACTCACTTTTGAAGCATTTATTTCTCAAAAATTAGTCCCCAAACTGTGGAAAGGAGCTTGTGTAATCATGGATAATTGTTCTATTCACAAGGGAAAAAAATTAGGTCTTTAATCGAAAAAGCTGGAGCTAAGTTACTCTATCTTCCTACTTATTCTCCCGATTTTAATCCCATTGAGAATTGTTGGTCAAAGCTTAAAAGTATTTTACGTCACATTGGTGCAAGAACATATCCTGATTTAGCAAAGGCTATTGAATCTGCTTTCAACCAAATCTCTCGATATGATATTCGTAACTGGTTTATTCATTGTTGTTACTGTACCTCACTAGACTGAGAAACGCTATAGCTTGATATTCACAGGGCAAATCTTGATTAATTTGACTCTCATTTTCAAACTTTAATCTAACTTTATTTCGCACTGGACTTGTTAAGGTAGGTATGCGATAACTTAAGCGACGTAAATGCCTTTCTAAACGCCCAAAAGAATCAAGAGAATGATGAGCATAAATCAATTCTCCTGAATGAAAATAAATTCTCCAAGTCACTGAATTATAGGAAACAATTAAACATCCTGTTGCTTCAGAACCTGATATTTTTGCTAAAATGTCAGCAGGGGAAAACTTGGGTAATATTTCATTTGATCTCATGGATATTTCTTGATAACTCTTAATATTCATAATCAAGGTCATAATTAATTAGGGAACACAGTATACTTTTTCAATCAAACAACTTCAAAACAAAAGGGAATGTTACGGTTTATAGAGCATTTTTATAGTTATGAGGGACAGAAGATCGGTCTGATATTGACCCAATAAGTCGGAAAAACACCACAAATAAAAGACAAATACTATTCAATTGAGGGATAATTTATCAAAAAACCAGCAAATGTTTAAACAATGATTGCAAACAGCGGCATGATACAATAGTTCCATTCATAAGAGATATCGTTTCAAATCTTCACTTTAAGTAAAGACTTTTTAGGTAAGATGACACAAGGAATCTCCTTAACCGAACCCTAATATAGAGTTAACATCTATGTTACTGTTTTTTTATTTTTACGACTTCCGTAATTATACAGATATTTTTGCTCTTGTATCTTAAACTTAAAATTACAATTCAGAAGTACCCGGCCTTTAGCACCGGGTTTTAAAGCCAATTTGTCAATTCTAGATTCCAAATTTCAGCTATGAACACTGCCATCTGGTAAAACAGCCCCTTTAAGAATAGTTCCGGTTAATTTCACCATAATACGATTACCCGATCCAACTTTTGCACCACTGAGATCGGCACCACTGAGATCGGCACCACTGAGATCGGCCCCCACTAAATTAACCTGTTGTAGATTAGCCGATCGCAAATTAGCCCGTAATAAATTGGCCCGAAAGAGATTGGCCCGAAAGAGATTGGCCTCTTCTAAATTAATTTTATGTAAAAAACTGTCACTGAGATCGGCGTAACTCAAATCAGCTTTAATTAACTTACGTCCAGAAAGATCCTTTTCTTTTAAATTAGCCCCTTTCAAATCAGCCCCACTCCAATCGCGATAATAAGGGCGTTGGGCTTGATTTTGAGGATAATTACTGTAGGGAGTTGGGGGTTTTTGGCGCGGTACAGAGACAGTTTTGGAGGGATGAGACACTATTTGATGGGTTTTCAGTTGTTCTCGGGCGTGATTAATCTCTTTTAACTTAGCCATTGCTTTGGCCAACAATCTTTCATTGTTTTTTGGTAGGCGATCGGGATGCCAAATAAAAGCCAAATCTCGATAAGCCTCATTAATGTCCTCAAGGGAGGCACCAACTTCTAATCCCAGGACTCTATAATAGCGTTCTATCTCTTTCATTACCACGCAACTTAACGACAAGGACAGCAATTTAGAGGGGATGGGGCAATCAAAAAAATCCCCGTCTAAACTTACTCTACCTTTTAGGATAAGTGCTGTTTTAGGAAATGGTGCTTAAAAGATAAAAAAATCTGAGTCTAGTTATCAGCAAATCTTAACAGTTCGTGATCCTTTCAAGTCTGGTGTTATGTTTTGCCGATTTCAGGGAAATATAACCCAGACTCCGCACTTCAAAATGTAGTATAAAAAAATACATAGTTTTAAAAAGTCCGAAAATCATACCTGGGCAAGAATATTTCTCTTTTCATTAAATTTTTAGGAAAAAATAATCAAATTAAGAAGATTTATACTCATTGAAAACTTAGCAAGACTCAGCACAAACGAAGGAGAGTTTCCTCTTCTCATTTGATATCATTAGACTCTTATTCTTTTATTATTTTTGCTTTATCCAATTCAATTTATAGATAATATCTTTGACAAGATGCAGGTAATAAACTCAATATAAAACGCCTTTCTTCTGTTAAGTTGAAAATTTGTTTAACTCCGTTTAAAATCACATAATGAATACCTTGAAAACATTGAAATATCCACCTCAAAGTCGGACGCAATGTTACTTTCTCTACTTGATTATTTATTCCTTTTTTGACTCTTTTTAAACAATTTCTTAATTATCTTTGCCCCAA